>Ga0066793_10000087_pt1 | contig 28308 bp, 30 predicted proteins | sample PersoiDNA2013189_FD_83876 | JGI IMG/M metagenome (GOLD analysis project Ga0066793, IMG submission 83876) | Permafrost soil microbial communities from the Arctic, to analyse light accelerated degradation of dissolved organic matter (DOM) -... | ecosystem: Environmental > Terrestrial > Soil >... | reverse complement strand
TCCTTGCGCTGAGCTTCAACCTCCCGGCCGACGCCGATGATATGGGGAATACCCGTATCAGCATAACGAGCCAGGTAGCTGTCGTGTGAGCTGCGGTACGGTTCGGGCATGAGCATGCCGACATCTTTGCCTAGCAACTCGTCCACCGAAAAGCCGAAGAGCCGGCGGGCAGAGAGATTGACCCCGCCGATTCGACCCCGGTCATCAATGAGAATCACCGCATCAACCGCGGCGTCCATCAGCGCTTGCAGTTCGCTTGACCACATTATGAAATTATCGCGCAATCCGTGGCCGTCGACGCTACGCACTTTCCGCAGTACCGTAAGCGGAGCCACGCATTCCCCAGTGTCGGCCGACGCGGGAAGATAACGTATCTATGGCACATTATGCCGGCAAATCGTTGGTCGACAGCCGTTGGCAGCTGTTCGCGCAGTGTACCGTGGCGGCTCATGTTAATCACTGCGGATCCTGCGCCGCAGGAAGCGCAGCGTGAAGAAGCTCAGCACGATTCTGGTCGTGATCGATCCTTTCGATGCCTCCCAGCACGTGCTCGCCAAGTCGATGGTGCTCGCGCGCCATTTCGGCGCGAAACTGGAGCTCTTTCTGTGCGATTCCGAGAAGGCTTACTCGCTTAAACATGCGTACGATCAGGACAGCGCGGAGCACGCCCGGCAAGGCTGCCTCGTGAACGCCCGCAGCTACCTTGAGTCGTTGCGAGGGTCGGTGTTGGCGGGTGATGTTCCGATCGCGGTGGACGTTGTCTGCGAAAGCCCCCTCTACGACAGCGTGGTGCACAAAGTGCTGAGGAGTGGTCCCGACCTCGTGCTCAAGAGTGTGGCACGAGCGCACACGGCGGGTCGGCGCACTTTAGATGCGAACGAATGGGAACTTGCCCGCGCCTGTCCCGTGCCCATCATGCTGACCGGCGGCAGACCATGGCGCGCACAGCCGCGCTTTGCCGCCGCGGTCGATATGTCTGAGGACGAGGCCAATGGCAGGGCGCGCACGATTATGCGAGCTGCTCAATTCCTAGCGCGCGGGTGTCATGCGACGCTGGATGCTATTTACAGCGAGCGCGACCCTAGCGATGTCGTGGGAGGGACGGCGCGCGTGAAAACATTGCGCGAGCTTGGAACTGAATTTGGCATCGCGGCGAATGAGGTGCATGTGCTGTCCGGCGATCCCGAAATTGCTCTTTCCGACTTCGTCGCCGAGCGGCATTACGACATGCTTGTGGTCGGCGCATTGGCGCACCATCGAGCACACACTCGCGTCGTTGGTACGCTTACCAGCAAGCTCGTTGACGTGCTTGACTGCGACTTTCTGCTGGTGAGAAGCGGGCAACTCCCTCGCGCCGGAATGAATGGATTGGCGACGGCACGCAGCTCACAGCATAGTCGCGCCAGTCGCAATCAAACGAATGCCGCGGCTCGCGCGCGCCACCGGACTCTTGAATCCCCTGGGCTTGACGACGAGCACGTCACAAGTTAGATCGTTGAGAACGCGCTCCGCCGTATTGCCGATGAAAATGCGCTTAAGTCCGGAACGCGAGATAGCTCCCATGACGACGATCGCGCTGCTGATCCTGCGGGCAACGGCGGGTATGGCCTGCACTGCCGATTGTTCGATGAGGTAGCGGCGAGCCCGCGGTACATGCGCCGTTTTCAGCGCGCGCCCAAACTGCTTCGCGGCGTGCGCTGCCGCGGTTTCTTCGATTTCAGTCACGACCTCGGCATTTGCCGCAAGGTCGGCCCCAACGTACAGGGGCAGTGACATATAGGCGTGGACTGCGTGCAAGCTTCCACGCAACGCCCGTTGGACAGCGGTGCTGCTGCGCAGAATCTCCGCATCGAGCCGAGTTGGCTTGGAGAAGGCATGTGTCGGGTCGATAGCCGCTAGCACCACCGGGTGACGATAGGGCCTCGAGCTCTTGATGAGCAGAACCGGCAGCGGACTCTTCTGCAGCAGCTCCCAGTCCGTCAGCTGCAGCAACCAAGGTGCGAGGCGGCGGCCTGAATGGCACTCCGCGACGATGAGATCCGCTTTGATGTGGCGTGCCTGGCGCACGAGCGCTTCATACACTGGAAAATCATACTCTGCAGATACGGTGACATTAATGGCGTGCTTGCGCAGACGTGCGGCAATGCGCTCGAGCGGTTGCAGTAGTTGAGCGCGCAATTCGCGCTCAATATCCAGGAGATTCCCGCTTTGCAGACAGAAGATGTCTGTATACACGGTTGTGGAAATTCCGTGGAAGAGTTCGAGCTCAGCGCCCCAGGCGCGCGCAAGCTGCGCTGCCTTAACCACCGCAGGAAGCGATTTCGCTTGTGGATCTTTCACCGCGACGAGAATGCGACGAACACGCATGGCAGAGTTTCCTTAAATACGGCCCCGCTTGCTCTACGAGGCACTGACGACGATCCTGCATCAGGGTTCGTGCCGCTCGCTAGTCGTAGCTGTGCGTATGCCGATCAGTGGCAGTGCGCATCACGATCAGGCGTGCTTTGCGGCACGCAAAACACCCTTTTCACGGGGCTCAGCGCGGCCTGCGATAACCCCGAAGCGACTGCAGCCTGGGGTGCTGAAAGGCGAATGGGGCCAATCCGGCGGCGTGGATGCGGCCGCCCGGCCATCACGCTGAAGCGATCAGCAGAGAACCCAGAATCCTGAGCAGCTCTTCGACATTGACGGGCTTGCTAACCAGCCGAAGGTGGGCGTCGCTACTCAACTCGCGGACGGGGGCGGATGTATCGCCAGTCACGAGCACCGCTTTCAGAGTAGGCCCGAGGGCTTCGCGAAGCGCCATAATGACTTGGGCACCGGTTTCTCCGTCCTGCAGATGATAGTCAGTCACAACGAGTTCGATATCTTGATTTTCCGACGCCTGCTGCAGCGCTTCACGCACGGATGCCGCAGTGCTGACGCGATAGCCCTCAACGCGGAGCAGCATGCGCGTCGCTTTGCGCACGGCCGGATCGTCTTCGACGAGCAATAAATGCCGGGCAACCGGTGGTTGAACGGTGCGCCCCTCGGACGGGGCGGTCGAGCGCGCGTATTGGAGCGAATGCCCGGCGCCCGCAGGCAGCTCGAGCGCAAATGTCGAACCTTTATTGATCTCGGATTGAACGTCTAATCTGAGATTGAGCAGCTTCACCAGTCTCTGTACGATGCTCAGGCCAAGACCGTATCCGTCGCGCGCCGTGTTGGCAGCGACGCCGATTTGATAGAACTCGTCATAGATATGTGCCAGTGCGTCAGCGGGGATTCCGATACCGGTGTCGAGAACTTCCACGCGCACGATTGCTTTATCGTGCAGACATCGCAGGCGGACGCAGCCTACTCGCGTGTACTTGATTGCGTTCGAAATGAGGTTGCGCAGGATCTGCCCGACAAGTGACGGGTCGGAATGGATGTAATCTGCGCACGGATCCACGCTCAGCTGCAGGCCCTTTGCCGCGGCCAATGTGGCGAACTCATTGCGCAATTCGGCGAAAATCTCGGCTACCTTGAAGTCGGTCACCTCGGGCATGATTGCGCCGGACTCAAGCTTGCTGATGTCGAGGAGTGCATTGAGGAGCTTCGACATGACGCCTATGGCCTGTTCCTCCTGCGCCAATGCATCGGCGGACTCTGAATCTTTAACCATGCGGCGCATGGCGCCGTTGAGCAGCGCAAGAGTTTGCAAGGGCTGGCGCAGATCGTGGCTCGCGGTCGCGAGGAAACGGCTCTTCGCGTTATTCGCGCGCTCGGCGGCCTTGCGCGCTTCCTTCAGCTCGAACTCTATCGCGCGACGATCCGTGACGTCGCGAATGGTGGCAACAGCCAAAGGTTGTCCCGTGCTGTCCATGGGACTCAGGCTGATCTCGACGGGAAATTCCGTGCCGTCCTTGCGCAAGGCGAAGAGGTTGAGACCGACGCCCATCGGGCGGATTCGCACGTGTTCGCTGTAGTTCCGGCGATGCGTCCCATGACGGTGGCGGAAGCGTTCGGGCAACAGGATTTCGACGCGCTGGCCTTTGATCTCGTTTGCCTCGTACCCGAATAGCTCCGATACTTGGTGATTCGTAAACACGATCGAGCCGGACGCATCAATGATTACCATCGCGTCCGGAACGGAATCGAGTACGCTTTGCACGAGGTCGTAGGAGAGCATTGGAGCCACCCGATCGAACAGACGTGAGATAGCGCGCGTTGCGCAGCCAGGGCCTGCTTGGGGCATCTGCGAGCCAGCCGCGCGATCTTACGCGCAAATGGAGCGCCCTGCATGGTCGGCGTACGGGCTGCACATGCCATGAACGAGTGTGTCGCGGAAGATCGCGGACGGCGGGATTCTTGTATGTCACGCAGCGACGACCGAGAGCGCACGGAGTGGTCGTCGGCGCGCGCGGTGTGCGGTGATGTCAGGGCATTAAGAACAAATTTGACCATTAGAAATCTCAGGGGAGCGGATGCTGGGCATCTCGATATCTTCCTGAGCTGTCGACGACAAAATACGCGCGACCGCAGGCGGCGTTTTTCGACGCTGAGCGCTTGTAAGTGGCCTGGGGCTGCCGCAGGGGGCATCTTGAGGCGAAACGCCCGGGGTGGCGGCAGGCTCGTGGCTTCCATTGGACAGCTGGATGGCCCCACTTCGCACTGCCCTTACTACCAATTCACGATTAGCCTCGGAACGCTATGCGGATTTGTACGGGGCGGCGTGTGGGATATTGCGAAGTGAAGAATCCGGTCTTTTCCGGCAGTGTGTTGTCAAAAATGAGGAGTTCTTAGTGTCGATTCATTCCCTGTTCCTCGGGATAGCAGAACTATCCGCGGAATTCTCAGTCAGCGTGTGCCTCTGCGTTCTCTGCAGTTGGCCTTACTGCATCGATCGCAACGTTTGAGCGTTCGTGGCGCTACGAGCCCATGCGGCTCATATGCACACCTGGGCAATACGGCAATCCGCAGGAGTCCTTGCAGAAGCGGGGCAACGACGAGATTGTCGTTGCCCACCCTGAACGCTCGATCGCTCTTACTGCACCTTCACTTCGGTTGGTTTCTTCACTTCGGTCTTTGCTTTTGGGACGCGTACTGTCAGTAGTCCCTCCTTCGATTCCGCGCGTATCGCAGTCCCGTCTACGGTATCCGGGAGCGAGAAGCTGCGGGAAAATGTCCCATAGACGCTCTCAACCCGATGAACTTTCTCGTTCTTTTCCTCCTCCTTCTGTATGCGCTCACCACTGATCGTGATCATGCCGTCGCCGAACGTGACGTGCACGTCTTCCTTCTTGACGGCGGGCATCTCGGCGCGAATCAGATACTCCTTGTCAGTTTCACTGATGTTGACCGAGGGTGACCAGTCGAAAAGCGGACCACCGTTGCCGGCAGCGACTCGTGGCCAGCGACCGAACAAGCTCGGCATGCGACTAAATGCGTCATCTACTGCTCCAAACGGCTCCCAGCGAATCAGGCTCATGGCAATCCCCTTCTAGTTGAACAAATCTCGGGAAGAGCCTATGACGACCGTGCGGTTGGCGCGAGTCGCGCATTTGCGTATGGAGATAATGGGATTTACCTATGGGCGCTATATGCGCAGAAATACGGAGGCGCATGGGTTTGCTTCGCCTTTAGGATAGCCGCGTGCCGCCCGCGCTCAACGCTAGGCGTTACAAGCCCGGACGATCTCATGGTGAGGTCATTTGCTCGGATGCCGCAAGTGCTGAAGAGCTCGCCAGCGTGACGCCTGGCAAGCGAAGATGCGCATCGCAGCTCAGATTGCGGATGGGGCACAAGACGTCGTGGTCACGGCCCATCGGCTGTGGGTAGGCCGCCCGGCACAGCTGAGGTTAAAGATCGCCACGCAAAAGGCACGGAGACTTCGTTTCGGTGAGCAGGCGTAGCCTATATGGTTAAGAGCGGCGACAGCCGCGTGGGCATTTTGGCACGCCTTCGGAGGCACAGCCGTGACTCGGCGCAGCACTCGCGGCTCAATCCCAGCTTGTCGGAGGAGCTCGTGCGATCGAGCGGTGCTGCGGTCGAAGAAGTGCTCGGCAGCCTGGCTTCGTCGCTGGATGGTCTGACGCTGAGCGAAGCCGAGCGTCGGCTCGCCACCGCCGGGCCGAATCTCATAACACGAAAGCGCCAGCAAAGCGTCGCCCAGGAGCTGATGGGACGCTCGATCAATCCGCTGAATGTTCTTCTTTTGGTGTTGGCGCTCGTGTCATATCTGCTCGGCGATCAGCCTGCGGCACTCGTGATAGCCCTTATGGTCGTGCTCAGTATCTCGCTCGGGTTCATCCAGGAGCACCGCTCGAACACGGCCGCGGCGAAGCTGCGCGCAATGGTGAGAACGACTGCAACCGTCCGGCGTCGTCAGGATCACCTCGGCGCCTCCGCAACCAACGACGCTCACAGCATGGAGATCCCTATTGAGCAGTTAGTCCCGGGTGATATCGTCTGCTTGTCAGCGGGTGACATGATTCCTGCGGATGTGCGCCTGCTTGCTGCAAAGGACCTGTTCGTCAATCAATCGACGCTGACCGGTGAGGCGATGCCGCTCGAGAAGTCTGCGGGCCCTTGCACAGGGTCCATGGCGAGTCCGTTCGAGCTACTAAATACCTGCTTCATGGGCAGCAATGTCCTGAGCGGTGTCGCGACAGGCGTGGTTGTCCAGACTGGCGCGCACACGTGCTTCGGGCAACTCGCCGATACGCTCATCGGCGCGCGCACACTCACGAGCTTCGACCAGGGAATCAATCGATTCACACGATTGATGCTCGGTTTCATTCTCATCATGGTTCCCGCCGTGTTCCTGATCAACGGGCTGACGAAGGGGGATTGGTTGCAGGCGCTGCTTTTTGCCGTGGCGGTCGGTGTGGGTTTGACCCCGGAAATGCTGCCGATGATCGTCACGGTGAATCTCGCCAAGGGGGCGATCGCGATGTCTCGCAAGCGGGTGATTGTGAAGCGTCTCAACTCTATCCAGAACTTCGGCGCGATGGACGTGCTGTGCACGGATAAGACCGGCACCCTGACGCAGGACAAGATCATTCTCAAACGCCACCTCGACATTCGTGGGCAGGATTCCGCCCGTGTCCTCGAATTCGCTTATTTGAACAGTTACTTCCAGTCGGGTCTTAAGAACCTTCTTGACGTTGCCGTGCTGCAGCACGTTGAGCTCGAGGAGCATCTGCAACTTGACCGCCGATACAAGAAAGTCGACGAAATGCCGTTCGACTTTCAGCGCCGCCGGATGTCAGTCGTGCTGTCAACAGAGGACAGCAAGCATGTCCTCATCTGCAAAGGCGCGATCGAAGAGGTCTTTGCCGCATGCTCGCGGTATGAAATTGGCGGTGAAACGGGCGATCTTGACGAGTCGCATCTCGCCGAGGCGAAGGCGCAGACCGCGGCGCTAAACGCTGACGGGTTTCGGGTCGTTGCAGTTGCATACCGCGAGCTCGCCGCGACCAAGCGCGCCTATTCGGTCGCTGACGAGCGAGATCTTGCGTTGCTGGGATACATCGCGTTTCTGGACCCGCCGAGGGAGAGCGCCGGGGAAGCCATTGCGACGCTCGCGCGGCTGGGCGTGCAGGTGAAGATTCTCACAGGTGACAATGACATCGTCACGCGCAAGGTCTGCCGCGAAGTCGGCCTCACGGTGGCGCAGTCAATCCTGGGCGCCGAAGTCGAAGGGCTATCTGATGTAGAGCTTGGGGCCCGCGTAGAGCAGGTCCAAGTATGCGCCAAAGTGTCACCAGCGCAGAAGGCACGGATAGTCGACGCGCTGCAACGGCAGGGCCACGTCGTGGGTTTTCTGGGCGACGGCATCAACGACGGGGCGGCACTGAAGGCGGCAGACGTCGGAATCTCAGTAGACACGGCGGTCGATATCGCAAAGGAGTGCGCAGACATCATCCTGCTTGAAAAGAGCTTGGCGGTGCTAGGTGACGGTATCATCGAGGGCCGCAAGATTTTCGGGAACATCACCAAATACATCAAGATGGGCGCGAGCTCGAACTTCGGAAACATGTTCAGCGTCCTCGGCGCGAGCCTGTTCCTGCCATTCCTGCCGATGGCGCCGATCCAGGTTCTCACGAACAACCTGCTGTACGACTTCTCCCAGACGACGATCCCCACCGACAACGTCGATGAGGAGTATCTGCTCGCTCCGCGCAAGTGGGATATCGGCAACATCAGGAAGTTCATGTTCTGCATCGGGCCGGTGAGCTCGATCTTCGACTATGTTACCTACTTCACCATGCTGTTTGTGTTTGACGCTTGGCAGAAGCCGGGACTTTTTCAAACCGGCTGGTTCGTGGAGTCCTTGCTCACGCAGACGCTGATCATCCATATCATTCGCACGGCGAAGATTCCATTCCTGCAGAGCCACGCGAGCGCACCGCTCATCGCGACCACCATCATCATCTGCTTGATTGGAATTGCGCTGCCATTTTCATGGCTGGCCGCACCTCTCGGCTTCACCGCCCTGCCGGGCCAATACTGGCTCGCCCTCGTCGTGATCCTGCTTTGCTATGTCATGCTCACGCATCTGGTCAAGATGTGGTTTGTCCGGCGGTGGGGGATGTGATGCTACCCGAAGCCGAACCGCATGCCTGCCGCGGCCGAAGATGCTTAGTGCTTGCGTCGCGCGCCCTTCGGCTCCGCACGGCATGTGTGGCAATCATCCGGCACATGGATATGCGTGCGTCACGAATCCACACGGGCCAATTAAGACCTGCGGGCCGAGTCGACCAGAGGCGTACTTCCCGCACTAGTGGAGGCCGCGACGTTCGCCGCTGCGCCGCACTAATTACTCGCCAACCCGGGCGCCAACGGCGGATTTGCGCCTCCGGAGCAGCTAGTAGCCTCGCTGCGCACGCCGCTGCAGGCTGCGCAACTTCTTTGCAGCGGCCGGGTCAGAGCGCGTGGTGACCGCTGACTTTCCCGAGCAGCTCCGCGGCTTATTGCGGCCCGCCGCTTATCCGCACCCCGTCGCGGTAATCCAGCTCGTGCAGACCCACGTCTCGTGGATTCTCTTGACCGGGGAATTCGCCTACAAGCTCAAGCGTCCCGTTCGCTACGCGTTTGTCGATTTCAGCACGCTCGAGCGCCGCGAGTTCTCGTGTCGCGAGGAATTGCGGCTCAACCGACGCTTTGCGGCTGAGCTGTATGTCGATGTCTGCGCCATCACAGATCGGAACGGCGCAGCACGCATCGGTGGAGAGGGACTCCCCATCGAATACGCGGTCAAGATGCTGCAGTTCGACCGTGCCGCTGAGCTCGATCGGCTGCTCGCGGCGCGGGCGGTTACACCGGCCGAACTCGAGGTCTTCGGGCGGCAGCTCGTCGTGATCCATGAGCGACTGCCGCGAGTCGCCTGCGCCGATCCTTGGGGACGGCCAGAGAATGTACAGGCCTTGGTGCTGCGTAATATCGATGAATGCGCGCAGGCGGCGGCAAGCCTAGGATGCCGCTCCGAAGTACAAGCGTTGCGCGAAGCGCTCGCGGCGCGACTGTCTGCGCTCGCGCAGTGCATGGCCGAGCGCCGCGCGGCTGGCCGGGTTCGCGAATGCCATGGGGATCTTCATGCGGGCAACATCGTGCGACGCGACTCGCGCCTCGTCGCCTTCGACTGCATGGAATTCGAGCCGGCATTTCGCTGGCTAGACCTCGCCGACGAAGTTGCATTTTTGATGTCCGATATGGCGGCGCGCGGCTATACAACCTATGCACACGCGTTCCTTGCCGGATACCTTGCGCAGGGAGGCGACTACCAGGCCTGCCGGCTACTGCGTGCGTACCAGGCGCATCGCGCTCTGGTCCGGGCAAAGGTGGCGACGCTCGGCGCCGATGGCGCCGGCGAACGCGATTTCGCGGATCTACGCGAAAAGTTCACTCGTTTGGTGCGCTTCGCGGCCGCCGTGATCAATCCGCGGCGGCCGCAGCTGGTGCTGACCTTTGGCCTCTCGGGCTCCGGTAAGACTTGGCTCGCCCTGCAGCTCGCAGATCGCGTAGGAGCGATACATCTACGTTCGGACGTGGCGCGCAAGCGCTTCGCCGGCCTCGCGGACGACGCACGATCGAACTCGGCGGTCGGCGAGAATTTGTACGCGGAAGCCGCGACCGCGCAAGTGTACGCACAGCTCGCACACGACGCCGAAGAGGTGCTTGCCGGAGGCTACGATGTGATCGTCGATGCGACCTTCGGCCGCAGCGAGCAGCGTGGCCGATTTCGGCAGCTCGCACAGCGGCTCGGCGTTGCGATCTTGCTCATCAATTGCCACGCTGCGCTCGAGGTGTTACGCGCCCGGATTAGAGCCCGCCGCACAGCCGGAGGCGACGCATCGGAAGCGGACGAGCGCGTGCTTGAATGGCAGATTCGGCACCACCAGGCGCTCGATGCCGACGAGGCCGCGCGCGCCATCTGCGCGGACACTGCCAACCCGTCGGTTCTCGATCAGGTCGCCGAGAAGCTGGACGCGGCTCACGCTCGGCGGTGAGCGCGTGTGCGCCAAATCATGTGTGCCCGGTGGGCGAACTCGCTCGACCGAGAGGGCCCCGAAAGCGCGGTGACAGGTCGTGATAGAGGGTGCCGGGGCGCGGCAATTATGGCGACAGCGACGCGGATATTGGGCCGCCACCCGCATATCGGGTGCCACAGTCGGATCGATCGCGGTAAGCGTATTGAGCCTCGACCTGCGATTGCGCAGTTCGCTTGCGGATCCGAGACCGCGACGAGCTTCACATCCTTCGCTCGACGCGTTCGCGTGATTTCCGCTGTGTCTCGAATTTGCGCTCATCGAACATCCCATTCTCATTGAACTGCGCAACGGTCTCCGCGTCGCGCATAGTCAGGCGCCGATTTTTACAGACGGGCTACTGGACGCTGCCTCGAATTGCTGCAGCGCCTCGTAGGCGCGGCAGCCATACATCGATGCCGGGCCACCGCCCATCATCACAGCCACGCCGATTGTCTCCACGACTTCCTGGTGCGTTGCGCCCGCGTGTAGCGCATCATGGACATGATAGGCGATGCAATCCTCGCATCGGATTGCGATCGCGATTGCAAGTGCGATCAGTTCCTTCATTTTGCTTGCAATGGACCCCTGAGCAACGCAGTCACGATGCAGGCGCACGAAGCCGGCGATTGGCCCGGGCAACTCCTTTCCCAACTTGCCGAGAAGAGACTGCAGCTCTGCGTGACGTTGCGGGTAGATCATCTCCATGATCATTTCTCCTTCACTGTTGCGGAATCCAAATCCGGCGACGCAAACTGACGCGGGTTCTCTTCTTTTCCATTGATCGCCGCGCACCCCGTTAGCGACGGCGGAATCAGGTTTCCGCTCACAACTACTCGGTGAGCTTGCGCGGATTCGCCAGCCATTCGGCGAGGGTCTTCAGAAAGCGCGCCGCGTCGGCTCCGGCCAAGACGCGATGATCGCATCCCAAGGTAAATGACGTGCGCTCGCCATCTGCTGCGGCGACGCAGAGGATCGCGGCGGCGCCCAGCGGCAACATTGCATCGAAGCTGTGGACCACCGAAAACATGCCAAGATTGGAGAGATAGAAGGTTGCGCCCTGATAATCCTGGGTGCTCAGGCGCCGGCTTGCAGCCTTTTCGCGTGCTCCACGCCAATCGGCGGCGAGTTCCGCCAGAGGCCGCGCCGCGACGTCACGGATGACCGGTGCGATAAGTCCATCGGGCGTGTCGACCGCAATCCCAATGTCGACCCGCTCGCGCAATGCGAGTCCGTTCGGTGTGTACACGGCGTTAAACAAGCTGTGCGCCTTGACGGTCAGCGCGCAGGCGCGTGCGAGGAGCAACGTGAGCGACATTTCCGCGTCCTTAGAGACCGCAGTAAGTGGCGCGAGCGGCAGTCGCGCCGTCACCCGGAACGTAGGCGTAGCGAGGCTGCCAATCATGTTACGCGCGACGGCTTCTCGCACGCTTGATGCCCGCTCCACGCGATAGGGTGGGCCAGCGTCCAGATCAGGCCTCGGCGAGTGCCGTGCAGCGTTCAGGATCGCATCGGCGTGCACCTCACGCTGCTCCGATTTCACCTGTGTGACATCGACACCGAGCGTCTGCGCGAGCTTGCGGGCATAGGGCGAGGCGCGCACTCTTTCCTCCGCAGGCTCTAGCGGCGGCGCGCACGACGGTGTCGGGGGGCGCGGCTGCGCTGGTGCCGCACCCGGGCTTGTACTCGGGGCTAGGTTTTGAGTTGCTGATGCAGCCGCCGCGTCCAGCGGCGGCGTTGCTTCAGCGGCCGCCTGCGCTGCGGCGTTAGGACTATCCGCAATATAGCCAATCGTCGCGCCGACGCGCATCTCACTGCCTTCGGGGGCCAGCGGACCGACCAGATAGCCCTCATGAAACGCTTCGACCTCCATCACCGCCTTGTCGGTCTCGACTTCGGTAACCGCTTCACCCTTCTTGATTGGGTCGCCGACCTTCTTGACCCATCTCACCAGACGCCCAGCGTTCATCGTGTCGGAGAGAACGGGCATTGTGATTGACCGCTTCATGGCTATGCGGCCTTTGAGCCTTCATCAGATCGGCATAGCGCGCGAGCAGCCTCGACGATATCAGGCACCTGAGGAATTGTGGCACCCTCGAGCTTGCCATTGAACGGGGTGGGGATGTCAAGGCCGGCAAGGCGTTTGATGGGCGCGTCGAGCGAGTAAAAGCAGCGTTCGGCGAGCGTCGACGTGATTTCAGCGCCGGCGCCAGCAAAACGGCAATCCTCCTCGACCACCAGCAGCCGATGGGTCTTCTCGAGTGAGCGAGCACAAGTATCCCAATCGATCGGTTTGAGGCTGCGCAGATCGATGACCTCCGCTTCGATGCCCTGTTTAGCGAGCTCGGCTGCAGCATCCTGCGAAAGCAGGGCGTGACGCGAATAGCTGACGATCGTCATATCGCGACCTTCGCGCCGGACGACGGCCCGATGCATCGGCGGCGGATCGGCGAGGAAGTCCACTTGGCCTTTGCTGAAGTAGAGCAACTCGTGCTCCAGGAGAATGACTGGCTCATCGCTGGCAATCGCCTGACGCAGCTGCCAGTAGGCGTCCTGCGGCGTCGACGGTACGGCGATGCGCAAGCCCGGGACGTTCATCACCGTGTGCTCCAGGCGCTGGGCGTGCTGTGCCCCAAGCTGCCGAGCGACGCCGCCGGGTACGCGCACAACGAGCGGCATCTTGAACTGTCCCCCCGACATGAACGGGATTTTCGCAGCGCCGTTGATGATGGAGTCCAAAGCCAGCAGCATGAAGTTGATCGTCATGATTTCCACGACCGGCCGCGTGCCCAGCAGCGCGGCGCCGACGCCGAGTCCGGTGAAACTATTCTCCGAGATCGGCGTGTCGCGAACGCGCCATTCCCCATATTTGGCATACAGCCCCTCGGTGACGCGGTAGCTGCCGCCATACAGTCCCACATCCTCGCCGAGGGTGAAGACCGACTCATCGGCTGCCATCTCGATATCCATGGCCCGGTTAAGGGCCTGCCAGTAGAGCAGCTCTTGTGACATGGAAGCCTCCTAGATCAACACTTCGTGGCGTCGGTTACAGTTCAGATGCGACCATGCCGCATCCATTGTCGGCTGCGGGCTTTGCAGCGAGAACTGCACCGCGTCTTCTACAATCGCCCTCACTTCGTTCTTGAGTTCCTCGACCTCAGCCTCGGCCAAATGGCCAACGTCCACCATGTGTGCCGTAAGGCGACCAATATTGTCCGGACCGGCCCCGGCCAGCTCAGCCTGCGTCGGATAGCGGAACTCAATCTCGCGGATCGCTGCAAAGATCGGATCCCACGCCTCATGGGCTTTGACCTCGACAGCCGGTCGGTAGGTTCCGGGATCGGCCATTGAATGGCCGCGATACCGGTAGGTCTCGCATTCGATAAACTGCGGACCACCGCCATTGCGAATGCGCTCGAGCGCGCGGCGCGCCGTCTCGTAGACCTTGAGAACGTCCATGCCATCGATCTTTTCGGCCGGGATGTTATAGGCAGCGGCCCGCTTGTAGACCTCAACGACGGCCGAGTGTCGGTGAATCTCGGTGCCGATCGCGTAGTGATTGTTCTCGCACACGAACAGCAACGGCAGCCGCCACAGCGCCGCCATGTTCAGTGACTCATGGAACGTGCCCTGGTTGACGGCGCCATCACCGAGGAAACAGATGACCGCATCGTGGCGTCCGCGCATCGCCACTGCGTAGCCCACCCCGAGAGCGATCGGGCAGCTCTCGCCAACGATTGCGTATCCGCCCATGAAGCGCCGTTTGGCGTCGAACATGTGCATGGAGCCACCCATACCGCCGCTCATGCCGTCCGCACGCCCGAACAGCTCCGCCATGACGTTGCGCGCCGGCGTGCCACGCACGAGTGCGTGCGCGTGCTCGCGATAGGCGCTGACGATGTAGTCAGATGGATCGGCCGCATTGATGACACCTGCTCCCACGGCCTCCTCGCCCGGGTAGAGATGTAGAAAGCCGCCGATATTGCCTTTAACGTATTCTTCGGCGGCGCGCTCCTCGAATACTCGCGACAGCAGCATGTCGCGAAGCAGTTGATGTAGAGTATCGCGCTCCATGAAAACATCCTTCTTGCACATGGGCCGCGAGCCCACCGTAGGCGCCGACCCGATGGTTCAGTTATCGCTGAGCAGGTGCCAATTTCACCACGCGGCGCTCACCGTGGGCGTCTAGCGGCCGCACCGATGGCTCTGATGAAGAACGCCTGAATTATTGCGGTCACGATCGCACTGCTGCCGGCAGCTCCACCCTTCTCAAAGTTCTCGAGCGTCATCGCTATGCCAACTCGCGGTCGCGGCCTCTCTCAATCAGAGCAACGTTCGTGTTACTCACGAGAAACGCGTCGCCGATACCGGTCTCCTTTTAATAGAACAGATCGCAGTGTCTTGCCGGCAATCTCAGATCTGCGCAAACAGCCGACCGCTAAACTCACCATTGACATACTCATGCAACCCATTTCGCTCCAACCCCATGCTTTGACAAACTACGGAGGCCTGCCTTTTAGCTCTTAGCGAGCGCTGTACGCCATACGTATATGACGAAGTCTGAGCCGACGTCCGCGGTAAGATAGCTAATAAGCGGCAACCGGCGCTTCTGTGTTGCCGCCTATCGTGCATCGGAAGATGGCGCTGATGAATTCTCCATCGGTTCAGCTCAGGGCAAAACAGGCTGCCTGATCGTCGTAACTGAGTGGCTCCGCGTAGCGTCAACAGCTCGTAACGTTGCGCAAAGAGCCTTCGGTGAACGATCAGTTCGCTGTTATTTCATCGAGAGAATAGGAGAGCTGTAGGTGTGCGCCAATAAGCGTTCATCCCGGTGCGTTTGTGGAATCTGCGTATCGACGCCGCCTCGACTGGTAGCGAGAATTTGATTGTTCCGGGCGGCTACGCAGCGAGACAGGGGATGGCTCATGGCGACGACAATGAAGGCGGCAGTTGCACGTGAATTCGGCAAGCCATTGACCATTGAGGAACATCCAGTTCCGAATCCGGGCCTCGGCGCAGTGCTCGTCAAGATTAGCGCGACAGGCGTATGCCACTGCGATCTGCACGCAGCGGACGAAGATTGGCCGGTAAAGCCGACGCCGCCATTCATTCCGGCTCACGCAGGCGCGGGTATCGTCGCGGCGGTGGGCGCGGGGGTAATGGACCTCAAGAGGGCGATCCGGCCGGTATCGCAGGGCTACACGACGCCTGCGGCGCTTGCGAATACGGCATTACCGGTTGGGAAGCGCTGTGCGAGCTTCAGCATGACAGCGGCTACAGCGTCAATGGCAGCTTCGCCGATTACGCGATCGCGGCGGCCAGGTACTGGGGCAGCTTAACGTTGTCGTGATCGTTGGGCGAGGCGCCACTGATCCATTGCCACTGTCACAAGTAGCGACTGATCATCGCCGAGCAATAGCAACGCATGGGGCTCATTACGCGGCTTGCAAGGGGAGCGATGCAATGGATCTGAACGACGCAATCATCGGGCGACGCGCGGTGCGCGCATATACGGCAGAGGCGCTTGAGGCGCGGACAATCCGCGGTCTGATTGACGCCGCCGTGTGCGCACCGAGTGCCGTAAATCAGCAGCCGTGGGTATTCACGATTGTGCGTGATCAGAGCGTACTCGACCGAATATCGCGTGACGCGAAGGCATACATGCTCACGAACGCGCCCGCAAGCCAACATTCAGATCATTTCCAGTCATTACTCAGTGATCCGACGTTTCACATCTTTTATCACGCTCCCGTGTTGATCTTGATTTCGGCAGTCGCACAAGGTCCTTGGATCACTGAAGATTGCGCATTGGCTGCCGAGAATCTGATGCTCGCTGCCTACGCTTCCGGGCTCGGCACGTGTTGGGTTGGCTTCGCACAGAGCTTCCTCAACACGCCAGACGGAAAGAATGCGCTCAGTCTTCCTGCCGCTTGGGTGTCAGTTGCGCCAATCATCGTCGGGCACCCGAAGTCCGTGCCGCCGCCCGTGCCGCGCAAACAGCCCGAGGTCCAATGGGTGGGTTGACGGTTCATTGGAGTGCTTGTTCTTCTGAGTTGAGGAGCTCAAATGAAGCAGCTTCTTATGGTTGGCCCTTCCCATCGAAGACGGCTTCACGATCGCAGTCACGCGTACACATATCTGTACCGAGTTGGGTTCAACCGAGCGCTGACCGCGCAGAAGCTTCAGCCCTATCGGAACTGCGGCCTTAGGCAGTGCTCGGGCGGTGCAGGCCGTGCATTCCATGCATGATCGGTTCCGCCTGTGAATTGCTGGCTGCGCGAACCTTTGCGCGGGCTACAGTCCGCTACATTGAGATCAGTCGATTGAAAAAGGCAGCTAGGTCGATGATTTGCTATTTTCCATTTCAGAAGATCGTCACCTGAGAGTGGATGGCGTTCACACGCCGTTTAGGATGACCAAACGATGGCACACAAACCGAGCGCGCCGCGGGCCCTTCACAAACGCGCATACTTCGACCGTGGGGCTCACGGTCCTGCAAGGAGAATACAATGAAAGATAAGGCCGGCGTTTGGATCGATCATCGCAAAGCGCTAGTCGTGGTTGTGACGCCCACAGGGACGCATTCCGTGCTCATTGTCTCGAAGGTCGAGAAGCACCTCGAGCGCTCGGGGGATTCGCCGCTTAAGGGGCGCTACGAGGCAGCCCAGGTTCCGGCGGACGATAGTCGCGAGAGGGCGCTTACGGGAGAGCTCAACATTTACTACGACGCCGTGATCGCGGCTCTTCGCGGTGCCGACTCCCTCCTCATTTTTGGCCCGGGGGAGGCGAAGGGCCAACTGAAGAAGCGGCTCGTGAAAAACAAGCTCGGCGGACGAATTGCCGCCGTTCAGACAGTGGACAGGATGACCGATCGGCAGATAGCGGCCAAGGTTCGCACGTATTTCTCAGCCAGAGCAAGATTGTGAAAGTATCCGATGCGATGACGCGAAACGTTATTACTACGACGCCTGAGAGCGCGATAGCGGAGGCGGTGCGTCTCATGATCCGGCATCGCGTGAGTGGTCTTCCCGTAATCGACGGTTGAACCGTCGTGGGCATCATCACGGAGGGCGATCTGCTGATGCGCATCGAGACCGGCACCGATCTGTCGCGCTCTTCTCATCGCAGCGGGTCGCCTCGCGCAAGATTACGTTCGGTCGCACGCACGGAAGGTGAGGGAGATGATGACACGCGAAATTGTGTCCGTGACGGTCGACAGCTCCCTTGCCGAAGTCGTGGCGCTCATGGAAGGCCGGCGCATCAAACGGCTGCTCGACCTCGAGAGGTCATATGAGAGCCTAAGCTCGATAGGCTATCTGCCGTGCAAACACAGAACCGCTGTTCGCAATGCTTCAGTGCAGTCGTGCCCACTGCAGTCGTCTACGTGCGCCGTCACAATTGGCGCTTCGCGTTTTTGACGTCCCCGAAGCGTTCCAAGCGCCTCCTGATGTCCTTAGGCGTAAGCGTGACGGGCTCGAGCAATCCGAACTCGCGCTTGGCGCGGTTGCTGCGGCGTGCTGTCAATGTGACGTCCGCATCCCAGCACAGCCCGCGCGCCGCGCCTTTATACCTGCGCGCTTGCGATTACGATGCGTGCGAGCTCGAATCCGGAGCGTATTGCGTAACCTCTCGGGCGAGGGCTCTGAGTCTGGTCCGAGATTATTGTGAGAGCCAAAGCCGCTTGCTTGACAATGAAATCTGACGCCGGAATCGCCGCAAATGCTGGAATCGGCATTAAGCACGAAGCAGCGCGCCGTGTGGCCGCCGCCACATGCGAACGAATATCTCATTAGCATACAGCGCGCGCACTTGCGAGTGCTGAATGCGCTAAGATGGTCCTGAGTGTCGCAAACGAGTAGAGCGCCGTGTCCCAGCACCACCAGCATCCAAGGCATCCACAGTTCGATCGTCGCAGTTTTTTGCGCCGCGCGAGCGTTGCGGCGCTCGCGTTCGCTCCCATGGGAGCCGCGTTCGCGCTCGGCTCGGAAAGGCGCTCACTGTCCTTTGTGCATACCCACACGGGGGAGAGCCTGTCGACCGTGTACTTTCAGGGCGGGACGTACAACGCCTCAAGCCTCGAACGTATTAATCATCTGCTGCGCGACTTCCGTACCGACGACATTCATCCAATCGACCCGGGTGTACTCGATATTCTGTTTGACCTGCAGGCCCGTGTGAACCGCGACGAGCCCTATCAAGTGATTTGCGGATATCGATCGCCCGCAACCAACGCTCTGCTGCGCAGCCGCTCAAGCGGCGTGGCGGAACACAGTCTGCATGTCCAGGGCCGAGCGATTGACGTGCGCCTCAATGGATTTCCGACGCGCAAGCTGCATGAGTTGGCGTTGCGAATGGGGCGTGGCGGCGTCGGATACTACGCGCAATCGGATTTCGTACATCTGGACAATGGCGCCGTGCGGTTTTGGTAAGGGCAGCGCGCTAGCGGCTAGACACGGGCGCCAGATTCAGCAGCTTCTCCAGCTTGCGGTCGTTGCCGTAGATGTCGTCGAAGAACAGCACCGCGCCATCCTCGGTTGCGAGCGCCGTGCCGTACAGAATCAGGACGGGAATTGGTGTTGCGAGGTTCACTTGCCGGGTGACGGAGCCGTGCATCGCCGCCAGGATCGCTTCCCGGGTCCACGTTCCCGGCGCGTTACGCAGCACGTACGCGGCGAGCCCCACCGGATCGCTGACGCGGATGCAACCGTGGCTGAACGCCCGTCGCGACTGGCTGAATAGCCGCGGTACCGGGGTCGAATGCAGATAAACATTGTGCGTGTTTGGCAGCATGAACTTAATGAGGCCTAGCGCATTATCGGCCCCTGGCTGCTGACGCAGGCGCAATGCGCCGGCCGCGAGCGCGCTGATGTTCTCGGGTGTCGGCGGCAGCGCCGCGGCGGAGTCGCTCGGGCCGCGAACGATCTCCAAGTGCTCGTGGCGCAGATAGTCTGGAGTCGCGCGCAGCGCGGGCAGCATCTCACGCTGCACGATGCTGGATGGCACGTCCCAGTATGGGCGGAAGATAACGAACTTCATCTGCGCCGCGAACACGGGCGTGCGCAAATCGGGATAGGTGCGCCCGACGATGACGTCCATCTGCAGTATTTCAGACTTTCGATCCTGCGTTGATTTGAAAGCAAACAGCCGAAATTGCGGTATGTTGACGATGATCGGAGGGCTTGTGAATGCCGGAAGCCAGCGCCAACGTTCAAGCGTGAGCTCGATCTGGCGAATGCGACGCGCAAAAGGTGCGGTCGAGATTTCCGCGCGGGTGGCAGTCGCCTGTCCCGACGCCAGCAGCCGATAGTGTAGCAAGGCCTGCTTCAGCAGTTGGTAATGGTAGAACTGCGGCTCGACAGAGGTGACGACCTCATCGACACGGTTCGTCGTCGCGAGCCGTTCCACAAGAGCGCTTAGATCAAGTGGCGCGCGTGTCGGTTGCAAATTGAACCCCGCAGCCTGCGGATCTACGCGGCCGAAGTGCAGGTGTGTAAGAAATCGCAACGCCGCGGCCGACAGCGCCAGATCCAAGTTTGCCTCTGCTGCCACTGCCTCGCGCGGTGCGCTGCCAGGTTTAAGTCCCATGAGCCGACTGGCATCAAGCCCTGTCGCGTAGTCCTGCGGACGCAAGCCGTATTGATCGGCGGTTCGCAACGTCTGCATGAGCACAAGTGCTTGTGGCGCCAACGTGCCGCTGTGAATCCACAACGGACTGAAATCGTGGCGCGCATAGACCGCATACAGCGCCGCTTGCTGACGGCGCTCGGCCGGTTCGCGCGGGGCAATGCGCGAAGCACTTACGAGCGTGTCACGAATGGCGTCAGCGGCGCTTGGGGCGTCAACGGCGTACGCCTTGTCAGCGCCGAATATGCTCAGCAGGGCAAGTAGCAGCGAGCGCGAAGTCGTGCGTTTCACTTTCGCGCTCATTACCCGTGCGGCTCTTCCACCGCGGGACTCTCGGTTAATCGCTGCCACCGCGCGGTCGAGCCGATTATGCCGAATTCGAAGGTGGCCACGCGTCGAGCCGCGGCCACAGCGGCAGCAGTTAACACGCGTTCGAGCGCTTGCGCGAAAAGGGGTGCAACTTTGAGGATGCTCACTTTTGGATGCACTGAAGAAGGATTCAGAAATTCGCCCCTCTCGAACGAGCGCTCTGCGGACGCCATGTTGGGGACACTTGCACCCCCGGCCGTTCTCCAGCCCAAGGGTCTCGCTCTCGCGCAGTGCAACGAGGATAGATTTGAGGGCGGCTCGTGATCCTGATTTGAGATCATGCCTTGTTTGGAAACGCGATCGCGTCGTGGGGATTACGTACGCGCCGGTCGGAGTGCTTTGTTACCGCCGCGCGCCGCCGCGATTCATACCACAGTTGCGCGCGGGCTAGCTGCGCAATTCAGCATTTCACGAAGTGGGGTCGATGGATATCGAGCGCTTGGAATACGCGGAACGCTCCGTTGGCAATGTCATCGATGGCGATACCCGTGACCACGGCCGTCGAGCGCGCAATGGACGGTATCGACATTGAGTGCACTGCGCAGCGGCACTGCCGCACGCGCCGCGCGCTGAGATGCGGTCCACGGGAGTGGCGGGCACCGATGTGCTGCGCGAATACACATGAGCGCAACGTGCGGGGCGCATTATCTTCATTTCTTCTACTGCGGTCTACGACCAAGAACTTTGCGAGCTCTCAGTGGGTTTGATAGGTTGGCGCGCGGTGAGGTCCATGATACGTCCATGACCTGCGACAATGAGAGGCGGCGCATCGTCAACCGCACACGTCGCGCACGCTTGCCATGACTTGCCGCGATGCGCGTGATGTATTCGCCATTCTGCCGCGTTGTAACCATCTATTGCCGGCGAGGGCTGCTTCATAAGGAGCTCATGCGGGGCGGCGATCCGCGCTTTGCGCTCCTTCTCCGCAGATTTCGCCGCCGCGCGCAGGCGAGCCGCACGAGGCGAGAGCTGGGTGGTTTACTCCAGCAGCGAGGCCGCGGCGATGCTCGTCCGATTGTACGTATATCTCGCAATGACGTGGCAGGGTTACCCTGCGATGCTTATTTGCATGACGAAGCGCATTGTCCTCGTTGATGGCCATCCAGACTCGCGTGCCGGACGGTTTGTCCACGCACTCTTCAAGGCCTATTGCGACGGCGCTCGCGGCTGTGGCCATGAGATTAAGAACATCACCGTCAGTGAACTCGACTTTGCGATGTTGCGGACGAACGAGGACTTTCAGACCGGGGTTCCGGCAGAACCAATTCGCGCCTGTCAGGAATTGTTCACCTGGGCGGATCACATAGTGATTCTCTTCCCGCTGTGGCTCGGATCCATGCCCGCTCTTTTGAAGGCCTTCTTTGAGCAGGTCCTACGTCCCGGATTTGCATTTGCTGCGGGATCGGGCAAGGGATTTCCCACGAAGCTTCTAGGGGGTAGGTCTGCGCGCATTGACGTGACGATGGGCATGCCGGGGTTATTTTATCGCTGGTACTTTCGTGCCCACAGTGTCAAGAGTTTGGAGCGCAACATTCTTAAGTTCTGCGGCATTTTGCCGATTCGGTTGTCGATCGTCGGCAGCGTTGAGGCGATGGGAGCGGCGGGGCGGGGAAGCTGGCTGGCGCGCATGCAGCGTTTGGGTCGGTGCGCGCTCTGAGCAAATGCTGCGGGTGGCACAACAGCAGCGGTACAAGGGCGTAGGGGCGTAGGGGCCGGATGTGATAAGAGCTGCGGGCGGCCGGGCAGGTGTTCGGGGCCGCGTGCAGAGTTTTAGGCGACGACCACTACATGACGAGCTTGCGTGTATGCAACGACTAAGACGGATCGCTTGGGTTTGCGCCGTGGCGATGCTGCCGCTTGCGGCGACGGCGGCATCGGTGGCGCAGCGGGAATTCGCGGAGGCGACTCGCCTCAAGCCGGATATTGAGCACGGCAGGCAGCTGTTCCAGACGTGCGCAAAGTGTCACGGCCCGAAGGGTGGCGGCTCACGTGATATCGGCACCCCGCAGATTGCTGGCCAGTACTTTCGGGTGCTCGTCAAGCAGCTTGTGGATTACCAAAATGACAGACGCTGGGACATTCGGATGGAGGCAATAATCAAGCAGCATAATCTTATGGAGGCGCAAGCCATCGCGGATATAGCGACATATGTGAGTGAACTTGAGTGGCAGCCGGCAGGAAGTATCGGCGACGGCGAGCTCGTGGCTCACGGCGCCCAGGTATACCTGCAAAGGTGTCAGTCATGCCACGGGGCAACGGCCGAGGGCGCTGCCGAGAAGAGGGTGCCGCGGCTTGCGGGGCAGCACTACGGCTATGTACTACGCGAGATGCACGATGCGGTGGAGGGTCGCCGACCGAACTTCTCGCTCAAGCATATTCGCCTGCTGCAGAAGTTGGATCGTGATGACTTCGTCGGCTTAGCGGACTTCTTATCGCGGGCGGATCCGGCGCGCGACGTATTACAGAAGCAGCGCTCCCCTTGAGTCTGCATACCGCAGCGGCGAACGCTATGATCCGTTCAAGCGCTGGCCCTCGGCACACGACCGGCTGTGGCTCGGATCATGCGCTGAATCCACCTAAAGTCGTCGCCTGCGGATGCGGGGGGTGGTCTATTGGCGAGTAAATCGCCGCTGAAATTGATCAAGAAGCGATTCGATCGGCGCGCAACGGTCAGATCGTATGCCCTATCCACGGCGTACTCCTTACCGATACCGCCAATATCGAGCGCCATCTCGGCGAGTAGCAAGAGGCTCTCGGATTGCCATCGCAGCTTGTTAAATCCGACAAGCGCCAGTAGCGCCTCTATCGCGGTGTTGTCCGGAATGCAGTCTGAACCATCAAACTTCCATACGCGACGCACCATCCCTGAAGTGGTATCGACGAGGCCGTCGGTCAACTCGTAGCATCGGCTGGCGAAGCACAGGAGCGGCGCCGTCTGTTCGTCAACAGAACTTGCAATACCACGATTGCGGTGGATCCATGCGACCACGCTGTCATCGAGCTGGCATCGGAAATCGCAGATCTCTACGAGTCGCTAACCGTAATCGATGCGATCCGGAAAGAAATGGCTGCGCCGTAGAGTTTCGCGGTTACGGGCGGGCTACGATTGCGGCGTCGGCGTTCACGCGCTGTGGGCCTCGGCGGCGCAGGCGCATTGGCTCAAGAGTGCCGGGTGGGACATCGGAGCCGCGGTGTCATTGAGCGGCAGGAAGCGGCCGGACAGGAAGTGGGGTAATTCCGCGGCGCTTGTAAGGTTCGAGTCCCTTCGTTGCAACGGAGTCAAGTTATCCGCTCGCTATGCGCTCGGTTGGGATGCGGTGTGATGCTCTGTGCACGCAATTATGGATACAACCTGGGAAAATGCAGTTTTTAGGAGTGCAATGTTTCGAGTTGAGATAGGGCAGCGTCGTCAGAGAATGCCTGGGAGAGGACTCGACCATTAGGATTCACCACAAGATCTGAAGGTGGAACACTAGATTCATCCGTGGCTGTTACCCAAAAGTTACTGACCGATTAATTATGACCGATCCGGCGCTGTGACTCGGCAAATCGCATTGAACTCAGTCGCCGCGAAGCGCATGATTTAATGGCGAGATGGCCATAACAAAGCAAAAAATGGGCTTTCGATCGAGCCGCGAGAACTTGCCAATACCAACGAATAAGATACGCGGGCCGCATGCGGTATGAGTGACGCTCCCGAATCACAGGCGCTTCCAGAGGACGTTCAAAACGATCCGCAGAGGTGGCTCGCGCAGTACGCGGCGCGAATCAATATTACAACCGCAATGGGGTTGCTTGCCGACGCCCTCATTTTTTTGACCGCGACCGCTGGAGGGGTTGGCCTCGGCCCGGCGCATATCCTCAGTTTTTCCGTCGCAACCGCTTTGAATTACCACCTAACATTCGCGGTGCCCTGACCGTAGCGGGTCGAGCGCGGGATTTGCGATTGCATGGCCAATTGATTGCAGTGAGTCTGTTAGCTTTGTTCTTGCGAGGCGGCGTGCTTTCGTTGCTGGTGAACACCTGAAACTGGCCGGGGGCCGTCGCAATCCTCTTCGCGATCGGCGCTACATTTGCCATAACGCAGCCGGGATATGCATTTGTCCTTTCGTCTTCTTGCAAATGGAGAGTAGGCAGTGGCACGCGGTGGCAGGCGATGGCGATCGGCCTTGTCGTCTATGCATTTGTGCTACGTCTGGTCTATCTCGGTCAGGTCGAGCTCCTTCCGGAGGAGACTTACTACTGGAACTATTCACGCCACCTCGACACCGGGTATCTCGATCATCCGCCAATGGTCGCGTGCCTGATCCGGGTCGGCACGGCCGCGTTTGGTACTTCGCAATTCGGCGTGCGGGTAGGCGCAATATTCTGTGCCGCCGCGACGTCCTTCTTCATGTATCGCCTGACACGTAATCTGTTCGATAAGTCAAGCGCCCTGGTAGCGCTCGTGCTGGCGCAGGTCCTGCCGTTCTTTTTTATGGCAGGAATGCTCATGACGCCGGATACGCCGCTCACCGCGGCCTGGGCCGCCGAGCTTTACTTTCTTGAACGTGCGCTCGTGGCAGGCCGCTCTGGCGCTTGGTTGGGGGCCCGGCTTATTTTTGGGCATTGGCCTCGTCTCAAAGTACTCAATTGGCTTGCTTGTTCCGTCAGCGCTGTTATTCATACTTTTGGATCCGCAATCGCGGCGCTGGCTACGGCGTTGGGAGCCATACGCAGCGGCTCTGATCGCGTTGGCAATCTTTTCACCCGTTACAGTCTGGAACGCGCAGAACGAATGGGCCTCATTTGTCTTCCAGGCTGACCGCCGACTTACGGGCGGCCCGCGGTTCGCGCTGCATAAGCTGTTGCTCGCCGTTCTCGTGCTCATCACCCCGACGGGTCTACTGGCGGCGGCTATTGTGCTGTTGCGACGACAAAAAGAGGCGGACGACGAACATGCAAGCGCAGAGCGGCGGCGGCGTTGGCGCTTTCTTCAAGCGGCGGTTGGGGCGCCACTCGCGGTGTTTGTCGCTGTCAGCCTCCGTCACAACGTAAAGTTTGACTGGACCGGTGAACTCTGGCTCGCCGCTCTGCCTGCAATGGCTTTCGGGATTACGTCCGCAGGCGAAAAGTTCATGCGACCTGTTGGCGCGCGGATCCGCGCTGCTTGGCACCGACCATTCTGGGCTTGCTCTTGTTTTTCGGAGCTGGTCTGCATTACCTCGTTCTCGGGCTCCCGGGTCTCGGCTATGGCGAGCGGACGGAACTTGCGCCTGTTGGCTGGCGCGACCTTGCGCAACAAGTCAAGCAGATCGCGAAACAAGTTAGAAACGATACTGGCTCCGAGCCTCTTATCGTCGGAATGGATCGCTATCAGATCGCCAGTGAGGTCGCCTTCTACGCGGCCGACGGCACAGGCATCGCGCCCGAGACTTCAAGCGCGCATCTCTTCGGATGGTTTGACCTGATGTATGAGCGGTGGGTTCCAATCGACTTGCAGACTGGCCGAACGCTGCTCCTCATCGCATGGAACCCACGGGATTTGACGGATACCGCCGTCGAGTCGCGCGCTGCATGGATGGGACCGTTGCAGGACGGCGTGCTGACGCGCGACAGCAGAGTCATCCGTCGGTACTATTACCGCGTGGCTTACAACTATCGCGCGTCCCCAAAAGACGAATGACGTCCGCCATGCTGCTAACAGCGAAAGCATGTGAGTACACTGCCGGGATGACGCGTAGAGTCAATGCCAGCGCTTTGCGGCTCGATTTGGAAAGATAATAATGCCGGCCAATATAAACACGAGAAGAAGCGCCGATGCGGCCTAGCGCCAAGCCGCCACTGTTCACGGGCTTGTCGAGGAAATCGCCGACAACTGCACCTGAAACGGGACGGGGCGAGAGCCCCGTCCACAACGATGAAGGGCCCGAACGTGTCGGACCCTTCGTCGGCGTCAGTACGCGACGGTCATATTGTCCACGACCTTCCGCACGCCTGGCGTGCCCCAGGCAGCGTGCCTTGCTAAGTCACGCTCTGACCAACTATGAGCGATACCGCTCAACGTCACATCGGCACCTTGCACTTTAACCGAAATTTCTCGCGCGTCAGATTTAGCACGCCGCTTCAACGCGGCTTCAATATCCGTCCTAACGGCGTCCAAGGAAACTTTCGGCTTGATGGCGATCTGGTCACTAACGCCGGTCACACCCATAAGATAGCGAACCGCGCTTACCGCGGCCTGCCTCTGATATTCCCAAGCCACTTCGCCGGACAGGGTGATCCAGCCGCTTTCAACCTTGACTTTGACGCTGTCCTTCGGCAAGTACGTCATCCACTCCAAAACGTTTTCTGCTGAGCGCGCAATGTCAGTGTCGTTGCGCTTGCTGGATCCAGGCAGCGTAACGTCCATCTCAATCGCTAGAGCTTTAACGCCGGACACGCGCTGCGCTGCACGCTCGGCATCATATTTTTCTGCATAGCTGTCAACGTGGCCCGCTAAGGTCACGATTCCATTCTTGACCTCGACGCCGATTTGCGCGGCGTTGACGGAAGGTTCCCACTTAAGCTCGGCGATAACGTCCTGCTGTAGTTGTGCATCAGTTTTCATGATGGTTTCTCCGCTTCGATAAACAGTGGCTTAATGTGCGCGGCCCCCGAGTTCGCGGCTATGCGGGAAAACACTTATGGCAAGCATCCGCGGGCTCCGACATGGACGCCATCGGTCTGTTCGGCAGCCTTGGAAATCGACAAAATAGAAGAGGGCGGTTTTCGCTCAGCACCGTCCAACCATGCCATACTGGGTTACGCGGACACGTTACGTGCAGCTGTCTAGATTCGCAAAGAAGACATCGGATTTGTGAGCGAATGCGTGTAACGCATTATCAATGCTCTTCGACGTGTCGTGCGCCAAATACGGGACGACGGGCGTGTTGCGATCACGGAAGTGCTCGTGGCATTGGCGCCTGGAGGCGTTGCGCAATCTATACTTCAGCATGCGGCGTTAATGAGGCGCCCTGATACACCGGCGTGGCCGCCTCGCGGCCATAGGACATCGCATGAACCAACGTATCGCAGGCATTATTGACCGAATGCACCAGCTCGAATCAGAGCTTGAGGTTGAATTCGCCAGACGGCGCATGGAGCTGGCGTTTACCGTCAAAGGTCGCGCCGTTCAGTTCGAAGAGCGCGTACTCAAACGGCACCGGGAGCTGAAGACGCGCTTATCTCGCTACATCCTCGGGGCGCGCCCACTGCTGATTCTCGCGGCACCTGTCATTTACTCACTCATCATCCCGTTCGTGCTTCTTGATCTCTTCATATCTGCCTACCAGTTGATTTGGTTCCCGCTTGTCGGCATTCCTTCCGTGCGCAGAGGCGACTATATGGTCATCGACCGGGTTCATCTCGCATATCTTAACGTGATCGAGAAGGCCAACTGTATGTATTGTTCGTATGCGAACGGGCTCATCGCGTACGTTCGAGAAATTGCGTCTTTGACTGAGCAATATTGGTGTCCGATAAAGCACGCCCGACGCGTCATGGCAACCCACGAACGCTATCGGGCGTTTGTCGATTACGGCGACGCGGAGAGCTACCATACAGAACTGGCTGCTCTCCGAGAGGAGCTTCGGGGAAGGAGAGACTCTGTCCCATGACTGGGCGACCTCCAGCGTGTTCGGCCTGGCGCGAAGGCCGGTGGCTTGCCTTTTGGCATTATGTCGGCCGTGTGCTATTCGACTGTGTAATCTCCGCCCGTTCCTGGAATGTGCTCTTTGGCATTCGGATCAGCGCAACGACCGTTCGAAGGAAACCGTTCTGGGAAAGCTCTGTCCTTGGCTGA
>Ga0066793_10000085_pt1 | contig 28490 bp, 25 predicted proteins | sample PersoiDNA2013189_FD_83876 | JGI IMG/M metagenome (GOLD analysis project Ga0066793, IMG submission 83876) | Permafrost soil microbial communities from the Arctic, to analyse light accelerated degradation of dissolved organic matter (DOM) -... | ecosystem: Environmental > Terrestrial > Soil >... | reverse complement strand
CCTGCCATCCTGGCAATCGAGCACGTAGGAATCACAGCCGTGCCCGGTCTCGCCGCCAAGCCAGTCATTGATATCATGGTCGGCATCCAGACGCTGGACGAGGCGCCGGCTCTATACGATCCTCTGGCCGCTATCGGCTACGAATACGCCCCCGAGTTTGAGGAGCTGATCCCCGAGCGGCGCTTTTTCCGTAAGGGGCCGGCGGAATTTCGGACGCATCACCTCCATGTCGTCGAATTCGGGGACGATTTCTGGGTGCGGCACCTGTTGTTCCGCGAATATCTGCGCCGGCATGCCGAGGCGGCACACAATTACGCGCAGTTGAAGCGCAAGTTAGCCGCGCAGTATGGCGGAAACCGCCAGGGCTACACTGAAGCCAAAACCGATTTCATTCGCGGCATAGAATTCCTGGCGCGGGCCGATGCAGAGCTGGCCGGAGAGCTGCCGGCGTAATGCCTGAAATCGACGTTCGCTTTAGGAGGATATACGCAATACATTGATCACCAATGAGTTTGTTTTCGCTTCCCGACGGTCGCCGGTGCTTGGGCGACGGGGCATGGTCGGGGCGTCGCAACCGCTAGCGGTTGCGGCAGGGCTCGAAATCCTGGCCAGAGGGGGCAACGCGGCCGATGCGGCAGTCGCCACCGCCGCGGCCCTTAACGTGACCGAACCGACGTCGACCGGGCTGGGCGGAGATTGTTTTGCCCTCTTTTACGACGGCGCCTCGCGACAGGTCAGCGCCCTGAACGGCTCGGGGCGCGCGCCGGCCGCGCTGACTCTCGAGCGCTTGCAGAAGGAGGGCTTCGGCGGCCGGTTGCCTCCCTATCATCCCTACACTGTCACGGTGCCGGGCGCCTGCGCCGGCTGGTGCGACATGGTTGAACAACACGGGCGCCTGGCGCTGGAAACAATCCTGGCCCCTGCCATCCGGTTGGCCGAAGAGGGTTTCCCGGTCGCGCCACTCACCGCCTATGCCTGGGAGCGCGGCGCCGAGCGGCAGTTGCGCCATGCAGCGGGCGGCCAGGAATTGACCATTGAAGGCCGCGCCCCGCGCGCTGGGGAAATCTTCCGCAACCCCGGGCTGGCCCGCACGTTGCGAACGATCGCCGGGGGCGGCAAGGAAGCCTTCTACCGGGGTAAAATTGCGGCCGCGATCGCCGCAACGGTGCAGGCTGCCGGCGGCTGCCTGGCCGAAGCGGACCTGGCGGCTCACGCCAGCACCTGGGAACAGCCGGTCAGCACCACCTATCGCGGGCTGAGGGTGTGGGAGTGCCCGCCCAATGGGCAAGGACTGGCCGCGCTCTTGGGGCTGAACATCCTGGAAGGGTTCGACCTGTCTGCGCTGCCGCCGCTCTCGGCCGAACGGCTGCACCTGGAGATCGAGGCGATGCGGCTGGCCTTCGCGGATGCGCGCTGGTACGTGGCCGACCCAACGTTCAGTCCGGCCCCCCTGGCCGAATTGCTCTCCAAAGGCTATGCCGCCACCCGCCGCCGCCTCATCCAGCCGGGGCGCGCCAGCCTGGATCGACTGAGGGGAAGCCCGGTCGCCGGCTCTGATACGGTCTATTTCAGCGTGGTGGACGGCGAAGGCAACGCGTGCTCGTTCATCAACAGCAACTATATGGGCTTCGGCACGGGCATTGTGCCGCGCGGCTGGGGCTTCTCACTGCAAAACCGCGGCCACAACTTCAGCCTGGAGGCCGGTCATCCCAACTCCCTCGCGCCGCGTAAGCGGCCCTACCACACCATCATCCCGGCCCTTGCCACACGCGAGCACGATGGCTCGCTGTTCGCCAGTTTCGGAGTGATGGGCGGCTTCATGCAACCGCAGGGGCACCTGCAGGTCGCGGTGGCGCTGGCCGACGATGCCCTGGACCCGCAGTCTGCCCTGGACCGCCCGCGCTTCTGTATCGACGAGGGAGAAGCAGGCGGCGCGGTGGCGTTAGAAGAGGGTATTTCCATGCCGGTTATGGCCCGGCTGGCGGAGATGGGCCATCCGCTGCTGCCGGTGAGCGGACAGGGGCGGGCGCTCTTCGGGCGCGGCCAGATCATCCTGCGTGACGCCGAGAACGGAGTTCTGTGGGGTGGAAGCGACCCGCGGGCCGACGGTTGCGTGATGAGCCTGTGACGAGCGGCGTGATGCGCGGTGTGATGCGCGGCGTGATACTCGATGAGTGAGCAATCTCGCCCGCTGATCCCCCAGGCGTTTCTCGCACGCATGGAGCGCTGGCTGGGCGACGAGTACCCGGCTTTTCTCGCGAGTTACGACCAACCGGCCACGAACGGACTGCGCGCCAACACCCTCAAGATTGCCCCCGAAGCGCTCCGGGAACGCCTGCCCTTCGCGTTGGAGCCGCTGACCTGGCCTCCGGCTGCCTTCCGCGTATCCGAGGAGGACCAGCCTGGGCGGCACCCCTATCACGCTGCCGGGCTATACTACCTCCAGGATCCTTCGGCCATGAGCGTAGCCGCGTTGCTGGCGCCTCAGCCGGGCGAACGGGTGCTCGACGTGGCAGCCGCTCCGGGCGGCAAGGCCACCCACCTCGCATCGTTGCTGGCGAACCAGGGGCTGCTGGTGGCCAATGAGATCCACCCGCGCCGGGTCTGGGACCTGGCCGAGAACCTCGAACGCTGGGGGGCGCGCAACGCGGCCATCACCGCCGAGACTCCCGAGCGCCTGGCCGAGCGTTTTCCGGACTTCTTTGACCGGGTGCTGCTTGACGCCCCCTGCAGCGGCGAAGGCATGTTTCGCAAGAGCGATGCGGCACGGCGCGAATGGGCCGCAGAACTGGTGCTGGGCTGCGCCAACCGTCAGACGGGTATTCTGGACGCGGCCGCGCGCATGCTGCGCCCAGGGGGCCTGCTGGCCTACTCCACCTGCACCTTTGCAGCCGAAGAGGATGAGGGCACGGTGGCTCGCTTCCTGGAAACTCATGCGGATTTCGAGCCGGTCGAACCGGCCAGGCAAGCGGGCTTCGCACCCGGACGCCCTGAGTGGCTGGGGAACGAGAAAGTTGGCGAGGCGGCCCGCGACGGCCTGGGGCGGGCGGTGCGCCTGTGGCCGCACACCGGCCCGGGCGAGGGCCATTTCATTGCCTTGCTGCGCCGCTGCGAGCGGGAGGCGCACGAGGATCTACCAGGGTGGCGCTTGCCGAAGCTGCCCGTCGAAGCCACCCGCTTTTACGAGACCTTTTGCCGGGAGCATTTGCAGCGCGCGCCGGCCACAGAACGCCTGGCGCTGGCCGGCTCGTACCTGTACCAGGTTCCCGCCGGTCTGCCCGATCTCAGCGGTCTGCGTTTTATCCATCCCGGCTGGTGGCTCGGAACGCTGAAGAAGGGACGCTTCGAGCCCAGCCAGGGGCTGGCAATGGGCTTGAGCCCGGCCGATGTGAGGCGGGTCGCCAACCTGGACTCCGCCGCTCCCCAGGTGCTGACCTATTTGCGCGGGGAGAGCCTCCCCAACGCCGGCGCGGACGGTTGGGTCCTGGTGACCGTGGATGGCTTTCCTCTGGGCTGGGGCAAGCGGGTGCAAGGGACATTGAAGAGCCACTATCCACGCGGGCTGAGAAGAGTGTGATGATGTCTTCTTTTGATGACGTGCTGGTGTTGATCAAGGGCGCCGGCGACCTGGCCAGCGGGGTTGCGGCGCGTCTTTATCGCAGCGGCTTTCCGGTCGCAATGACCGAACTGGCGCAGCCGTTGATGGTCAGGCGCACGGTCGCCTTCGGCGAGGCAGTCTACGAGGGGGAATTTGCCGTCGAGGGAATTGTGGCCCGCCGGGTTAGCTCGCCGGACGAGGCGCGCCGCGCGCTTGCCGAGGGTAAGATTCCGGTGGCGGTGGACCCCGAGGCCAGCCTGCGCCTGGCATTGAAACCGGCCGTGGTGGTGGATGCCATCATGGCGAAACGCAACACGGGAACGCGGCCCGCGGACGCGCCGTTAGTGGTGGGGCTTGGTCCCGGCTTTAGAGCCGGGCAGGACTGTCACGCGGTGGTGGAGACAAACCGCGGACACTGGCTGGGCCGGGTGATCTGGGATGGGGAGGCGGAGCCAGACACCGGCATCCCCGGTGAAGTGGCCGGGCAACGCGGTAGGCGCATGTTGCACGCCCCTGCCGATGGCATCCTTGAAGCCCACGCGGCCATCGGAGACATGGTCAAGGCCGATCAGGTGCTGGCGACAGTCTCCGGAACGGAAGTGCGGGCCGGGCTTGACGGCGTTCTGCGCGGGCTGATCCACAGCGGGCTGGTCGTCTCAGCCGGGCTTAAGATCGGCGACGTTGACCCGCGCGCCGAGCGCGCCCATTGCTTCAGCATCTCGGATAAGTCGCTGGCCGTGGGTGGCGGGGTACTCGAGGCCATCCTGGCCGGGAAACCGCCGGCTGCGGGTTGAGCCGCCTGTGCCTCTAAAAGGGGAGCTGCAAGTGCTCATCTCTCAAGCCCTACGAATACAGACCCAAGACATCGTCACCATCGTCGGTGGCGGCGGCAAGACGACGCTCATGTTCCGATTGGCCGAGGAGTTGGCCGGTTCCGGGCGGCACGTGGTCACTACTATGACCACGCGTATTTTTGCCAGCCAGATGCAGCGGGCGCCGGCCTTCCTGGTCCTACAGGATGAGCAGACCCTGCTGGCTCAGTTGCCGCAGGCGTTGGACACATACGGCCACGTACTGGTCGCGGGGAACATTCAGGTTGAGATAGACAAAGTAGCCGGCATCCCGTCGGCCCTGGCCGAGCGCATCGCGGCCCTGCCTGGGGTGGACGCTTTGATTATCGAAGCGGATGGCTCACGGCGTCTGCCGTTCAAGGCCCCGGCCGCGCACGAACCGGTCGTCCCGCCGAGCACGACCATCCTGATACCCGTCGTGGGCATCGACGTGTTGGGACAGGCGCTGGACGCGGGACACGTCCACCGGCCGCAGATCGTCGCCGAACTTGCCGGCGCGACCTTGGGCCAACCGGTGACCCCGGAGATAGTCGCGGCGGTGATCGCCCATCCGGCAGGCGGCGCCAAGGATCTGCCCCCGGGCGCGCGGCTGGTGCCTTTCCTGAACAAGGTGGAAAGCGAAGAGACACTGAACGCGGCACGCACGCTCGCACGCCTCCTGCTCGCCTACGAGCCGGTCGACAGCGTGATCATCGGCGCCGCAGAGGCCGCAGATCCGGTGAGCGAGGTCTGGAGCCGTATCGGGGCGGTGGTCCTGGCGGCCGGAGGGGCCAGCCGGTACGGAGAGCTGAAACAACTATTGCCGTGGGGCAATGTGCCGTTGGTGGCGCACGTAACCCGGCAGGCGCTGGCCTGCCCAGACGTGACGCGCGTGGCAGTGACCCTGGGCGCCGGAGCCGACGGGGTGCACGCGGCGCTGACCGGCGCGGCGCTGACCGGCGCGGACGTGTTACAGGCGCCGGTCCCGGATTGGGAAGCCGGCCAGAGTCGCAGCGTCCGCGCCGGGCTAGACGCCCTGCGGCGCGACAGTGCGCCGCTCGGTGGCGTCCTATTCCTCCTGGCCGATCAGCCGGGCGTCTCAACCGCCTTGCTGGCTGCCCTGATCCGCCGCCATCGGGAGACGCTCGCCCCCATCGTCGCGCCCCGCTACCAGGGGCAGCGCGGCAACCCCGTGCTTTTCGACCGCGCCACTTTCGCGGAGTTTGCGCGACTGGAAGGCGACATCGGCGCCCGGCCCATCCTGCAGGCGTACGCCGGGCAAATCGCCTGGCTGGACTGGCCAACAGCAGAGATCATCGAAGACATCGACACGCCCGCCGATTATGCCCACCACTCGGCCGGCCGCGCTGCCCGGCCAGGCGACCCCGCAGGCGCCGATCAGGAGCACGGGCTGAGCGACAGGAGCGAGGAGAGGGATGGCTGACGCCGACCCGGAGGTGAGCTTCGCCGCGGTCTACGATGTGGTTCACGAAAGCGCGCCCGATTTTCTGCGCGCCCAACTGGCCTTCCTGCAGGACCGGCTGGGCCCACGCCGCGCACTGTTGGATGCGGGATGCGGAACGGGGAGACACCTTCTGGCCCTCTCCCGAGCCGGTTATACGGTAACGGGTCTGGATGCAAGCCGGGCCATGCTGGCTCTCGCACGCGCGAAGCTTGCCGGGCAGAGTCTGCCTGCCCACCTGGTACGCGGGCTACTTCAATCGCTGCCCTTCAGTCCAGGTTCGTTTGACGGCGCGTTGTGCCTGGAGTCGCCGCTGGCGTATTTGTTTAGCGAGGAGGAGTTGGCGCGCGCCCTGGCCGGATTGCGCCGCGTTCTTCGCCCCGGCGGCCTCCTGCTGATCGACGTGTTCGACTACCCGGGAACGTTCGGCAAGGGTGGCACAAGGCCGCAAAAGACGCATTTTGACGCCCCGTGGGGCCGGTTAGAGGTTACGGAAACCCATCGCCACCGGCCCGGTACGGGCGCCTGGTGCATGACCCAAACCTTTGCCGCCCGGCGGGCAGATGAAGTCGAGCGCTTCAGCGTCGAACACCGGTTGCGGGTTCGTTCAGCAAATGACTATGCCGCCGCGTTGGAGCGCGCCGGCTTCATCATCCGGGAGCTATTGCCTGCCTATCCCGGCTCGCCGTCGGAGCTACGTTCAGAGGCGCGCATGATCTTCTTGGCCTCGGGCTGAGGCCGTAAGGCTACGAGCGCGATGAGGATGGCCGCCAGTCCCAATAGCTGGAGCGTGCGCAGACCCGCCACAAGCGTCGCGCTGGATTCCCGGAAGGGCTCGATCAACCACAGGCTGACGCCATAGCCGAGCAGCGCCGACCAGGCGGCCCGACCGGGGCGACGCTGCCGCCGTAGCACGAGCAGGACCACCACAAACGCTGGCAAAAGCGCGGCGACCTGGTAAAGCTGGACGGGATGCCGGCGCACGCCCCATTCGGCGATCGCCCAGGGCAATCCCGCCGGGGCGCCCGGTTCCAGCCCGGCCAGCCACGCCCCAAGCTGCGCGATCGCCATCCCCAGCAGGCCACCCGGCGCCGCCGCATCCAGCACCGTGGCGAGGGGCAACCGATGCCGGTACACATAGTACCCGCTGACTGCCAACCCGGCGAGTGCCCCCGGCCAGGGTAAGAACGCGCGTGCATTCAGTCCGATGATCGACAATGGCTCGAGCCGGTACGCCGGCCAGAAGGCAATCAGGTGCGCCAGGCGCCCGACTACGAGTCCGGCTGCCAGCCCGCTCAGACCCGCGTTGTAGATGTGATCCCCTTCGATTCCCAGCCTCGTCGCAAGGCGTGCCCCGGTCGCCAGGGCCGCCCAACCGGCCAGCAGCAGCGCCAGGGGATAGGTCTGCACGGCCAGGGGACCAATCTGCAGGACGGGAAGCATCATGGGTAGATCGTCCCGAGCATCTGGGCCAGCAAAGGGCCGCTCAATGGACCGACATAGATCTGCCGGATGATGCCCTCGCGATCGATGAAGAAGGTGGTGGGCAGCGCGTGGACGCCGTAGGCAAGGCTGACCCGGCCGCTCTCGTCCAGCGGCGACGGGTAGGTCAACCCCTGCTGCGCAGTGTAGGCCTGCACCATCGCGGCCGGCTCGCCCTGGTCGACCGCGATCACCGCCACCTGCCCGGCATAGCGCCGGCTTGCGCTCTGCAAGTCCGGCGCCTCGCTACGGCACGGCGGGCACCAGGTAGCCCAGAAATTGAGCACGACCGGTTGGCCACGTAAGGCGCCCAGACTGAAACTGTCTCCCGCCGGGCTATGCAGCGCGAACTCGGGCGCCGGGTGGCCGACCGCGGGCGCCGGGGATAAGCCAGCCCCGGAAGCGATCACAAATGGCGGCACGCGGCCTGCCCACGTCCAGGCCACCCCGAGCAGCAAGGCTATGCCGATCAGCAGGTTCCAGAGACCACGCTTCACGATTGTTCCCGAGAGACGATCCGCGTGCGCGTGGCAGCAGCCGGGAGAGGGGCGCGGCTGGCTTCCAGGAAACCGGCGAAGAGCAAGACGACGCCTAACAACTCACTCAGGTAGAGGATAAAGTGCAACTGGGCCAGCCTCTGCAAGATCCCGCCGATGGCCGGGGACAGCGCTCCAAGCGCGATCAGGATATTGCCGATCACCCGGTTGCGCAAGATGTGCTTGCGGATGAAGAGCCACGAGGAGTAAATCGCACCGCCGACCAATAGGATGACACCCAGGGAATTGAAGAAGGGGGTGATGAGGCGCACGCTCTTAACGGTGATGGCGCTTCCGCTCAGCTCCCCGGCGATCATCTGCGTCGGGTCAAGGGGAACGCTGAATACCCGGTAGGCAGCATAGACGGAACCGATCAAGAGCAGGGCCATCAGCGCGTGCGCTACCCAGCGGGTCTTGCCGTGCATCAGCAGATAGGCGGTGCCCATGCCGAGGTAGGCCGCCACAAGCACCGCGCCGAACAGGTACCACAGCCGGAATACCCAGGGCTGCCAGCCGGCCAGGCCGTACAGCAACTCCATCGCGGTGCCGACGGCAAACATCAGCAAACCGATGCCCCACAGCAGCGAGTTGAGATGGCGTCGCTGTGCCCAGCGGGCTAATACCAGCGCGGCGAACACGACGCTGACCACAGTCGTCACAGCCGGGACCACGATATTCCACAAGCCCATCGACGTACCCCCTTAACCAGCGAATCGCTTTATAGATGTTGTCTGGCAGCCACAGGATACACTTATCAAAGCAGGTCGACCGGATCGACGTCGACGCGCCAGCCTATGGGAATGGTAAGGCGACGCAGCAAAAGGTTCGGGTCGGCGGCGCGGATGACAATCTGCCAACGGTATGCGCCGCGCTCCTGGGTGAAGAAACAGGGGACCGGGCCGATCAGCTCGACTCCGGTTAGCCCGCGGCGTTCGATCTCATTACGCAGTTGCCCGGCCATGCGTGTCGCCTCGGTCTGGGCCTTGGCAGCCTGGCTGTTGTAACATACGAGCGTCGCCAGGCGGCTGAGCGGTGGGTAGTTCTGTTCCCGGCGGAAGACCATCTCTTGTCGATAGAAGCCTTCGTAGTCGTGATGGCTTGCGGCTACGATCGCATAGTGCTCCGGGTGGTAAGTTTGCACGATCACCCGTCCGCCTAAGGAGCTGCGCCCAGCTCGCCCGGCCACCTGGGTCAGCAACTGGAATGTCCGCTCGCTCGCGCGGAAGTCGGGCAGAAACAGCCCCACGTCCGCTGCCACGACGCCCACCAGCGTCACCAGCGGCAAGTCCAGGCCCTTGGCGATCATCTGCGTGCCGATCAGAATATCCGCCTCGTGGGCAATAAAACGACGGAGGATCGCGTCGTGCGACCCCTTCGCACCGGTCACGTCGCGATCCCAGCGCAGCGTGCGCGCGGCCGGGAACATTTGTTGCACGGCCTCCTCGACGTTCTGCGTGCCGCTGCCGAAATAGCGGATGCGCTGGCTGCCGCAGTCTGGGCACTTGAAGGGGACCGGATAGCGCCGGTTGCAGTGATGGCAGATCAGCAAATCGCCGGCGCGATGATACGCCAGCGGCACCGCACAGCGCGGGCAGGACTCGACGTGACCGCAGTCACGGCAGAGGATAAACGTGGCGGCGCCGCGGCGGTTCAGGTAGAGGATGGCCTGCTGCCCGGCTGCGAGAACCTGTCTCAACGCCCCGGCCAACGGCCGGCTGAACATGCTGCGGTTGCCCACCCGCAGTTCCTGGCGCAGATCCACCACCATCACTTCAGGCAGATCCTGGTGGACAGCCAATGGTAGGAGTGGCAAAGCTGGCGCGAGGCTCTCCTCATCCCCGCCGTTTCTGCCGGTGGCGATCGCCGTCCTGATCCGCTTCGGGAGCGTCAGCAGATCGATGTCACCTTGCCTGGCAGCGTAATAACTCTCCAGGGCAGGGGTGGCACTGCCCAGCAGCACGGGGGCGCCGCACACACGGCCTAACTGGATAGCCGCGCTGCGCGCGTGGTAGCGCGGTGTGCGTTCCTGCTTGTAGCTGCTCTCGTGCTCCTCATCCACCACCACCAGTCCGAGGTCGGGGAAGGGCAAGAATAGGGCCGAGCGCGAACCAACCACCACCTGGGCGGCCGGATGCCCGGTCCGCACCCGGCGCCAAACGTCGAAGCGCTCGCCGTCGCCCAGCTCGCTGTGCCAGACTGTCACTCTGCCCGGGAAACGTGCCGCGAAGCGGCGAATGGTCTGGGGGGTCAGCGCGATCTCGGGCACGAGCGCGACCGCCTGCTGTCCGCGTCGTAGCACCTCCTCGATTGCGCGCAGGTAAATCTCGGTCTTCCCGGAGCCGGTCACACCGTACAGGAGCATAGCCGAGGCCTTGCCCGCCTGCTGCGCGCTCGGCTCCGGCAGCCGGTCGCTGGATCCCTGTTCGCTCGGGCGCTCGCGCTCTTCCAGGCGTGCCCTGACCGCCTCCCAGACCCGCTCCTGATCTTCGGTCAGTACGGGGGGCCGGTCGGCGAGGAACTCGTGGCCCGCCAGCGGATCGCGCCAGACCATCTCTTCGTGGAGGCTGACCAGGCCGGCATTCTCCAGGTCGCGCAATGTAGCGAGCGTAGCGTCCGTCTCGGCATACACCCAGCCGATCCAGGCCGGCCCTTCGTGGTTTTGCAGCGCGTGCAGCACGGCCCGGTGCTTTTCAGCTCCGCGCAGGCTGATGAACGCATCAGGGGCCCTGTCGCGCTCCAGCGTGAGCGTCACGAGGGCCGGCTCTTCGACGCGCTGGGCCAGGCCCTTATTGATCAGAGCCCGCAAGGTGGCGCTGTCAACGCCCTGTGCCGCGCGGAATTCGGCTTCGTCGACCAGGTCGGCGGGCAAGGCAGCCAGGGCAGCGGCCAGCCTTGCTGACGTCGCGGCCTTACCGCCCTCGCCCGACAACTCCCGGTCGGGCGAGGACCGCCGGATGCAGGCGCGGCGCGGCACGATGCTCACCCAACCGCGCTCGACCAAAGCACGCACACTCGTTTCCTCGCAGCCGGCTCCGGCACAGAGATCTTTCAGTGTGGGCAGCGGATCGGTCTGCCGGACCAGCCAGGCCAGGGCATCGGCCTGCTTTGACGAGTGACCCAGCGTGGGCAACGCACGCGCGATAGTGGCAGGATCGGCCAGCAGACGTACCCGGCGGTCGAACTTGGGATGAGGGGGAGGTGTCAGAAAGGCCACTTCGCGGGTCACAAGGGCCGCCTCGATCAGGGGCTCGAGATCGTCCCGCTGAGTGACCTTGCTCAAGCCCTCGCTGACCTCGGCCCACGTGCCTTCGGCCTCCGCGATCCGCGCGAGCACCGCCAACTGAGTCGGGGGCAGGCCGGCAGGCGCCGGCTGCGAGGTGCGCACCAGGACGGTGCGCCCGCGCTGGCTCACGCCGGCCGGTAGCATCATCCGCAGGACCTCGATCAGGGGCGAGAGGTAATAGGCACTGATCCAGTAGGCCAGGTCAAGCTGGGCCTGGGTGAGTGGGGGTTGCGACCAGACAACCGCCTCAATCTCGCGCACCTCAAAGCTCGGTGCAGTCTCGCTGAGAGAGAGCACGATGGCCTGCACGCGCCGGCCGTGAAACAGCACCCAGACGAGATAACCGGGCTGCAGACGCTGCTCCAGACGTTCGGGCACCAGGTAAGTGAAGGTCCGGGCGGCCGGGTCCTCGGCAGTATCTGCCCCCAGGCTGGGACCCACTCGGGCGCCCAGGGGCGTATTCACGCAGACGTCGGCGTACAGCATGCTCACCTGTAGACCGCGGCGGCCAGGTAGCCCACAGTATAGCTGCCCGGGTTCCTGTCGCCGGTAACGTCCCCGGACGCTGCATAGGCCAGCACCTGTGCGCCGCGCGCCCCGGCTTTCCGGGCCGCCTCGAGGACGGCCACCAGGCCGGTCGCACCGCAAGCCTGCACCTGTTCGGTCCGCAAAGCAGCCGTTAGCCCGTCTACGTCAAAGGCAGCAACCAGGTCGGCCAGGCGGCGATCGGTGCGCACGACGGTCTGGTAGTCGTTCAGGTGGCTGAGATCCGTGCTGGCAACAAACAAAGTCTGCTCATCGCTCAACGCTGCCAGCCCATCCGCCAGCGCATGCACTCGGGTCAGGGCGCCAGGTTCGGCGATATGTTCGCCAAGCATGATGGGAACCAGGCTGAAGCTGCCCAGCGCTACCTGCAAAAAGGGCAATTCGATCTCCAAGGCATGCTCTTTGTCACCCTGCACTGGCGTGAGGGGGACGCTACCGGCCAGCCGGGCGATGAACTCACGGTCCACCGGCAGGGTTCCCAGGGGAGTGCGGTAGGCCGTTTCGGTCGGAACCATGAACGGACCCAGCCGGCTGCCCCAGATCGGCCGGTGCAAAGGGCCGAGCAGCACCACGCGCCGGTAGTCTGCCCCACGCACCTGGACAAAAGCGCGCGCCGCTGTCGGGCCGGAGAAAGTGTAACCCGCATGTGGGCTGACCAGGGCAATCACTCGACCGGGCAACGTCAGCGGCTCGACCTGAGCCATATAATCTTCCACCGCACGCCGCAGCGCCGGCTCGCTGCCGGGATACCAAGCTCCTGCCACCGCCGGCGGCCGGACCACCACATCTCGCGTTGCTGGCATTGCACACCTCCGCAACCGGCCCATGTTCAATCAAACGCGTTCAACGTTCCAGGTCTATTATACTCTAATGGCTTAAAGCGTGAAGGGGAGAATTCTGGCGCAACTCGGCCACAAGCTCCGTGGCCGGCGAGGGCCGAGGGGACAGGGAGGTAGCGGTGGCCCAACGCTGGTCGCCCAACCGGACGCCGGCGAGCAAAAGGACAAGGCCGATCAGAGGCGCAATGAACCGCCACGAGGCGGGGTTGCCATCGACCAAACGGGGCGCCGGCATCAACCCTTCCCAGCGCACGCTGTAATGCGGCGCCAGGCCGAGGCCCAACAACAGCCCACTGACCAGACCGCCCATGTGGGCGATATTATTGATGCCCGCGACGGTGAAGCCAAACACCAGGTTGATCCCGACCAGTATGAACAAAGTGCGCAGCCGCTGCTGGCTCAAGCCGCCGAGAAGGCGCCGGTTAAGGTAGAAGAAGGCAATTTCGGCCCCCACCAACCCGAAGATTGCCCCAGATGCACCGGCTGAGGGAACGAACGGCCCACCCAAACAATAGAAAGCCACGTTGCCGAACAGGCCGGTGAGGAAATAGATGATGGCAAAGCGAGGGGATCCATACAGGGCCTCAACCTCACGTCCGAGACTGAAAAGCGCCCAGCCGTTGAACATGAGATGCATGATGCCAAAGTGCAAGAAAAGCGCCGCGAAAAACCGCCAGTATTGCCCCTGAGCCACGTAGGCGTTGACCTGCGCGCCGAGATTCACTGCGGCCATAACATTAGTATTGATCGGGTCAAACCCGCTCGCAATCGTTTCGAGAATGAAGACCAGCACAATCGCGCCCAGGAGGATGTTGGTAACGATCGGGCGCGCGAGTGGCAAGCGGGCGCCCTGGCTGACAGGGGATTCGGGAACGGGACTGGAGGTCGGCTGCTCGTTCACAGCTGCACGGGTTCCCAGTCCACGCGGCATTTCTCGGCCTGCATGATGGCAATGACCTGCTCAACCGCCTCATCCAGGGCACATTCGCGATTCAGCACCCGATATTTGAATTCGTTCACGCGGAGCAACTCCGCCCGGGCGGTCGTGATGCGTGCATGCAACTGCGCTTCATCTTCGGTGCGCCGGCGGCGCAGCCGCTCGATCAACTCCTCCTCGGACTCAGCGGTCAGGAAAATGGTGACTGCCTGGGGGACCATGCGGCACATGGTAGCCGCGCCTTGCACATCTACACGGAGCACCGCGTCCTGGCCGCTCTCCAGGGCCTGACGGACGTCGAACTTGGGGATGCCCTTATGTTGTCCGTATACCTGGGCGTGCTCCAGCAGCTCACCGTGTGCCAGCATATGGGCAAAAGTCTCTTCGGTAACGAAATGATAGTCGACGCCGTCCACCTCACCGGGCCGGATGGCGCGCGTGGTAGCCGTTACCACAAAATGGCACGAATAGCCGCGCTCTTTCATGCGTTTGATCGTCGCGTCTTTGCCGACACCCGAAGGACCGCAAATAACGACCAGCAATGGCCGCTTCGCCTGCAGGCCGGTATACCACTGCTGGATGGTATTATCGCTTTCTAACACGGCAGTTGGACTCAACTGGCTCATATGGCTTTCCTGCTGTGGTGAACCTGCTTTGTGACCCAGCAAGTTTGCGTTATAATCGACTCGCTAAACATCGCATACCAAGTGGGGAAAGGTCACAATGCCGATCTACGAATACTATTGCAACGACTGCAAACGGCGTGTCAGCCTGCTTTGGCAGTCCTTCGCCGATGCCGCCAGTCGCGATCCAGTTTGCCCTCGCTGTCACGGCACAAATCTGCGCCGCCTGATCTCAAAGGTCGCCGTCCTCCGTTCCGAAGAAAGCCGGCTGGACAACCTTTCCGATCCAAGTTCGCTCGGGGGACTGGACGAAGACGACCCGAAGTCCATGGCCCGCTTCATGCGCAAGATGGCCAACGAGACCGGCGAGGACCTGGGTCCTGAATTCAACGAAGTCATCGGCAGGCTCGAAGCCGGTGAGGACCCCGAGTCCATCGAAAAATCCATGCCCGATCTCGGCGGCGACGATGCCGGGGGCGAAAGCGGAGACGATTTCGGCGTTATGTAACCCCGAAAAAAAGACGTCTGGTCTCTCGTCTTCGCCTGCGTCCTGGCCTAGGCCTGTATAAACTGCTCCACGTTCAGCACGAAAATGACCGCGCCGCCCACGCTCACCTCAATCGGCTCGGACATTTCCAAACCCGGCCCCTCCAGGGTGGGTAGCGGAGACACCCACTGGGTGCGGCGCCGGCAGCTCTGCCGCACCACTTCCACGATCTGCGGCAGCCGGTCATCTTCCACGCCCACCAGGATGGTCGTCTTGCCCTCACGCAGGAAACCACCGGTACTGGAGATCATGGTGGCCCGAAAACCGGCTTTGATCAAGCGGTTCAGTAGATCGCGCGAGTCATCGCTGCTGACAATGGCCATAACCAGTTTCATGAGTGTTCCTCCTCGTTACGAGTAGATCATGGCTCGTATTCAATACAACGTGATTGGCTGGAATCCGCTACGCGCTACATATTACACTTTGCCGAGGCGGGACGAAACTGCCTCACGAACACTCTCCTGGATGGCGCCTACCGGCTGCATGGCGTCCAATACCAGCCATCTATGCGGCTCCGCCGCCGCCAAAGCCAGGTATCCCTGGTGCACGCGCTCGTGGAATGCCTCGACCTCACGCTCCAGGCGGTTCCACTCGGACTCATCGCATCCCTGTTTGCGCCGCAAACCCTCGCTCACCGCCAGATCCAGGTAGATAGTCAGGTCGGGCGTCAATTTCCCGGTGGCAAAAGCCAGGATCGTGCGTAGCGTGTCCAGGTCAAGCTGTCGCCCGTAACCCTGGTAGGCGAGGGTAGAGTCGGCGAAACGATCACAGAGTACAACCCCGCCTCGTTGCAGATGTGGGCGGATTTTTTCGCCCACGATCTGCGCGCGGGCAGCGGAGTAGAGCAACGTCTCGGCTTCGGGTTGCATTTCGGTGTGAGCCGGGTCGAGGAGCAGCGTCCGTATCGCGTCGCCGATGCGGGTGCCGCCGGGCTCGCGCGTCGTCAGCACGTCGCAACCACGTTGGACCAGCCAGCGGCTCAACAGTTGGATCTGCGTCGTCTTGCCGCTGCCTTCAGGCCCCTCAAATGAAACGAACAGGCCCATCCTCACCAACCTGTGATATCACCGACTCTCGTGTGGCAGCGTCCCGATGCCCCGTCGCCCCGGTGGCCGCATGGCCCTGCTGCCGCATCGCCCTATGATAGTCAAAAACCCGGTTTCCACAAGTCCGGGGGAGTCCTCACGGGACTATCGGCTGGGAAACCGGGTTTTCATGGCAGATTAGCCCTGTAAGATGCGCACGCGGCGCCGAGGCTCATTGCCGTAACTATGCGAGATCAGGTTGGCAGAACGGGCCATCTCGTGTTGCAGTCTACGAATCTCAGCGTTGGCCGGGCGCAGTTCCTCAGCTTCGGAACCGGCCAGGACCCGGCGAATCGCCTCACGCGTCTCCGTGACCGCTCGCTCCATAGGATCCTCGGGCTCGACCGCGACGCCGAAGATGTCGCCAAGGACCGATTCCATCTGGTTGATCGTGTTAGCCCGCAACACGTAGACGGGTATACGCTGGCGCTCGGCCTCGGCAATCGGCTGCGGATGCTTGCGGTAGTAGTTCTTGAGCGTGACTGCGGTGTTCGCCTGGTCCAACGAGTCGACTATTTGGACAGGGACGCCGAGGTTCTGCGCCGCCTGCTCGAGCCGGCCTCGGCTGACACCGTAGGCATAGATGCGTGCTACCCGGTCCGTGCGCTCAGCCCTGAGCGCGGCCTCCGAGGCTGCCGGGGCAGGAAGCGCGTCGGGATGGGGCTCGAAACGGCCGGTGCCGTTGGTATGACCCACGCCTTGACGGTCAAACGGCAGCCGGTTCATCCCCATGCTCGCGGCACGCGCCTCCGAAGGCACCGGGGTGGGCGCGGCTTCGGTGATGCGCACCTGCCCGTTCTCGTCTCGATAGCGGATTTCCGGCGACAACGAGCGCCCACGTAGCAGGGCATCGACGGCCGCCGCCACGCTGTGATGCACCGCCATCCGTTGGCGGTCCTGGATCTCGATGAGCACGTCAAAGGTGGGCGGAGCGCGCCGCTCCAACACGGACTTCTGCGTGCCGCGGCGGCGAGCCTCCTCGTCGCTCAAGGTGACGCTCTCGATGCCACCCACCAGGTCCGACAAGGTCGGGTTCATCATCAGGTTTGCGAGCGAGTTACCATGCGCCGTGCCGATCAGTTGGACGCCGCGCTCGGCGATGGTACGGGCGGCGGCGGCCTCCTGCTGACGGCCGATCTCGTCGATGACAATCACTTCCGGCATGTGGTTCTCGACCGCCTCGATCATCACCTCATGCTGCAACTCCGGCGCGGACACCGGCATGCGCCGCGCGCGCCCGATCGCCGGGTGCGGAATATCTCCGTCGCCGCCGATTTCGTTCGAGGTATCCACCACCACCGTGCGCTTTTTCTCGCCTAGTATACGTGCGGCCTCACGCAAGAGCGTGGTCTTGCCCACGCCCGGCCGGCCCAATAACAGCACGTTCTGGCCCGACTTCATAATATCTTCGACAATGTCGATGACACCGTAAACGGCACGGCCAACCCGGCACGTGAGGCCGATCACCCGCCCCTGACGGTTGCGAATGCACGAAATGCGATGCAGTGTTCGTTCGATGCCTGCGCGATTGTCGCCCGTGAACTCACTGATGCGATCATTGACATAGGCCAGATCTTCGCAAGTCACTTCCCGATCGCTCAGGACCAGTTCGTGGTCCACGAAGCGGGCTTCCGGCCGGCGGCCGAGATCCAACACGATCTCGAGCAAATCATTTCCCTGGTTGGCCTTACGCAACGCCTGTTCCACAGGCGGGGGCAGGACCTGCAACAAGGCATCCAGGTCATCGGTGATTTGATATTGTTGTGACACTTACCTGACTATCCTCTGCTTTTCGCTTCTTGGGCCGATCGCATCGGGCCCTGGGCCTGGCTACGCACCGGCACTTCTTGACGCACTTCGATTGCCGGCAAGGCCGACCGGGCAGGAACCCGACGGGTAGCCACAGTATGCCTGACAAAACGCGCCCGATCCGTATAGGGCGCAAAGCCGAACCCGGTCAAGGCCGCGCTGAGCCCGATCTCGTAATCGCGCACCGTCGCGTAGACGGGCAGGTTGCCTGGCCTGTGCCGTGGCGGCAAGGTCGCCAACAACTGAAGTCCCTGCTCAACCAGCGCGCGCGTCTCACGCGCAGTCAACGCATTCGCGCCCCACACCCTCAGCCAATGGCCGGCTCGCCCGACATGAACCCGGACCGCCCCGCGCACCTCGCCTGCCGGCGCCCAGACCGTGCCCTGCCAACGGTCCGGCTCCCACCACGACAGCGGCGGAGAGCCGGCCTCGCCAGTCATCGCGCCCTCTGCTTGTTGTACCAGGCAGGGGGTGCTACGCGCATACAGGCGCTGCAAGGCCCAACTATCACGCGGGAACTGGCGGCGAAATCCTGGCGGGACCGGCGCGGCCTGCGGCACCTCAGACAACCGATAGATGGTCTCACGCGCGTAGAGGCTGAATCCGGCATCCCTCAAGCAAGCCATCTCGGGCCCGCCATCCGGAACACTGGCAAACACTCGCTGCAGCCCATGCCGCGCCGCTTCGGCGCAACAGTGGAGCAGCAAACGACGCCAGATTGCATCGGAAATAGGGTCGCCATCAGGGGCGACGGCGTGGGCCGGCGCGATGTGTAACAGGTCGGCCTCGGGCCGGGCAGCTCGCTTCAGTAACTGCACGAAACCCTTCATCTGCCGGCCCTGGCTGCGCTCCTTGAGCACGTAACTGGCCACTCCTCGGCCCGCCCAGGGCCAGGGGGCGGTCAGCGCCAGCCACAAGGGCGGGCGCGGATGGCTCAGGATGTGCTCAATCGCCAACGGCACACCGTCATTCTGCAGCCGGTAAACCAGCAAAATGTCGGCCAGGGCGAATGGGTGTATCATACAAATATTCTACCTGCATTACAGACTATTGGCAAGTGATTTGCGCTACACTGCCTTTGTGGCTTAAAGAGCAAGCCCTCGGCTTATCTGCCGAGGGCTGCGGTGTTTTACGAGAGTTCGCAGTGAATCAGATGCGAGTTACATTAACTGCCTGGGGACCCTTTGGGCTGTCCTCGATGACGAAACTCACCCGGTCACCCTGATTCAGATTGCGGAAACCCTCGCCGACAATGTTGGAATAGTGAACGAACACATCCTTATCACCACCACCGTCGGGCGAAATAAACCCGTAGCCCTTGCTTCGGCTGAACCACTTTACTACGCCTGTGCTCTCCATTGCGAAGCACCTCCTCGGAGTATTACCCGTGGGTCTGGCACATTAGCAGAGTCCAGTGCTTTAACAAAAACAGCCACTGGAAGGCAGACGTGCAGCCCGAGTGGCTGTTTGAGACGTACTCCCTGGAAAAGCTGCTGTGACTTCCCACGCTTATACGATAATATTATCGCATGGCATAAGTTCTGTCAAATTATCAGTGTATTAAGGCTCTTCAAAAAAGCGGTTCTTAGTTAGGCAAGAGCGTCCCGCTAGGGCCGAACTGCACCTGCCCGGGCCACTTTTTTGTCTTGGCCATCCACGTGAGAAGGGCGTTTTCCCGATTCAACAGCGTCAGCTCGCGCACCAGGATCTGGTCTAGCGAATCGCTTCCCAGCAATCCTTGCTTCTCGTCCAGGTCGATCTGCATGGCGACGGCGGCCAGATAGCCCACCTGTTGGGGCGTCTCCGGCGCCTCGCCCACCTCAATCTGCAAGCCGGCCGCCTCGGCGATGAGCTCGATATAGCGCGTGACGCGCGCTCGCACCTTGTCCGCCATGCCGCGCACTCGGTCTGGGTCTAGCGGCGCCGGCAGTGGATAGGTCTCGACCTGCCCGCGCAGGTACGGTTGATCACGCAACAACTCGCGAATGCGAAAGCGCTCGGTGCCGACCGTGATGATATTCATGGTGCCGTCGGGCAAATGGGTACTCTCGACAATGCGCGTCAGTGTGCCGACCGGATGAGGATCGGCCAACTCAGCCCCCACTTCCTGACCCTCGCGGATTAACACGACGCCGAACGGTGAGTCGTCCGCCAGGCAGCGGCGGATCATGGTTTGATAACGCGCCTCAAAGATATGCAGCGGCAAGACCTGCCCGGGAAAAAGCACAGTCTTGAGCGGGAATAACGGTAGCTCGATGACCTCAGTTGCCTCGTCCATACGTCACCTCCCTCAGGCTCGCCCGTAGACCGGGAGCGCCACCCCGCTGATGGCCGCCGCTTGATCCGAACACAGGAAACGGATCACGGCGGCAATCTGGACCGGCGTCACCCAGCGACCAGGGTCTGCGTCGGGCATGCTTGCCCGGTTAGCCGGTGTGTCGATGGTGCTTGCAAGTACGACGTTCGCCGTGATCCCCTGGTTCCGGGTCTCTAACGCTATATGCTTTGCGTCAGAGCGATCAAGGCCGCCTTGCTGGCCGCATACGCGCCGGACTGGGCCTGCCCGGTGACCGCCGAACGCGCGCCGACTGTGATGATCCGGCCCCAGGCGTTAGCCTGCATGACGGGTAAGACCGCCCGGCACGCGTTGAAGGCTGTTAATAAGTTAGTACGCAATAACCAATCGAAGGTTGCCGGCTCGGTGGCAGCAACGCTCGCGCCGCCGCGCCAGCCCCCGGCGACTGCCGCCAGGATGTCTATACGCCCGTAGCGAGCCACGATCGCGTCGACCAGCGCCTGTGTCGCGGCTGGGTCCGCCAGATCCACCAGATACCCGGCCCAGCGGCCGGCGGGCAAGCCGAGCTCTTCACGCAGGTGGGCAAGCTCGGCTTCAGAACGGCTCGCGGCGGCGATCGTCGCGCCGTCTTCGGCAAATGCGGCCACCACGGCAGGACCGACGACGCCGGTCGCGCCCGTGATTAAGGTCACCTTCCCCTGCAAACCGCTGCTCGCCATGCTCCCTCCACCGCCAGTATTTTACACCACGCGGGCCGCATTGGCTAGCCCCAAAAACGCAAACGGGAGGCAGTACCCCCCAGGTGCCTGCCCCCCGCTCGTCGCCCAGACTATAACCACTCACTAACCCGTCAACTACAACCCCACAAACCCCACATCACTCGATACTGCCCGCGGCCGCCTGAAGACCACGCACATCGCGTAACTCAATCTTGCGATAGCCCAACTCTACCAGTCCGGCATCCTTGAAGCCCCGCAGAATTGCGCTGATGGTCTCACGGTAGGTGCCCAGCATGTCCGCCAAAGCCTGATGGCTGGTGCCACGAATGGCCCGCCCACCGTTAGAGAGTTCCAGCAGGAGCCCGGCCAGGCGCTCAGGCAAACGCTTATAGGCCACCTCTTCCATACGGTTCTCGACCTGCACTAAGCGCTCGCCGACAGTCTGAAGAATGCCCCAGCTCAGAACCGGATAGCGCATCACTAGTTCCTGCGCCTGCGGGGCACCCACCGCCCAGATGATACAATCGGTCAACGCCACCGCCTTTACAGTCGAATCTTCGGCCCGCAGGAGAGCGCCTTCACCGAACATGGCGCCGGGACCAAGGGAGGCGATCGCCAGGCGACGGCCGTTCGGCCCCTCACGAATGAGCTGTACACGTCCCTTCATCAGGGTATAAAGGTTAAGGTTAAGCGCTTCCGGCTCGGCGATCGTCTGACCGGCCCGGAAACCCTGCGCTGAAATGGCCTGCTTGAACTCGGGGTCGTCCTCACGGAGCTCAATCAGAATCTCCGGCATCGTGCGTTGCTTGCCCCGGTATACCATTTTTGCCTCCCCGACCCGGCCTTCAAACCGGGCCACTGTTCTGCCGCTTTCCTCATTTGCAAGCACACTATACGACTTAATTGACGCGCCCGTCAACGGGGTGAACTACGGATTCAAATCCGTATAATAAACTACAGTGTTTACAAACGATTTGCGATTTCTTCGGCAGCCGCCAGCAGTTCTGGCGCCTGATCGAAGACTGCTGCGCCGTCCTGATCGGCAGAGACGGCTGCCAGGGTAAAGGGGAGGCTACCGAGCAAAGGCAGATCGGGTCCATGTTCTCGGATGAACTCCTCATCCTGCGGACCGCGCGTCTTGTTGGCTACGAGATAGATGTTCTTGACGCCGATTTCCTGCGCTAGCCCCTGAATCTGATGGGCAGTGCCCAGGCTGCGCAGACCGGGTTCGACGACGATAACGAAGGCATCGACAGCGCCGGCAGTACCGCGCCCAAGGTGCTCGACGCCCGCTTCCATGTCGAGCAACAGCGTCTGGTTACGGTAGAGCAAGAGATGGGTGACCAGAGCTTTCAGCAGGGCATTTTCGGGGCAGAGACAACCTGTACCCCCACCGCGCACCGTGCCCAGGCGGAGCAAACGAACCCCGTTCTGCCTGACACTGAAGGTGTCAGGAATGTCATCAACCTTGGGATTAAGCTTGAACCAACCGCCGACCGTGCCGGGTTGGGCTCCCGTGCGTTCATAGATCAGCGACTCCATCTCGGCGATCGGCTTGAGTTCAGCATCCAACTCGGCAGACAGACCGAACGCTAGGCCGAGGTTACCGGCTGGGTCAGCATCAATTGCAATCACGTCCTGGCCTCGTCCGGCATAGACGTGTGAAAGTAAAGCTGTCAGCGTCGTTTTCCCAACGCCACCCTTGCCAGTAATTGCCAGCTTCGGCATGAGTGCCTCCTCCGCATCCAGAGTCCCGCCACTTCTCACATCTAATATATTAGAGTAAGATAGCTGACAAAAGGTTACAAAGCCGTCCTTTTGCTCAGGAAATGGGAGGAAGAATTGCTTCACGAAGTTCGTCTGACAATCAAGAAGGTCCAGCGACGCCTGGAGTTGATCGAACCACTGGTCTATCGGCGTTACCAGGTGCTGCCGCCCTTCCGATGCCTGCTCCTGCCTGATGCCAGCCAGTTGGACCCAACCAACATCGGTCCGGCAGGCGACGACAGCGCGTGGCCCATCATCCAACCTAACACTTATTGGGGCGGATGGCTGACGGACTACGTGTTACGTACGCAGTTTCAGGTGCCAGACGGCTGGGACCCTGACGCAGCGGTCGCGCTCTACCTGCCACTGGGAGTAGCCGGCGACTTCTCGCACCCGGAATCATTGGCCTACATCGATGGCGAGCATTACGCCTCGTGCGATCGCCATCACCAGGAAATCAGTTTGCCGGCCGAGTGGCGTGACCGCCGCTCACACCTGCTCGCTTTGCACGGCTGGACCGGCCGCGGCGGCGCCACCAAGGGCGAGCCGGGCACGCAGCTCTTCATGCGCACCTGCGCGCTGGTGGAGATCGACCAGGCCACGCGCGATTTTCTGGCCACCGCGCGGGTGGCCGCCGGCATCGTGCAGCAACTGGATGAGAACGAGCCCGCCCGCGCCTACCTGCTCAACGCGCTCGACGAGGCCTTCAAGCTCCTCGACACTCGTGAACCGGTGGGCGACGGATTCTATGCCAGCGTGCCGCCGGCCCATGCCGCGCTGCGCCGAGGCATCGCTCGTGCGGGTAACCCAATGGAAACCCAGATTGTCGCGACCGGCCACGCACACATCGACGTGGCCTGGCTGTGGACTCTCGCACAGACTCGCCGCAAGGCGGCCCGCACCTTCCACACTGTGACACGCCTGATGGAGCAGTTCCCCGACTTTCACTTCACACAGAGCCAACCGCAGCTCTATGAGTTTATCCGCCAGGACTTCCCAGATCTGTTCGAGAAGATCGGCCAAAGGGTGGCCGAAGGGCGTTGGGAAGCGATCGGCGGCATGTGGGTCGAGGCCGACTGCAACTTGACCGGGCCGGAATCATTGGCCCGCCAGTTCCTGCTCGGGCGCAGCTTCTTTCGCGAGCATTTCGGCCCACAGGCCGAGTCGCCGGTGCTCTGGCTACCTGACGTCTTCGGCTATGCCTGGAATCTGCCTCAATTAATGAAGGAAGCCGGGCTCGACTACTTTTTCACGATCAAGATCGGTTGGAACAAGTACAACCGCCTGCCTTATGACAGCTTCTGGTGGCAGGGGCTCGACGGCACGCGCGTGCTGACCCACTTCAGCACGACGCCCGAAGGGGGCAGCATATTTTGGGGCGGGAATTCCTGGGCCAGCACCTACAATGCCGGCGCCACGCCGGGGGAAGCGATCGGCACCTGGCGCAAGTTCCAACAGAAGGAGCTGCACCAGGAGTTGCTGATGGCTTACGGTCAGGGCAACGGTGGCGGCGGCCCGACGCGCGAGATGCTCGAGAACATCCGCGAGATGGCAGCTTTCCCAGCGACCCCGCGCATGCGCCAGGGCAGCGCCGGCGACTTTTTCCGCAAGCTGGAGGCCAACGAAGGCGACAAGCTGCCGGTGTGGAACGGTGAGCTCTACCTGGAACTGCACCGCGGCACCTATACCACGCAAAGCCGCAACAAACGGGCCAACCGCAAAAGCGAATTCCTCCTGCACGATGCGGAGTTCCTGGCCACCCAGGCTGCCTTGCTGAATCCGGGCTACCATTATCCGTTGCAGGCTCTCCAGCACGCCTGGCAACTAGTCTGCTTAAACCAGTTCCACGATATCATTCCGGGCAGCAGCATCACGCCCGTGTACACGGAATCGCTGGCCCAATATGCCGAGGTGCACGCGGCCGCGCTTTCGGTACGCGAGTCGGCCCTGGCTGCCATCGGGAGCCAGGCTGGGGGCGATTTGCTGGCTGCCAACCCGACATCGTTTGCCCGCCGGGACCTGGCTTTCTGGTCGGGTTACCTGGAAGCGGGCCAACACCTGGAACGCGCCGACGGCACCCCGGTCGCCACCCAGTCCGCGGCCGAAGGCACCTGGCTCGCCCTGGGAGAGATCGCACCCTTCACCGTTGAAGCACTGAGGTTCGCCGGGCGCGCGGGCGCGCCCTCATCACTCCAGTCCGCCACCCTGTTCGCGAGCGCAGAACTGCTCGAGAACGACTACCTGCGTGTCGAGCTCAACGCGGCGGGCGATATCACTCGCATCCTCGACAAGGTCAATCGGCGCGAAGTTCTGCCGGACGGCGCGCTTGCCGGGCAGTTCCAGGCCTTCGAAGACCGACCCGTCGACTGGGACGCCTGGGACATAGACATCTTCTATGACGATAAGTTGTGGACGAGCGAGCCGGCCACTTCGATTCGGGTTGTGGAGTCCGGCCCGCTGCGTGCGACGCTGGAAGTGCGTCGCCGCATCCTGCACAGCGACTACGTGCAGCGCATCTCGCTGGCCTGCAACAGCCGGCAGCTCGATTTCGTTACCGACATCGAGTGGCGGGAGCGGCACATCCTGCTCAAGGCAGCCTTCCCGATTGACGTGCTGTCGCCGGTCGCGACGTACGAGATCCAATGGGGCAATGTTCAGCGGCCAACTCATCGCAATACCAGTTGGGACTGGGCACGCTTTGAGAGTTGCGCGCAGAAGTGGGTCGACCTGGGCGAAGGCGGCTACGGCGCCAGCCTGCTCAACGACTGCAAGTACGGACACGATATCCGCGACAATGTCATGCGTATCAGCCTGCTGCGCAGCCCCACCGTTCCTGACCCGGAAGCCGACCAGGGCGAACATCGCTTCGCTTATAGCCTGCTCCCGCATGCGGGCAGTTGGGATGAGGCGACCATCGCGGCCGCTTACGCCCTGAATGACCCAATTATCATCGCCGAAGGGCAGCGGGGCAGGGCAGAAAAGGCTTTAGCGCCTCTGTTGACGGTTGATCGGCCCAACATCGTGATCGAGACGATCAAGCAGGCCGAAGACGGCGACGGGATCATCGTGCGCCTGTACGAAAGCCAACGACAACGCGGCCCGGTCACCCTGACGACCGGCTTCCAACTGGACAGCGCCTGGCGGGCAAATCTGCTTGAGGAGAACCAGACGCCCCTCAGTGTGACGGGTCGCCAGGTGAGCCTGTTCGTCAAGCCGTACCAGATCGTGACCCTGCGCCTGGCGCCGGCCCGTTAGGCGCCATCCGCATCACGCGCCACGCCTTGTGGGCCGCGCACGCCGAGGCGTCAGGCGGTCCGTACGGCACGCAACAACGAGGCAATCCTCCGGGAGGATTGCCTCGTCGCGTGCTCGAGGCGTACGCGTCGGGCGCAATTGACCCGATGAGTGCAAACTGAGTATAATTCGCTCGACTGCCGAGTTAGAGAGGCAGCGAAGGTAGCTGAGGTGGCCAAATGACCCGCGAAGAGATCGTCAGGCTGACAAGCCTGAGCACGTGCGCCGGCTGAGCGTCGAAGCTGCCGCCCGCGGCGCTGGCGCAGGTACTGCGCCCACTGCAAAACCTGTTCCCGGCCGGGCAGTATCCCGACCTGTTGGTAGGTCTCGGCGTGGCAGACGATGCTGCGGTGTTCCGGCTGAATGACGAACAGGCTATCATCCAAACGGCGGACTTCTTTACGCCAATCGTGGATACCGCCTATGAGTTCGGCGCGATCGCGGCGGCGAACGCAATGAGCGACGTCTACGCAATGGGCGGTGAGGTGCTGTTTGCCCTTAACCTGGCCGCCTTCCCGCCCGATCTGCCGGTCAGCATCCTATCGGACATCCTGCGCGGTGGGGCCGCAGTAGTCGGTTCGGTGGGCGCGCCCATCGCCGGCGGCCACACCATTCAGGACAAAGAGCCCAAGTACGGCCTGGCGGTAACGGGCATCGTCCACCCCGCGCGCGTCTTCACCAAGGGCGGCGCCCACCCCGGCGACCCCCTGGTGCTAACCAAGCCGCTCGGCACGGGCACCATCACCACAGCGATCAAGCAGGAGAAAGTGGAGCAGGAACACCTGGATGGCGCGGTAACAAGCATGATGCGCCTTAACCGGGTCGCGGCGCAGGCGGCACAAGCAGTCGACGTGCGCGCAGCCACTGACGTCACCGGGTTCGGGCTGCTGGGCCACGCGCTCGAAATGGCGCAGGCCGGTCAGGTGGGTCTGCGCATTCGCTTCGACGCCCTGCCCTGGCTGCCCGGCGCCTGGCAATACGGCGCGGACTGGATTTTCCCAGGCGGCGCACACAATAATCAAGATTACTACAACTCGCATGTTACTTACACCCGGCCGGTAGCGGATTGGCAGGCTATGCTGCTGCACGACCCGCAGACCTCGGGCGGCCTGCTCATCGCGGTGCCGCGTGGCAGGCTGGAGGAGTTCCTGGCCTTCTGCACCGTGCGCGGTCAGCCGGCCTGGGTGATCGGAGAAGTCGTCGAGGGTGATCAGGTCGAGATCGTCTGATCCACACCGTAGGACAGAAAGGCGAACGGGTCCGCCCATGGAGCCACCTAAGAATTACTTGATCGACATGGATGGTGTCCTGATCAATGGCCCAACCATCATCCCCGGCGCCGACCTGTTCCTGGAGCGGCTGCGCGCACGCCACGCCGAGTATTTGGTGCTGACAAATAACCCGCTGTATACCACGCGCGACCTGGCGCATCGGTTGCAGTCGATCGGGCTCGACATTCCCGCCGAGCGTATTTTCACCTCCGCAATGGCTACCGCACGTTTTCTCCAGTCGCAGCGACCCGGCGGCACGGCCTTCGTCATCGGCGAGAGCGGTCTGACCGAGGCCATCCATAGCGTGGGCTACGTACTGACCGACCGCAATCCCGACTATGTGGTGTTGGGTGAGACGTTCTCGTATAACCTGGAGCTGATCACCAAGGCCCTACGGCTGGTAGTCGGTGGGGTCCGCTTCATCGCAACCAATCCGGACCCTGTCGGCCCGGCCGAAGGGGGTCTCGTGCCGGCTTGTGGCGCGATGGCGGCTCTCATTGAACGGGCCAGCGGAGTCAGCCCCTTCTTCATCGGCAAACCTAACCCGTTGATGATGCGCAGCGCGCTGAATTACCTGGGCGTCCACTCGGAGAACACGCTGATGGTGGGCGATCGCATGGACACCGACATCATCGCCGGCGTAGAAAGCGGTATGGAAACCGCATTGGTGTTGAGCGGCGTCACGCGCCAGGCTGAGGTCAACCGTTTTCCCTACCTGCCCACTCGCATCGTGGAGTCGGTCGCCGATATTCAGCCGTAGAGCCGAACATGAAGGTCTTTGTCATTCATAATCCGGCCGCGGGCCAGCGGGACATAGTCGCCGAGATCGGCCAGATGGTCGAGTACCTGGCCGGACACGGCTGCGCGATAGCCGGTGTGGAACAAACTCACGGCCATGGCGACGCGACCACCTATGCCCGCCGGGCGGTGGTGCTCGGCTGCGACGCGGTCCTGGCGGCGGGCGGCGACGGCACGCTGTCGCAGGTGGTCGACGGGCTGGCCGGCAGCGAGACGGCATTGGGCGTCTTGCCGGCCGGGACCGGCAACGTGATGGCGCGCCAGCTCGGCTTACCCGTCCCGGGAAGCCTGTGGCCGCCCTACTCCCTGGTGACCTGCGCCCAATTGCTCCTGGAAGGCAGAGTGCGCCGGGTGGATGTGGGTCGAGTGGACCTGGCCGGCGGGCGGCTGGCCCATCATTTCCTGTGCTGGGTTGGGGTGGGCTTCGACGCCCAGGTGAACGTGGCCGTGAACGAAGAACTGGAGCGCAAACACCGGCTGGGGATGTTGGCCTTCGTCGTCGCCGCCGGCCTCACCCTGCGCGATTACGCGGGCACGTCGGCCATCGTGCGCGCCGATGGGCGGCGCGTCAGCCGGCGCCTGATCATGCTCGTCGCCAACAACATCCAGTTGTACGGCGCCTTCATGAAAATGGCGCCCTACGCGATTCTCGACGATGGCTTGCTGGACATCTACTGTTTCCGTGGACGAGGCGCCGCGCGCACCGTGTTGCACGGCCTGCGCCTGCTGCTCAACCAGCATTTGCTGGACCCCGAAGTCGACATGTAT
>Ga0066793_10000084_pt1 | contig 28521 bp, 25 predicted proteins | sample PersoiDNA2013189_FD_83876 | JGI IMG/M metagenome (GOLD analysis project Ga0066793, IMG submission 83876) | Permafrost soil microbial communities from the Arctic, to analyse light accelerated degradation of dissolved organic matter (DOM) -... | ecosystem: Environmental > Terrestrial > Soil >... | reverse complement strand
GCGGTCGCGACGCCAAACACCATGCGCAGGCGCCGCCCGCCCGAACGCATCGGGCCGGCAAAACTCAGGCGTATTCCATGGCCGTTGGGGCGTTCGCCGCCGTCGCACTCGAGCTCGGAGTTCTTCCAATCAATGTCGAGGTTGAGCGCGCCGCGAATACGCGCACGCAGAAAGCCGTTGCCCGTTGCGAGGCAGCCCGGCTGCTGCGAGGTCGTTGGCGCCCGTGCGGGGGTGGCGGAGTCGACAGTGTTGCCAAGCGGTGCGGCCAGGGGAAACAGCAAAAGAAATGAGGTTTTCCACCACAACCGCGCAGGCATGCGCCGAGTGTAGCGTCGAATGCACCGCGTGTTCAGCCCTGCGTGACGAGGAACCGCTTGGCAATGTGCGCGTGCATACGGCCAATGCCGCGCGCGGTATGCATCAATGTGGTCAGGATGAGAAGCCCGAAGAGGCTCACGACGATGAGCGCGGGGGCCGTGGCGATCCATGCCGGCTCGATCGAGGCGCCGATCAAGTCAAAGTGGTGCAGCACTGCCACCGGCAATGCCACGATGCAACCCAATCCCACCGACAAGCCGACGACGGCGATCACAAAATAGATGATGCCGAGCGGCAGCATCAAAATGAAGTACGCGAGCGTCGTCCAGGTGCGGCTGTCGGTGAGCATCGCGGCAATGCTTGCCCAGAGACTCGTCTGGGGACCCGGGTGCACCGGCCGCCGTGGCATGCGCTCGCCGGTCATGGCTTCAATGAGGCGTCCCTCGCCCAACGAGATCGCGCGCACAATTCCAATGAAAGCCAAGAAAACCGGAATGCCGATAATCAGAACGCCAAGACTGATCGACAGCGAAATGCCCGTCACGGCGATGGTGAAATACACGACGCCGGTCGCCAGCGCCAGCAGCATGAAAAAGAGCGAGGTATAGGCACGCGGGTCGGAGTACACGCTGAAGAAGCGCTGCAGCACGCCGGGCGCTTCGAGCGCGGTGCGCGCTGGGGACTGCAAGGCCGCGTTAACCTTCGCCTCGGTCTCGCGATACGCGGCGGCGACTTCTTCCGGCGCGCCATAGGTGCTGGCGATGAGCTCCAGGACGTCGGCCTCGGACTTATCCGGATGCGAGGCGATCTCGGCGCGCAAATACTCTTCGGCATCGTAGGCGGCATCTTGGACGAGTGAGGGATCTTGATCCGCGAGCGCGGCACGCAATTGTTTCAAATAGGCGTCAATAGATCGGGGTGCGGCCGGTGTCATGGGATGATTCCTGCCTCAGTGAAGCGATCAACGAAGTCGCGTGTTTGTCGCCAGACATCGCGGTACTGATTGAGCGTCGTGCGCCCTTCCTCGGTAATTCGGTAGTAACGCCGAGGCGGCCCCGAGTACGACGGCACGATACGGCTCGTCAGAAGCCCAGCGGCGCTGAGCGCCCGTAAGACGGGGTACACCGTACCCTCCTTGAAGAGAGCGTCGCCTTCGTTCGCTTTTTGCAGGCGCTTCGCGATTTCGTATCCATACAGGTCCTGATCACTGGCCGCGAGCACCGCCAGAAGAACGAGTGCCACGAGCCCGCCGTTTAGGTCTTTCTGAAATTTGCGTGCCTGACCGTCTTCCATGGAGCTACCGTTCGTCTTCCTATACTATAGACTTACTAATACTAGATACCAACTAGTATTAACCAAAGGAAGTACCAAGACGGCGTGCCTTTCACTTAAGCGGCCGATGAGACGTAATAAGCAGCAACGCGACGCGCGGTCATTTACCGTTCACACCGATATGCGAAACCCACTCCTTGAAGTCACTCCGCTCGTACCGCAGGCGCTGGCTCGATTGCCGGAGCTCGCGGCCAATTTGTTCTTTGGCTGGCACCGTCCCACGCGGGCTCTGTTCGAGGACCTCGACCGGGAGCTGTGGAAGCAGGCGGGCGGCAACGGGCGGCTGATGCTGCGCTGCATGAGCCAGGGCGCGCTCGATGCGGCCGCGAGCGATGCGCGCTATCTCGGCCGCTATGCCCAAGTGCTCGAAGCCTTCGACGCTTATTTGTCGGCGCCCGCACCGCGTCCGGATGCGCCGCTGATTGCATATTTTTGCGCTGAGTACGGCTTTCACGAGAGCTTCCCCATCTATTCGGGGGGCTTGGGCGTACTCGCTGGCGATCACTGCAAGGCAGCAAGTGATGAGCGCATGAATTTCATCGCCGTGGGCCTGCTCTACGGCCAGGGCTTTTTTACCCAAAGCGTCGATAACGACGGCGTGCAGTTCGCGCAGTATCGCGAGCACGACCCGCGCGATCTGCCGGTCGAGCCGCTGATGCGGGCGGACGGCACCCGGCTCACGGTGAGCGTACGCATCACGGGGCGCGATGTCTTCGCACGCCTCTGGAAGGCCGCGGTCGGCCGCGTCGCGGTCTATCTGCTCGACAGCAATTGTCCGGAGAATGCGCCCGCCGATCGCGACATTACGCACCGACTCTACGGCGGCGATGAGTCGAACCGGATTCGTCAGGAAATCCTCCTGGGAGTGGGCGGCACGCGCGCCGTGCGCGCGCTCGGTCTTGCGCCCGCGGTGTGGCATTTGAACGAGGGACATGCGGCATTTCTGATCGTGGAACTGCTGCGCGAGCACATGTCGCAGCACCTGTCTTTCGAGACGGCGCTCGAAGCCGTCGCCTCGGGCTGTGTATTTACGACCCACACACCGGTCGCTGCCGGCCACGACGCCTTTGGCCACGACCTTTTGATCAGCCACTTCGGCGACTTCATACGCGAGCTCGGCGTGCCGATCGAGCGCTTTCTCGAGCTTGCGCATGCGCCAGCGGTGCCGGGCTTCTTCAACATGACACGCTTGGCGCTCAATGGCACCCGCCACGTCAATGGCGTCAGCCGCATCCACGGCGCGGTCTCGGCGCGCCTGTGCGCGGATCATTGGCCACAGATTCCGCCCGCGGAAAATCCGGTCGGCTTCGTGACCAATGGCGTGCACGTGCCCACATTCCTGCATCAGACCTGGGCGGATTATTTCGATGGCGTGCTGCCGGCCAACTGGCGCGAGCGGCTGCGCGATGCGGATTTCTGGAAAGTCATCGAAGCTCTGCCGGATGAGCGCTACTGGGAAACCTCCCAATCCGTCAAAGCGCAGATGCTGGCGAGTGTGCGCGAGCGTCTGCAGCGCGAGTACGTGCGCAAGGGTTTGAGCGCCGCGCAGTGCCGGCATGTCACGCGCCTGCTTGATCCGGCGCGCCCGGACGTGCTCACGATCGGTTTCGCGCGGCGCTTTGCGACCTATAAGCGTGCCGCGCTGCTGCTGCGCGACCGCGCGCGTCTCGCGCGCCTGCTGCACGATAGCGAGCGGCCATTGCTGTTTTTATTCGCCGGCAAGGCGCATCCGGCCGACGAGCCCGGCAAGCAGGTGCTGCGCGAGATCAAACAGCTGATGCTGCTGCCGGAGTTTGTCGGCCGGGTGGTGTTTCTTGAGGACTACGACATGCAGCTCGCACGCTGGCTCGTGTCGGGCGTGGATGTCTGGCTCAACAATCCGATCGCACCGCTCGAAGCCTCCGGCACATCGGGGATCAAGGCGGCGGTGAATGGGCGGCTCAACCTCTCCGTGCTCGATGGCTGGTGGGCGGAAGCCTGTACTGCCGACAATGGCTGGGGAATCCCGCCGGTCACGGTGCGCGATCCGGAGCGGCGCGATGCGCTCGAGGCGGAACTCATCTTTGAGACCCTCGAGCAGGAAGTCGTGCCTCTTTATTACGCGCATAACGCGCAAGGGCATTCGCGCGAATGGGTGCGACGCAGTAAGCGCGCGATGACCACGGTCATTCCGCGCTTCAACTCGCGGCGCATGGTCTATGACTACGCGCAGGGTCTGTACTATCCCGCGGCGCGCCAGTACGCGAAGCTTGCCGGCGAGAGCTTCGCCGGCGCCAAGCGGCTCGCCGAGTGGAAACAGCGCGTGCGCGAGGCGTGGCCGCGCGTGCTGTTACGCCTGTTGAGCGACACGCCGGCCGATATGGTGTGTGGCGAGCGCCTGCAGCTTCGCGTCGCAGCGTCCCTTGCGGGACTCAACGCCGCGGACCTGCGCGTTGAGTTTCTCGCGCGCCGACGCCTGCCGGAGAGCAACTTTGAGCCGCCCGCGCTCTCATCCTACGGGCAAGGAGTGCGCGACGGTCAGTGGAGCGTGATGCTAGAGGCGACCGCAGAGCATGACGCCGAGGGCGCGGCGGTGTTTGCACTCGATACCGACTCGGTGGAGTGCGGTCAATTTGTCACACAGATCCGCATCTACCCCTGGCATGAGCTGTTGTCGCATCCGTTCGAGCTCGGGCTCATGAAGGAGTTGTAGCCGCAGCGCGCCCTAAGATCAGGGGCACCGAGGGCGGCAGCGTCAGCTCGAGCGAGGAGCGCAGGCGCACTGCCAGGACTTGCAGGCAAAGCCTCCGCGGCAGCCATTGACTCAACATCGGTCGGGCGTGTAGACAGAACTCGGCAGAACAGAAAGCGTCTCACCGAAACTATGCCTCGACATCCTGCGCGCGCTTCCTCCGGACGCTACGTCAGTCGCCTGACCGGCGGAACGCTCGCGGTGATCATGGCCGGCGGCCGCGGCGAGCGCTTGAAGGCGCTCACCGAGCACCGCTGCAAACCGGCAAGCCCGTTTGGCGGCAAATTCCGCATCATCGACTTCGTGCTGTCGAACTGCGTGAACTCCGGGATCCGGCAGATCGCGATCCTGACGCAATACAAGGCGCAATCGCTGATCCAGCACGTCGAGCGTGGCTGGAGTTATCTGCGCGGCGAATTCGGCGAGTTCATCGAAGTCATTCCGGCACAGCAGCAGATCGGCGAGATGTGGTACCGCGGCACCGCCGATGCGGTGTATCAGAATATGGAGCTCATCCTCTCGCACCGGCCGAAGCACGTGCTGGTGCTTGCCGGGGACCACATCTACAAGATGGACTACGGTCCGATGATCGCCTACCACGTCGAGAAGGGCGCCGACATCACGGTGGGCGTGGTTGAAGTACCGCGCGAGCAGTCGCGGCAATTCGGAGTTCTCACCGCGACCGAATGGAACCGCGTGACGCAGTTCGCAGAGAAGCCTGCCGTGCCCGATGCCATGCCCGGCAAGCCGGATTCAATTCTCGCCTCGATGGGCATCTACGTCTTCAATACGCGCCTCCTCGAGAAGCTGCTCGCGGAAGATGCAATCGATGAGAATTCCGTGCACGACTTCGGTAAGAACATCCTGCCGAAAGCCATCGATGAGCTGCAGACCTTCGCCTATCCGTTCCAGGACGTGAAGACGCGCGCGCAGAGCTATTGGCGCGATGTCGGTACGCTCGACGCCTACTACGAGGCGAATATCGAATTGGTGCACGTGCGGCCGGAGCTCAATATCTACGATGAAGACTGGCCCATTTGGACCTATCAGGTACATTCGCCGCCCGCGAAATTCATCCTCGATGAGGATGGACGGCGCGGTATGGCGATCAATTCCATGGTCTCGGGCGGCTGCATCATCTCGGGCGCCATCGTGCGCGAGTCGCTATTGTTCTCGGATGTGCGCGTTGATGAGCGCTCGCGCATCGAACGCTCGGTCATTTTGCCGCACGTGGAGATCGGCAAAGGCTGCAGCGTGATCGGCGCAATCCTTGACGAAGGCTGCGTGATCGCGGACGGCATGCAGATCGGCGTCGACCGCGGCGCCGATGCACAACGTTTCGAGGTCACGGACAAGGGCGTGGTGCTGGTGACGGCCGGCATGCTGCGGCGTCTGGAGGCCGCTTTGCGATGACGGATCCCGCGCGGCTGCCGGTCGTGCTCATGTGGCACATGCACCAGCCGCAGTACCGCGACGCATTGAGCGGACAATACGTGCTGCCGTGGACCTATCTGCACGCCATCAAGGACTACGTCGACATGGCGGCGCATCTGGAGGCCGCACCGGCCGCGCGCGCGGTCGTTAATTTCACGCCGGTGCTCATCGAGCAGCTCGAGGAGATCGCTGTGCGCATCACCCGACACCTCGACTCCGGCGCGACGCTGCCGGATGTGGTGCTTGCGCTCTTGGGTCCCGAGGAAGTGCCGCGCGGAGCGGCGCGCCTCGAGCTTATGCGCGCCTGCCTGCGTGCGCAGAGGAAGCAAATGATCGAGCGCTTCGCTCCGTACCTTGAGCTTGCGACGCTCGCCGAAAGCTTCGCAACGCCGGCGCGCATCGACTACGCCTCCGATGAGTTCATGCATGATCTGGCGGTCTGGTACCACCTCGCGTGGCTCGGTGAAACGGTACGCCGCACCGAGCCGCTCGTCGCCGCGCTCAGCAGCCAAGGCCGCGCCTTCACAGCAGCCAACCGGCGCGAGCTTCTCGCGCTCGTGGGCCGGCTCGTCGCGAGTATCATTCCGCGCTTTCGGACCTTGAGCGACGCAGGCCGCTGCGAACTGTCGCTCACTCCCTACGCTCATCCGATCGTACCGCTGTTGCTCGATTTCGGTGCCGCGCGCCAAGCGCAGCCGGCCGTGGAGCTGCCGCGCGAGGGGTCCTATCCAGGCGGCGCGGAGCGCGCGGCGTGGCACATGCGCGAAGGCATTCGCGTCTTCACGCAAGCTTTCGGCAAAAGGCCCATCGGCTGCTGGCCTTCCGAGGGCGCCATCAGCGAGGAGACGCTGAAGCTCATCGATAAGTTCGAGTTCCAGTGGAGCGCCTCAAGCACCAGCGTGCTGCGCGCGAGTCTCACCGCAAGCGACGACGCGCGGCAGCTCGACGCGCGTGACTTCAATCGCCCGTATCGTCTTGCCGATGCGCGTCTCAATTGTTTTTTCCGGGAAGATGCGCTGTCGGATCTCATCGGATTCAGCTACGCCACGTGGCGCGGCGATGATGCCGCGGCCAACCTCGTCGAGGAGCTTGCGACGCTCGCGCAGCAGCTGCAAGGCGCGCCCGAGCACGCGGTGCTGATTGCGCTCGACGGCGAGAATGCCTGGGAGCACTACCCTTGCAACGGCTATTTTTTCCTGAACGCGCTGTACGCGGCACTCGCCGCGCATCCCGCCCTGGAGCTGACGACACTGTCCCAATGCGTGGCGCGCGCTCTGCCTGCCGCGACGCTGCAGCGCGTCGTCGCCGGCAGCTGGGTGCACGGCACGCTTGCGACGTGGCTCGGCGATCCTGCGAAGAATGCCGCGTGGGAGCTACTGTGCGAGGCGAAACGCGCGTTCGACGACGCTTCCTTTGACGGTGAGGAAGGCCGCGCGCAAAGAAGCGCCGCCGAGCGGCAGCTCGCGTTGTGCGAGAGTTCCGACTGGTTCTGGTGGTTCGGCGACTACAACCCGGAGGATGCGGTGACGCAATTTGACCGGCTGTATCGCCGCCAGCTCGTTAATCTCTATCGCATCCTGAAAATTGCGCCGCCGGATGAGCTGTCGCAGCCGCTCTCGCGCGGCCGCGGCGCGCCCGAGCACGGCGGTGTCATGCGACGCGCGACGGCGGGCTAGAGCAACGTGACAGACGAAGTCCTGCCGGTATTTGACCGGCGGCGTGCCGGAGTGCTCCTGCATTTGAGTTCTCTCGATGCGGCGCTCGGCCGTGGCGGTCGTGCGTTCATCGACTGGCTCTGTTCTGCCGGCTTCAGCGTCTGGCAGGTTCTGCCGCTCGGGCCTACGGGCGCGGTGGGATCGCCTTACTGGGTGCGCTCGGATTTTGCCGGCAATCCGGCATTTATTGACGGCGGCGAGCGGCCAGATGCCGCGGGCGATGAATTTGCCGCATTCCTTCGAGCCTCACGATCCTGGCTTGCCGCCTACAGCTGCTTCGAGGTATTGAGCGCGCTGCACGGCGGCGCGCCGTGGTGGCAGTGGCCCATCGAATACCGTGACCGCGACGCGGCCGCGCTTGCGCGCCTAGAAGTCACGCACGCCGAAGAGCTCGCGCGCTTGCAACTCGAGCAGTTCGCATTCGCCGCGCAATGGCAGAGACTGCGCTCCTATGCGCACGCGCGCGGCGTGCGCCTGTTGGGCGATGTGCCGTTCTACGTCGCGCCGGATTCTGCGGAAGTCTGGACGCAGCGCGCGCAGTTTCAACTGGATGCGCAAGGCATGCCGCGCGCCGTTGCCGGCGTGCCGCCCGACTATTTTTCTGAATTCGGGCAGCTGTGGGGCAATCCCCTGTACGACTGGGCGCACATGCGGCAGGACGGTTTTGAGTTCTGGCGCGCGCGCGTGCGCTGCCAGCTCGCGCGCGTTGATGTCCTGCGCATCGATCACTTTCGCGCGCTGGCGGCTCATTGGGCGGTGCCCGCCGGTGCTGCCGATGCGCGCGGCGGCGTGTGGCGCCGCACGCCCGGTCGGGCGCTGCTGACGACGTTGCAGAAGGAGCTGCCGGAACTGCCGTTGGTAGCGGAGGATTTGGGACTCATCACGGCGGATGTCGAAGCCTTGCGCAGGCGCTTTCGCCTGCCGGGGATGCGCGTCCTGCAGTTTGGGTTTGACGGCAACCCGGAAAATCCGCATCTGCCGCACATGCACCGGCACAACAGCGTCGTCTACACCGGCACCCACGACAACGACACGACGCTCGGATGGTTTCGAACACTTGACAGTCAAACGCGCGCGCGCGTTGCCGCCTACCTCGGCAGCGATAGCATGCCGCAAGCCCTGATCCGCGCAGCTTGTGCTTCGGTTGCGCAGCTGGCGGTCGTGCCGCTGCAGGACCTCCTCGGACTTGGCGCCGAGGCGCGCTTGAATACGCCGGGCACGACGCAAGGCAACTGGCGCTGGAAGCTGCAGCCGGATGCGCTCAATCACGAGCTTGCGCAGCATTACGCGGGTTTGAACCGCCTGTATGCGCGCGCCGCATAATCGCGCTTTGGTATCATGCGCTCATGAGAAGCGCTGTGATCGTACTTGCCGCAATGGCGCTCGTCGGCTGCTCGACATTCGCACCGAAGCTTGAAAGCCCACGTCTGTCGATCGTCAATGTCGAGACTTTGAAGAGCAACTTGTGGGAGCAGCGTCTGCGCGTGCACATACGCGTCGAGAACCCCAACAATCGTGCCTTGCCGGTGGCGGCGCTCAGCTACTCAATTGAAGTTGCCGGCCAGGAATTGGCGCACGGCGCAGCCAATGACAGCTTTGTTGTTCCGGCCTTGGGCGAATCGGAATTTGCCACCGACGTGCAAGCCAATGTGGCGGGCGCGCTGCTCACGCTGCTGTCGCGCGGCCATGACGCAGCGTCCGAGACAATCGACTATCGCATCGTCGGCAAGGTGTCACTCGCGGAAGGCTTGGTGCGCTCGATTCCGTTCGAGCACCGGGGTACGTTCAAGCTGCAGTAGCCGCGCGCACCAAGCGCTCGTAGAGCTCGACGTAGAGGCTTCCCTGCCGCGTCCAGGAGAAGTCACAGGCCATGCCGTTCATGATGAGCTGCCGCCAGTGATCGCGCTCCCGGTACAGATCGAGCGCGGTGGCAAGCGCATGCGCGAAAGCTTGAGCCGTGAACTCGGCAAACACGATGCCCGTGCCTTGGCGCGTGCTGCGCTCATAGTGCTTGACGGTGTCGGCAAGGCCGCCCGTGCGGCGCACAAGCGGCACCGTGCCGTAGCGCAGGCTGTACATTTGATTGAGCCCGCAGGGCTCATACAAAGAGGGCATGAGGAATAGGTCGCTCGCCGCTTCGATCCAGTGTGCGAGCTCGTCGCTGTAGCCGCGATGGTACAGAACCCGCCCCGGAAAGCGTTGCTGCAGGGCTGCGAAAAAGCTCTCGTAGCGAGGCTCGCCGCTACCCAAGGCCACGAATGCAAAGTCGCGCTCCATGAGCGCGCGCGGCAGGGCGTCAAACATGAGGTCGAAGCCCTTCTGCGATGCCAGGCGGCTGACGAGGCCGACGAGCGGTGCGCGCGCGCCGACTCTAAGCCCGAGGCGTTCGAGAAATTCGCGCCGCAGCTTGGCCTTCGTCTGCAGGTGCGCGGCGTCGTACTGGCTCGTCAAATAGTGGTCGGCGCGCGGATCCCATTCGTCGTAATCGACACCGTTCAGGATTCCGGAAAGTGCCGCGCCGCGCGCGCGCAGCGCGCTCTGCAGGCCCATACCGTACTCATCGGTGCGAATTTCCTTGGCATAGGTTGGACTCACCGTGGTGATTGCGTCCGCATACAAGATGCCGTGCTTGAGTGGGTTGATGTAACCCGCGCGCAAGTCATCCTGGTGCAGCCAGTCGGTGCGCGCCCCAAGTCCAACATCGCCAACGGCGCTTGCGGCAAAGACCCCCTGATAGCCGATGTTGTGAATCGTGAGCAGCGAGCGCGTCTTCTGGAAAAGCCGGTCCCACTCATAGCCGACCTTCAAATAAAGAGGCGCGAAGGCGGCGTGCCAATCGTGGGCATGCAGGATCTGCGGGCTAAAGCCCATTCGCTGACAGCATGCAAACGCCGCGCGCGTGAGCGCGAGGTAGCGCAGGTGCTCGTCGGCGTCGGTCGTGTAGATACTCGCGCGCGCGTACAGGAGCGGGCAGTCAATGAGGTGGATCTGCACCGGCGTGCCTGGCAGGCGCGCGACGCGCACCGAATAACGATAGCGGTGCGGCCCGACCTCAAGGTCAATATCCTGCAGACCCGCCACCGCGCGGTGCTCAAGGCCCGCGCGCTCGATGGCACTGTAGAACGGCGTTACGACGAGAAGATCGTGCCCGGCTGCCTGCAGGTACTTCGCAAGCGCGCCCGCCACGTCAGCCAGGCCGCCGGTTTTGGAAAGCGGTGCGACTTCAGCGCTGATGAGGCAAATCCTGAAATGCATCGCTCGCATTGTAGAGTCCGGTTATAAAACTGCGAGAATGGTGCAATGCAACATAAAGCCTAATCCCGAGGGCTGTTGCAAACCCGTGTCAACCCTGCCGCGCGCTCTTAAGTTATTGATACGGATAAAAAAACTTATCAACAGGCGGGGAGAATGCGGGCCTCGCTGGTAGAATGCAGCCACTCCCCGCTTTCGCAGCCCGCTCTTCGGGCCGCTTTGAAACCTTCGTCGGTACTCGCGGGTGGCGGGGTGCAAAGACGGATCGGTGCACGTAAGTCATGTCGCCCTCGCCCTACAAACAACTCGAGCTTGAGTTCAAACGCCTGCACGCCTTTCGCGGCGCATTGTCGCTGCTACGCTGGGATGCGGCGGTGATGATGCCGCGCGGCAGTGCTGAGCTGCGCGGTGAGCAACGCGCGGCGCTCGAGACCGAGTACCACGCTTTTCTCACAGCGCCGCGGATCACACGGCTTCTGGATCGTGCGCAGGCGAATGCGCAGGGACTTGCTGATTGGCAGCTTGCGAACCTGCGCGAGATGCGCCGCCATCGCGATCACGCGATCGCCATTCCGGTGTCGATCATCTCAGGACTCGTCAAGGCAACCTCGCGCGCCGAAGCGCAGTGGCGCGAGGCGCGCAAGCACGGCAAGTTCGAGCTGTTCGCGCCGCATCTCGAGGAGGTCGTAAGCCTGGTGCGCGACAAGGCGGCGCTCCTTGGCCAGGCGCTCAACCTCATGCCCTACGACGCGCTCGTCGACGAATTCAGCCCGGGGCTCACAAGCTCCGACATTGATGCGATGTTCAAGGCGCTCTCGCGTCGCCTGCCGGCGCTCATTCGCGAAACGATCGCCCTGCAGGACACGCGGCCGCCATTGCCCATCAGCGGCAAGTTCGCCTCCGCAAAGCAGCGCGCGCTCGCCATTGAAGTCATGACGGCGATGGGCTTTCCGTTCGATCGCGGGCGTTTGGATGAAAGCGATCATCCCTTTACCGAAGGCGTGCCGGGGGACATGCGCGTGACGACGCGCTTTGAAAGCAGCGAACCCTTTTCGGGACTCCTGGGGGCGCTGCACGAAACCGGACACGCGATGTACAACCTCGGGCTGCCGCCGGACTGGCGCGATCAGCCGGTCGGCCGCGACCGCGGCATGGGTCTTGAGGAAAGTCAGTCGCTGTTGATTGAGATGATCCTGTGCCGCAGCCGGCCGTTTGTGCAGTACCTGCGGCCGCTGCTGGAGAAGCATTTCGCGGTGAGTGGCCCGGAGTGGGAAACTGACAATATTTACGCGCATCTGACGCGCGTGCGCCGCAGCCTGATTCGAGTCGACGCTGACGAGCTCACCTATCCGCTGCACATCATGCTGCGCTACGAACTTGAGAAAGAACTTTTAAGCGGACAGCTCGCCGTGCGTGACCTGCCGGCGGCCTGGAGCGCCGGCATGGAGCAGCGTCTGGGAATCAAACCCGCGAACGACGTGCAAGGGGTGTTGCAGGACATTCACTGGGCGGTCGGATCGTTCGGCTATTTCCCGTCGTACGTGCTGGGCGCCGTCATTGCCGCACAGCTGTATGAGAGCCTGCGCCGCGACGTGCCGCAGCTCGACGCCGAGCTTGCCCGCGGCGAGTTTACGAATTTGTTTACGTGGCTGCGCACGCGTGTGCACAGTTTGGGCGCCAAGGTCACAACCCAGGACCTCATGAAAGCGGCCACCGGCAAGCCGCTCTCCGCCGTCGCCTACGTACGCTACGTCGAGAACAAATATCTCGAGAGTACGGCGAGCAGCGCCGCCGCCTGAACGACCCGTCTTGAAGCTGTCGCGAACCGCTCAACGCTTGCAGGCGCATCTGCGCGGGCTTGCCGGCAAGGCCATCGCTGACTTCGGCATGATCGACCGCGGCGACCGGATCATGGTGTGCCTGTCGGGCGGCAAGGACTCGTACACGCTTCTCGATGTGCTCCTGTCGCTGAAGCGCAGCGCGCCCGTTGACTTTGATCTTCTGGCCGTCAACCTCGATCAGAAGCAACCGGGGTTTCCAGAAGGCGTGCTGCCTGCCTATCTCGAATCCATCGGGGTGCCGTTTCACATCATTGAGCAGGACACCTACAGCGTCGTCAAACGCGTCATCCCAGAAGGCAAGACGATGTGCGGCCTGTGCTCACGCCTGCGCCGCGGCGCGCTCTACCGCTTCGCCGCCGACAACGGCATCACGAAGCTTGCCTTGGGCCATCACCGCGACGACATTGTCGAGACGCTGTTTCTCAATATGTTCTTCGGCGGCAGGCTTAAGGCGATGGCGCCCAAGCTGCTCTCCGCGGATGGCCGTCATGTGGTGATCCGGCCGCTCGCGTACGTCGCCGAGCGCGAAATCGCGCGCTATGCGCGCGCGCGCGCCTTTCCGATCATTCCGTGCCTGCTGTGCGGCTCGCAGGACAACCTGCAGCGCACGGCGATTAGAAAGATGCTCGCAGATTGGGAGCGCGAGTATCCCGGGCGCAGCGCTACAATTTTCGCCGCGCTGCAGAATCTTGCGCCCGCGCATTTGGCGGACCCGCGCCATTTTGACTTCTCGCGCTTGCGCGCGACGGCGTTCCCCGCCATGACCGATACGGAAGAACTGGAGCTCGCCCGCCATCTCGAGCCTGCCGCTGTCGCTTACGCATGAAGCGGCCCGTAACGCGCAAGGCCCGCCGGCCAGCCGCGCCGCCGCTCGCGCGGCCGCTGCCCAGAACCTACTGGGTGCTCCCCGGGCAACTCTTGGCCGGAGAGCATCCGGTCGCCGACACGCGCGCGCAGACGCGCGCACGCGTCAAAGCCTTGCTCGCTGCCGGGATCGATTACTTCTTAGATTTGACGATGCCGCAGGAGCTCGACGCGTATGACGCCGAGCTGCCCGCTGGAGTGGAGTATCTGCGCGAGCCGATTCAGGACCACAGCGTGCCGGCCGCGCGCGAGCAGATGCTGCGCATCATCGATGGCCTTGAACGCGCCCTGCAGCGGGGGCGGCATCCGTATGTGCACTGTCGCGCCGGCATCGGACGCACCGGCACGGTCATCGGCTGTTTGCTCGCGGAGCGCGGCCGCAGCGGTGATGAGGCGTTGCACGAGCTCAATCAGCTCTGGCAGGCCTGCGCACGCGCAAAAACCTGGCCTTTCGTTCCGGAAACCGCGGCACAGGTCGAGTACGTGCGCAACTGGGCGCGACGCATTCCCGATGCGCCGCCGCTTACCCGGGGCGCAACCGATCTGCGTGAGCGCTTTCTCGGCGCCTTGGTCGGGCTTGCCGTGGGCGATGCGCTCGCTGCCGCAACCCAAGGCGCAACGCCCGGCAAGTTTACGCCGCTCACAGATCTTGTCGGCGGAGGACCCTATGAGCTGCCGTTGGGCGGCTGGAGTGACGATACGGCCGTGGCATTGTGCCTCGCCGAGAGCCTCCTCGAGCGCGACGGCTTCGATGCGCGTGATCAGATGCAGCGCTACACGCGCTGGCAGCAACAGGGGCATTTGTCCGCGACCGGCGCGGCTGTTGGAATCACGGCCAGCACCGCGCGAGCGCTCGGCCTTGCGCGCTGGCACAGGAAGCTCTTCTCCGGTTCGCACGACCCGACGCAGCATGATCCGGAGCCGTTGTCGCGGGTTGCCCCGGCGGTCATGTTCTTCTACAACTCACCGCAGGTCGCGGTGCACCAGGGGTGCGAAGCCGCGCGCACGACGTGTCAGGCGCCCATCGTGCTCGAGTGCTGTCGGCTGTTCGCCGCTTTTTTGTACGGCGCGCTTGCCGGCAAATCGAAAACAGACATCCTCAGGCCCGGCGCGTTGATTCTCGACGCCGCGCGCCTGCGGGGAGCCGTCGCCGCGCTCGCAACCGACACGAGTGAGCCCAAACCGGGCCCCGCGGGCCAGCGGGTCGACAGCGCCTTGCAGGCGGCGCTCTGGGCTTTTCGTAGCACCGATAACTTTCGCAGCGGCGCTTTGCGTGCCGCAAACCTGGGCGGCAGCTCAGACGTCATCACGGCCGTCTACGGCCAGCTCGCGGGCGCGCACTATGGGTTCAGCGCCATTCCTGCCGACTGGCGCAAGCAACTGATGCATAACTCCTTGATCGTACGCTTCGCCGAGCGCTTGCTGGCTTGTGCGCTGCTTGGGTAAGCTCACCGCTACAAGATGAGCAGGTCCGCGCAATCTCGCGCGGGCCGTTCGCACCAAGCTCAAGGACTCTTAGATGGCGCATCGTCTTCGCAGCGTGGCGTTGCCCTGGACACGCCTGTCGGACGAGGAGCTCTTGAAGCTGCGCCTCTGCGACCTGCGTCTGTCGCTCGAGCGCTCGCCGGTGAAGGCGCATGTGCGCCGTCTGTATTCCGAGCTTGCGGGGCGCGGCATCCGTTTTCGTCCGCACGTCTGGCTCGGCGAGGAGTGGTTCTCGCCCGACGGCGTGCCCGGCATCGCCGTGCCGTTTTATCTTGCGCATCCGCGTCTTGAACGGCTCGAGCGGCGCATCATGCGCACCGTGGAGGGCGGCAACGCGCGCTGGCTGATGCGCATCCTGCGACACGAGGCAGGCCACGCTCTCGACAATGCCTATCGTTTGCGACGCCGCAAGTGCTGGCGTGAGGTCTTTGGACCCGCCTCGCTGCCGTATCCGGACCGCTATCGTGCGCGCCCCGGCAGCCGCCGTTATGTGCACCATTTGGGCGAGTGGTACGCACAAGCGCATCCGACCGAGGACTTCGCCGAAACTTTTGCCGTCTGGTTGAAGCCGCGCTCGGACTGGCGCAGAAGCTACGCCGACTGGCCGGCGTTCGAGAAGCTGCGGCTTGTCGAGGAGCTGATGACGAGTGTGCGCGACGAAGCGGTGCGCGTGCGCAATCGGCGGCGCGTCGAGCCCATCGATGTGAACACGCGCACGCTCGCGCAGCACTACCGGCGCAAACTTGCGCGCCATCACCACTAACGACGCGGGCTTGCAGAGGCGATGCTGCAGAGGGTTTTCAGCGAGCAGCGCGCGCATGCGAATACCATGCGTGCGAGCACGCTGCTGCGCACGCACAAGCACGTCTTGGTACCGGCCGTCGCGCGTGAGCTTGCAACACCGCGCTACAGCGTGCATCAGATGCTGCGGCTGCTGATCGAGCGCAGCGAGGCGCGCGAGCTGTATGTGCGCGGCAACCGCCGCGAGGCCGCGCGCGACGCGCGCTCGATGCTGGCGCGGATTACGCGGCTGTACGCCGAGGGCGAGACTCCGCACCTGCCCTTATGAGGAAGCTGCGCACCCTCGTCGTGGTGCATGCGAGCCTCGTGCCTCCGCAGACTCTGGAGGGCTACACCGACAAACAGATCGAAGAATGGCGCACGGAATACGACGTGATCACCACGCTCACGAAGCGCGGCCACGAGGTGCGCTGCATCGGCGTGCTCGACAGCCTGACCGAACTGCGCGCGGCGGTGGCTGACTGGAAGCCCGACATCGTATTCAATCTGCTCGAGGAATTCGGCGGCATCGTCACCTACGACCAGCACGTGGTCGCGTTCCTCGAACTGCTGCGACAACCCTACACGGGCTGCAATCCGCGCGGCCTCTTGCTGTCGCGCGACAAGCTCCTTTGCAAGCAGCTGCTCGCCTTCCACCGCATCCCGACACCGCGCTTTGCCGTCAGCCGCAAGGCTGCCCGCCTGCAGGTGCCGCGCAAGTTGAAGTTTCCGCTGTTCGTCAAATCTACCGTCGAGGATGCCTCCCTCGGCATCGCCCAGGCCTCGGTAGTGGAGGATGCCGCGCGCCTCAAAGAACGAATCGAATTTGTGCACGAGCAGGTGGGCTCGGATGCATTGGTGGAGGAGTTCATCGAGGGACGCGAGCTGTACGTCGGGGTCTTGGGCAATGAGCGCCTGACGCGCCTGCCGGTGTGGGAGATGGTGTTCGGCTCGATGCCCGAATCGCTCGCGGCGATTGCGACCCGCAAGGTGAAATGGGACAAGCGCTATCAGGCCAAATACGGCATCACGACGCGCGCGGCGCAGGAATTGCCGGCGGTTGTGATTGCGCGGCTCGACAAACTGTCACGCCGCATCTATCGGGCACTCGGGCTTTCAGGCTACGCGCGCATGGATTTTCGGGTAACCGCAGCCGGTGAGGTGTACGTGCTCGAGGCCAATGCCAATCCCAATCTAGAGGCCGAGGAGGACTTTGCCGAATCAGCGCGCGCCGCCGGGATGCCCTACAATGAACTTCTGGAAAGGGTGATGGCGCTCGGTCTTTCTTATCGTGCCGAGTGGCGTGCATTTTATGGATGAACTTGCGAAAACTGGCAAGCGCGCGCACCCACGGGCGCGGCCGCTGCTAAGCGTTCTGCTCTGTGTCGGCGCGGGCAGTGTGCTCGTCGCCTGCGCAGCGGCGCGCGAGACAAAGCAGCAGGAGTTGGGGCTTGCGCAAATGATGCGCTGGCTGCCGGGCACCTACAACAATATCGCGCAGCACGACGCCGATATGAAGGCCGGCAGGCGACCGCACGAGGCGCTCTCGATCGCCATCGTGCCGATCGACTCGCCGATCATGGGCGCGCACGCTTTCTACCTGCAGGAAATGGCCGCCGATGATCCGCGCCGCGTCATGGTGCAGCAGATCCTGTCATTTGAGATCACGGACAAAGGCAAGATCAAGGAGTCGATCGCAACACTGCTTGAGCCGCGCCGCTGGCGCGATGCGCATTTGACTCCGGAAGTGCTGACCGCGCTGGTGCTCGATGATGTGACGCCGATGAGCGGCTGCGACCTCTTCTGGACGAGCGCGCCGGACGGCTTCGTCGGCGCCAATGAGCCGCTGCGCTGCCACACGGCTTCGCAGATGAGCGAGGCTGCAGCACGCACTCAATTGCGCGCCGAACTTAAGTCCACCGAGCTGTCTTTGTCGGAACAGTCGTACGATGCGGATGGGACGTTGCTGCAGGGCCGCGCCGACGAACCGTTCTACAGACTGCGCAAAGGGGCTGTGCGCAAGCCGTAAAATGCGGCGCCGGGCGTTGCCGTCCGCACGTCAATAACCAGCCGTCCGGAGATCGTGCCGATCACTGTGTTTGCGCGATGTAGCGCAGCGCTGCAGTCTGCATTTCGGACAGCTGCATCACATCCTCCTGCGGCGTGCCGGAGAGCGCCTTGAGGAAGGCTTCATCCCAGGGGGTCAGACCCTGCTGTTTCGCCCCGGCACGGGCGCTGAACAAGTGGAGGATCGTCGGGACATCGCCCAGATCCTTGTCGAGATTGACCTCCGCAAGCCCAATGAGGGCGACGTAGTCGGCGAGCTGGCCGAATTTGAGACCCTCAATACGGTTGCTGTCGACGATGACGATGGCGGTACTGATGGCAGGGACGTCGTCATAGAGGAGCCGGCTGCCGCGGGCGCGGTTGTTCACCGGGTAGGTCATTTGGCCCAGGGTCTCGGCCATTGGCTTCGGTTGCATGGGATTTCGGTCGCGCGCAACACGAATATGACATAGCGTCCATCCGGGGAGGCCTGCGGGTCCGCGATCCGCTGCAGGCGAACGAGACCATCGGCCGTAAAAGGCGCATTACCATAAGCCGGCAGCGCAAGCGCAGCGCAGAGTGCAAAGAGTCCCAAACGAATCAGGTACATGCGCGGCGCCCCGTGAAGAAGGGCAGCATTCTAGCGCCAGCGTGCGCAGCGCATCAGCACTCTACCGGCTCGGCTGCTAGGCGATCCTGGTGACGACAATCGGGATTGGTGCATCTCATCACGGAATTTTCAAGCCAAGCAGAGTCAACTTTAGGCGTTGCGTGACGTTTAATATAAAAAAGGAGATACGCGCGCTATGCCGGAAACCACAAGTTCCACAGGCTTGGTCCCCGTCGCGAATCTGCGCGAGTTCTTCCGCGATGCGCTTAAGAGCACTTTTGCCAAACAGCGCCTGACGGTCGAAGATCAAACCGAACACTACGTCGTCAACCTCCTCACGCTGTTCGCCCGCTCCGAAGCGCTTTATGAGCGCACGCCAAACGGCACTCGCTTAAAGCCGCTGGTCGTCATGCTGTCCGAGGCGCTCGACGCGCCCTCGCAGCAGGCTCGGCACTGCGGCTTGCAGCGCTTGGGCGACGTATCACTGTTCGTCGCCGGATTCTTTGCACAGAGCTTCGCGCGCAAGCTCATCGACATTGACTACCACATTGCAATGGGCGGGCGCGCTTACGGCACGCTTGCCGCCGCGCACGCGCGCGGCCCACGGCGGGTCCTGGGTACAGTCTTTGCCGAGCTCGCCAGCAAATTCCAGCCGCTCGTCGATGCTCTGAACGAACTCGCCGAGAGCGCCTACCGCCATTCGGATCGCGACATCCTGCGCCTCTATGAAATCTGGCTGAAGACGGGCAGTCGCCGCTCGTACCAAATACTCGAGCGCCTGGGAGTACAGCCGACGGCCTGCGCACGCGGCGCGCTCGCGCATTGAGCCGATGATTCTGCGGCACATCCAGGAGCTCATCGGCGGCATCTACGATGTGCCGATCGCGCATGACGTCTATGACTTTCTCGTCACCGAACGCACGCGGCTGCCGCAGTGCGCGCTTACCAGCCGCTGCGATGAGGGGCTCATCATCGTCGAGGAGTCAGATGCGGTCGGGGTGTCGCTGTATCTTGACCCCGAGCTTCTCGAGCGCCTGCGGCGCGCCGATCCTCTGGAGCGCCTCGACGCAGCGAACGTCGCGGACTATTGGACGGCGCTCGAGGGCGTGAGCCACTTCGTGTACTTCGCCTGGAATGCCGGGCACGACAAGCCGGTGTCGATTCTGGAGCTCGAAATGCAGGCTGAGATCGACAAATACGTCGCAACCTTTGCGCTCTTGCGGCGCCAATCCCCAGAGCGCTTCCCGGTCGAGCTACTGAGACTCTTGTTCGAGCGCACACGTATTGATCCGCATCTTGCGCGCGGTCGTGAGCGGATGTATCGCGCTGCGAGCCGCTATGCGGAGAAATTCTGCCGGCGCCTGGAGCGGGGCTTGCGCGCCTCGCCGGTTGCGCTTGGGCGTGAGGTGCTCGCCGAGCTGCGGCGCTTCTACCGTTTGAGCGACGGGCGCAAGATGGCGCACATCGAGCGCGGTTGCTCGTAACGCGCGCCGCACTTTCAATCTTCGGCGGGGTTTTTGGCAGCGTCCTTGTCGAGGGCTTTCTGCGCCTCGATCTCACGCATCATCTTGATCCACTTGGAGAGCTCGCGCAGATCGCGGCGCGGGCCGGCTGCGGGCGTCGTGCCGGGGACGCGCTGATAGGGGTTGAACGTGTCCTGGCGCGGCGCCTTGGTCGTTGGATTTTCGCGCGAGCCCTTCAGGCGCCGCTGCACGCCCGCCGTATCCTCGATCTCCAGAACCGTGCGCGCCTGGTTGACCGGCGCATCAAGCCACTCGACCGAAGCCTGTCCGCGATCGTCGTGCACCACGCGGCCGATGCGTCTGCGGTTCGCGCTTTCGCTGCTGCCCGTCGATTCGGCTTCTGAAGGTGGCTTGGTATCGGTGTGTTTCACGGATTAAGTTGCATTGCTGCCGACCATACCCTGCATCGCAAGCTTAGGTACGCATCGCACTTAGGGCTGTGCAATACGTCACGGATTGGTCCGGCCGGCCGCGCGCAACACCCCGAGCGCCGTCTTGCCGTCGCGGATCGTCCCGTCGAGCGCCCAGCGGCGCGCTTGCGCGAGCGCCACCCAGTGCACTTCGATGACTTCGGAAGGCTCGTGGGCGCTTGCCGCCGGGGCGAGCTCGGTCGCGAGGAAGAGATGAATGACCTCGGTGAAGACCCCGGGGGAGCTCAAATAGTTCCCCAACGATTGCCAATCCGCAGCGCGCGTGCCGGCTTCCTCGCTGAGCTCGCGCTGCGCGGTAACAAGCGGCGGCTCGTTGAGCTCGAGCTTGCCCGCCGGCAGCTCCCACAGCCAGCCGTCGGCGACGTAGCGGTATTGACGCAACAGACACACCCGCTGTTCGGAATCGATTGCAACTGCCGCGGCGCCACCAGGATGATGCACGACATCAAGTTGGGTGCGATGGCCGTTCGGCAGCAGGACGTCGTCGACCGTAACGTGCACAACGCGGCCGCGGAAGTGGCTGGTGCGGTTCAAGGGATTCATGCGCGCAAGGGTAGCGGCGCCGGTTGCACGAGGACAAGCGAAAACTTCCGCGCGCAGCGCGCAAGCCGAGCGCCTGTGACCGCGTCAATAGCCGCGCGCCGCCACCCCAAGTATAGTCGCCGCGCATGTCAACTGCCTCGCACCTGGAAAAGCTCAATAGTCCGCAGCGCAAAGCGGTCTCCTATGGCGAGGTACAGCCGCACAAGGGCCTGAAGTCCGGACCGCTCTTGATTGTGGCGGGAGCCGGCACCGGCAAGACCGATACGCTCGCGCATCGCGTCGCGCATCTGGTCATCCACGGCGTCGACCCGTCGCGCATCCTGATGCTGACGTTCTCGCGGCGCGCAGCGGCGGAAATGCGCCGGCGCGCGCACGACATCATCAAGAAGGCGCTGCATGAATCTTTGGGCGGACTCAGTCAGACGCTCCTGCAGCGTCTCACCTGGACCGGCACGTTCCATTCCATCGGCAATCGCCTGCTGCGCCACTATGCACGCCATCTGAAGCTCGATCCGCAGTTCTCCGTGATCGACCGCGCGGATGCGGCGGATCTGCTTGACGGCGTGCGTCAGGAGCTCGGGCTTGCCGCCAAAGAACAGCGTTTCCCGCGCAAGGAAACCTGTCTGCAGATTTATTCCTATCGCGTCAACACCGGACGGGCACTCAAAGACACGCTCGCGCAGCAGTATCCGTGGTGCGTGCAGTGGCAGGCGGAGCTTGCGCAGCTGTATCGCGGTTATGTGGATCGCAAACAGCGCTGCAACCTGCTCGATTACGATGATCTGCTCCTGTATTGGCACGCAATGATGGGCGAAGCGCGCCTCGCCGCGCACGTGAGCGGCAACTTCGATCACGTACTCGTCGATGAATATCAGGACACGAACAAATTGCAGGCCGATATCCTGCACGCCATGAAGCCCGATGGCGCAGGTCTTGCGGTGGTGGGCGATGACGCGCAGGCGATCTACTCGTTCCGCGCGGCGGCCGTCGACAACATCTTGGGGTTTCCCGAGCGCTTCGTGCCGCGCGCCGAGGTCGTCACGCTGGCGCAGAATTACCGTTCGACGCAGCCGGTGCTCGACGCTGCGAATGCCCTCATGGCCGAAGCACCGCGCCAGTTCCGCAAGCATCTGTTGGCGATTCGCGGCCAGGGCGTGCGACCGCGCCTCGTGACGGTGCCCGATCTTGCGACGCAGGCCGAGTTCGTGTGCAGTGAAGTGCTGCGCCGGCGCGAGGCCAATGTGCCGCTCAAGCGGCAGGCGGTGCTGTTTCGCGGCGCAAGCCACAGCGACATCCTGGAAGTGGAGCTCGCGCGGCGCAAGATTCCGTTCGTGAAGTACGGCGGTCTTAAATTTCTCGAAGCGGCGCACGTCAAAGACCTGCTGTCGGTGCTGCGCTGGGCTGACAATCCGAAGAACACGGTCGCCGCGTTTCGTGTCGTGCAGCTCCTGCCTGGCATGGGGCCCGCCAATGCACGCCATGTCATCGAACACTTCGAAGCCGAAGGCGGCTCGTTCGCGTCGTTGCAGAAGTTCAAGCCGCCGCAGGCTGCAGCTCCAGGCTGGCGCAAGCTCACCGAGCTTTTGCTGATCCTCGGGATGAGCGAGCGCGCCTGGGCGGGACAGCTGCAGCTGGTGCGCGAATGGTACAAGCCGCACCTTGAGCGTTTGTACGAGCATTCGCATACGCGCATCGGCGATCTTGATCAGCTCGAGCACTTGTCGGGTCAGTACCCCTCGCGCGAGCGCTTTCTCACCGAGCTGTCGCTTGATCCGCCGAATGCCACGAGTGATCTTGCCGGGCAGCCGCTCCTCGATGAAGACTACCTCATCCTCTCGACGATCCATTCGGCAAAGGGCATGGAATGGGACACGGTGTATCTGCTGAACGTCGTCGACGGCAGCTTTCCTTCCGAGTTTTCAACCGGCAAGGCGGAGCTCATCGAAGAGGAGCGGCGGCTTTTGTATGTCGCCATGACGCGTGCGCAGAATGATCTGTTCCTGGTGGCGCCGCTCAAATTTCATCTGACGAACCAGCCGAAGCATGCCGACGCGCACGTCTATGGTGGACGCAGCCGCTTCATGACGGACAAGGTTCTGAAGTGCTTCGAAGCGATTGCCTTTCAGGGGTCGAGTTTGGTGGGGGATGCGCTCGCGGACGACGCTGCGGCAACGGCGCTCGACGTCGGCGCGCGCCTGAAGGAGATGTGGTGAGAGCTAGCGCGACTTCGGCTTCACGAACTTCAGTGTGAAGCGATCGGACTCGCCGATCGCAGCGTAGGTCGCCTTGTCCTTATCTCCCAAACGATACACCGGCGGCAGCGTCCACACGCCCTGCGGATAGTCTTTGCTGTCCTTGGGGTTGGCGTTGATCTCCGACTGCGCAACGAGCGCAAAGCCCTGCGACTCGATCAAGCGGATCGCGTCGTCTTCACGCACGTAGCCGCTCTTGGCTTTCGGGTCCTGCGGCAGCTCGGGGTTGCCGCGGTGCTCGACGACGCCAAGAATGCCGCCGGGTTTTAGCGCCTTGTACATGGCGGCAAAAGCCTGCGGCGCCCAACCGCCCGCCATCCAGTTATGGATGTTGCGGAACGTGACCACCATGTCGACCGACCCCGGTGGCGCAATTTCGCGCGCGTCCGCTGCGAGGGTTGTCAGTTCGATCTTGCCGTAGAGCTCGGGATGCGCCGCGAAGCGCTCTTCATAAGCCTTGGTGCGCGCGCTGACATAGGCGTTGTCCGGACGGGGCGCTGCCAGCGCCGCGTAGTATTTGCCCTGGTCTTTGACGACCGGGGCAATAATTTCGGTGTACCAACCCGGCTCCGGCCAGATCTCCACGACCTGCATTTGCGGCCGCAGCCCGAAAAACAGCAGGGTTTCCTTCGGATGGCGGAAGGCATCACGCTCGCGCTCGGACGCCGGGCGATGCTCGCCGGCGAGAATGCGGTCAAGCGCCTCGGCGCTCGTTTCCCGCGTGCTCTGCGCGGATGCGCAGGCGGCTGCCACGAGCGCAGCAGCGACGGCCGTCAGTGCGCACTTATGCAGTGCGGGCATTCAGCGTCGGAACGGTCCGCCGCCTTGGCGCGGACGCTGCGGGCGTTCCTGCGCTTCATTGACTCGCAACGGACGGCCATTCATCTGCTGGCCGTTCAGGGCTTGAATGGCCGCCTGCGCTTCGTTCGGTTCCATGTCGACAAAGCCAAAGCCGCGGGGCTTGCCGGTTTCGCGGTCCATAATGAGTTTGACGGAATCCACTTTGCCATGACGCTCGAAGAGACTGCGAACGTCCTGCTCGGTGGCATTGAAGGAGAGGTTCCCCACATAGATCGTCGTCATCCAATCGCTCGCTTGTGAAAAGCAGACAAGAGTCAGCGGAAATGCTACTCCCGGCCGCCGCGGGAAGTAAATAGTGAACCGGCAGCCGTGTGCCGGCGCCGCTGCAGCCGCGGCTTGCAGATGCCATACCGCAACGGCAGCCGCGGCGAGCGCGCCGCAGCGACGCACGCGCGCCTGGAGGCGCTTAGCGGACGCTCGTGGCTTGCGGTCTTAGCGGCGCGCTATGCCACGAACCCGGCGCGCACCACGCGCCCGCATCCTGCCGGTGCGCCGCGCTAAACGGCGCCGTCCGGCTCGAGGTAGGCGTAGCCGTTCAACTCCCCTTCGTAGAAGCGCTTTAGCGCCTGACTTTCGGCGATCGTCATGCGGCCGTCGCGGATCGCGCGTTCGCAATCGCGCGCCAGCGCCGGGTACAGCTCCGCCACATCGTATTCCATGTATTCGAGGACTTTGATCGCAGTGTCACCCTTGACGATTTCCTCGATCCACCAGCCGCCCTCATCGTGCAGGCGGATGTGGATGACGTGTGTGTCGCCAAACAGATTATGCAGATCGCCGAGCGTTTCCTGGTAGGCGCCGACCAGGAACGCGGCCATGTAGTACTCCTCGTCCGGCCGCAGTTCATGCAGTTCGAGAGCATGCTTGACGTCGCGCATCGATACGAATTTGTCGATCTTGCCGTCGGAGTCGCAGGTGATGTCGGCGAGCACGCCGGTGCGCGTCGGGCGCTCGCCCAAGCGGTGGATCGGCATGATGGGAAAGAGCTGGTCGATGGCCCAGCTGTCGGGCAGCGACTGAAACACTGAGAAGTTGCAGAAATAGGTGTCGCTCAGGATCGACTCCAAGTCCTCGAGTTCCTCGGGCAGGCGATCAATCTTCCTGCAGGCGTCGCGAATCTTGGTGCACACGGCCCAGTAGAGCCGCTCCGCCAAGGCGCGAAACTCGAGCGATAACAGCCCAAGGTTGAACATCTGCAGGATCTGCTCGCGTGCGGTCAGCGCATCGTGGTAGCACTCGACGAGGCGCCGCTCGCTCACCGATCGATACGCATCGAACAAGTCCTGCACGGGCTGCGGCAGCTCCTCAGCTCCGCCGTAGTCCTGCGCCACTTCACCCGTCACCTTGAACTTGTCGAGCGCGGAGGAGCCGAGCGCGTTGAAGATGAGCACGCTGTGGTAGGCGGCGATGGCGCGGCCGGACTCGCTGATGATCATCGGATGCGGAATGTCGCGCGCATTGCAGACGCTCGCGATGCGGTAGACGACGTCGCTTGCGTACTCGTTCAGCGTGTAGTTCATGGACGAGGCGAAGTTCGTACCGCTGCCGTCGTAGTCCACGCCGAGGCCGCCGCCGACGTCGATGTACTGCAGCCCCGCGCCCATGAGTTGCAGCTCCGCGTACACATGCGCGAGCTCATTGATGGCGTCTTTGACGCGGCGGATGTCTTGCAGCTGGCTGCCCGGATGGCAGTGCACGAGCTGCAGACAATCGAGCATGTCGCGCGCCTTCAACACCTCAAAGAGCTCGAGGATCTCGGTGATGAACAAGCCGAACTTCGACTTGTCGCCGGCGGAGTCGGCCCAGCGGCCCGAGCCTTCGCTGAAGAGCTTGACGCGCACGCCCAAGCGCGGCCGCACGCCATAGGCGTCGGCGTGCTTCAGGATGAGATGCAGCTCGGCGAAATTTTCGACTACCGGGATGATGGTGCGTCCGAGCTTGGTCGCAAGCGTGACGGCTTCGATGTAGCTGTCGTCCTTGAAGCCGTTGCAGATGATGAGACGCGAGGGCTCATTCTCGGTCATCGCCATGACGGCCAAGAGTTCAGGCTTGGAGCCGACTTCGAGCCCGAAGCCAAACTCCTTGCCGTATCGATACACCTCCTCGACTACGAGTCGCTGCTGATTCACCTTGATCGGGTAAACGGCGGCGTAACGGTTTTTGTAGTCGTTCTCGCTGATCGCCTGCTGAAAGGCGGCGTGCAGATGTTTCAGGCGATGCGCGAGGATGTCGGACAGTCGCACCACCACCGGCGTCGTCAGATCACGCGCGCGTAAGCCCTCGACCACTTCAAAGAGGTCAATATCGCGCCCCGGTTGTGTGTCCGCGCGCACCACGACGTGGCCCGCCTCGTTGATCGAGAAGTAGCCTTTGCCCCAGGCGTTGACGTGGTAGAGATCGAGCGAATCCTCGATGCGCCAGGGTTGCGCCGGGTTGAACTTTGCTTTGCCGCCGTTGACGGCGCTCTTCGGATCGGCGGACAAGAGTTGCGACTCCCAAAATGCGCGTGGCCGGTCCCCACAACTTTAGGGACCAGCCACGCAGCGCACCGTTCAGTTGACGCGCACCATAGCAAAATTTCGTGGCGAGTATAGGCGTGTATCAGGCGGCACCGCGCGCCACGCCGCGCGCCGGATCGCGGATCCATTCGCTCCACGAGCCGGGGTAGAGGCGCGCGCCGCTCAAGCCTGCGATCTCGAGCGCAAGCAGGTTGTGGCACGCGGTGACGCCGGAGCCGCACATCGACACAAGGTCGCTCGCGGCATGTGCGCCGAGCACTGCCTGCCAGCGGCACGCAAGCTCGGGCGCCGGCAAAAAGCGCCCGCGTGCGTCGAGGTTTTTCATGAACGGCTGGTTGGTCGCGCCGGGGATGTGTCCGGCAACGGCATCGATGCTCTCGTTCGCGCCCGCAAAGCGATCCGCGCCGCGCGCATCGACCAGTACGATCTGTCGATGTTTGAGCGCGGGCTCGATTTGTTCGGTTGCAACCGTGGCAACGCCTGCTGCGCCTGCTATGAAAGTCGTGGCCGCGCGTGACTCAGCCGCCGCGCTCACCGGCAGGCTCGCGGCGAGCCATGCCGCGTAGCCGCCATCCAATACGGCGACGCGCGTGTGTCCGACCCAGCGCATGAGCCACCACAAGCGCGCCGCGTAGGCGCCGCTGCCTTGATCGTAGGCGACCACCTGGACGTTGTGATCGATGCCCCAGCGGCCGAGCGTCGCCGCCCAGTGTGCACGCTGCGGCAGCGGATGCCGGCCGCTCGCCGGCGTGACGGCGCCGGCGAGATCGCGGTCAAGATGCGCGTATTGCGCGTGCGCTATATGAGCGCTCGCGTAGGCGCGCTCGCCCCAGTCGGGCTGCGCAAGTTCGAAGCGGCAGTCGAGAATCGCCCAGCGCGTATCGGCCATTGATGCGGCGAGTTCTGCGGTTTGGATCAGCGTCGTATACATGATGCGTGCGTACCTTTTGCTGCGATGCATTTTCTGCGGAGTCGTGTTGCCGGTACAATCGCTCAATTCAGAAAACGACTGCGACATCTATGGCCATCGACCTGTACTGGGGCAGCGGCAGTTCATACGCGTGGCGCGTGCTGCTGGCGCTTGAGTTCAAGCACCTGCCGTACACGAGCCACGTGCTGCAATTCTCCAAGCAAGAACACAAGTCGCCGCAGATGCTCGCGTTGAATCCGCGCGGCCGCGTGCCGGTGCTGAAGGATGGCGACTACGTCGTATTCGAATCCCTTGCCGTGCTGTATTACCTCGATCTGAAATATCCGGCGCCGCCGATCTTCGGCCATACGCCGGAGGAGGCCGGCGTCATCATGCGCGTCATCTGCGAATTTCAAGCCTATGCCGAGCGGCAAGCCGCAAATATCGTAACCGCGGTGTTTGCCAAGACGCCGAATCTGCCGGCGGCTGATCTCACCGCGGCGATGCACGTCGTAGCAAGCGAAGCGCGCACCATCGAGGGCCGCCTGTCGAAGTCCAACTGGATCGTGGGGGAGAGTTTCTCCGCCGCCGACATGGTGATCTTTCCGTCGATTCAGCTGCTGGTGCGCGCGCTCAACCGCCCCGAGGCGCGTGATCTGTCGTCGCGCTTCCTGCCGCTGGCAACAAATTATCCTGCGCTTGATCGCTGGATCGCGCGCGTGGAAGCGCTGCCGGGATACGAGCGCACCTACCCTCCGCACTGGCGCGACACGCCCGGCTGAAATCACTGATGAGCTCCCATAAGATTCATGTTGAATTTCCCGGCCGAATCCTGCTGGTCGGCTTCGGCAGCATCGGCCAGGGTGTGCTGCCGCTCATTCTGCGTCACATCGGCTTGCCGGCCGAGCGCATCACGATCGTCACCGCTGACGAGCGTGGGCGCGCGGTCGCCGCAGAGTTCGGCGTCAAACTCGTGTGCGACACGCTGACGCGCGAGAGCTTTCGCCGCATCCTCAATCCGCATCTGGGGCGCGGCGATTTCCTGCTCAACGTCTCGGTGGATGTCTCGAGCAT
>Ga0066793_10000083_pt1 | contig 28610 bp, 27 predicted proteins | sample PersoiDNA2013189_FD_83876 | JGI IMG/M metagenome (GOLD analysis project Ga0066793, IMG submission 83876) | Permafrost soil microbial communities from the Arctic, to analyse light accelerated degradation of dissolved organic matter (DOM) -... | ecosystem: Environmental > Terrestrial > Soil >... | reverse complement strand
CTCATCGGCTCACATCGGCGGCCGAGGTTACGAAGCTCTTCGAAGACACTGACCTGCCGCAGCGCTAGGGGTGTGCAGCGTTGTCAGGCGGTAAAGCGTTGCCGCGTGACCGAGGCGAGCCGTCCACCCGGCTGATAGGCGGCCGTGTAGCGATCAAGCGCGCGGGCGGCGGCTTCGAGATCCTCGCCGGCTGCAAGTTCAAACGTATCAAAACCACAGCGCGCGAGCGCGAAGATGAGATCGCGCTTGACGCCGGCGCCCACGGCGCGCAGCTCTCCTGCAAAGCCGAAGCGCTCGCGTAGCAAGCGTCCCTGCGTAAACCCGCGGCCTTCGGAGGGCGAAGGGAACTCCACCGCGATCAAGGATACGCGCCACAGCGCAGGCGCAAGCTCCTCAACTTTATCGGCTGGCGCGATACCTACGCCGAGCCGTCCGGTCCATGCCGCCCACGCCGCACCGTTCGCGCGTAGCTCGGCGAGCGGTACGATCAGCGATTCTGCGCGCGTCGTCGCGCCGGAATTTTCCGCAACATGCCGCCAGTCATCGGCGACGATCTCACGCTGCCGCAGCACGCGACGCATAAACGCGCTCCTTGAAGGGCGCCATGCCGATGCGCCGATAGGTGTCGATCAGGCGTTCGCCCTCGTCGCGATGCGCGCGATAGACATCGACGATGCGCTCGATCGTTTCGGGCACCGCACGCTGCGGCACCGACGGACCGATCACCTCTCCCAATGCGGTAAAACCGTTCACCGAGCCGCCGAGAGTGATCTGGTACCACTCCTCACCGTGCTTCTCGACGCCCAAGATGCCGATATGGCCGACGTGGTGATGTCCGCAGGCGTTCATGCATCCGGACATTTTGATTTCAATCTCGCCCAAATCGTAGAGATAGTCGAGATCATCGAAGCGCTTCTGAATGTCGCGGGCGACGCTGATCGTGCCGGCGTTGGCTAAGCCGCAGAAGTCGAGGCCCGGGCAGGCGATCATGTCCGTGAGCGTGCCGATGTTGGCGGTCGCAAGCTCCTGCAGGCGAAGCGCCAACCAGGTCGCATACAGATCCTGCTGGCGCACGTCGGCGAGCAGCAGATTCTGGTCGTGCGCGACGCGGATGAGCCCGAAGCTCACTTCATCGGCAAGGCTCGCAAGCGCGGCCATCTGCGCCGAGGTTATGTCGCCCGGTGGGCGGCCGTGCTTCTTCAAGGACACGACGACGGCGCGGTAGCCCGGCACGCGATGCGCCCGCGTGTTGTAGCGATACCAGGCGCGAAATTCAGGCTCACGATCAGCGGCGGCGTCGATATCGGTGAGCCTCTCGTAGGCCGGCGGCGCAAAGAACGCGCGTACCCGCTCGACTTCCGTCTGCGGCAGATGCGGCGCGCTGTCCTGCGCAGCCTGCCATTCCACTTCGACCTCTTCTCGAAATTTCGCGGCACCCAATGATTTCACCAGTACCTTGATGCGTGCCTTGTGAATATTGTCGCGTCGGCCGTAGCGGTTGTAGACCCGCAGGATCGCCTCGAGATAGGACAGCAGATCGGGCAGCGGTAGGAACTCGCGAATGACCTGACCAATGGCCGGAGCGCGCCCGAGGCCGCCGCCCACCAGAACCTCGAAGCCGATATGGCCGTCCGCGTCACGCCGCATGTGCAGACCGACATCGTGGACTTCGGATGCGGCGCGATCCGCGGGCGAGCCCGTCACGGCGATCTTGAATTTGCGCGGCAGGTAGGTGAATTCCGGGTGCAGGGTGGCCCACTGGCGAATGATCTCGCAGTACGGCCGCGGGTCGTCGAGTTCATCGCGGGCAACTCCTGCGAGGTGATCCGCGGTCACGTTGCGCACGCAGTTGCCGCTCGTCTGGATGGCGTGCATCTGCACGCTTGCAAGCTCGGCCAGGATGTCCGGAACCGTTTCGAGCTTCGGCCAGTTCAACTGCAGGTTTTGGCGGGTCGTGAAGTGACCATAATCGCGGTCGTAACGATGCGCGATGTCGCCTAACTTGCGTAGCTGCGTCGAGCTCAACAGTCCGTAGGGGATGGCAATGCGCAGCATAGGCGCATGGCGCTGGATATAAAGGCCGTTACGCAGCCGCAGCGGCCGGAAATCCTCCTCCGAGAGCTCGCCGGCGAGAAAGCGCCGCGTCTGATCGCGAAATTCGTCCACCCGCTCGGCGACGAGTGTCTGATCGATGTCGTCGTAGCGATACATACCCTTGAATATAGAGGGGCAACGCCCCTTGCATGAAATACCCGTTGGTTTGGGGGCGGGGGCCTGCGGTTATGAGCCGACGCGCGCGCGGTGCGCGCTGCTAGACTAGCCGGCGAGGAGCACGGTCGGCATGGCGGGACTTTATTTCGAGCAATTCGAGGTCGGACAGCGATTCGAGCACGCTGTGCGTCGCACCGTCACCGAGACGGACAACCTCCTTTTCAGCGCCCTCACCATGAATCCGGCTGCGCTGCACCTGGATGCCGAATACGCCAAGGGCACGGTGTTCGGCGAACGCATCGTGAACAGCGTCTTCACCCTCGGCCTGTTGGTCGGACTGTCGGTGTATGACACGACTTACGGCACGACCTTGGGAAACCTCGGCTGGGAAGAGGTCAAGTTCCCGTTGCCGGTGCGCATCGGCGACACCTTGCGTGCCGAGACGGTTGTGCTCGCCAAGCGTGAGAGCCGTTCGCGGTCCGACTCAGGCATCGTGACCTTCGAGCAGCGCGCCTTTAACCAGCTGGGTGCAGAGGTCGCTTCCTGCCGTCGCGCCGCGCTCATGCTGAAGAGGCCTTCCTCATGAGTGCGGTCGCCTCGATTCGTTCGTGGCTCTTCGTACCCGGTGACGACGCCAGAAAGCACGACAAGGCGAGCACCAGCGGTGCCGATGCGCTCATCTTCGATCTTGAGGATTCCGTGACCGCGGAGCTCTTGCCCAAGGCGCGAACTCGTGTGCGCAACTTCCTCGCGTCGCATCGAGAGCGCTCCGCGCTGCAACTTTGGGTGCGCGTAAACGCGCTCGCCAGCGGCAAGCTCGCCGATGACCTCGCCATCGTGATGGCGGGCGCTCCTGATGGCATCGTGCTGCCCAAAGTGTCGGCCGCTCGTGAGGCCGTGGCGGTCGGCGGTCTGTTGTCGGCGCTGGAAGAAAAATTTGGCACTCCGACCGGAGGAACACAGCTTCTCGTCATTGCGACCGAGACGCCGCAGGCGCTGTTCGCACTCGGCGATTATGCAACCACGGCGAACGCGCGTCTCGCGGGGCTGACATGGGGTGCGGAGGATCTGTCTGCCGCGCTTGGCGCTGCCGCGCGCGACGCCGCGGCGGCTTTCACTTTTACCTTCGAGCTTGTGCGTTCCATGTGTCTGCTTGCTGCCGGCGCCGCCGGCGTGCCGGCGTTCGATGGCGTGTGCGTAGATTTTCGCAACAGCGATGCGCTGCAGCGCGAAGCCGCGCGCGCCTGTCGCGACGGTTTTTCCGGCAAGCTTGCGATTCATCCCTCGCAGGTTGGGCCCATCAACGCGGCATTCAGTCCGCAGCCCGCCGAAGTCGCGCGCGCCCGCCAGGTGATCGCCGCTTTCGCCGCCAAGCCTGATGCCGGTGTCTTAAGCCTCGATGGGCAAATGCTCGATCGGCCGCATCTTGTTAAGGCGCAGCGCATCCTCGCGCGCGCCGCGCGCGCAGCGGTGCCGACATGAAGCTGCGCGTGCGGGGCGATTCGCTGCGTTTGCGCTTGACGCGCGGCGAAGTGCAGCAATTGGCGCACAGCGGTACTGTCGAGGAGCGCGTTCACATTACGCCGGACGGCGTGCTGGTCTATCGCTTGCGGCGCACTGCCTCCGTGGCCACGCTTGCTGCAACCTTCAACAACGGTGTGGTTGAGATCCAGGTACCCGAAACACAAGCGCGCGAGTGGTGCGCAAGCGAGCTTGTGACGCTCGAGCATGTGCAGCCGCATGGCAAGGTCCGTTTGCGCATCGTTGTCGAGAAGGACTATGCCTGTCTGGCGCCGCGCGCAGACGAGGACGAGTCCGACGCCTTTGCGCATCCCAACGACGGGAGTGCCAAGTGTTGATCGAATTCGACTTCGCGCTCGGGGAAAGTGTCGATCTGCTGCGCAAGACGGTGCGGGAATTTTCCGCCGAGTTGATCGCGCCGCGCGCAGCCGAAATCGATGCCTCGAATATCTTTCCCCGCGACCTGTGGCCGGAACTGGGGTCGCTCGGGCTCCTCGGCATCACGGTTGAAGCTGAGGACGGCGGCAGCGGGCTCGGCTACCTCGAACATGTGGTTGCGATGGAGGAGATCAGCCGCGCGAGCGCAGCGGTGGGGCTCTCGTACGGCGCACATTCAAATCTTTGCGTGAATCAGCTGCGCCGCTGGGGCACTGCCGAGCAGAAGGGCCGCTACCTGCCGCGGCTCTTGACCGGCGAGCACGTCGGCGCGCTCGCGATGAGCGAGCCGGAGGCCGGCTCCGACGTGCTCGGGATGCGCTCGAGAGCGGAATTGCAGGGCGATCACTACGTCCTCGACGGACGCAAGATGTGGATCACCAATGGTCCCTCGGCGGATGTCATCGTTGTTTATGCGAAGACCGATGCGCCATCGGGCACGCCCGGCATCACCGCATTCATCATTGAAAGGGGCTTCCCCGGTTTCAGCACCGCACAGAAACTCGACAAACTCGGCATGCGCGGCTCGGACACCTGTGAGCTCGTGTTCGACAGCTGCCGCGTGCCGCTCGAAAATGTCCTGCACCAGGTCGGTCGCGGCGCCCAGGTGTTGATGAGCGGACTTGATTACGAACGGGTGGTGCTCTCGGGCGGATCGCTCGGCATCATGCAGGCGTGTCTTGATCTAGTGCTGCCGTATGTGCGCGAGAGAAAGCAGTTCGGCAAGCCGATCGGCAGCTTTCAGCTCATGCAGGCGAAGCTTGCGGATCTGTACACCCTCGCGAATGCCTCGCGCGCCTACGTCTACAGTGTCGCGCGCGCCTGCGATGCGGGCCGCACCACGCGCTTTGACGCCGCTGCCTGCATTCTCTTTGCAAGCGAAAGCGCAACCCAATGCGCCCTCAACACCATTCAGGCCCTCGGCGGCAACGGCTATATCAATGACTATCCGGCCGGTCGCCTGCTGCGCGACGCCAAACTCTATGAGATCGGCGCCGGCACCAGCGAAATCCGCCGCATGCTGATCGGGCGCGAGCTCGTTCGGGACGGCGACTGAACGCGGCGCACGCGCATGTTCAAGACGCTCTTGATCGCCAATCGCGGTGAGATTGCCTGCCGCATAACGCGCACCGCGCAGCGGCTTGGCATGCGCGTTATCGCGGTGTACTCCGACGCTGACGCGGGCGCGCTGCATACGCGCCTTGCCGATGCGGCAGTTCGCATCGGTCCCGCGCCAGCTCGCGAGAGCTATCTCAACATCGCGGCGCTGCTGCGTGCCGCGCGCGACGGCGGCGCGGATGCCGTGCATCCGGGCTACGGGTTTCTCGCCGAGAGCGCGGAGTTTGCAGAGAGCTGTGCGTCCGCGGGCATCGTTTTCGTCGGTCCATCGGCGGCCGCGATCAATCTCATGGGGTTGAAGGATCAGGCAAAGACCTTGATGCAGGGCGCCGGCGTGCCGATCGTGCCGGGGTACTTCGGCGCCGAGCAGGATGAGCGCAGGCTCAAGGCGCAGGCCGAGGCGATCGGCTTTCCTCTTCTCATTAAGGCCGTGGCCGGCGGCGGCGGCAAAGGCATGCGCATCGTGCGCGCTGCGGCCGAGCTTGCCGCGCAGCTTGCCGCCGCCCGCGGCGAAGCAGAGCGCGCTTTCGGCAACGGTCGGGTCATGCTGGAAAGATTCATCGAGCGCGCGCGTCACGTCGAAGTGCAGATCATCGCCGACCGGCACGGCAATTGTCTGCATCTCTTGGAGCGCGATTGCTCGCTGCAGCGCCGGCATCAGAAGGTCATCGAAGAGGCTCCGGCGCCAGGCCTCTCCGGCGCATTGCGCCAGCGTCTGCACCGCTACGCCGTGGCCGGCGCGCGCGCCGTTGGCTATGAGAACGCAGGCACGATGGAATTCGTGGTCACGGGCGAGGAGTGCTTCTTTCTCGAGATGAATACTCGGCTGCAGGTCGAGCATCCGGTGACGGAAATGATTCTGGGTGTTGATCTTGTCGAGTGGCAGTTGCGCATCGCATCCGGTGAAGCGTTGCCACTCGCTCAGGATGAAGTCCGCGCGGATGGGCATGCCTTTGAAGCGCGCCTTTACGCGGAGGATCCGCGCCGCGGCTTTTTGCCGACGAGCGGAACATTGGAGGAGCTCGCCTGGCCGCCGGCGGGCGCGCGCGTGCGCATCGATGCGGCGGTCGAGGCGGGCGATAAGGTGGGTACGCATTACGATGCGCTTCTGGCAAAACTCATTGTGCTGGGACGCGACCGCGAGGATGCTCTCGCGACGTTGCAGCGCGCCCTCGCCGCCTGCCGCATCGAAGGCGTCACGACCAACCTTGCCGCCCTGATCGCGCTGGCAGCCGATGCAGAAGTGCGCGCCGCCCGGGTCTTCACCCGACTCATCGATGAACGCGCCGCATCGCTCCTGCCTGACGACGATGCGCAGGCACGGCGCGCAGCGCTGCTGGCGGCTTTGTCGCTGCTCGCGGCTGCAGAAGACCTGCCGACCTCGCCCTGGTCCTGCGGCGACGCCTGGGCTCTGAACGGCGCGGGCCTTGCTGTTATCCGACTGCAGGCGACTGCTGGGCAGGTCTACGTTGTCCGCTTGCAGCGCCGCGAGGCGCGCTGGCATATTGATGACGATTCCGCTGCCGGCGCCGTCGAAGAGTTGCAGGTCAGCGCGCGCAGCGCTGCCCGCTCGGATGCGCATGCGCGCCTCAGTGGCAGGCTCATTGCGTGGTCGGCGCACATCGAGCCCGAGCGCGTCGCAATCTGGCTCGACGGCGAGTGGCATCGCTTCGAACGGGTGAGTGCCGTGGCGGATGCCCTGGCGGTCACGGCGGATGGCACGCTGCGCGCTCCGATGCCGGGAGTAATTTTGGCCGTGCGGGTCGCCGAACGCGACTGCGTGGCGCGCGGACAGGTGCTGGTCGTAATGGAAGCGATGAAGATGGAGCACACGCTGACGGCCGGGGCCGCCGGGGTCGTTACGGAACTGCGCGTGCGCAGCGGGGACCGTGTGCGCGACGGGGATGCTTTGTTAAAGGTGACTGCGGACGCGCGTTGAGGTGCGGCGGTTGGGTTGCGTGCGCGCAAGCGCGTCAGTACAGTCGCAACGCCTTTTCCCTTGTGAATCTTCCTTTCGATGACCCCAAACGATCCTTGGATTGTCCACAAGTTCGGAGGATCAAGCGTCGCGAATGCCGCCTGTTTTGCGCGGGTCGCAAGCCTCCTTGAATCTCAGCCGCCGGGACGCCTGGCCGTCGTGCTGTCCGCATGCCGCGGCGTGACCGACGCGCTGCTGGGGCTCATCAGCCTCGCAGAGCAGCAGGATGATGCCTTCCGCGGCGAAATCTCAAACCTGCGCTTGCGCCACGCTGAGATTGCCGAGGCGCTGCTTGCGCCCACGTCGGCGCGCCAGTACCTCGCAGGCTTCGAGCGTGATTGCCAGGACCTTGAGGGGATTCTGCACACCGTGAAACTCACCCGCGCTGCGGCGCCTGAAGTGAGCGATCTCATTGCAGGCTATGGAGAGCTGTGGTCGACGAAGCTGTTTCATCAGTACTTCGAGGAACGCAGCGGCCGCGCCGGCAAGGTGCGTTGGATCGACGCGCGCCGCGTGGTGGTGGTGGAATGGAAACCCTTGGGTCCTGCGGTGCAGTGGTCGCAGTCGCATGAAAATCTCGCGTTGCTCGTAGACGAGGGTTTTGCGGGCACGCTCATTGTCACCGGCTTCATCGCGAGCAAGGCGCGCGGCGTGCAGACGACGCTCGGCAGGAATGGCAGCGACTTCTCTGCGTCGATCTTCGGCGCGCTGCTCGAAGCGAGCGAGATCCACATCTGGACGGACGTTGATGGCGTACTGTCGGCCGATCCGCGCCGCGTGCCCGACGCGACCGTGATCGATTCGCTGTCCTACAACGAGGCAATGGAGCTTGCCTATTTCGGCGCCAAGGTCATTCATCCGCAGACGATGGCGCCGGCTGTTGGCAGCGGCATTCCGATCTGGATACGCAATACCTTCGCGCCCGAGAAGCCGGGAACCTTGATCTGTGCGCGGCCGCAATCCCCGCTGCCGGTGAAGGGCATCACCAGCATAGAGCACATTGCTCTCGTCAATCTCGAGGGTGCCGGCATGATCGGCGTGCCCGGCACCGCGCATCGGCTCTTTGGAGCGCTGCGGGAAGAGGCGATCTCGGTCATTCTCATCTCGCAGGGCAGCTCCGAGCATTCGATCTGCTGCGCGGTCCCGCAGGCCGAGGCGACGCGCGCCGCCACCGTGGTACGTGCAGCGTTCGAGCGCGAGTTGCAGGAGGGCCAGATCCAGAGCATTGAGCTGGATCTTGATCTTGCGATCCTCGCGGTCGTGGGCGACGGCATGGCCGGTGTCCCGGGCATTGCCGCCAAGGTGTTCAAGTCCTTGGGAGCCGCCAGCGTCAACGTGCGGGCGATCGCGCAGGGCGCCTCTGAGCGTAATATTTCGGTGGTCATCGAAGGGCGGCAGGTGACGCGCGCGTTGCGCGCGGTGCACGCGGGGCTTTATCTGTCGCCGCATACGCTTTCGATTGGCGTCATCGGTCCGGGTGCGGTCGGACGGGTGCTGCTCGACCAGCTCGCATCCCAAAGCGCGCGTCTGCGCCAGGAGTTCAATCTCGATCTGCGCATCCGCGGCATTCTCGGCTCGCGGCGCATGCTGCTCGCGCCGAGCGGCGTCGACCTGGCCGCATGGCGCGACGCATTCGACGCGCAGGCGGTGGAGGCGGATATCGGCCGCTTCGTTGAGCACGTGCACGCGGATTTTCTGCCGCACACGGTTTTTATTGACTGCACGGCGAGCGAGACGGTCGCGCGCCACTATCGCGATTGGTTCGAGCGCGGTATTCATGTGGTGACGCCCAACAAGAAGGCCAACAGCGCCGACTGGTCCTTCTATCAAAGCATGCGCGAGGCGCGCCGCGTGAGCGGCGCGCACTATCTTTATGAAGCGACGGTCGGCGCCGGCTTGCCGATCATTCAGACTTTGCGCGATCTGCGCGACACGGGCGACGATGTCGCAAGTATCGAGGGCATCTTCTCCGGAACGCTTGCTTATCTATTCAACGTCTACGACGGCGCCACACCGTTTTCCGAGATCGTGAGCGCCGCGCGGCACAAGGGCTACACTGAGCCTGATCCACGCGATGATCTCTCCGGTCTTGACGTCGCACGCAAGCTCATCATCCTCGGCCGCGAGATGGGCGTGCCGCTGGAAATGAGCGATGTGGCAGTTGAGAGTTTGGTGCCGGTCGGGCTCGAGAGCGCTTCAGCCAACGAGTTCATGAGCGGGCTGCCGCGGCATGACGAGTCGATGCGGCGGCGCTTCGAAGTGGCGCGCGCACAGGGCAAGGTCATGCGCTATGTGGGCAAGATCAGCGCCGATGGCCGGGCGGTTGTGGGCGTCGCGGAACTCGACGCGAAGCATGCATTTGCGAACATTGCCTTGACGGATAATGTGGTGCGCTTTGCGACGCGGCGCTACTGTGCCAATCCGCTCATCGTGCAGGGGCCGGGCGCCGGACCCGAGGTGACCGCGGGCGGCGTATTCGCGGACCTTTTGCGTCTGGCGGCGTACTTGGGAGCGCGCTTGTGAGCGCGGCCGCGGCGCTGCTGCGGGCGCGTGCTTTTGCGCCGGCCTCGGTCGGCAACGTCGCCATCGGCTTTGATATTTTAGGCTTTGCGGTCGATGCGCTCGGAGATCGCGTCACGGCCGTGCGACGCGATATGCCGGGCGTCGTAATTCGCGGCGTGAGCGGTGTCGTGGAAGATCTGCCGCTTGATCCCAGGCGTAATACCGCCGGCCGCGCGGTGCTTGCGATGCAGGAGAGTTTGCGCTTGGATTTTGGCGTTGAGATGCAGATCGACAAGGGCATCGCGCTGGGGTCGGGCCTCGGCGGCTCTGCAGCATCCGCGGTCGCCGCCGTAGTCGCCGCCAATGCACTCCTCGATGAGCCCTGCAGTCGGCTCGAGCTATTGAAGTTTGCGATGCAGGGTGAGCAGGTCGCAAGCGGCTCCCTGCACGTCGACAATATTGCCGCCTCGCTCTTTGGCGGCCTCGTGCTGACGGTGGGCATCGACCAGCCGCGCGTCAAACAGATCCCCGTCCCGGCGGGCGTGGTGGCTGTCATCGTGCATCCACACATGTTCCTGTCCACCAAACAGGCGCGCGCGCTTTTGAAGAGCAGCGTTGAGTTGGCGGATTTTGTTTGGCAAACCGCGAACCTTGCGGGCTTCATCTCGGGTTGTTACACCGACGACCTCGACATGATCCGCGCCTCCTTTGAGGATGTGGTCATCGAAAAGCAGCGCCAGGCGCTGATCCCCGGCTTTGCAGAAGTGCGCCGCGATGCGATCGACGCCGGCGCTCTGGGATGCTCGATCTCAGGGGCGGGGCCTGCGCTCTTCGCCTGGGCTCAAGAGACACGCGCCGCCGGGGTTCTCGCGGCCATGCGCGTGCCGTTCGAGCGGCTGTCGATTGGCGTCGATGCCTGGGTGGTCGAGATTGATTCGCCCGGGGCGCGCCTCATCTGCTCATGAGAGCGTTTCAATACAAGAGCACGCGCGATGCGGCGCTCTGCAGCGGTTTCAGCGCTGCCCTGCAACAGGGCCTTGCGCCCGACGGCGGTCTTTATGTGCCGGTCGGCTGGCCGAGCGCCTCGCTTGACCTGCATTCAACCTCTCTAGATCTTGCGCCGCTGGCCGCACGTCTGCTCGCGCCCTTTCTAGCCGGCGACGCACTCGCAGGCGAATTGGCGGCGATGGTAGGGGAAGCCTTCAACTTCTGCGCGCCGCTCGTGCCGCTCGAGCCGCAGGCAAAACTCTCGCTGCTCGAACTCTTTCACGGGCCGACGGCGGCCTTCAAGGATTTTGGCGCGCGCTTTCTCGCCGCGGCGCTCGCGCGCGTGCCGAGGAGCAGCGGCCGCTCCCTCAACATGCTGGTCGCAACCTCCGGCGACACCGGCGGCGCGGTGGCCGCGGCTTTCCACGAGCGACCCGGCATGCGCGTCACCGTGCTCTTTCCGCGCGGGCTCGTCTCCCCCACGCAGGAGCGGCAGCTCACCTGTTGGGGCGGCAATGTCACATCGCTTGCCGTGCGCGGCACCTTTGATGACTGCCAGCGGCTCGTGAAAGAGGCCCTGCGGGAGCCGGCTCTGCGCAAGCGTTTCGATCTATCCTCTGCCAACAGCATCAACCTGGGAAGGCTCCTGCCGCAGATGGTTTACTACGCCGCGGCGAGCCTTGCACTCTGGCGCGCGCATGGCGAACGCGCCTCTTTTGTGATCCCGAGCGGCAACCTCGGCAATGCCGTCGCCTGCATCTGGGCACGCAAGCTGGGTCTACCGATCGCTGAAATAGTGCTCGCACACAATGCCAACCGCACGGTGCCTGACTTCCTGGAAAGCGGACAATGGCGCCCGCGGCCCAGCATCGCGACCCTGGCATCCGCGATGGACGTCGGCAATCCGAGTAACATGGAGCGGTTGCGCAGCCTCTTACCAGATATGCACGAACTTGTTGCCGCAGTCAGCGCCGACTCGGTCGATGATGCCGATATACGCCGCCGCGTTCGCACCGCCTTCGATGACTGGGGCAAGATCTTTTGTCCGCACACGGCGGTGGCGGCGGAAGTTTACGCGCGACTGCCTGCGGCGCGTAGGGGTGCGGGTCCCTGGGTTCTGGTCGCGACCGCGCATGCGGCCAAGTTCAAAGAGATAGTCGAGCCGTTGATTGGCGAGGAACTGCCCGTCCCGCAATCGCTCATGAGACTATTGGCACGCCCGACCGCATGCACTGAAATCCCCGCCGACTTGGAGGGGCTGTGCGCCGCGCTTGACTCATGAACGAAACGCTACAAACCTTGAGCAAACTGCCGCCCACAACCTGGTTCCTGGTCGGCGGCGCCGTGGTCTTCGGCTGGGCCCTGTCATGGGCTTGGCGCTGGTACCGGCGCAGGCGCACGCAAAAAGCACTCGTCGCCGCAGTAACCGCTTCGGCTTCGGACTACCTGCGCGACGTGCTGGTGCCTGATGGCATGGGCGGTTACTTCCACGTGGATTTCCTCTTGCTGACACCGCGTGGCATCCTGGTGATCGATCTGCGCGACGTGCGCGGCAACATCTTCGGCGGCGATCAGATGACGGAATGGACCGTCATGGACGGTCCGCAGCGCTTCACGTTTACGAACCCGCAGGGTGCGCTCTACGACCGGATCGCCGCGGTCCGCGCCGTGGCGGGTGAGGCGCCGACGGAAGGGCGCGTCGTGTTCACGAAGCGCGGCAAGTTTCCCAAGGGATTACCGAAGTGGACGCTGATGGTCGATACGCTGCGCACGGAATTTCCGTCCGCGCAATCCCTGCCGGCTGAGGGTGCGATGGAGCGTTTCGATGCGCCCTGGCAGCGCGTGAAAAGCTCTGTGATGCCAAGCACCATCAATCAGATACGCGCGAGCGTCGCACGCCATCCGGCTTGAGGACGCGCAGCGTCAGGATTTATTGCTACGCGGCCCGGCAAAGAGCCAGATTACAAACCCCAAGACTGGCAACAGGATGACGAGCACGGTCCAAAGCACCTTGCGGTCCGTCGATGCGCCGCTTTGAAATATATTTACGATCGCCCAGACATCGGCGATCAGAACCAACAGGCCCCAGAGACCGTTATATCCATAGCCATAACCGTAGTACATGCGTGGCCCCCCGAGGCGCAGATGAGCGCGTACACGCGCCCGCGTTCTACAGTCTAACAGTCCCGTCGACGAAGGATCCCCGCTATGACGCCGAGCATCCCAAAAGTAAGTCCGCCTGCCGCAGCCGCAGGCTCAGTGTCGATCGGGGCAGATCTGAGCGTGCATCGGCTCGGCTTCGGCGCGATGCGGCTCACGGGTGCGGGCGTGTGGGGTCCGCCGGCTGACCGTCAGGCGGCGCTTAAGGTTCTCAGGCGTGCGCTTGAGCTCGGTGTGAATTTCATCGATACCGCTGACTCCTACGGACCTGACGTCAGTGAAGAGATCATTGCCGAAGCGCTGCACCCATATCCGCACGGCCTGGTCATTGCGACCAAAGGCGGCCTGACAAGGCCGCGAGCCGGCCAGTGGGAACGCGACGCGCATCCCGCGCATTTGCGCGCGGCATGCGAGGGCAGTCTGCGGCGCCTGCGGCTCGATCGAATTGATCTCTATCAACTGCATGCCATCGATCCGCGCGTACCGCTTGCGGAGTCATTGGGCGAGCTCGCACGCTTGCAGGCGGAGGGCAAAATCCGCCATATCGGCGTATCCAATCAAAGCCTCGCGGAGCTCAAGCGCTCACAAGCGCTCGTGAGCGTGGTCTCCGTGCAGAACCGCTACAACCTTGCGGATCGCGACGCAGAGGATGTGCTCAATTATTGCGAGCAGCAAGGGCTCGCCTTCATTCCTTGGTTTCCGCTGGGTGCCGGGCGCGACGCCTCGCAAGCGAAGTCCGCCATCGCCTGGCTCCTCGCCCGCTCGCCCGTCGTGCTGCCGATTCCTGGGACGTCCTCCGTGAAGCATCTTGAAGAAAACGTCGCGGCCGCAAGCCTGCATCTGACGGCAGCGGAGCTGCGCGCGCTCGGCTAAAGTCTCGCCTGCGCGGCAAAGTCCGCCAACACGAGCGCGACGCAGGCCGTCAAGCGGCGCGCGTAGTCGATATGCAAAAACTCATTGGGTCCATGCGCGTTCGCCTGTGGACCCAGGACGCCGGTAACGAAGAACTGCGTCTCGGGGAATCTGTCCCCCAGAACTGCCATGAAAGGAATCGTGCCGCCTGAGCCGACATGCACGGCGTCACGGCCAAATATGGCCTGTGAAGCCGCGCTCATTGAGCGCTCAAGCCACGCGGCAAGCGGCGGCGCATTCCAGCCGGCGGTCGCGCCCTCACTTTCAAATTGAACCTGTGCGCCGTAGGGCGGGTCGCGCTCCAGCGTTGTGCGTACGGCGGCGTCGGCGCGTTCGGCGTCGCAGTCCGGCGGCAGGCGCAGCGATAGCTTGAGGGAGATCTCCGGCAGCAGCACATTGCCCGCGGACTGCACTGCGGGCAGGCCGTCGGCACCGGTCACGGCGAGGGTTGCGCGCCACGTCGAATTGATGAGGAGTTCGAACGGATCATTGGACAGCGCCCGCACGCCTTGCGCGAACGGCACCTTTGCGGCGACCGCTGGACCCAGTACGCGTGCCGCGATCGCGAGCTGCGCGCGCCGATCATTCGGGATCGCCGCCTGCAGCTCGTCCAACAGCAGATCTCCGGTGACGGGATTTTCGAGGCGGGCGAGGAGCTGCTCGACGATTCGAAACGCGGTCGGTGCAATGCCGGTGGCCATGCCGGAATGCACACCTTCGTTCAATACGCGAACATGCAAGCGGCCAACGAGGTTGCCGCGCAGCGACGTTGTGGACCACAACTGCGCGTAATTGCCGCATTCCGCATCGAGGCAAATGACGAGCGACGGGGTTGCAAGCCCGGCTCCCAGCGCGTCCAGATGTGCGGCCAGATGAATGCTGCCGCTCTCTTCGGACGCTTCGATCATGAGGAGACAGCGTGGCAGGGCGACGCTGCGCTGCTTCAGCGCGAGGATCGCTGCGAGAGAACTGAAAACGGCGTAGCCATCGTCCGCGCCGCCGCGCCCATAGAGCTTGCCGTCGCGGATTACTGGCGACCAGGGACCCAGATCCGGTTCCCATCCGGTAAATTCGGGCTGCTTATCCAAGTGGCCATAGAGCAGCACCGACCCGGGGAGCGCGCCCGGCACATCGACGATGAGGAGCGGTGTGAGTCCCGGCAGGCGACGCACATCCACACGCATTCCGGGAATGGGCTGCGCGCGGCACCAGTCGGCCATCAAGGTGACGGCCGCTTCCATGTGCCCGTGGCTCTCCCATTGCGGATCAAACATCGGCGACTGATTAGGTATGCGGATGTAGGCCGCGAGCCGATCGAGAATGGAATCTCGCCAATAGCCCTCGATGCTTTGCAGCAGGTCTGTGGGGTTAATGTTGTGCATCTATAATCTCAGTATTAACAGTGTGTTACAGATATCACTTCTACTCAATACTAGGTAAGTTAAAAAACCGCCGCGCATTCTCAGACGTCTCTTGCGCGATCTTCTCGAGTGTCGTGCCGCGCGCGCGCGCAACCGTCGCTGCGATATGCGGAAGATAGGCAGGCTCATTGCGGCGCGAGATGGGCTTGGGAGACAGGTCGCGCGGCATGAGATAGGGCGCGTCGGTCTCGAGCATGAGGTCGCGCGCCGGAATCGTTCGCATCAGCGGCAGCAGATGTGCGCCGCGCCGTTCATCGCAGATCCAGCCCGTGATGCCGATGAGCAATCGCAAATCGAGGCAAGACTCAAGTTCGGTAGCCGTTCCCGTGAAGCAATGCGCCACCGCGCCTGCGAGTGTTGCACGATGCTCACGCACAATCGCGAGGAAATCCGCATGCGCATCACGCTGATGCAGAAATACCGGCTTCCTCGTCGCTGCCGCGAGTTCGAGCTGGCCGTGAAGGGCTTCGCGCTGCGCATCATGCGCGGCGAGATTGCGGTAGTAATCAAGTCCGCACTCGCCGATCGCTACGACCTCGGGCGCCTGCGCAAGCTCGGCGAGTTCCGATGCTAGCCCGGCCGACCATTCATCCGCGTAATGCGGATGAACGCCCGCTGTTGCAAAGAGCCGTTGCGGATGGACTCGTGCAAGTGCCAGCGCTTGGCGGGTACTGTCGAGGCTCGAGCCGGTGACGATCATCTGCACCACGCCGGCTGCGGCAGCGCGGTGGAGCACGGCGTCGCGGTCCACCGCAAAACTATCGTGCGCAAGATTGACACCGATATCGATGAGCGACGCCCGCGTGGCAGCGGATGCGGCGGGCGAGGGGAACGCTGTAGTATCGACTGTCATGCGCACCCGACATTCTACGAGACGCGCGCTGCTTGCGTGCGTTGCTTGCCTGCTGGTCGCGGGCGCAGCGCCTGCTGCGAGCGATGCGGAATGGCTCGACACCGAGGGCCAGATCCAATACGCGTTCTACACCGAGGATGTGCGCGCGCTCGCCAATCTGGCTGCGCGACTCGACTCCAAATCGGCGACAGAGCCGCTGCAAGGTTACTATGCGGCGCTCGCCTATTATCGCCTGGCGCGCACCGTTGAGGCCCGCGACAAACCGCGGGCCTCTGCTGTGGCCGAGCGCTGTGTCGCAAATCTCGACGCGGTGCTGCAAGCGCGCGCTGACTGGGCCGATGCCCTCGCCTTGCAGGGGGCTTGCTTGGGATCGGTTGCGGAGCTGAAACCTCTGCGGGCGCCGTTTGCAGGACCCCACAGTCGCTCGCAGCTTGCACGCGCGCTCGAGCTCGAGCCGCACAATCCGCGCGCGCTGCTGCTCGATGGCTCGCTCCACTACGAGCGCCCCCAGGGTGCAGGGCAGGCCGGCAAAGCTCGCGCCTGCGGCGAGTTGCAGGCGGCAGTCGCCGCGTTCGAAGCCGCACGCGTCGCTGAGGAGCATGTTCCGGAATGGGGTGCTGCGGAAGGCTACGCGTATCGGGCGCGCTGCGACCTCGATCGCGGCGACGTCGGCGGCGCGCGCGATGCACTCGAGAGAGCTCTGCTTATGGCGCCAGATTTTCAGCTGGCGCGGCGTTTGATCGCGCACATCACCGCAAGTTGACGGCTTTTACTATGCGCGACAGGGCCGCGCACAAGGCGCTCACGTCTTCGTCGGGCTGGTCCCACGAGACCACGAAGCGCGCTTGGCCCGAGCGCTCCGCACCCCAGTCATAGAACTCAAATCCCGCCGCGCGCAGCGCGCTTTTTTCCTCGTCTGCAAGGCGCATGAAGACCTCGTTCGCCTCGACCGGATTTTGCAGCCTATCGGCTGCGGCAGCGCCAATACGCAGTGCGAGAGCATTGGCGCGTTCAGCGTTGCGCCGCCAAAGCCCGGACTCGATGTAGGCGAGGAGTTGTGCGGCGGCGTAGCGGGACTTGGATAACAGCTGGCCGGAGCGTTTGCGCCGCAATTCAAAGTCGGCGACGCGCTGCAAATCAAAGAACACGATTGCCTCGGCGCCGAGCGCGCCGTTTTTCGTGGCCCCAAATGACAGCACATCAATGCCTGCCCGCCAGGTCGTGTCGGCCGGGTGGCACCCCAGAGTGGCGACCGCATTCGCAAAGCGTGCGCCGTCCATGTGCACGGCGAGGCCGTGCTGATGGGCCAAGTGCGCGAGTGCGGCAATCTCGTGGATGCGGTACACCGTGCCGCACTCCGTCGCCTGCGTCAACGTGAGTGCTGCGGGCTGTACGGTGTGCACGGTCGCCGGATTCGACTCCAGGGCGCGCGCCAATGCATCAACGGTCACTTTAGCCTGCGCTCCCGGCAAGACAATGATGCGGGCGCCGCCGGAGAAGAACTCGGGCGCGCTGCATTCATCGCGCACCACGTGAGCTTCCGCATGCGCGAAGATCGCTCCATAGGGTGGTGTCACGGTGGCGAGCGCGAGTGAATTCGCCGCCGTGCCGGTCGCGACGGTGAACACGCGCACTTCGGTCGCAAAGTATGCCGCGAACGCCTGATCGAGCCGCTTCGACCATGGGTCGTCGCCATAGGCGGGCTCAAGCCCGCGGTTGACGGCAATGATCGCGTCCACGATTTCCGTGCTGGCGCTGGCGGTGTTGTCGCTCAAGAAGCGCATCAGTCAATCCGCCAGCGAAACGACCATGCGCCGAAGGCTAAGAATGCAAGCGCCGTCACTCCAAGATAGGCGAGGTCGGGCGCTACCTGTGTGACACCCACTCCATCGATCATGACGGCGCGCGCGGCATTGAGCATGTGCGTCAGCGGAAACACCTGTGCGAGGAGGCGCACCCACTGGGGCGAACCCTCGAGCGAATACCAGATCCCCGACAGCAGCATCATGGGCCAGGTCATGAGATTCAAGACGCCTCCTACCAACTCGTCACTCGAGAAGCGTGCCGCGATCGTAAGTCCGAGCGCAATCATCGACAACGCGCCCATTACGGCGATCAGGCACAAGAGCGCAATGCTGCCGGCCGTGTGGAAGTGGATTATTGGGCTCACACCGCAGTACAGAATGACTGTCACAAGAAGCACCAGGCTCAACCGCGAGAGCACCTGTGCGCTTAGGAACTCAAACGGCGTGAGCGGAGTCGCATGCAAGCGCTTTAAGAAACCGCTTTTTCGGTACCGCAGTACTACATAGCCGACCCCAAAGAGACAGCTGAACATCATGTTCATGCCGAGCACACCGGGGAACAGCCAATCAACGTAGCGCACGGCCGTACCGGTGACGGGCTCGCGCAGCGCGGCGTGATCCGCCGACAAGAGCAGCTTCTCGACAATGTAGCCCTTCGGCGAATCGGTATTGACCCAATAATGCGCAGCGCCCTGCGGGTCGAGGAGGAGGTCGAGCTGATGGCGCCCGACTTTGCGGATCGCGTCCGCGCGGTCGGTGACGGGCACGAAATCGACGAAGCGTTCGTGCAGGAAGGGATGGCGCTCTTGCGCCACGTGCGTGCTCAGCACACCGACTTTGAAAAGTGGACGCTCGGGTCCGCCGAAGACAATGCTCATGCCGACGACGAGCGCAATCGGTACCACCAGCGTGAACAGCAGTGTGCTGCGATCGCGCACAAACTCGAGATTGCGCGCATGCCACACGGCGAGCAGGCGCTGCATCACGTGCGCAGCTCCTTGCCGGTGAGCTCGAGGAAAAGATCTTCAAGGTTCGGCGGCCGAATGCGCAGGTTCGTCAGCGGCACCTGGGCGTCCATCAGTGTGCGCAACGTCCCGTCAAGATCATCCGTCGTGATCTCTATGCGATCGCCCGCTTCGAACAGCCGCAGCGGCAAGCTGCGAGCGGCTGCGGGAAATTCCTGTTTCGGAAGTTCCAGCAGCACTTCGGCAAAGTGCTCGTGCAGAAGAGCGCGCGGTCCGCCCTGCGCGATGATCCGTCCGCGATCCATGATGGCGATCTCATCGCAAAGGAGCTCCGCCTCGTCCATGTAATGAGTGGTGAGGATGATGGTTTTGCGGCTTGCCTTGATCGACTGCACCAGCTCCCAGAAATTGCGCCGCGCCTGCGGGTCGAGTCCGGTCGTCGGCTCATCCAGGAAAAGTACCGTCGGGTCATTGGCGAGTGCGATCGCGAGCAGCAGGCGCTGCTGCTGTCCACCGGAGAGCTTGCGTGTATCGCGATCCTGCAGTTTCTCGAGCGCGCACAATTTCACGAGTTCATCCACGGAATGACCGCGGCTATACAGGTTGCGAAACATCGTCAGGCTCTGCCGCACCGTCAGGAAGTCCTGCAGTGCCGTCTTCTGAAACAGGATGCCCGAGTCCTCGCGCGAGCGTCGGCCGAGGGGCTCGCCGCGGTAGCGCACGTCCCCGGATGTCGCCGCAAGGATGCCCTCCATGATCTCAATGGTCGTTGTCTTGCCGGCGCCGTTCGGACCTAAAAGCCCGAAACACGTGCCACCCGAGACCGCGAACGAAACCCCGTCGACCGCCGTCACCGTGGCGTAGCTCTTCTTGAGCTCGCGGACTTCGAGAATGGGCTCGCTCACGCTTGCATCCATCGGCTACGAACACGGAACGCGCGATCCTAGCGGATCGGCGCGGCGGGCGTCTGCCCGCGAAGCGTCGCACGGCTGTTATGATCGCAGGCCAGTGATGCTTGACGATGCCCCACCGCAATTGCCCCTGTGGTCTGACGATACGGCCGCAGAGGCCTGGGCAGTGCGCGAGAGTCGCCGCGCACGCCGGCTGGCCGTGCGTGTATTTCACACCGGACGCGTTGAAATCGTGGTCCCGAGGCGAACCTCGCGGCGCGCAATAGCACAGTTCCTCGATGGCCACCGCGCTTGGATCGAGACTAAGCTTGCTCAGGCGCGGCGGCGCGCCGCTGCTCCCGAACCGTTTCCCCCGCGCACGATTGAGCTCGCCGCCTGTGGGCAGAGCTGGCGCGTGCATCTCGCGGGCGGCAACGGAGCGCTGCGCGCGCGCGCCATTGCGCCCGGGATCCTGGGCCTGGTTGGAGATGCGTGCGCTGCACGCCTCGCGCACCGCGCCTTGCGCGGCTGGCTCGGGGAGCGCGCACGCGTCGTTCTCGTGCCTGCGCTGGCCGAATGCGCGCGCCGTCTCGGCTATAGGTATCAACAGGTTGCGATCCGCCGACAGCGCACGCGCTGGGGAAGCTGTTCGACACGCGGAACCATCAGTTTGAACAGCTGCCTCATGTTTCAGACGCCAGAGGTAATGCGCTATCTGCTGCTGCATGAGCTCGTGCACACTCGCCACATGAATCATTCGCGCGCCTTCTGGCAGGAAGTTTCGCACCACTGCCCGCACTACCAGCGTCTCGACACCGAATTGCTCGATGGCTGGCGGCGTGTACCATCCTGGGTCTTCGGCAAAGCCTGAGCGCTTCTCGAGCTGGCGCTGCCATGACTGAACGTCCCTTCGAGAAGTCCGAGAAAGTCGATCTGTCCGACGAGCCCATCCATTGGGACCTCGGCGCATCGCTTTCGTACGGTGAATATCTGCAGCTTGGAAAGCTTCTCGACGCTCAGAAGCCGCTTTCCAATCAGCACGACGAGATGATGTTCATCATCGTGCACCAAACCTCAGAGCTGTGGCTGCGGCTTTTCCTGCATGAGCTCGACGGCGTGCTCGAGTGCGTGCGACGTGACGATCTTGATCCCTCCTTCAAGATGCTTGGACGCGTTACTCATGTGCAGACGCAGTTAACCGCGATCTGGGATGTGCTCGCGACCATGACACCGTCGGATTACTCGGCGTTTCGCAATCTTCTCGGACACTCTTCCGGTTTTCAGTCGCTGCAGTACCGCACCTTGGAGTTCCGGCTCGGCAATAAGAACGCCGAAATGATTGCCGTGCACCAGCACGACCCGGCGGGCTACGCGTTGCTCGAGCGGGTATTGAAGGCGCCGTCATTGTACGACGAGGTGCTGCGCCTCCTGAGCCGTCGTGGCTACGGCATTCCTGAGGAGTATCTGTCGCGCGATTTCAGCGTGCCCTATCGTGCGAGCAAAGCGGTGGCCGGCGCCTGGCTTGGTGTTTATCATAACGCGGAGAAGGATTGGGACCTATACGAGCTCGCCGAACGCCTCGTGGACCTGGACCATAAATTTCAGCTGTGGCGTTATCATCACATGACGACAGTGGAACGCATTATCGGCTTTAAGCGCGGCACGGGTGGCAGCGCCGGTGTCTCCTACCTCGCCAAGGTTGCAGAGCTTAGATTCTTCCCCGAGCTGTGGCAGATCCGAACGGCGATGTAGAACATCCTTCGCTCCAGATTCTCGTTGCGCCCAATTACTCGCGGCACTTCTCAGTTTCCGTTCGCTTCCCGGCAACGGCACGCGGGCGAGTCGGGTCGCTTTTATTTTCATAAGGACCCTTGCATGACCCATGCACACGCAATCCTCGCATCCGCGCCTGCATCCCTGAGATGGCTTCTCGCCGAGCACCCGACGAGCGGCACCATAGATGACGACGATGACCGCGACGATGAACATGACGCTGAAAATGAAGCGCCTATACGCGAGATCGATGAGAACACCGAAGCGCCCGAGGAGTTCGAGGTCGACGACGAGGACGCGTTGGGTCATCCTGAAGATGATGACGCCGACGACGAGGAGAGAGTCCCGCCGCGCTAGCCGCGGCGCGCCTTAGCATTCCGCTGCCGCGCGCACGCCGCTAGCGCGAGCGCCGTGCTTTCATATCAAGTGCCGATAGACAATGAAACCTGATTTCTCAGCTACGGTGTCGTAAAGTCGCATGGCGACCTCATTTGTCTCATGCGTGTGCCAGTACACGCGGCTTGATCCCGCGATCTTGGCGCGTTCGTACACAGCATGGATAAGTGCGCGCCCGACACCTTGCGCGCGCGCCGCCGTCACGGTGAATAGGTCCTGAAGATAACAAGTTGGGCTCAGCTGGAGCGTGCTCCGATGATAGAGAAAGTGCGTCAGGCCGATTAATGCGCCCGACCTTTCCGCGACCAGTGCATGCATGGGCTCATACTCGTCAAAGAATCGCGACCACGTCATCTGTGTGACTTCGATTGGCAGAGCCGTAGCGCCTGCGCGGCCATAGAACGCGTTGTAGCCGCTCCAAAGTTCCTGCCAAGCCGAAAAGTCATCGCGCCGCACGCAGCGCACGTCAATTGCAGGTGTCACAGCGCATTTCTCGTAGATTGAGCGAATCCGAGTAGCAATCTACCGCAATTCTCGAAGTTGCAAGGCACATTGACACGCGCCACGGCAACGCGACAATCGATTTGGGCGTCTCTTCTGACGGTACCGATCGCCTCTGATGCCTCGGGACGCCCACGCCGAAAGCACAAACCCGCGCCTGAGTTCGTGGGCCAGCACGTGAATCTTAGCGGTGCTTGCCATTAACTACTGTGGTCCTTGCCGGCGCGCTTGCTAGTGTGGTTCAGTCACGGATATGCGAGCGCCGGCCGGAGCGCAGCACACTCCCGGTCGTCCGAGCGTTCCGCGTACGGCGCCGCGCCGCGTCGCGCCTGGATGCGGTATTGTTCCGCGGCGCAGACTGCTGCGCGGCGAGGCGCGTATGAGGGGACAGCGTGGATAGACTCACTGTACTAGGGTTTCTCATTGTAGCCACGACGCTGGAGGCGTTTGGTGACGCGATTGTGCGGATGGGGCTTACTCAGCATAGCGGCGTGCCGCGCGCGTCGTTGTTTTTTGCCGGGGCAGTACTGCTGTTCGGATACGGCCTTTCGCTGAACCTTGCGCCTATTGAATTTGGGCGGGTTGTCGGGTTGTATATTGCAACGCTTTTTGTGGTCTGGCAGATCGTCAATTTCGTCGCCTTCCGCTCTCTGCCGAGTGTGCCCATCCTCTTGGGAGGTGCGCTCATTATTGCCGGCGGCAGCATCGTTACATTTTGGCAACGATAGTCGAGACGCTCGATCACGGCGTGCGGCGTACCGAGGCAGTGCTGCGTTTCCTCGCACGATGCTTGGGCGCTGCTCAAAACCTTGCGCTATTCACCCGGCAACAGGCGATTTTTTGGCGCCGAGCCTCTCGTTTTTATATACGAGCAGAGCGGCGGCCAACTGCGACTGGAGTGACTTTCGGCAGCATGACACTGGTCTGGGGATTGTGGATTTTCGACGCAATGGACCAAGACCGACCCCCATGCTGACCTGACAGAAGTTGCCGGAGTTGAGACTTGCGCTTTTTCGGTGCGTGAGTGAGTTGCCATCCGATAGCGCTTCCGCGAACATGCGCCCGAAGTAGCAAAGAGCCTTGCGGCATGACCGAAGCCGGCGGATTGGAAAACAACCCTAGTTCAGCGCCGGCCGCCACGGGCGCAACAGGTTCGGTTGCCAAGACCTTTGTTAGCTACGCCTCGCAGGACGTGGTCGTGGCGGACAGCGTCTGTGCAGCACTCGAGGCTGCAGGTTTGTCGTGCTGGATCGCGCCTCGCGACGTGCGCGCGGGTGAGTCCTATGCTGCAGCGATTGTGCAGGCGATCAACGACTGCAGAATGCTGGTGCTGGTGCTCTCAAAGAGCGCCATCGATTCCCCGCACGTGCTTCGGGAAGTGGAGCGGGCGAGTTCCAAGAAGCGTCCCGTGCTGTCCATCCGCATGGACGCCGCCGCGTTACCGCCAGATCTTGAATACTTCCTGAGCGCCAACCACTGGCTTGATGCGTCCGCAGGCCCGATCGAGAGAATTCTTCCGGCGCTGGTGGAGTCCGTGCGCGGTCGCGACCGCGGTAAGACGAGCCGTGCAACGCTTGCCGCGAGCAGCCCCGCTGCGCAGACGGAGCCACCGCCCGTTGCATCTGCCGCTCCAAGCGCAGTCCCGCCGCGTGGCCGCACCCGTGCCATGACACTCGTGCTTGGTTTGCTGGCGGCTGGCGTCGCCTATGTGCTTGCGGATCGAATTTGGCTGTCCAAGCGCACGGCAGCACCCGAAGTGTCGAGCCAGGCCGCGGCTGGAATGTCGGCAAAGACTGCGGCTTCGGCGGCGGCAACCGCCGTCAGCGACAAGTCTATCGCCGTGCTGCCGTTCACCGACATGAGCGAAAAGAAGGATCAGGAGTACTTCTCCGACGGGCTTTCAGAAGAGCTCATCGATCTACTCGTAAAGATTCCGGGACTCCACGTTCCCGCGCGCACTTCCTCGTTCTACTTTAAGGGCAAGTCCGAGGACATTCCGACGATCGCCAGGCGGCTAATGGTCGCGCATGTGCTCGAGGGCAGTGTTCGCAAATCTGGCAATAACCTGCGGATCACCGCGCAGTTGATTCGCGCCGACACCGGCTTTCACCTCTGGTCAGAGACCTACGATCGGCAACTCAACGACGTCTTCAAGGTCCAGGACGAGATTGCGGGCGCGGTCGTCGAACAGCTGAAAGTGGCGCTGCTGAGCGCGCCCGCCGCGCCCACGGCGACCGCGAGCCCAGAGGCCTACAATCTCTATCTGCAGGCGCGGTACTTCGCCGAGCGCGACAATCCCGAGGATCTCGACAAAGCCGTGGTCCTGTACGAGCAGGCGATTGCGATCGATCCGAACTATGCGCTTGCCTATGCGTGGCTCGCGCAGTGCTACGCGCGGCGCGTGGCGAACGGGGCCGACACCAATGGCGTGGGCTACGCCAAGACGCGCGCGGCGGCCGAGCGGGCGATCGCGCTCGATCCAAAGCTCCCGGAGGGCTACCTAACGCTCGGCTCAGCGCGAATGCAGTACGAAACTAATTGGGTGACCGCGGCCGACCTGCTGCGCAAGGCGCAGGCGCTCGACGCGAACAACCCTGCGGTGCTGCAGTTCGCGGGCCACCTCACGCAGGCAACGGGCACGCTAGCCGATGCGGAGACGTATTTCCGCCGCGGCATTGAGAAGGACCCGCTGAACCCGCTGCTGCGTCGTTACCTCGCGCGGGCGCTTTATTACGAAGACCGGCTTGCCGAAGCGGAGACGACGCTGCGCCGGCTGATTGAGCTCAACCCAATGTTCCCGGGGGTGCGCTACGAGCTCACGCGGGTGCTGCTCGCCGGTGGTGACGGCAACGCGGCATTGACGGCCATCGAAGCGGAGCCGTCGCCGAGCTGGAAGTCTTTTGGACTACCGCTTGCCTACTGGAAACTGCATCGAGGCGCCGACGCGCACACGGCACTCGCGGCCATGGTCGCGAATTCGGCGGGCTCGGAGTTCCAGGTCGCGGAGACCTACGCCTACTTCGGTGAACGCGAGCAGGCTTTCCACTGGCTCCAAGCGGCGCACGTGCGCCACGATCCGGGAGTCATCTGGGTGCGCCGGGATCCGCTGCTGCGAGCGCTGGTCGCGGACCCGCGCTACAAAGAATTTCTGAAAGAGATGAAGCTGCCAGAGTAGTGGGGCGGGGGAGATTCCGCGGGCACTGGAGTGCCGCTGGCGCGCGCGGCAGTGAACTCCTGCCGCACAGGCGCGAATGCTGAGGCCGCTAAATAGCGCACGCGCTTCGACTGCGCGAGCGGAGAGCAAGCACGATGGGTACAGTCGAAGCCACGTTCAGGCGCGCCGCTGAAGCGACCTTTGTGGGTCATCCCAAGGGCCTTTTCTACCTCGCCTTCACCGAAGCGTGGGAGCGGTTCTCCTACTATGGAATGACGGCGCTGCTCGCTCTGTACATGGTGAACCAGCTGCTGCTGCCTGGGCATGTCGAGCACATCGCTGGCTTCGCCGAGTTCCGTGCCGCGGTGGAATCGCTCCTCGGCCCGCTGTCAACGCAGGCACTCGCATCACAGATTTTTGGTCTCTACACGGGTTTCGTGTACTTCACGCCGCTACTCGGCGGCATGATTGCCGACCGCTGGATCGGACAGCGCACTGCCGTAGTGATCGGCGCGCTGTCAATGAGCGCCGGTCATATCGCCATGACTTTTGATAAAACGTTCCTCCTGGCCCTGCTACTGCTGGTCATCGGCTCGGGCTTCCTCAAAGGCAATATCTCGGCGCAGGTAGGCGCGCTTTATCCGCGCGAAGACGAAGCGCGACGCACCCGCGGCTTCGTCATCTTCAGCACCGGAATCAACATCGGAGCGGTCGTTGGACCGTTGTGCTGCGGTCTGCTCGCGCAGTTTTATGGCTGGCACTACGGCTTCGGCGTAGCCGCGATCTTTATGCTCGTCGGCCTGGCAACCTATCTGTATGGATACCGTTATTTGCCTGCGAGAGTGGAGCGGAGCAAACACGAGGGCAGCCGACTCAGCGCCGCCGATCGGCGTATCATCGTCGCGCTCATCGCCGTGATGTTTATCACGGTCTTCCAGTCAACGGCTTACTATCAACTATTCAACGTGATGCCCATCTGGATGCAGCAGCATGTCGCACTCGATGTCGGCAGCTTTCGCATCCCGATTCCCTGGTACCAATCGATCAGTTCGCTCGCCAGTATCGTAGGCGTGCCGCTCTTGTTCTGGATATGGCGCCGCCAAGCGTCACGCCGTCGCGAGCCCGACGAGCTCGCAAAGATCGGCATCGGCGCCTGGATCGCCGCGGCAAGCAACCTGATCCTGGTGGCCGCAGTGCTTGCTTCGGGCGGCGCGCCTATTCACCCGCTTTGGCCGCTCCTCTATTGCATCGGCTTGGGAATCGCCTTCCTTTACTACTGGCCGACGCTTCTCGCGCTGGTCTCGCGCGCGGCGCCGGCCAAAGTGAACGCCACCCTAATGGGGATTGCCTATATGAGCCTGTTCGTGTCGAACATTCTCATAGGCTGGATCGGTGGTTTCTACGAGAAAATGCAGCCCAGCCTATTTTGGGCATTGCACGCCGCAATCGCCACTGGCGGCGGACTTTTTGTAGCGCTATTCGGGCGGCGCCTCAGCCGGACACTGCGACCGGGATAACCCGGCGAGTTGGGGTCGCAGCTGCTGCGCGAAGCTTGGGCAACGTCGACAAGAGCGCCTCGCTTCCGACCGCTAGCGTCGGCTACCGCGAATTCGGATGACAAGTCATGATCAATCCATCCATCGCGTTTGGGGTGATTGCCGCGTTACGGCACTTCTCCGTCACAGGCGGCGCATAGCCGCCGAGCTTCAAATAGATGGCGATGGGTTCGTAGTTGGGCGTACCGAGCGCGCCATCAGCGCCAGGTCAGCGCGCGGAAGTGCGCGTGTTCGGCATCGCGTAATAGTGCCGGCGAGGGATTTACGAGCCATGCCGCGTCGGCGAGCCGCATGTGATCAAAGTCGCTCGCGCTGTTCGCATAGGCGACCGTCGGCATGCCCGGATAGCGCTGCTGCAGCGCCGCGAAGCACAATGCTTTCTCCGCGCCTCGCCGGTTCGGTGTCGTAAGCTCGCCGCCAAAGCGCTCGCCCTGCCAACGCACGCCCGTACAGATCGCCTCGAAGAAGCCGAGCCGCCGCGCGATCTCCGGCACGTAAAGGTCGGGACTTGCGCTCATCAGCACGAGCAGGTCACGCTCGCTTCGATGTTGCGCGACCGCGCTCAAGGCGTCGGCAAACACGCCGTGCTGCAAGAGCTCGGACACATAGCGATCCGTCCAGGCGTCGATCTTGGCGCGGGTGCAGCCGCCGAGCGCCGCCTTCATCAATGCAGACTTCAAGGCACCGCGGTCTGCAAAGCCAGTAACGAACAGCAGCACCGCAGGGATCCACAGAAGAACGCGCGGCCAGCGCGCAGGATTGCGGCGCAGAAAGCCGATCAGATACGCGAGCAAGGTATCGTGACGACTGATTGTGCCGTCAAGATCGAAGACGACAAGCGCCATGGTCGCGGGCGGCTTTTGCGGCACGGCAACCGCGACGGCGCGTTAGGCGGCGCGCGCCGGTGCGGCGAGCTGCCGCAGCACATACTGCAATATACCCCCGTGACGGAAGTACTCGCGCTCCTTTGGCGTGTCGATCCGCACGCGCGCGTCAAAGCTGATCGGCTGTCCGAGCGCTTGGACAGCGCTGACCTTCACAGAGCGCGCCTCACCGCCCGCCAAGCCGGTGATGTTGAATACTTCGTGGCCGCTCAGCCCCAACGACTGGGCGTTCTCTCCGACCGGGAATTGCAGCGGCAGCACGCCCATACCGATGAGATTCGAGCGATGGATGCGCTCGAAGCTCTGCGCAATCACGGCCTTGACGCCGAGCAGCATGGTGCCCTTCGCCGCCCAGTCTCGCGATGATCCCGTGCCGTACTCGCGTCCGGCAAGCACGATGAGGGGTGTGTGCTCGCGCCGATAGCGCATCGCGGCCTCATAGATCGACATCTGCTCGCCGCTTGGCAGGTGCACAGTAATCCCGCCCTCGACGCCCGCCACGAGGAGGTTGCGCAGCCTGATGTTGGCGAACGTGCCGCGCATCATCACCTCGTGATTGCCGCGACGTGCGCCGTAGGAGTTGAAGT
>Ga0066793_10000082_pt1 | contig 28655 bp, 28 predicted proteins | sample PersoiDNA2013189_FD_83876 | JGI IMG/M metagenome (GOLD analysis project Ga0066793, IMG submission 83876) | Permafrost soil microbial communities from the Arctic, to analyse light accelerated degradation of dissolved organic matter (DOM) -... | ecosystem: Environmental > Terrestrial > Soil >... | reverse complement strand
TTCTTGTAGCGGGAGCTCACGTCGCCCGCGACATGCAGCTCCTGGCGCCCGTAGCGAGTCTGTTTGTCGTCCACTTCCTCCGCGGCGACCACCGCCTCGACCACGCGCGGACGCGCAGGCTCTGGCGCGCGGCGCTGCTCGCGCTCGCGACGGTCGGCCTCTTCGCGGGTGCGTACTTCAGTCAAGCGGCGCGCCTCATCCTGGGATTTTCTGCGCGTCAGCTCTTCTTCAGCGCGGCGCCGATTCTCCATATCGAGGCGTTCGCGTTCGCGCCGCTCGATCTCGAGACGATCGTTTTCACGGCGTTCGGCTTCGAGCGCCTCGCGGCGCTTCACATCGATCTCTTCCTGCTGGGTGCGCGCCTGCTCCTCAAGCACATCGCGCTTGACATAGGTGCGCTTGCGGCGCACCTCGACGTTGACGGTGCGGGCGCGGCCCTGCACGCTCGCAAGCTTAAGTTCGCTCTGCGTTTTTCGCTTCAAAGTGATCTTGCGTGGCGCCCCGCCGTCTTCATCACTACCGTGACTGCGGCGCAAGTGGGTGAGCAGCTCGAGTTTCGCATCGTCACTGATGCGATCGTCCGGACCACCGACCTTGATGCCCGCCTGATCGAGCTGCACCAGCAGCCGATCCACGGGCACTTTTAGAACTTCCGCAAATTGCGAGACTGTTACTTCGGCCATGAACTGAAATCCTCGGCCCCCATCAATGGCTCGCTTCGAACCAGGGCGCGCGTGCTGTCATGATGAGCTTGCCGGCCTCTTCGGCCGCCAGCCCCTCGATATCCGCCAGGTCATCGACCGACTGGTCCGCGAGATCCTCGCGCGTGCGTACCCCGCGCCGCGCCAGGGCAAGCGCCAGATCCGGGCTCATTCCTTCGAGCAACAAGAGGTCATCCGCCGGCATCGACTGGTCGAGGCTCTCCTCGCTCGCAATCGCCTGGGTCAAAAGAACGTCGCGCGCGCGGTTGCGCAGCTCCTTCACGATGTTGGCGTCAAACTCCTGGATCGAAATGAGCTCCGCCTGTGGCACGTAGGCGACCTCTTCGATCGTTGAAAATCCCTCCTGCGCCAATATCGTCGCCACATCCTCATCGACGTCGAGCTGTTTCATAAAGAGCTCCACGAGCCCGCGTGCCTCGGTCTCGCTCTTCGCCTCGGCGTCCGACTCAGTCATGATGTTGAGGTCCCAGCCGCTCAACTGGCTTGCCAGACGAATGTTCTGTCCGCCGCGCCCGATCGCCTGCGAGAGCTTCTCCTCGGCGACGGCGATATCCATGCTGTGCGACTCCTCATCGACGACGATTGAGAGCACCTCGGCGGGCGACATCGCATTGATGACGAACTGCGCGGCATTGGCGTCGTGCGGAATGATGTCGACGCGCTCGCCGGCGATTTCATTCGATACCGCCTGCACACGCGAGCCGCGCATGCCTACGCAGGCACCGACGGGATCGATGCGCGGATCATTGCTCTTCACGGCGATTTTGGCGCGCACGCCCGGATCGCGCGCGGCGCCGAGGATCTGAATCAGGCCCTGGCCCACCTCCGGAACTTCGAGCTTGAAGAGCTCAACGAGAAATTCAGGGGCGGTACGCGTGAGAAACAGCTGCGGCCCGCGTGGCTCGGAGCGCACGTCCTTCAAGAACGCCTTGACGCGATCCTGCGGCTTTGCCTGCTCGCGTGGAATCATATCGGTGCGCGGTACGAAGCCTTCAGCATTACTGCCGAGGTCCACATAGATGCCGTTGCGATCGACGCGTTTGACGACCCCGCTCACCAATTGCCCGATGCGGTCCTTGTACTGCTCGACGACCTGGGCGCGTTCGGCTTCGCGTACCTTCTGCACGATGACTTGCTTCGCCTGCTGTGCGGCAATACGCCCGAACGCGACCGACTCCATCGGCTGCTCGACGAAGCCGCCCGGCACAACTGTTGGGTCGATATCAAGGCCGTCTTCAAGCCTGAGCTCGTGCTCCGGCACTTCCAGCTCCGTTGAATCGTCAGCAAACACTTTCCAGCGGCGAAAAGTTTCGTAGTCGCCGGTCTTGCGGTCGATCGCCACGCGCGCATCGAGCTCCTCGCCGTACTTCTTGCGCGTAGCCGAAGCGAGCGCCGCTTCGAGCGCTTCAAATATGATCTCTTTATCGACGCCCTTCTCGTTCGAGACGGCGTCGACGACCATCAGAATTTCCTTGTTCACAACCATTACCTCCACCGCAAGCGTCAAGCCGACGGGGCAAGCTTTGCCTTGCCGATTTCGCTTAACTGCACGCTGACCGTCTGGTCATCGACTTCCAGCGCGATACCTTCATCCTGCACCGCCGCGAGCCGCCCCGTATATCGGCGACGACCGCCCTCGCGCGGTAGCTTCAATTCAATCCACACGCGCGCGCCGACAAACCGCTCGAAGTGCGCGCGCGTCCGCAACACCCGATCGAAGCCCGGCGAGGACACTTCGAGCGTGTAGGCCGTCGGAATCGGGTCCTCGACATCAAGCAGCGCCGACACCTCACGACTTACCCGCTCGCAGTCCTCAACCCGAACACCATCGGCGCGATCGACGTAAATGCGCACGAGCCCCGGGCTGTACTCGAGATCTACTAACTCACAGCCAAGCGCCCCCACCAGAGGCGCAATGAGGGCAATGAGCCGCTCGCGCAAGATCTCGCTCATCCCCGCCGTCTCCGGCTTGAAAAGCCCCGCACAAAAAATAAAAGCCCCACGGGGGGCTTTCCGAACGATCACTTGGAGGCGCCCAGCCCGACACACGCGCGCATCGCGTGGCTGCCCGAGCATCCCCGCCCGTCCCCCAATAGAAGGGACCTCTCCAATTCCCCCGCTAGGGGGCCGCCTATTGTAACTAAACCCCGCGGTCAGCGAAACCGGAACTATCACAAGCGCCGCCCCAGGCTACGGCTGAGGCGCACAAATCGCCCGGTGCTGGTACAGTCAGCCGTCCGGCACCCGAATAACAGAGGCGATCCGTGTTGCAAAGCGCCCATCCGCGCCGCGAACAGCTGCTGCTCTTCGCCCGCAATTTCCTGAAGCACCCGCGCATGCTGGGTTCGCTCATTCCGAGCTCGCGTTTCCTGATCGAGGAAGTCCTGCAGGCGGTCGACTGGGCAAACGCCCGCGTAATCGTCGAGTACGGCCCAGGGGTGGGTACCTTTACCGCCGAGGTGCTGCGCCGCATGCGTCCGGATGCAAGCTTGATCGCGATTGAGACCAATACCGACTTCGTGCGGTTCCTTAAACACTCGATCACTGACCCGCGTCTGCAGGTCGTACATGAGTCAGCCGTGCGCACGGACAAGGTGCTGCGCGAATTAGGCCATCTCAAAGCCGATTACGTCATCTCCGGCGTGCCGCTTGGAACGATGCCGCCTGAGCTGCGCCGCGGCATCCTCAATACCACGCACGCAGTGCTCGATCCGCGCGGCAGGTTTCTGGTTTATCAGTTCACGACGCGCGTGCTGCCCGACCTGCAGCGCATCTTCAGGCTCGTGGAGCGCCGCTTTGAGCCGTTCAATATTCTGCCGGCACAAGTCTTCTTCTGTCAGCCGCGCTCCGCGTAAACATCGTTGACGGCATGGCGTGCGCGTTCCGCCGCGCGTCGGCCTCGTAAACCGCGAGAGCTGAATGCCGCTGCCGATTGGCACGGTGATCGATTCAATCCCAAGCTTGAGCTTCACGGCAGAGACGTAGTGCGCCGTGCCGGCGCGCGCGGACTCGGGTGCCGGGATGTTGTCGGCGGCGAGCAGCGCGCCCGTGCGCAGGTGCCGGTAAGTCCGCTCAAGACAGGGGACGTACCGGTCCGTACACAGGTCGATCAGCACAAAATCGAGCGGCTCAACAAGTGCGGCAATACTTTCAAGCGCGTCGCCAATCTTGAACTCGACGTAGTCCGCAAGCCCGGCTTCACTCACGCGCTGGCGCGCGAAATCGGCCTTATCGGCAGCCCATTCGAGAGTCACCACCTTGCCGCCGGTTGCGCGCCGCCTCCGCGAGCCACACCGTCGAGTACCCATAGGAAGTGCCGACTTCCAGAATGCACTGACTGTTCGCGGCTTTGATCAGAATGTTGAGGCACTGCCCGCTCTCGGGCCCGCTCGGCAGCAGAAATTCATTCACACGGCGTATTAAATTCCGCCTCGCCAAGCTGCTCGGCAAGCGCTCGCTCCGGTGCGATGCGCGCGTCATATTCGCGCAGCACCCGCGTAACTAAAGCATCCACGACAACGTCTGCCTATTTGTCGGCTGGCTGTTCATTTTTATGCTCGTGCTCATGGTGATGACCATAATCGTGATCCTGGTCGTGGTCTTCGTGATCGCCCCCATGCTCCTCAGTCTCTGCGGACTCGGCAAAAACGCGGTACTCGCCCGGGGTCATATGCGGCAATTGATGCACGAAGGAGACGATGTTCCAAATCTCTTCATCATCGTAGGTCTTTCCCCACGCCGGCATGCCCGTCATCTTGACCCCATGTTTGATGGTCCAAAACGCGATCCGAGGATCGATGACCTGCTGCGAAAGATTAGGCGGCGGCGGCGTGAGGCCTGCGCGAATCTCGCTCACGGTGATCCCCGGCGCAAGATGACAGTCCACACACATGGCGCTGTAGTGCTCCGCACCCTCGCGCACTCTTTGCGGGTCATCGAGTGGCGGCACCCGGATACTCTGTGCGCGGCGCAGGACCGAATGCTCGCGCACCATATTGAGGAACGCGCGCACCGGAGCCAGATGCGGCCGATCCGCGCCGACGTCATAGGCGCCGGAGAATGCGAATAGAACCAGCAGCAGTGCCAATCCGACGAGCGTTGCCAGGGCGACGGTCAGCTTTTCCAAAGATCGCGCTCCCTACAGCCAAAGACGCACGCCGACCACGATGCGATCCTCGTCAGCATCAGCTCCGCCGGCGTTAACAAAATCTCCGCTGGCGCCGCGGTGCGCGAGGCGCCGCCCGCATAGACGGTAGCTTCCACATCAACGCCCAGCGGGGCAAGCCCGCGGACTCCGAGCGCCGCGCAGCCGCGCGCCGGATCGAGGTGCGCACCGGCAAGCGATTCGTCACTCGCAAAGTAATGAGATCGCCTTGTCGCCAACGTGGAAGCGGCACGGGAAGCTGGCCACTGACGACCGTAGCAAGCCGTGGCCGGCCCGTGAAATTGACAACCAGGCTACGAATTTCAAGATCGAAGTGCGTGCCGGAGAGCTCTCGCCGCCCGCTGGAACCCCACGCGTAGCGCGCGGCGCAGACGATTCCGAACGCGCTACCGGTCCCCTGCACGCACAGACGGCGCGAAACCCGGCTAGTAGCCATCAGCCGATTGGGGTCTGGAAGACACTCACTTGAGCCCATTGTCGCGCAGTTTGGCCCTAGACAAGCAATCCAAACAGCGCGGCGGCGGCGGCGACCGCTACAATCGCCCGCGGCAAACTTCACGCACGGCGCGATGTCCGATACCCCCATGAAATCTGCGCACCCGGCGCGGCGGAGCCTATCACGCGGGCGCGCTTGGCCCGGCGTCGTCATCCTGGCGCTAGCGCCGCTGTGGTTCCTCGGCATGTTTGACCGCGGACTGTGGACGCCGGATGAGCCGCGCGAAGCGGACATTGCCTGGCGCATGAGTCAGCAGAGCGAACGGGCAATCCCGCAACTTGCAGGAACGGCCTTCCTTGAAAAGCCGCCCCTTACCTATTGGCTCTCCGCCGCTGCCACAACTGCATTCGGCGACTCCGCCGCCGTCGCGCGTCTTCCCAATTTGCTCTACGCCGCGCTCGTCACGGTCGCAATCGGTGCGCTCGCCTTTGCGATGGATGGCGGCGCTGCCGCGCTGATCGCTGCGCTGCTCGCCGGATCCGCCCTCATTACCTATCGCGTTGCGATTTGGCTCGCACCCGATGCCGCGCTGCTCGCCGGCAGTGCCGTCGCGCTCTTAGGTGCGTACTTGGGCTATACCTCACCGCGGGGCGTACGCAAGCTTTTGGGCTACACGCTCATGAATGCGGGAGCGGCTTTTGGCTTCATGGCGAAGAGCGCTCCGGGGTGGCTCGTCCCCGCGCTTGCGATCGTGACATTGATTGTCTGGGAACGCCGCTGGTCGGAGCTGCGGCGCTGGGAGCTGTATGCGGGCGCAGTACTGCAGCTCCTTCTGGTCGGACCCTGGATCTTCGCCGTCGCAGCGTCGCCGGCAGGCGCCGAGTCGCTGCGGGTCTTTCTGTGGGACAACCTCGTCGGACGCTTCACCGATGTTGCAACCGCGCCCGGCCACAACTATGCGCAAGGCCATTTGAATTGGTGGGGCAAGTATCTCTTCGAGCTTCCCGTATATCTCTTGCCGTGGACGGTTCTCGGCGCGGCGGCGCTGACACGTGCGTGGCACGAGGTCCGCACGACAGCCCGCGCGCCCGCTGTCGAGAGTGCTCGCGTCGCGTGGCGCTTTGCGGTGTCAGCATCTTTGCCGTTTCTCGCCTTGCTATCGCTCGCCGCGACAGCGCGCGATGTCTACGCCGCACCGGCCACGCTCGGCTTCGCTGTCCTTATCGGTCTATGGTCAAACACACTGCTGCGCCAATACTCGCGCTTCGATGCGATCGCGCTCGCTACCACGCGCCTGCTGGTCGCAATCTTCGCGTGTGGTTTCGCCGTCGCGCTCGGCATTCTGGCGGCGGTTGAGGACCAAGCAGCAAGAGTCGCCACCGATCTGGGCGCCGCCGTGGCCGTTCTGGCACTGACTCTCATCGCGCTGCGCTACGCAGCGCGGCTGCAGCACGCACGCCGGTATGCTGCGAGCATCATCGCAACCTACGGCGGCTATGCGCTCGCGCTCGTTGCGAGCGGCGTACTGGTGCTGCCCACGATTGATCGCTGGCAGAATCTGGGCGCGCTCGCGCGGCGGATCGCGCGCGATGCCGCCGGCGGCGAACTTGCCGTGCTGAATCCCGACGAAACGACGATCGCGATGCTCGACTATCGCTCACGCACGGCGTTTGCGTCGCTCACCGCGCCACCCGCTGAGGCGTCCCGGGTGGTCGCCGCATGGTTGCGCTCTCGCCATGGCCAAGCCCATGTTCTCATTATGCTGCCCGGTCACGCGCCCGGCGCGGTCACGGAGCTTATGGGTCATTGGTTCCCAATTAAGGTACCGACCGACGGGGTCGCTGGCAAACTTGAGGCGGCAGGCAGCGCACGCATAACCGGTCGGTACGAGCTGCCGCAAGGCCGGCGCTATGCGCTGCTTGGGCCGCCAGCGCGCTAGGCGTCCGCAATGTGACGGCGGCTTTCGGCGGCTCTCTTAAGTCCTTTTAATGAATTTTAGTGACGCCGAATTCATGCAATAGCGCAGATGCGTCGGCGGCGGTCCGTCATCGAAAACGTGTCCCAGGTGTGCATCGCATTGCACGCACGATACCTCGCTACGCGACATGCCTAATGTATTGTCGTTCGAGGTTCTGACGTTCTGCTGGGCAATCGGCGCCCAGAAACTCGGCCAGCCGGTTCCGGAATCGTATTTTGTGTCGGAGCTGAACAAAGCGTTGCGGCAACAAATGCAGCGGTACAGACCGCGGTCGTGCAAATTGTAACTGTCTCCGGTGTAGGCCCGCTCGGTGCCGTGCGCGCGAGCGACCTGGAACTGCAGCGGCGTGAGCTGCGCACGCCACTCGGCGTCGCTCTTGACAACCTTGGCGACGCGCGCCGCAGCCAACTTCTTGCCCGCGTCATCGAACTGGATGAGATTCACGAAGCCGTCGGCGGATTTTGCGTACGCCGGATTCATGAAGCCGCGCTTGCCGCCCGGCAACAAAACCGAGCCCGCCGCCGCGAGCGCTCCGGCGACAAAACTGCGCCGGCCCATCATCGGTACAGCTCCGGAAATTCCTTTTGCAGATGCTCGACCTTCGGCGCGTCGTTATAGACGATATATAAATCGTGCGGGTGACGACGTGCGTAATCCTGGTGATAGCCTTCGGCTTCATAGAACGCCTTAAGCGGCGTCACCCGTGTCACGATCGGACGCGGAAAGGTTTTGGCTTCGCGCAGCTGCGTAAGATACGCCTCGGCGACGCGCTCTTGTTCCGCATCGCGGTAGAAAATCACAGATCGATATTGAACTCCGGTGTCGGGCCCCTGCCGGTTAAGCTCGGTCGGATCGTGACCGACCGCCAAGAATACCCGTAACAATTGCCCGTAAGTGATTTTGGTCGGGTCGTAGGTGACCTGCACCGATTCGGCGTGCTCGGTCGTGCCGCTGCTCACGATTTCGTAGTGCGCCGTTGCCGCCGTACCACCCGCGTAGCCGGAGGTCGCGCTGACCACGCCTCGGACGTGCTGAAAGACGTCCTGTATTCCCCAAAAGCAGCCGCCCGCCACGACGGCCGAGCGCAAGCCCGCTCCGGGCGCGGCGGACTCGTCAGTCGCCGGCATCGGCAGCACGATGCTGGCGGCGCTCGCCCGATGACAGCCGGCGGCACCGATCGATAGCAGCACAAAGAAGATCGCTACGCGGTAAATTTTGCTGACCATGTTGAGTACTCCTTGCAAGCACTGACCGGTCATGCCATCACAATATTGCAGGCGCCGCCAGCGCCGCCGTCTGGGAACCTAATGGGTCGAGCGCGATCTATTTCCCGGTTCTGCGGACGCCAGCATTTTGAACACCGGCAGGGCCGTTACGGGCAGCTTCCGCCGCAACAGCGTCTCTATGTCCTTCAAGAGCGGCGCCTCATCGGGCGACACCAGCGATACCGCCTGGCCCGATCCGCCGGCGCGCGCCGTGCGTCCGATCCGATGGATGTAGTTCTCGGGCACATTCGGCAGCTCATAGTTGACGACGTGCGGCAACTCCTTGATATCAAGACCGCGAGCGGCCACTTCGGTTGCAACCAGCGCCGTCACCTTGTTCGTCTTAAAGTCATGCAAAGCCTTGGTGCGCGCCGCCTGGCTCTTGTTGCCGTGTATTGCGGTCGCGAGAATGCCCGTGGACTGCAACTGCTTCGTTAGCCGGTTCGCGCCGTGCTTGGTGCGAGTAAACACCAACACCTGATGCCAGTTGCCCGCATCGATGAGGTGCGCGAGCAGATGACGCTTATGGTCCTTCGGAACTCTGTAGACCTGATGATCGACACGTTCGGCGGTTGCATTGGGCGCCGCGACTTCGATGCTCGCCGGATTGCGCAGCATGCGGCTCGCCAATTCGCGGATCTCGCCGGTGTAGGTCGCGGAAAACATGAGATTCTGGCGCTGTGCGGGCAGCAGCTTGAGCACGCGTTTGATGGCCGGAATGAACCCCATATCGAGCATCCGATCCGCTTCATCGAGGACGAGACAGCGTACCGCGCGCAGATCGACAGCGCCCTGATCGGCGAGATCAAGCAGCCGACCGGGTGTGGCGACCAATATATCGCAGCCGCCGCGCAGGTTCAGAATCTGCTGCTTGATATTCACGCCGCCAAAGACGACGAGCGTGCGAAACGGAAGATACTTGCCGTAAGAACGCGCGCTCTCGGCAATCTGTGCCGCAAGCTCGCGCGTTGGCGTCAACACCAGCACCCGGGGAGTGCGTCCCGGCGGCGCACCGAGTCTCTGCAAAATCGGCAGAATGAAGGCTGCCGTCTTGCCGGTGCCTGTTTGCGCCCCGGCGAGCACGTCGCGGTCGGCGAGCACGGCGGGGATGGCTTGGCGTTGGATAGGAGTTGGCGTCGTGTAGCCCTGTTCGGCCACGGCGCGCAATAGCTCGGGCATCAGCCCGAGATCAACAAATGACATGAATGAAATCCTTTGGAATGGACTCGCACAGCAGCGCTCAACGCTCTGGCGGATAGGAGAGAATACTTCTAACACTCTACAGGCTTTGACCTCACACGCGCAACCTGCACAATCTGCAGTATGTCGCTCATCACACTAATTGACGCCCAGCTCGCCTTTGGCGATCACCCGCTGCTCGATCGCGCGCAATTGACCGTCGAGGTGGGCGAGCGCATCGGGCTCATTGGCAGAAATGGCAGCGGCAAATCGTCGCTGCTGCGCGTGCTTGCGGGCATTGCCGCGCTCGACGTCGGCCAGTTGCAGCACCGCAGCGGCCTGCGGCGCGGCTGGGTCGAGCAGGAGCCCGAGCTGCCAAGCGCCGCGACACTGCGCGACAGCTTGCACGCGCGCGCCACCGCCATGGCGGCGATGCAAGGCCGTGCGGCGCCGGCTGAGCAGGAGGACGAGCGCGAACTTTGGCGCATGCAGTCGCGGCTGACAGAGTTTCTGCAGCGCTTCAAACTCGACGGCGCGCAGCCGCCCGACGTCAGCTCCGGCGGCGAGTGCAAGCGCGCCGCTCTGGCGCTCGCCTTCGCTTTGCAGCCAGAACTGCTGTTGCTGGATGAGCCCACGAATCATCTCGACATCAGCGGCATCGAACGCCTGGAGGAGCTTCTGCTGAAGGTCCCGAGCGCCATTTTCATTACCCATGATCGAGCCTTTCTCGACGCCGTCGCCACCCGCATTGTCGAGCTCGACCGCGGCGTACTGCGCTCCTATCCGGGCAACTTTGCAACCTACGAGACGCGCAAAGAGGCGAACCTTGCCGCCGAAGCGATCGCCAACCGGCGCTTCGAGAAGTTCTGGCAGCAGGAAGAGGTGTGGATTCGCAAGGGCATCGAAGCACGCCGCACACGCGACGAGGGCCGCGTGCAGCGGCTGGAGAAATTGCGGCGCGAGCGTGCGGCGCGGCGCGAGCGCATTGGCAAACTGCGCTTGAGTCTCGATTCGGGAGCAGTGTCGGGCCAGCTCGTTGCAGAGCTCGATGAAGTCAGCAAACGCTTCGGACAGCGCACGCTCATCGAGCGTCTCTCGATGCGCATCATGCGCCAGGATCGCATTGGCCTCATTGGAGCGAACGGCGCCGGCAAGTCGACGCTCATCCGTCTCATTCTTGGCACCCTTGCGCCCGACAGCGGCAGCGTGCGCCGCGGCACGAACCTGCAAATCGCCTACTTTGATCAGCTGCGCGAGCAGCTTGATCCCGACAGCAGCGTCGCCGAGACGATCAGCCCGGGCTCGGACTGGGTTGAAATCGACGGCGAGCGTAAGCACATCATGAGCTATCTCACGGACTTTCTGTTTCCGACGCAACGCGCACAGTCGCCGGTGCGGATGCTCTCCGGCGGCGAGCGCAATCGGCTGCTGTTGGCGCGCCTGTTCGCGCGGCCGGCTAACCTACTTGTGCTCGACGAGCCCACCAACGATTTGGATATCGAATCGCTTGAGCTCCTAGAGCAACGCCTGCAGGACTATCACGGCACGCTCATTCTCGTGAGTCACGATCGCAAGTTTCTCGATAACGTTGTGACGCAAACGCTCGCGGCGGAGGACGCCGGAGTCTGGCGCGAGTATGTCGGTGGCTATAGCGACTGGCTGCAACAGCGACCCGCGCCAGCCGTGACCGACGCGCCCTCCCCCAGACGCGCGCCGGCGCGCGCCAAAGCGCGCAGCAAGCTCAGCTACAAAGATGAGCGCGAACTTGCGGCGCTGCCGCAGGAAATCGAAGCGCTGGAACACGAGCAGGCAGAAGTCACCGCCCGCATGAGTCTTCCGGACTACCATCGCCAGGGTCCCGAGCAGATGCGCAGCGATCGGCGGCGCATACAGGAGATTGAAGCCCTGCTGCGGGAGAAATTCACACGCTGGGAGACGCTCGAAGGACGGCGCGCAATTTGAAAATTGAAGGCGCACCGCTTATTCGGGCGTCGTTGATAGATCAAGCGTCCGTGCCAGCTGGGACGAGTCAAAGACGGGCAGTGAGCACGTGTTGCCAGTACAGATGAATGCCGCAGCGCGCGCGAGCTCAGGATAGCGCACGTCGGGGTTCGGCATCGCGCCTTCACGCTTGTCCCACCAATCAACACGCCGGTAGACGCTCGGATAGCGCAAAGCGGCACTGTGCAAGGCTTGCGCGCTTGCATCGTCCTTATGTCCCACTATCGTCACGTGGGTAGGCGCGCCGCCCAACTCGGCGTCCGCGAGCAATATGCCGGTGCGAAGGCGTTGCCCGTCCGCGAGCTGCGGCGAGGCCAAATAGCGCATCGCGCGCTGCGCAACCTTGCGAAAGCCGACAGTGCCGCTGTAGCGGTACAGAGCATTGGCGAAACGCGCGACAGCAATGTTCTCATCCACATCGCGCACGGATACTTTAAAGACCCGCGTGCGCCGGCGGACGCTGCAACTGTTGCGTAGCCGCCGCCGCGCAGCCCGAAATGGCTGTCAATAAAGCGCGCCGCCTGCCGCGCCTTCTCGAGCCAAGCGCGCTCCCCGGTCGAGGCGTACAACGCCAGAAACCCCTGTCCCATGGAGAGCGTATCGCCGAGCGCTGCTGGCGTGGCACCGTGCTCCGCGTGGCTGAATCCGCCGGCATCGAGCCCTCGATGCGCGCTCACCCAGTCCGCCGCACGCCGCGCCCGCGCGAGGTACTGAGCATTGCCGGTCGCATCGTAAAGAGCCGTCCAAGCGGCAATGGCCCAGCCGTTCTCGCGCGCGTAAACGTGCATGTCGATACGGGGATTCGGGCGGCGACGCCGCTCGGCGTCACTCAGCGCATAGAACACATGGCCCGTGAGCTCGGCGTCGACATCGGCGTCCTGACTTGTGTAAACCGCGCCCTCGGGGCCGGTCAGGAAATGCTCCACATAGCGATCGATATCCTGTGCCGCTTTCAAATACGCGGGATCGCCGAGGAGCCGATAGCCTTCGGCGTACAGGCGCATGTACTGCGTCTGGAACGACATTATTTTCTCGAAGTGCGGTGACTTCCAATCGCGCTGATCAGAGTACTGATAGACCCCGCCCCACACCGGATCGATGAGCGCGGCGGCGGCGTTGAGCGTATCGCGCGCCATGGCGGCCTGCTTGGGCTCGCTCTTTGCGTGCACGAGCGCGTACTCCAAGGAGTCCGCATCGATGAACTTTTGCACCGTGCCCCAGCCCGCGTACTGCTTATCGTAGGATTCGAAATACGTCGCGACGAGCGCTTGCCGAGTTGCGGGATTTAGGATTGCCGAGCGTGCCGGCTGCACGGCCTCCTCGGCAACTATTGAGGGTCCGGGAGATGGGTCTTTGATAATGGCAGCAAGCATAGATGCCATCGCTGCCGGGGACAAATATCCGCGGCGCTTGACGATTTCGGAGCCGTCCGGCGCCAGCACAATTGTCGCTGGCCAGCCATAATCCTGATAGCGCACCGACAAGGCGGGATCAGCGTCCTGATCGACGCGCACCGCAAGGTACTGCTCTCCAATGAGGCGCGTGACATCGTGATCCTGATACGTCGTCTGATCCATCACATGGCATCAATGGCACCATATCGCCTCGAGATCCAGCAGCACGAAGCGCTTCTGCGCGCGCGCCTGCACGAAGAGATCATCGCTCCACGAATGCCACGCGATCGCAGACGGCGGCGCGGCCGCTGTCGCGAAGGCGCTCAGCGCGCACCACGCGAGTAGTGCCATTGCACACAGAAATCGATGCATGACTGCCGCCACTCCGGTAGATACTGGCGGCCCGATCAAATGCTCTTGCTTGCGCTACGCAGACGGCGCCGGCTTGGATGCTTAACTCGTCGAGATAACATCAGTAAGATATTGAATAATAGCGTAATTCTATGAAAACAAATTACAAATTCTACGATCTCATCCTCGGCGCGAACGTGTGCGTACTGCTGTGCGCCAATCTCATCGGCCCTGCGAAGGTCTCCACCGTCCAGCTGCCCCTGATCGGCTCCGTGACGTTTCTCGCCGGCGTGTTGTTCTTCCCGATCTCCTACCTATTCGGCGACATTCTCACCGAAGTCTACGGCTATGCGCGTGACCGCCGCGTGGTGTGGAGCGGTTTCGGCGCGCTCCTGTTCGCGGCGCTGATGGCGACCGTCATCGTGCATCTGCCGCCCCGCGATAAGAATTCCGCGGTCGAAACCATCTTTGGCAATACGCCGCGCATCATTGCGGCATCCATCATTGCCTTCTGGTGCGGATCGTTCGTCAACAGTTATGTACTCGCAAAAATGAAATTGTGGACGCGTGGCCGCTGGCTGTGGACGCGCACGATCGGCTCGACAATCTGCGGCGAGCTCCTCGACTCCGCGTTCTTCTATACGATCGCTTTTGCGGGTCTATGGAGCACGGACAAGCTCATGCCGATCATGATGACGCAGTACGTGCTCAAGTCCGGATGGGAAATCCTTGCAACACCCTTGACCTACAAAATCGTGGGATTCCTGAAGCGCACGGAGCAAGAGGACTACTTCGACCGGGACACGCGCTTCACACCTTTCACGCTCGAGACTTGAGGCGCGCGCCGGCGCGGTGAGGCTTCCGGAGCGGCAGCTGCAGCGGGTCCGGGCGGCAGCGATTCGCGGATGCGGCCATTGACGCCGCCGCATGCGTCCGAGAGGTGCGCGCGTATGTCCCACAGTTCAGGGAAAAAACGCTGCGTGGCAGCCGCGGCGAGCAGGTCTACGGAGCGTCCCTTGAGCGATGCCGCGCCCATGCCTATAGAGCGGTGAATAGCCAGAATATGAATCGAGCGGAACTTCTGGAACCGCTCGTCGAGTTCCACCAGGCAATCGGCGAGCGCGTTCGCATCGGGATGCGAGTACTTCGAGTCATGCGCTGCCTCAACCGACAGCCCGCGCGCCCTCAGGAAGACAGCTCCGGTAGCTGCGCCAGACGTGCGGCAGCCGCGGTACGATGACGCTCAAGCCTGGCGATTCTTGTCCGCTGCCGTTACCGAGTTGCAGTCGGATTTTCTGATATTCCGTCGGCGACGTCGGTTCCAGGAGTTCCAGCTTCTCGCTCAAAAGTCGCAGAATCCGCTGGCAGCGCCCAACGAGCTTCACAGCGCGCTGCGTCGCGCGTTCGAGAAGCCGTTCATCGATGTCAAGCAACGTGTAGGCGAGAAGCTCCATCCACAGCTTCTCGACCTGATGAACAATCTGAAATTGCAGCTCGTCGGGATTACACAGTTCGTCGAACCACTTCTGGCATCCCAATAACGCGGCGGTTTGCAAATACAGCTCGTAATCGAGGCTGTTACCGCCGCTCATTTGAGCGTAGAAGTGCTTCCGGTCGATGCGGGTCGCCAATCCGAAACAACACTGTGCAAGGCGCGCACGAATATTGTGTTTGCACGCCGGCTTGCGTGAAAGGCCGTGAAAGTCGAGCGCGCACGCAGGCGTGTGCAGGGGCTCAGACGAGGGCTGCGGCAACCTTACGGATGCGCACCGCTGCCGCCATTCGGCGGCGCGTCCGAAACACTGAAGTCCCGCCGCCGAATCTGGGATACTACGGCTCGCCCATTGCGAAAGACACGTCATGCTGCAGCTCGACTTTAAGGACGCGGCGTCCGATCACTCGGCTACCTTAGGGCCAGCGCAGACCTTCAAGTTTTCCCGCAGCGTTGTCTGCGACGAGTCCCGCGGACACGTGCTGGCAACCTATCGCAGCGATCAGTGGGAAATCGAAGGTAGCCTGTACACGGGCTTCCAGTGCAGCCGGCCAAGCCGCATCTATTTCGAAGACTCAACCGGCCGACGTTCCTACGGCTGTGGCCCGTTCGCCGGCATCGTCGTCACCCGCGGCGCGCTTCACATCGGGCACCAGCTCTTCGCCCACTACCAAAACCGCACGCAGCTGTGGCATTGCTACGCCCTGAGTTCAGATTGGCCCGTCATGGTACTCAAGGCCACCACGGCGGCCGAGGCTTACGCGGCAGCTTAATAATAAGTTGCGCTTCGCGGCGACCTCAATGAGGCCAGAGGTGTTTGGCGTTGAACGTAATTTGTAAAATTGCGCCTTGCGTGGCCGCGCCATCGCAGCCCCGAATGGAAGCCGTCGCGTTACAGAACGCGCATAACGCCTGCGCGCGGCGCCGGCCGCGCAACCTCGCCGCAACGGTTGTTTGCAACTTGCTTTGACTGCTAGTGTACGCACACTGGGGCAGGGATATGCGATCGATCAATATAGAGGACCCCGTATGGTACGGGTGCGCGCGCCGACTGCGGCAGCCGCTCATCATCACCGCTCTGGCAACGCTCTGTGCATGCGGTGGCGCAAGCAACGGCACCCCCAGCAGCCCGACCGGCTCTGGAGGTGCAGCGCCTACGCAATGGACGCCGGGCAGCTTTCAGCCGTCGTCCCACTTCGCCGCGCAGTGCGCCGCACCTCGCGCCGGCACGGATCCCATTACCGGCAACGCTTATCCGGACACGCTCGGGTCCACGCTCACTCAGAATAACTGGCTGCGCTCTTGGAGCAATGAGCTGTATCTTTGGTACAGCGAGATCACCGATAAGGATCCCGGTCTTTACAGCAGCGCCGACTATTTCAATCAGCTCAAGACATTCGCAAGCGACGCTGCGGGCAGCCCCAAGGACAAGTTTCACTTTACCTACCCGACTGCACAGTGGGAGTCACTATCAACGACCGACTCGCAGCCGGGTTATGGAGTGCAGTGGGTGCTTGTCGCAGCCAGTCCGCCGCGCGAAATCGTCGTGGCCTATACCGTGCCCAATACGCCGGCTGCCACCGCGCCTGCAAGCCTCGCCCGCGGCGCGCATATCCTCGCGATCGATGGCGTCGATGCCGTCAACAGCAGCGATAAGACCAGCGTCGCTACGCTAAATGCCGGTCTGTCTCCGTCGACTGTTGGAGAGACTCACACCTTTTCCGTTCAAGATCCCGGCGCAACGGTGCCACGCAGCGTAACGCTGCAGTCGATCAGCGTGACGGAAAACCCCGTGCCGGATGTCGCGACGCTAGCCACATCGACGGGAGCCGTTGGCTACCTGCTCTTCAATGATCATTTGGCAACCGCCGAAGCGGCTCTGGTCGCTGCAGTCAATACGCTCAAAGCCGCGAGCGTCACCGATCTCATTATCGATATCCGCTACAACGGCGGTGGCTTTCTTTATATCGCGAGCGAGCTTGCGTACATGGTTGCAGGTCCGGCAGTTACCGCGGGCCAGACATTTGACGACACGCAGTTCAATAACAAAAACCCTTCGACCGATCCGGTCACGGGCGCTGCCATCACGCCGGAGCTGTTCCTCGCCTCAGCGGTGGGTCCGTCTGTTCCGACCGGACAGGCTCTGCCAACTCTTAATCTACCGCGCGTCTTTGTGCTAACCGGTGCGAGTACCTGTTCGGCAAGCGAGGCGGTGATAAACGGCTTGCGCGGTGTCGGCGTCGACGTCATTCAGATCGGGAATACGACTTGCGGCAAGCCCTACGGTTTCTATCCGCAGGACAACTGCGGCACGACATATTTCTCGATTGAGTTCCGCGGCGTCAACGCACAGGGCTTTGGTAACTATCCGGACGGATTCACTCCGTCAGGCTCGAGTGCTAACACCAGCGCGAGCGCTAGCCTGCCCGGATGTGCCGTCGCCGATGATTTCACGCACGCCCTTGGCGATACCTCTGAAGCGCGGCTGGCTGCGGCGTTGAACTTTCGACTGAATCAGATCTGTCCGCCCGTCGTTGCCATGAGTATTCAAAAACACGCGCAGCGACCGCCGTCGGGGACAGATGGCATCACGGTCAAGTCGCCGGCGCGCGAAAACCTGCTATTGCGCAGGCGCTGAAGTCACGGTGAGCGTCGGAAAACGGCGACAGTCGTTGGTTCTGAAACTCTTCCTCACACCTTCACGTTTCTTCATGGCGCGATGTGAAGTTTCTCGGTAGGCTGCAATTGTCTACACGGAGAATGTCATGCGAACTCGAAATCTCCTGCACGTCAGCTTGCTCTTGACAGGATGCACTCTGGCTGCGTGCGGAGCTCGCACCAACGTGGCGGCAACTTCAAACGTCACGGCGCTCTATTCACACGTGTGGGTGACGGTGCAGGACATTAAGGTCAATACCAGCGCAAGCGCCGCGCCCGGTGACAGCAGCTGGCTCGACTTTCCGCTGACGACGCCGCAGACCGTCGATCTTGCGACTGTGGCGAATGGCGGACTTGCCATCTTCGGCAGCGCGTTGAAGATCCCCACCGGCACTTACCTGCAAATGCAATTGCTGCTTGCTGATTCGTCCGCATCCTTGGTGACATCGGCGCAGACGGCGAGTCTGCTTTTCAACGATCAGGTTGAGTACCTGGATAGCACCGGTGCGGCCGTCGCGGCGCCTCTGCAACTCGTCCATCCGGAGCAGGGTATCGTGCTCTCGGTGAAGCTCACGATTCCGACCAACACGAAGGCGGCGCTGGCCGCGCTCGGTACGACTGCGGCGACGACCGGCAGCAGCAGCAGCATCAATCCGACGACCGGCCTGCCGACGACGACGCCCGCCACAACGAGCGCTACCCCTACAAGCTGCGCTACGACCACGACCAACACCACTACCTCGACGCCGATCACGACGACCTCCGCCAACTGCAGCGCGACCAGAACCACCACTTTTTCCGTTGGCATCGACTTCGATGCGGAGCATGACTTGGTCCCGTTTACTTATAGCAGCCAGCCGGGCTTCATATTGAATCCGCATCTCGTCGCCTATGACTTGTCGACGGCCGGGACGATCCAAGGTGCGGTCAATGTTTCAGCGCTTACCACCAGCTTGACGACCGCAAGCGGCAATCCCAACATCGAGGTAAGCGCCGAAACCTTGAGCAGCGATGGCACGCGTCACGTTATTGTCAAAAGTACTCCGCTTCTGACGGACGGCAGCTTTGTACTGTACCCGCTGACGACGAATGCGAGCTCCGCAGGCGCGGCCACCACGACCACGTATGATCTCGTGATTCACGGCCCCCTCATTGACACCGTGATCATCAAATCGGTTCCGGCAAGCGTCGGAGCACCCGCCGCTGCCACCACCGTCACACTCAGCAATATTGCCCTGGCGAACAGCGCCGACTACGCCGTCAATGTTTCAACGGCGACTCCGTTCACGACAGCCGGCGCCCTTGTGCAGTTCTATCAGACGCTCCCGGTGAGCGGCGAAGTGCCATATGTCGTGGCGCGGCAGACGATCGATCCCTTCAACAACGTGTTCGCGGGCAATTTCGCGCTTTCTGCAGGTCCCCTTGCAGTCGGCGCCTATAGCGGCGGCACGGTAGCAACGGCCGTGACCGAAGCGCCCAGCGAAGGCTCCGGAACCTACCAGGTCGCAGCGATTGCCCCCAACTTCAATGATGGGACTTTTGCGACAAAAGTATCCGCGCCCAATCCAATTACAGCCACCGCGGTGCTCTTCAAGCTTGCGCCGCTCGGCGTTGCAACCGGGTCGGCGAGCACGACTCTCACCGCCGCCACCGCGGTCGCGGCGCCGGGCAAGTACAACAAGGGCGAGCTGATCTTGAGCCAGAACGGTGCAATGATCGCTGTGACAGCGCTTGATGCAGTCCTTAATGCGAGCTCCGGCGCCGTTACCGTCCAGCACGTTCCGGCCGGTACGTCGAGCGAGACATTGGCCTCCGGACTCTACGAATTATCGGCGTGGGTATGGAATTCCAGTAATCCGTCGGGCACGTTGCATCGCCAATCAAGCGCCAGCAGCGTCGATCTGCGCAGCGGCACCAAGAGCGACGCAAGCATCACCATCGACTGATTTCAGGCGAGCAGATCGGCGAGCACGCGCCGGTAACGGGTCGTGATGGCATCGCGATGGACGTGCCGCCCGCCCGATACGACCTTGCGTCCGAAGCGCCAGACGCAATCAATGACCGGACCGCGAGCGGCAAAAATCCAGCTGTCAAGGAGTGCGTCCCCACGCCGTGACGCCAACGCATCATGCGTCGTGTCGAGACTTACGATGTCGGCGTCAGCTCCGACGATCAATCCCGGCCGGTTACCGCCGAGCGCGCGCGCGCCACCGACGATTGCAGCGTCGATGAGCGACCGCCCCGTCGAGTGCTCGACACCGCGTGCGAGCACATTGCGCCGCCTGTGAATGAGACGCTGCGCGTATTCAAGAGTGCGCAACTCTTCGGCTGAATTGATGAGCACGTTGGAATCCGTTCCGATTCCGAACGACCCACCGGCATTTAGAAACTCTGAGGCAGGGAAGATCCCATCGCCAAGATTCGCCTCGGTGATCGGGCAAAGTCCCACGACCGCACCGCACGCGGCCAGGCGATGCAGCTCGTCGGGGTTCACGTGGGTCGCGTGCACAAGGCACCAACGCTCATCGACCGAGGCATGATCGAGCAGCCAGTCGACCGGGCGACTGCCGCACCAGGCGATGCAATCGGCGACTTCCTTCAGTTGCTCGGCAATGTGCAGATGCACCGGCACGTTGGGCGCCATAGATATTAGCGCGGCAAGCTCTTGCGGCGACACGGCGCGCAAGCTGTGAGGCGCAACGCCGATGCGGCCAGCTTGAAGAGGAACGACGGCGCGCCGGCTCGCGTCGAGGAGCTGCGCAAACTGGTCAAGATCGTTGATAAAGCGGCGCTGCGCTTGATTTGGCGCGGTACTGCCGAAGTTGCTGTGCGCGTAAAACACCGGCAGCAGGGTCAGTCCAATACCGCTCGCCTGCGCTGCCGCAGCAATCCGCAAGGCGAGTTCACCGATGTCTGCGTAGGGCGTGCCGTCGCGATCGTGATGCAGGTAGTGGAATTCGCCGACGCGCGTGAAGCCCGCCTCCAGCATCTCCGCGAACGCGAACGCGCTGATCGCCTCGAGATCCTCGGGGCTCAAGCGCTCAACAAAGCGGTACATGAGATTGCGCCACGTCCAGAAACTGTCCGCTCCTGGGCCCGCGCTCTCCGTCAATCCGGCCATCGCGCGCTGAAAGGCGTGACTGTGCACATTGGGGATTCCCGGCATTGCCACACGGTGCTGCTCATCGTCCTGCGTGGCCGCGACACCCGCCTCGATTCGAACAATGCGCCCGGCTTCGATGCCAAATCGCACGTTTTCAATCCAGCCGCAGTCGAGAAGCGCGGACGCAAACCACAGATTGACCATGCGGAAGATTCCCCTCACAAGCGTTACAAGCATAATAGCAACTCGATACGGGCGCTGACGGGGAGAGCAGACTGGACAGTGTCAAGAACTGGCTGCATGTCGTACGCAACGATGCGCCGCTCATCCTTAGCATGCCGCATGCGGGTATCGATATACCTGCGGTATTTGCAGGCGAGCTCGTCTCACCATGGCTTGCGCGGCGCGATGCAGACTGGTGGATCGACAGGCTCTACGACTTTGGAGAAACCCTCGGTGCAACGCTGGTGCGCACCTCAATCTCGCGCACCGTCATTGACGTGAACCGTGACCCGTCGGGGGCGTCTTTGTATCCCGGGCAGGCGACGACCGAGCTATGCCCGACGACAACTTTTGACGGCGAGCCGCTATATCGCGCCAACGCCACGCCGGACGCTGCCGCAATCGCCCACCGACGTGAGACTTACCACCTGCCCTATCACACTGCTCTCGCAAGCGAGCTCAAGAGACTGAAAAAGCTACACGCCGCGGTCGTACTGTACGACTGTCACTCGATCCGCTCGCGCATTCCGCGACTATTTGACGGCGACCTGCCTAACTTCAATTTAGGTACCCATAACGGCGCGAGCTGCGCACCGGCACTGGCGGCGGCGGTGGAGAGTGTCTGCGACGCGACAATGTATTCCCGCGTGACCAACGGCCGCTTCAAGGGCGGCTACATCACGCGCCATTATGGTAGCCCTGTGGAAGGCGTCCACGCCTTGCAAATGGAGCTCGCCTGCCGGGGTTACATGTTGGAAAAACCAGGCCCGGTGGATCCTGGTAGTTGGCCGCCGCGTTATGACGAACAGCACGCAATGCCCATGCGCGAAGCGCTCCTGCACATTTTGAAAACGTGCCTGACGTTTGCGCGGCGCATGTAATCATTACCGGCAGCGTCGGCCGGACGGTACAAGTTACGCGGCGCAAGTGTACCCGATAAGCGCACCGCGCGGATTACGCAGCAAGAGCGTCTGGCACGCCCAGTGCATATCGATCCGGCAAGCGCGAACGCAAGCGAGAGAATCGCCGGGGGATATCATGAGTGTCGATCGCCGAGTCATGAAGGCAGCCGCGCTGCTCGCCTTCCTCGCCGTGGGGTCGATTCTGTATTTCGCCGCGACAGCTTTTGTCCCTGTTGTCCTCGCCCTCTTCTTTGCACTCCTTCTTTCGCCGGCAGTCGCTGGCCTGCAGCGCTTGCGCGTGCCGCGCGCGCCGCAGGCTATCCGCAAGATCGAGCAGCGGATCCGGCCGGTGCGCTCGGTCATCGCCCAGGCCGATGCCGTCAAGCAGCGGGCCGATCAGCTCGCGCACGGCCCGCACGCGGCTGCTCCGCCATTACCGCCGTCGAGCTCGGCAGCTACTTTGGCACCATCGCAGTCATTAATCTCGGGCTCGGGCTCGCCACCGCCGCAGCCACGGCGGCGCTCGGAATGCGCAACGCACTTTTATGGGGGACCGTGGCCGCCGTCCTCAACTTTATTCCATTTCTGGGTCCCGTCACGACGCTCGCTAGTCTCGCGGTCGCAGCTCTCGTCACGTTCAATAGCGTCGGTCAGGCGCTCGCCGTGCCGAGCGCTTTTCGCGGCCTTCATTTGGTCGAGAGTCAGCTCGTGCAACCACTGTTCGTCGGCCAACGGTTCGATGTCAGCGCGCTTGTCATCCTGCTGTCCGTGTGGTTCGGATTCTGATTTTGGGGCGTCCCGGGCGTCGTGCTCGCCGTGCCGCTCTTCGAGGCTTTGAAAGTGGCATCGGAGCACCTTGAGGGATGGCACTCGGTGCGGGAGTTCCTAAGTCCGAACCCGCAGTGGCGGCCCATCAAGATTACGCGGCCCGACGGCTCGACTTCCAAAATGCGTGTTGTCCTCGCAGCGCGCGTGTCACTCTCGGCATAGCCCGCTCGCCGTTATGGGTCGCTAGGCACCGCATTTGCCGATGTCCACCGTTGTCACGATCGTCATTACTCTCCTAACCACGGCGCTCGTGGTGGCGCTCGGAATCAATCTCGCAACCGCCGAAAAGCGCCTGCTGTACCGTCCGCGGCGCCTGTACACGAGCCGCGATGCGGATTTCCGTCGTGCTCTGGGCGTCCTCCTGGGTCCACCGCTTGTCGCGGGCAACGAGGTCACGACGCTTATCAATGGCGGAGAGATCTTCCCCGCGATGTTGGAGGCTATCAATACAGCCGAAGTCAGCATCACTTTTGAAACCTTCGTGTTTCGCGACGAGATCGGCAAGCTCTTCTGCAAGGCGCTCGCGACGTCGGCACGCCGCGGCGTGCGCGTGCACGTGCTCCTCGATTGGCTCGGATCGCGCAGCATGGCCCCCGCGATACTGAGCCCGATTCGCGATGCCGGGGCCGACGTACAGCTCTATCACGCGCCGTCGTGGTTTCACCTCGGACGTCTCAATAACCGCACCCATCGGAAGATTATGGTCATTGACGGCCAGACGGGCTTCACGGGTGGCGTCGGGTTCGGGCGCGAATGGGCCGACAACAAGGAATATCCGAAGGACTGGCGCGAGTCACACTACAAGGTGAAGGGTCCGGTGGTTGCGCAGATGCAGGCAGTGTTCGTCGATAACTGGATCAAAGCCACCGGCCGCGTGCTGCACGGCGCCGAATACTTCCCAACGCACTTGCCCGTGCAGGGAGACATGGACGCACAGATGTTTGGCAGCTCTCCGGTCGGCGGCTCAGAGAGCATGCATCTCATGGTGCTGCTCGCCCTCACCGCCGCGCAGAGCTCGATCGATATTGAAAACCCGTATTTTGTGCCGGACCGGCTCACGGTCGAAGCGCTCATAGAGGCCCGCCGCCGCGGCGTGCGCGTCCGTATTGTGGTTCCGGGTCGTTATACCGACGCACGCATCGGCCGCTGGGCGGCGCAGGGCCTGTATGGCGTCCTATTGCAGTCGGGTATCGAGGTTTACGAATATCAGCCGACGATGATCCACTGCAAAGTCATGGTGATCGATGGCGAATGGACGTCGGTCGGCTCGGCGAATTTTGACGATCGCTCATTTCGCCTGAACGATGAGGCGAATCTCAACGTCTTCAGCAAGCGCCTTGCGACGGAACAGATACGCCAAGTCGATGCGGACATCGCACAGTCAAAACGCATGGTGCTCAAGCGCTGGGCAAAGCGCGCGGCAGCGCGGCGCTTCTATGAGGGACTCGCATTGCTGCTGCGCTCACAATTGTGAGCGTTTGCACGATTACCGTCGTGCGGCTAGGAGATCGTTCAATGCGCATTCGGACTGTGTCCAGTCAAGCGGGGCACAGCCGGCGCGAAACACGCGCGCGCCCGTACCGCGTAGGCGCACATCAGCGCCCTCCACGTGCAGCAGGCAGCCCTCGCGCAAGCCGATGACTGTCATCGACGGCTGCACACTCAAAAATTGAGCGATCCGCTCAGCGCGGGTTTCACCCTGATGGCCAGGCGGGTGCGCCTCATTGTAGTGCGCATTGATCTGGAACGGAACGAGACCCAGTGCGCGCAGGGAGCGCGGCTCAATAATAGGCATGTCATTGGTCGTTGAAATTGTCGGGCAAGCAAGCACGCTGCCAGCGCTCCAGCCGATGTAGCGGGTTCCCGCGCGCACCCGTTCAGCGATGAGCTCTACGAGCTCCGCCACGTACAACTGCGTCAGAAGGTGAAAAGTGTTGCCGCCGCCCACGTCGATGGCGCCGGCGGCGCGCACGGCCACTGCTGGATCGGCCGTTTCGTGGAGAGAAACCAAGGCGTAGCCCATCTCGGCAAATGCCGCCCGCACGCGCTGAGCGTAGTCATCATAGGTGGCGAATGATCCGGGCACCGCCGCGTACGGAATAAAGTGCACGGTTTTAACTTGCGGCCCCAAGAACGCTTCGATCTCTGCCCGTGACCACAGCAAATAGGTGCCGTCCGGAGCCCGGGAGTTACTGAGAAGCAGAAGATTCGTTGCCATGTTTCGCGCACTAGCAAAGCAGGCGGATCGGGCGGCCATGAATCGCATTGATCAAGCACCGGGCGCAATTTTATCCATTATTTACATGGTGATGTATAAGATTACCTTATATTCTTAGCACATTGTTTTATAACGATTAAAGCGTCTAATAATTCATGTGCGAGCGCGGCGCTGCGAATCCTTTCGTCTCGGCTTTGCGCGACCCAACCCCCGATGCCGCTCTTCCGGTTCGGGTGAGGCGCAGCGAATGCGCACGGCCACCCAATGAAATCCGTGTGCCACAAGGCTAGATAGCGGCCGACATCCCCGCGCTGGACGTACTCCCAATAGTTGTCTTCGAGCGCCGATACTTGAACAACCGGGGTGCTCGGTGCTGCGGCAACGCCAAGTGGCCCAAAGAGCACGGCGCTCGCGAGGTAGGCAGGTGCGAGAAAAGTTGCGTGAGATGTAGGCATGATTCTTCCATTCCTTCTGCTAGCGTTTCGTTCCGTCCTGCCGACGCTTGCCCCCTGGCGCACGCCCGACCCGCGCGATTGTGTCCGGTCCACAATTCGACGACCGCGCTTGATAGAGCGCGCCTGATTGAACGCTCTGGAAGCCGCCGTTCGCGACCGGCAGATCAGAATCAACACCGACCGCGCCGCTCCGTTAATTGGCCGACCATGGATTCGCCACGTCGATCGCCAAATCAGAAAAGTGCTTAGTGTTTCGAGGGGCGGACCTCGCGCGCCGAGCGGGAATGTTCCGGCCGATCTGCGTATCATAGATGTGATGTCCGTGGCGCATTGCGCGCCGTCTCGAATGACCGGTCGCGCATGGGTTACATTGCTGGCATGACACACTCAACGCCTCGACTCGCAGCCCATGAGGTGCGCACAACGCTGCCGCGTTTATTCGCGGCACTCGCAGAGGCCGACGCGATCACCCTCGGTCATTTGCACAAGGTCAAGCCCCGCTACAAGGCAGATGGCAGCGAGGTGACCGTCGCCGACAGGGCCGCGGAACGCGTGCTGCGCCGGCATCTGCGCGCGGCCAGGCCGCGCGATGCCGTGCTCGGCGAGGAGTACGGCGGCACTCTTGCGCGAGTCGGCCGCTGCTGGCTCCTCGACCCGATCGACGGCACGGCGTCCTACGTTCTCGGCCTGCCGATGTTCGGCACACTCGTGTCGCTACTCATCGATGGCGAGCCGGTCTTCGGTTGTATCCATCTGCCGGCGCTCAAAGAAACCACCTATGCGGCGCGGGGCCTCGGTTGCTGGCTCACGCGTGACGGCGCGCGCCCGCGGCGGGTCCGCGTCGCCGCGCCACGCGCACTGTCCGCTGCGCAGGTCGGGCTCACCAGCTTAAAAGAGAGCGATCTTGCGCGCCCCCGTGGTCCATGGCGGCTCACAGAGCTCGCGCGCACGGCCGGCCGCCTCCGGCTGGTCGGCGACTGTGTACAGTACGCGTTGTTGTGCCGTGGGGCGCTCGACGCCGCGATCGATCCGCTAATGAAACCGTGGGACATCGGAGCCCTCGCGCCGTGCGTGCTTGAGGCCGGCGGTTCGATCAGCGACCTCACCGGCGAGACCGCGCGGATCGTTGAGCGCAGCTCGTTCGTCGCGGCGAGTTCCGCGCACCTGCGCCGCGCGATCTGTGCGCACGTCGGGAGACCCGCTGCATGACGTGACGACGGCTCCGCCCTGCGACCGCAATTGATCACAGCAACGACCGCAGACCGGTCGTTGGCATGCCCAAGAGCTGTCGTTCGCCCATGAAGAATCTTTTGTGGGTGTGTCGACCTTTCGTGCTATTCAGCCGGTATAGGCCCCACGCGAGCTCAAGCCCGCCAAGACGGAGGAATTGCCGATGACGGAATTCTTGCTGACCGGTCGCTGCTTCTGCGGCGTAGTGCGCTACCAATGCGGTGCGCTGCTCTATCCGCCAACACTGTGCCACTGCGAGTCTTGCCGGCGAGTTGCCGGCGCACATTCTGTCGCCTGGTTGACAGTCCCGGCCGAGAGCCTCATCTACCCAACGGCGAAGCCGGTAGAGTTTAGTTCATCGTCGCAGGTGTTCCGGTCGTTCTGCGGCCAATGTGGCACCCCGTTGACCTACCGGCGCGAGGAACGCCCAGGCGAAATTGATATCACGCTCGCGACCCTGGATCGGCCCGCGGCAATAGTACCAGTCGACCATATTTGGATGGAGGATGCGCTGCCGTGGGACCGACCGGGCGACGGACTGCCGCAGTATCTGAAGACGCGCGGGCGCCAATCTTAGAGCGTGTTTACGCTCGCCCTCCGCCCTGCTGCGAAGGTAGACGCAGTCAGCTTCGGACGCGCGCACCGTGAGCTAAGTCTACGGGGTCAAGGCGTCGTCCCGAAGTTCAGCCGCCCGACTTCCGCCATCACAGACAGCCGGCCAACGCCGGTCATCCGGGACGGCAAAAACAAACCCGCAGCGGACGCTCATAACTCGCGGCTCGCAAGTCGGTTACCGCGACGGCCAATCGGTTCCCAGTGATCCGCTCTATTAAATGCTCCGAAGCTGCCGGTATGTCAGGCGCGGCAGCGCGCATTGGGGCAATACCTGGCGCACAAAAATTGGGACGGGTGGGGATCGAAATTTCCTCACAAGTAAATGAAGCAGCGAGTCTTTCTGGATTGGGCTCCGGCAAGTTGCCCCCAATTCTGCCCCCAGACGAAATGCGCCTGGCTTCCCGGGACTATACCTAGCCCCCTTTCAAGCGGCAGTATTGCCGCATGTATCCCGCGCCTTCAGCGTCACCTCAAGACATTCGCGGAGATCTCAGTACGGCCCAACAGCAGTCAGTCAACTCTTCAATTTGGACACCCACGAGCGGCCGTTCGCGCTTACGCCGTCGGAGCGATTATACAGGCCGCACCGCGGGTGCGCCGAAGACGCATTTCTCGCGTTGCGGCTGGCTAAGGCTCTGCTAAGAGCTTTTTTGTGGCACGGGCGAAATAATTGAGCTACAATGTAGCACAGTTAAGTGGAGAATGACCCATGGCTCAAAGCACCGTCGTTCGAGCCCGAATCGATGAACGAACGAAGAACGAGGCCGCCGCGGTACTCGCCGCGATGGGGCTGACCGTGTCTGATGCATTCCGGCTCCTGATGGTGCGCGTCGCCAGAGAGAAGGCGCTGCCATTCGAGCCGCTGACGCCGAATGCCGCGACGATTCGCGCGATGAAGGAGGCGAGGAAAGGGAAACTCAAGGGATTTGACCGGGTCGAAGATTTGATGGCTGACCTGAATGCGAAGGATTGAGCGGACGAACGCGTTCAAGCGCGACTACCAGCGCGTAATCGCCACGCCCAAACACCGCGACCTCGATAACCTGCTTCCCGCCATCCTAACTCTTCTCGCGACCGATACATCGCTCCCGGCAAAGTACGTCGATCATCCGTTGCGCGGGGAATGGAAGGACTATCGTGATTGCCATGTTAAACCCGATCTTGTGCTGATCTATCGGAAGACGGGCGATCAAGTACTGCAGCTCGTGCGACTCGGCTCGCACAGCGCTCTAGGGTTTTAAGAACTCGACAGGCGCCACCCGGCCTATTCTGTTGAAGAACTCGAAATCCTGAGACCGCCGTCTTTCTGCCGAAAGCCATTCGTACCAAAGATGGCCCTCACTTTTCTCGTATAGACAATCGAGAGGCTCTGTGGCAGTACATCGAGTATTTCCCGTATCCCCCTGCGCTATCGACCCTGCAGGGCGTCTGATTTTTTAGG
>Ga0066793_10000081_pt1 | contig 28827 bp, 26 predicted proteins | sample PersoiDNA2013189_FD_83876 | JGI IMG/M metagenome (GOLD analysis project Ga0066793, IMG submission 83876) | Permafrost soil microbial communities from the Arctic, to analyse light accelerated degradation of dissolved organic matter (DOM) -... | ecosystem: Environmental > Terrestrial > Soil >... | reverse complement strand
GCGCGTCTTCAGACGGCGCTTCTTCTTGTAGCGGGCGCTCACGTCGCCCGCGCCATGCAGCTCCCGCTACAAGAAGAAGCGCCGTCTGAAGACGCGCACCGTGGGCGTCGGCTCCGATGCGCCGCATGGCTTTGAGATGCCGACCGCGCCGGTGCGGCGCGAGGTTGGGATCGGCGCGACGATTACGGTCGCAGAGCTTGCGCAGAAGATGGCGGTCAAGGCGACCGAGGTCATCAAAGTTCTGATGAACTTAGGCGTCATGGCGACCATTAATCAGCCGATCGAGCCGGAGACCGCCGTACTTGTCGTGGAGGAGATGGGCCACACCGCCAAAGTCCTGCTGGAGAACCAGATTGAACATGAATTGCAGGGCGTGCCGAGCGAGACCAGCAACGAGGAGCCGCGCGCGCCGGTCGTTACCGTCATGGGTCATGTGGACCACGGCAAGACGTCCCTTCTCGACCATATTCGCACCACGAAAGTCGCCGCCGGCGAGGCGGGCGGCATTACCCAGCATATCGGTGCCTATCATGTTGAGACGCCGAAGGGCGTCATCACTTTTCTCGACACCCCAGGGCATGCGGCGTTCACTGCCATGCGCGCGCGCGGCGCGCGGGCGACCGACGTGGTCGTGCTCGTTGTGGCGGCCGATGACGGCGTCATGCCGCAGACCATTGAAGCCATTCAGCACGCGCGCGCGGCGGGCGTGCCGATCGTCGTTGCCGTCAACAAGATCGACAAAAGCGATGCGGACCCGGACCGCGTACGCACCGAGCTTGCCAAGTACGATGTCATTCCCGAGGACTGGGGCGGCCAGAACATTTTCGTGAAGGTCTCGGCGCGTACCGGCGAGGGCATCGATCAGTTGCTCGAAGCGATCTTGCTGCAGGCCGAGGTCCTTGAGCTGCACGCGCCGCGCGACGGTCTTGCCTCGGGCGTCGTGATCGAAGCGAGCATGGAAAAGGGACGTGGCGCGGTTGTTACCGTGCTCGTCAAGCGCGGCACGCTGCACATGGGCGACGTCATTCTCGCAGGCTCGGAGCAGGGCCGGGTGCGCGCCATGTTTGACGAGAACGGCCAGCCGCTGCACGCGGCGCTACCTTCGATGCCGGTCGTGGTGCTCGGCCTCTCCGGTGCGCCGAACGCCGGCGATGATCTTTTGGTTGTGGAGAACGAGAGAAAGGCGCGCGAGGTCGCGGTCTATCGGCAGAGCAAATTCCGCGATGTGAAGCTTGCGCGCCAGACGACCCGCAGCGATGACGTGTTCTCACAGATCGACGGCGACAAGGCGGGTAGCATTGAGATCGTGCTGAAAGCCGACGTGCAGGGCAGCGCTGAGGCGCTGCGCGATGCGCTCACCAATCTGTCGATCGATGAGATCCAGGTGAAGGTCATCGCAAGCGGCGTCGGCGGCATCACGGTATCGGATGTGCAGCTCGCCTCCGCCTCCAAGGCACGCATCATCGGCTTCAACGTGCGCGCCGACGCCGGCGCGCGCGAGGCGCTGAAGGAGACCGGCGTGGAACTGCGCTACTACAGCATCATCTATGAGGCCATCGATGACGTGAAGCAGATGATGACCGGCATGCTGCAGCCGGAAATCAAGGAACAGATCGTGGGCATAGCGCAGGTGCGCGACGTGTTTCGTTCGAGCAAGTTCGGCGTGGTTGCCGGCTGCCTCGTCACCGAAGGCACGGTGCGGCGCAATAATCCGATCCGCGTGCTGCGCGATAACGTCGTCATCTTTGAAGGCGCGCTCGAGTCGTTGCGCCGCTTTAAGGATGACGTCAGTGAAGTGCGCGCGGGCACCGAGTGCGGCATTGGCGTCAAAAACTATCAGGACGTGCGTGTCAACGATCAGATCGAGTGCTTCACACGCGTCGAGGTCGCCCGTACGCTGCAGTAATGTGGCGTATGCGGCGCTCAGCTTTTGACTACACCTCGGCCGCGCAACCGCAAGATCGAGGCCGAGTTGCAGCGCGCACTCGCGGAGCTCATCGCGCGTGAGGTGAAGGATCCGCGCGTCGGCAATGTGACCATTTCCGCGGTCGATCTCGCGCCCGACATGCGCATGGCGCGCGTGTATTTCACGCCGTTCGCTTCGCACCATTCGCCGCAGGAAGTGCACGAGGGTTTGACGCGCGCAGCAGGCTTCCTGCGCGGCGCGGTCAGCCGCCGCTTGGGGCTGCGTTATGCGCCGCGACTGCAGTTTTTATTCGACGACGCATTTGACAAGGCGGCCGAACTCACCGGCCTCATCAATCAGGCGGTGGCGCGCGATCGTAGCGGCGGCGAGTCCTGAGCGCACAGCGTGCGCACGGGTATCCTGCTCCTCGATAAGCCGCTCGGGCTTTCCTCGAACGCGGCCTTGCAGCGCGTGCGCCGCCTGTTGGGCGCCGCCAAAGCAGGACACGTCGGCAGCCTCGATCCTCTTGCGACCGGGATGCTGCCCATCTGCCTTGAAGAGGCGACCAAGATCGCGGGCGACATTGTCGCGGGAAGGAAGTGCTATCGCTTCAGCATCGGCCTGGGAGCGCGCACGGCGACCGGGGACGCGGAGGGTGCGGTTGTCGAGACTCTACCGGTGCCGGCGCTCGCGCACGCCAGCATCGAACAGGTCTTGAGCGGATTTCTCGGCCGGCAAGCGCAAATACCGCCCATGTATTCGGCATTGAAGCAGGGTGGCCAGCCGCTCTACCGCCTGGCGCGCGCCGGGCTCGAGGTCGAGCGTGCCAGCCGCCCGATCGATGTGAGCTCTCTTGCGCTCATTTCCATTGCGGAGGCCGCACTGACGCTCGAGGTCATCTGTTCAAAGGGCACGTATGTGCGCACGCTCGCCGAGGATATTGCGCGCGCCTTGGGCACTTGCGGCTATGTGACCCGTCTGCACCGCGTGTACGTCGAGCCTTTTGTGTCCGAGGCGATGTACAGCCTTGAGCGTGTCGCAGCCTTGCGCGCCGCCGGGGATTGGCCGGCTCTCCTGCCGGCCGATTTTGCCGTACGGCACCTCGCCGCCGTTTGCCTCGATACGGCCGGCACTGTACGACTGCTACACGGGCAGATGGTTGCGAGCGGCGCTGCCGCCGCTGTGAGCGGCCGTGTGCGCCTTTACGACGATGCAGCGCGCTTCCTCGGGATCGGGGAGGCGGACGGGCAGGGCCAAGTGCGCCCGCGACGGCTGTTTGTCTTGTAGCGGGGCCTCCACCACAGGTAGAATTCCGCGGTTGCAATGGCTCTAAAGATTAAGATTCAGGATTAGTTAATGACCTTATCCAGTGAGAAGAAGGATGGGATTCTCGAGCAGTTCCGCCGCGGTCCGCGGGACACCGGTTCGCCCGAAGTCCAGGTAGCGCTCCTCTCCGAGCGCATCAACGGATTGAGCGGTCACTTCGCGGCGCACAAGGGCGATCATTCCTCGCGGCGCGGTCTGGTGAAACTCGTCAACCAGCGCCGCAAACATCTCGACTATCTGAAAGCCACGCAACCCCAGAAGTACCAGGAGCTCGTCGAGCGCCTCGGGCTTCGCCGCTGATCCACATCGAAGGCCGCGCCATCGTAAACCGCGCGTTGCCTCGTGGTTTCTCATTATTGGTTTTCACTTCGAGGATTGAAGCGTGAGCGCTGTTAGCAAATCATTCGCATACGGGCCCCATAGCGTTACTATCGAGACCGGCGAACTCGCCCGCCAAGCGGATGCCGCGGTTCGTGTGACGGTTGGCGACACCGTCGTGCTCGTCACGGTCTGCGCTCAGCAGCAGGCGAAGCCTGGGCGTGACTTCTTCCCCCTGACGGTCAACTACATCGAAAAGACCTACGCGGCGGGGCGCATCCCCGGTGGGTTCTTCAAGCGTGAAGGTCGGCCGACTGAGAAGGAGACGCTGACCTCGCGGCTCATCGATAGACCCATCCGTCCGCTCTTTCCGGACGGCTTTCTGAATGACGTGCAGGTCGTCGCGACTGTGCTGTCCGTCGATCCGGAGATCGATTCCGACGTGCCCGGGTTGTTGGGCGCATCCGCAGCCCTTGCGCTTTCGGGCATTCCCTTCAATGGCCCGATAGGCGCTGCGCGCGTCGGCTACAAAGACGGGAAATATCTCTTGAATCCGCCGGCGAAGGAACTCGCCGATTCCGCGTTAAATCTCGTCGTCGCCGGAACCCAGGCCGCGGTACTCATGGTCGAATCCGAGGCGCGCGGCCTGTCCGAGGAGGTCATGCTGGGCGCGGTGGTCTTCGGCCACGAACAGATGCAGATCGCGATTAGAGCCATTCGTGAGCTCGCCTCGGAAGCGGGCAAGCCGCGTTGGGCGTGGAAAGCCGAAGCTGACAACGCGGAGCTTGCCAGCGCGGTTGCGCTGCACGCGCAGGCTGCCGTTACGCAGGCCTACGCCATCACCGAGAAATTGCAGCGCCGTAACCGACTTTCGGAAGTGAAGACACAGACGCAAACGGCGCTCAGCGCCGGGGAAGTCCCGAAGTGGAGCGCGGAGCGGGTTGAAAATCAGCTCTTCAAGCTCGAGAGCAACATTGTGCGGCAGCGGATTCTAAACGGTGAGCCGCGTATCGATGGCCGCGATGCGGTGACGGTACGCCCGATTACGGTAAAAGTTGGGGTGTTGCCGCGTACGCACGGCTCGGCGCTCTTCACCCGCGGCGAGACTCAGGCGCTCGTCGTAACGACGCTCGGCACGAGCCGCGATTCACAGATCATCGACGGGCTCGATGGCGAGCGCCGCGAATCCTTCATGCTGCACTACAACTTTCCGCCGTTCTCGGTCGGTGAGACCGGGATGATGGGATCGCCGAAGCGCCGCGAGATCGGCCACGGCAATCTCGCGCGTCGCGGCGTCAAAGCCGTCATGCCCGACATGGCGAAGTTTCCATACGTCATTCGTGTGGTATCGGAAATCTTGGAATCAAATGGCTCGAGCTCCATGGCGAGCGTGTGCGGAACAAGCCTTGCGCTCATGGACGCCGGCGTGCCACTGCTGGCGCCGGTCGCAGGCGTTGCGATGGGACTCGTGCTTGAGGGCGGGCGCTTCAAAGTGCTGACCGACATCCTCGGTGACGAGGATCACCTGGGCGACATGGATTTCAAGGTCGCCGGCACGAAAGATGGTGTCACGGCCTTGCAGATGGATATCAAGGTTGAGGGTGTGACGCCCGAGATCATGCGCGTGGCGCTCGACCAGGCGCGCCACGGCCGTCTGCACATCCTTGCTGAAATGAACAAGGTGTTGAGCACGACGCGCGAGAAGATGTCCGATTGGGCGCCTTCGATCATCACCTTGAAGATCGATCAGGAGAAGATCCGCGACGTCATTGGCAAGGGTGGCGCGGTGATCCGTCAGATCACCGAAGAGACCGGTACGACCATCGACATCGAAAACGACGGCACGGTGAAGATCGCCTCGGTAAGCGGCGCGGCGGGCCGCGAGGCACAGCGGCGCATCGAGCTCATCACGGCCGACGTCGAAGTCGGGCGCATCTACGAAGGCAAAGTTGCACGACTCATGGATTTCGGCGCGTTCGTCACGATTCTTCCGGGTCGCGACGGTCTCGTGCACATCTCGCAGATCTCCGACGAACGCGTCGAGCGTGTAGGTGACAAGCTGAAGGAAGGCGATCTCGTGCGCGTCAAAGTGCTCGAGGTCGACCGGCAGGGGCGCGTGCGACTGACGATGCGCAGTGTCGATGCGGCATAGGCCGCCACGGTTCGCCAACTAAGCTGCAGTTAAGGCACCGGGCGCGCGTCCGCTGCTGCGTCCTCGGCTACTCCCCTGCTGCCGTTGGCAGCATTGACGAGGGTGCGGTAGATCTCGTCCTGCACGGACCGCCAGCGCTGATAGTTCTTCTGCGCAAGGCCCGTGATGGTGGCAAGCGGCTCGGCATCCGCGCCGTTCTTGGTGCGCTCGCGGGTATCACGCTGATGGGACGCGAAGAGCTTGAAGCTCTGTTCCAAATAGCTGCCAATCATGTCGTGAACCTGACCATCATGTGAGCGGATGATCTGCGACAAAAAGTCGCGGCTCATGAGCGGGTCGGCCGCCTGCTCCAGCTCAGCGATGACCTGTAAGAGAATGCAACGTGTGATGTCGTCCTGAGATTTCTTGTCAATTACGACGAAATCAATTCGCTCAACGACCAACTTGCGCACATCCGCCAACGTGATGTAACGGCTCTCCACCGTGTCATACAGGCGTCGGTTAGGATATTTTTTTATGACCCGCGATTCATTCATTGCACGCCCCTTTGGTGTTATTAATTTATCCAATCCTTCGGCGTCTGCAGTCCCATGGCGTCAGCTCATCTCCACATACCTTAGTACAACAGGGCAGAAGGACCAAATTAAGGCGCCATAATGGGCGCTGTTGCTTTTTTGACACGTTCTAAGGTGGCCGGATCCCAGTGCTGTATCGCCCAGGAAAGCACGGTCTGGGGAGACTCTCCCAAAAGCTCGCTGGGCGGCCTCTGACGAAGCAAATCTAACGCCTCGACAAGGGGCCGGCCGCCGGCCAGCGGATCGACCGGGACCGAACGGCGGGACTTGGCAAGCTTTGCGCCATCGGGTTCCACTACCACAGGCAGATGGGCGTAGCGCGGCGCGGGCAGGTCAAGCGCGCGCTGCAGGAGGAGCTGCCAGGCGGTGCTTGGCAGGAGGTCGGCGCCGCGAACAATATCGGTTACCCGCTGCTGCGCGTCGTCGACCACGACCGCGAGTTGGTAGGCCACAACCTGATCGCGCCGTCGAATGACGACATCCCCAAGCTCGCGCATATCGAAGGAACAGAGTCCCTGGAAGCGATCTGCAAAGCGTACGCTTTCGGTCTCACACACACGAAAGCGCACAGCAGCCGCCCCGGAGCCGGCCGGTTGATTGCGACACGTACCTGTGCACCGGCCATGTTCGCCATCCGTGCGGCTGCGCCGCGTGCAGTAGCACTCAAAGGTGAGGCCGCGGCGAGCGAGGTCGCGCAAGGCGTCCTCGTACAGAGAAAGGCGGCGACTTTGATATTCGATGGGCCCATCCCAGGCGAGGCCGAGTGCCTCCAAGGTGCGCTTGATTTCATCGGCGCAGTCCGGGCGCACGCGCGCGGTGTCGAGATCTTCGATGCGCAAAAGCCAACGGCCGCGATGCCGGCGTGCGTCGAGAAAGCTGCCAAGCGCAGCGACCAGTGATCCTAAGTGCAGCGGACCGGTGGGAGAGGGCGCGAAACGACCGACGTAGCCCATGCTGCGCCGCGTGTCAGATTCATCCGGTTAGCGGTAGCGGTCGTCGCGATCGCCATACTGCCGCTCGCGCCGCTCACGGCGCTCCTGCGCCTCGATAGTGAGCGTCGCGACGGGCCGTGCCTCGAGGCGCTTGATGCCGATCTCCTCGCCAGTCTCGAGGCAATATCCGTAGCTGCCGTCCTCGACGCGCTTCAGCGCTTCGTCGATCTTGCGGATAAGCTTGCGCTCCCGATCGCGAGTGCGCAGCTCGAGACTAAATTCCTCTTCCTGAGTCGCGCGGTCATTCGGATCGGGGAAATTCGCAGCCTCATCCTTCATGTGCGACACGGTGCGGTCGACTTCTTCCATGAGGTCGCGCTTCCAGCTCTGCAGAATCTGGCGGAAATGCTCGAGCTGCTCCTTGCTCATGTACGCTTCGCCGCGCTTTGATATATACGGCTGAACGTTGCGGGGTCCTGCGAGGAGGCTGCCGGGGTCGCCGGAGTCGTTTTCCTCAGGCTCTTGCGCGACGCTAATTGGGGTTACGCGGGCGGGAATCGGCGTGGGCGCGGGGCTCGCCGGCTTAAGCGCTGCAGCGCGGGTAGCGCTTGCGGCAAGCGGTGCGAGCGGCTTACGGGAAGTCGCAGGCTCGGCGGATGTAGGCTTTTTCGTTTGTGGCACAGTTCTTCGCAGAGGAATGACGGTTTTTGCTTTCTCAACGGGCTTGCTCGCAGCTTCCTTGCGGGCTGCAGGTCGACTCACCGGTTTCTTCGCCTTGGTGGGTTTTGGCGCGGGCTTCTTGGCCGGCATCGGACACTCCTCAACAGCATGAGCCCATTTAAGGACGCGGGATTATACCGGCCGACTCCCCTATGTACAGGGCGCTAGCCAGCCGATTTTGCGGTGCTCGACGCTGATGCTGGTGTGAATCCCGCCGCGCACCTTGAATTTGGCGCTGAGGCGCATGAAGCGCGGCGCGACCGCCGCCACCAGATGATCAAGAATTTCGTTGCTGACCGCCTCGTGGAAGGCGCCGCGGTCGCGAAACGATACAATATAGAGCTTGAGCGACTTCAGCTCCACGCACAGTCGATCGGGAACATACTCGAGCGACAAGGTTGCAAAGTCCGGCTGTCCGGTTTTCGGACACAGGCAGGTGAACTCCGGGATGCGCATGCGGATCGTATAGTCGCGATCGGCTGCGGGGTTCGCGAACGTCTCGAGGCCGCTTGCGGGGTGTGCACTCATTCGTGTTTACTTTACACTACCTGATGCGCGCCACGCCGCCACGCGAAAACGCTTCCTCATGAGATCTTTGAGATGCGGCTGACCAAGATCAAGCTCGCCGGCTTCAAGTCCTTCGTCGATCCCACGCAAGTCAGCTTTCCAAGCAACCTTACCGCTATCGTCGGACCGAACGGCTGCGGAAAATCCAACGTCATCGATGCGGTGCGCTGGGTCATGGGCGAGCTGTCGGCGCGCCATCTACGCGGTGATTCGATGGCCGACGTAGTCTTCAACGGCTCAAGCGCGCGCAAGCCCGTCGGCAGCGCCTCGGTCGAGCTTGTTTTTGACAACGCGGACGGCAAGATCGGCGGCCCGTATGCGAGTTACAGTGAAGTCTCGCTCAAGCGTCAGGTGACGCGCGACGGCATCTCGAACTATTTCATCAACGGGGTGCGCTGCCGCCGCAAGGACATCACGCAGCTCTTCCTGGGTACCGGCTTAGGCTCGCGCAGCTACGCGATCATCGAACAGGGCACGATCTCGCGCATCATCGAATCAAAGCCCGAGGACATGCGCTCCTTTGTCGAGGAGGCGGCGGGGATTTCGCGCTACAAGGAGCGGCGCCGCGAGACCGAGAGCCGCATCGCCGAGACGCGCGAGAACCTCGAGCGTCTGCAGGACCTGCGCGACGAGATCGAGAAGCAGATCCGCCATCTGCAGCGCCAGGCGAGCACCGCGCGTCGTTACCAAATGTTGAAGGAGCGCGAACGGGTGCTCACGGCCGAGCTCTTGGCGCTGCGGCTGCGCGAGCTCGACAGCGGCGCGCAGGCGCACGACAGCACCGTGCGCGCGCGCGAACTTGCGATGCAGACCGAGCTTGCCGAGCAGCGCGGCGCCGAGGCCGCGCTGGAAAAGCAGCGCGTTTATCATGGCGAGCAGTCCGAGCGGGTGTCGGCGGTACAGGCGCGCTATTACGAGAACGGCGCGGAAATTTCCCGCACCGAGCAGCTGATTTCACATACGCGCGCGCTGCGCGAACGCCAGCGTACGGATTTGGCGCAGGCGCGCGGCACGTTGAATGATCTGGCACTGCATATCGAGCGTGATGAGCGTGAGCTCGAGGTCCTGCGTGCCGAGCTTGCGGAGCTTGCTCCCAAGCTCACCGCGGCGGCGAGCGCCGAGGAAGACCACGCCGCGACGCTCGAAGCAGCGGAGCACTCGCTGCAGCAGTGGCAGGCGCGCTGGGAAGAGTTCAACCGCGCTTTGGGTGCTGCCCATCAGACAACGCAAGTCGAACGTGCGCGCATCGAACAGCTTGAGAACCAAGAGCGGCGTCTCGCGACTCAAGCCGACCGGCTCGCTGTCGAGCACGAGACGCTCGCCGTGCAGGATGCGGATGCGCAGTTGAAGGCGCTCGCCGATGAGGAGGCGCTCGCGCGCTCAAGTGGCGAGCAGCTGGCGCAGGCGCTCTCCGCGGCTCTCGAGCGCACGCAAGCACTGCGTTCCGAGCAGCTCGCGGTCGAAGCGCGCCTCGAAGCCGCGCGCAGCGAGCGCGAGCGCTTGCGGGCCGAACTCCTGTCGCTTGAGGCGCTGCAGCAGGCCGCCTTCAGTCAGGGCACTGATGGCGTTGCGCAGTGGCTTGCTGCGACGGGCTTGGCTTCCCGGCCGCGGGTCGCAGCGGCGCTCGAGGTGGCAGCCGGATGGGAGCGGGCCGTTGAGACGGCGCTCGGAGATTATTTGGAAGCGGTGTGCGTGGCGCGCCTCGATGACATTGGCGGCGCGCTCGAGGGATTTGCCGCCGGACGGCTTGCACTCATCGAGGACGGCGCGCGCGCACGCCCGGCTGGCGAGGAGACACTCGCTGCGAAGCTTTCCGGGCCGGCAGCCGTCGTTGCGCAGCTGACCTCTGTGCTTACCGCCGCGTCGCTGGCCGATGCGCTCGCGCGGCGCTCCGCGCTAGCCGCCGGCTGGTCCATTATCACGCAGCGCGGCGAATGGGTGGGCCGGGACTGGTTGCGTGTCACGCGCGGCGCCGATGCGCATGCGGGCGTCATCGAGCGCGAACATCGCCTGAAGAGTCTGCGTGAGGAATTCACGGCCGGCGCCGAGCGCGCGCGCGGCATCGAAGCCCATCTGGTCGCGGTGCGTCAGTCGCTCGCAGAGGCTGAAGTCGAGAGGAACGCTGCGCAGTCAGGAATTCAGGGCGCGCATCGTGCGCACGCCGAGCTCCTCGGGCAGTTGGAAGCGATGCGCGCGCGCTCGCAGGAAGCGACGTTGCGGCGCGCGCGGCTCGACGATGAGGCGGCAGGCGTTGCAAGCGAGATAGCACTGACGCAGGAGGTGCTGGCGCGCGCCGGACTTGAGCTTGCGCGCGGCTTGGTCGTGCTCGGCGAGCTTGACTCGCAACAGCCGCAGATCCATAGCGATCGCGATGAGACGCGCGAAGCGCTCATCGCGGCGCGCGCCGCGGCGCAGTCGGCGCAGCTCGCGGCGCGCGACCTGTTGATACGCAGCGAGTCGCTGCGCTCGACCGAAAATTCGATGGCAGTCGGCGTGCAGCGCATGGCGGAGCAGCGCACGCAGCTCGCGAGCCGCTGCGCGGCTCTGGAGCGGGAACTTGCCAGCGGCGATACCCCGATACTCGAGCTCGAGGCGCGGCTCGCTGAAGCGCTCGCACGGCGTCTCGAAGTGGAAGCAGAGCTTAGCGGCGCGCGCGGCGCGCTGGAGGATGCCGAGGGTGAGCTACGCGTGCTTGATGAGAAGCGTGTCGCTGCCGAGCAGCGCGTGTTGGATGCGCGTACTGCCATGGAGGAGGCGCGCATCGCCGCGTCTGAAACACGCGTGCGCCGTGAGTCGATCGCCGAGCAGTTTGCAGCCACGCATTTTGTGCTCGCCGACATCCAACAGAATCTCAAGCCCGAAGCAAATGTCCCTGCGTGCGAAGAGTCACTCGCCGCAGTGCGCGCTGACGTCGAGAAATTGGGACAGGTGAATCTCGCGGCGATCGACGAGCTGAAGGAACAGACCGAGCGCAAAGACTATCTTGACCGCCAATACACTGATTTGAACGATGCGCTCGTCACCCTTGATCAGGCGATGCGGCGCATTGATAAAGAGACCCGCAGCCGCTTTGAAGAGACGTTCGAGCGCATCAACGCGGGATTGAAGGAGAAGTTTCCACGGCTCTTCGGCGGCGGCCACGCCTATCTTCAACTCGTGGGCGAGGATGTGCTCGCCGCGGGAGTCGCCGTAATGGCGCGCCCGCCGGGCAAGCGCAACAGCACGATTCATCTGTTGTCCGGTGGCGAGAAGGCGTTGACGGCGGTCGCGCTCGTGTTCTCGATCTTCGATCTGAATCCGGCGCCCTTCTGTCTGCTTGACGAAGTGGATGCGCCGCTTGATGAGCATAATGTAAGTCGCTTCTGCGAAATTGTCGGTGACATGTCCGCACGCATCCAGTTCATCATCATCACGCACAACAAGGCGACGATGGAACTGGTCTCACAGCTCATCGGCGTCACCATGAGCGAACCGGGCGTGTCGCGCCTCGTGAGCGTGGACATCGACGCGGCGCTGCGGCTCGCCGCGGTCTGACGGCAAGGGCGCCATGTCGCAACTGCGCTGGATACTCCTGACACTCGGGGCGCTGTTTATTGCTGCGCTCGCGTGGTGGGAGCTGCGCCGCCCGCGGCAGGCGCCGCGCGATGGCGCTGAACATCGTGAGCCGCAGCTTGCGCTGCCGCCGATTCGGGCGCGCGAGCCGGTGCGCGATCCGCCGGTTATGCACATCGGCAACGATCCGGAGCTGGTTGCCGTTGACGTGCCGCCGGCGCCGATCCTCGCAACGCCGCTGCCGGCCGCGCCGATCGTGGAGTGGCCTCCGGAGGAGGCGCGCCGCATTCTGACGCTGCGCATCCTCGCGCCGCGCGAGCGCTTCGCGGGGCGGACGTTGCGGCAAGCATTGTCAGCGCAGGGCTTCGTGCACGGGCGGCTGTCAATATTTCACAAGGCGGGCAGCGACGCGCGCGCCGTTTTGAGCGCCGCGAGTTTGACGCAGCCCGGAAACTTCGATCTTGCGACGATGGATACGCAGCGCTACGGCGGGCTCAATGTTTTCGCCGTCCTGCCGGGGCCGTTGCCGGCGCCGCAGGCTTTCGAGGAATTGCTCTCGAGCGCGCGCCAATTGAACGAGCGTCTGCAGGGCGCGCTGCAGGATGAGCGCGGTGATGCACTCACTGCGGCACGCATCGCCATTATGCGTGCGGAACTTGCCGGCGCTGCAGCACCGCCTGCGGATGCGCCGCCGTGAAACGCGCCGACGAGCTGCGCGCGCAGCTCGCAGCCTTGAATTACCGCTACTACGTGCTCGACGATCCGCAGGTTCCGGACGCCGAGTACGATCGGTTGATGCAGGAGCTCGTCGCGCTCGAGGGGAAGCATCCCGAGATCGTGACGGCGGATTCGCCGACGCAGCGCGTCAGCGGCGCGGCGGCACCGCAATTTCATGCCGTGCAGCATCGCGTGCCGATGCTGTCGCTGCGCAATGCATTTTCCGCGGACGAGGTGGCCGATTTTGACCGCCGGGTGCGCGAGCGGCTGCAAGCGGTGGCGGATATTGACTACATGGCCGAGCCCAAACTCGACGGGCTCGCCATCACCTTAAGTTACGAGAAGGGACGGCTCGTGCGCGCCGCGACCCGCGGCGACGGTGCAACGGGCGAGGATGTCACGGCGAACGTGCGCACCATCCGCTCGGTGCCGCTCGTGCTCGAGGGGCGCGCGCCGCCGCTGTTTGAGGCGCGCGGCGAGGTTTTCATGCCACTCGCGGGCTTCCGCCGCATGAACGACGCGGCGCGCGAGCATGGCGAGAGACTGTTCGTCAATCCGCGCAATGCCGCCGCCGGCGCGCTGCGCCAGCTCGATGCGCGAATCAGCGCGCAGCGTCCGCTTGAAGTGTTTTTCTACGGCGTCGGGGAAGTTGCAGGGGTAAAGCTTCCCGAGCGCCACAGCGAGCTGCTGGCACTGCTGCGCAAGCTCGGTCTGCGCACCAGCGGCGAAGCGCATCTCGTGCATGGACTGGCCGGCTGTCTTGAATATTACGCGGCGCTTGCCGCACGGCGCGCGCTGCTTCCCTATCAGATTGACGGCGTGGTCTACAAAGTGGACCGCCGTGACGACCAGGAACTTCTGGGGTTCGTATCGCGCGAGCCGCGTTGGGCGCTGGCGCACAAGTTCCCGGCAGAGGAGGAGGTGACACAACTGCAAAGCGTAGATTTTCAGGTGGGCCGTACGGGCGCGCTGACCCCGGTTGCACGACTGCGACCGGTGTTCGTAGGCGGTGCGACAGTGAGTAACGTAACCCTGCACAACATGGATGAGATTGAGCGCAATGATATTCGTATCGGCGATACGGTCGTGGTGCGCCGCGCGGGCGATGTCATCCCCGAAGTCGTACGGGTGCTGATCGAGCGTCGGCCCGCGGCTGCGAAGCCCGTGCTGCTGCCGGCTCACTGTCCGGTGTGCAACTCGCCCGTGCTGCGTGTCGCAGGTGAAGCCGCGGCGCGCTGCACCGGGGGATTTTCCTGCCGTGCGCAGCGTCAGGAGGCGCTCGCGCACTTTGCGAGCCGGCGCGCGCTGGATATTGAAGGGCTTGGCGACAAGCTCATTGAGCAACTGGTCGAACGCGAACTCGTGACGACGCCCGCCGACTTCTATTCTTTGACGGTGGATAAGCTTTCCGGGTTGGAGCGCATGGGCGAGAAGTCGGCGGCAAAGCTCGTGCAGGCACTGGCGCGCAGTAAGTCGACCACGCTGCCGCGGTTCTTATTTGCGCTCGGGATCCGCGATGTCGGCGAGGCGACGGCGCTTTCTCTGGCGCGTCACTTCGGCAGCCTCGAGAAGCTTATGTCAGCCGATGCCGCCGCTATCGAAGCGGTGCCCGATGTCGGGCCGATCGTCGCTGAGCACGTGGTGGTGTTTCTGGCGTCAAATACACATCGCAGCGTGCTTGCGCGGCTGCGCGAGCAGGGCGTGCATTGGAGCGATATGCAAAGCGCGCCCGCGGCCGGCACGCGCCTAGCCGGTATGAGCTTCGTCGTCACGGGGACGCTTGCGAGCATGACTCGCGAGGCTGCGCAGGAGCGCCTGCGCACGCTCGGCGCCAAGGTCTCCGCCAGCGTCTCCGCCAAGACATCCTATCTCGTGCATGGCGCGGAGCCCGGCTCGAAGCTTGCAAAGGCGACGCAGCTTGGCGTGCGCCTCCTCGATGAGCAGGCGTTTCTTGATCTCCTTAAGTCTTAAGCGAACGCCCTGATGGCGACGCGTACTAGATCTTCTTTTCGATCTGCGCGTTCTTCATGAGCCCGTCTGTGTAGGCCTTGAATTTCTTCGCCTGCACGACTTGCTCGAGCCTCTGACGGACTTGATCAAAAGTCGGCGGCGTGACGTCGCGTATGTCCGCGAGGCGAATGATGTGCCAGCCGTACTGGGTCTGAACCGGCTTGTGCGTGTACTCGTTTTTCTTGAGTGACACCATGGCGTCGGCGAACGGTTTCATGATGCGGTCCGGCGTCAACCAGCCGATATCGCCGCCATTGGTCTTTGACGGGTCCATAGATTCTCGCTTGGCGACGTCGCTGAAGTTGGCGCCTTTTTCAAGCTCGCCAATGAGCTTGCGCGCGAAGCCCTCGGTCGCGACCAATATGTGATGCACGTGGTATTCCTGGTGCGGCAAGAGGCCGACTTGAGTTTCATACTCGGCGCGTTCCTCTTGCTCGGTCGGTTTCTTGTCCTTCAGATAGCGATCGGACAGGGCTTGCTGCAGGACATTCAGCTGCGAGAGCTGCAACAGCGAGGCTGTCGCGGGTTCCTTGTCGATGCCTTCCTTCTTCGCTTCCTGAGCGATGACCTGCGCGCGAACCAGATTGTCGAGTGCCTGCTGGCGCTGCTCCGGCGTGAGTTCGCTCACCGAGCTCTTGCCCGCGAGGCCCTGGGCGTAGAAATCAAATGCGTCGCGCTCGATCGGCGTGCCGTTGACGATCGCGACCGGCCCGGCATTCGGGCTGGCGGGTGCGGCAGGCGTCGTGCTTGCGGAACTGCTCGCGGCGGAAGAGGTGCTCGTGGGCGCGCTCGGCGCTCCCTTGGGCTGACAGGCCGCAAGCGCCGCAAGCGTGCACACAACGATAATTCGGGTATAGAACATGTTTATATCTCAGTAAGTTATACAATGATCATGAAGTAACTTCTTCTGGAGTCAGGGCGCGGATGTTCAAGGCGTGCACGTCGCCGCGCATGAGGTCCGCAACTGCGGCGTACACCAGGCGATGGCGCTCGAGCTGCGGACGGCCGCGAAACGCCGCGCTCACGAGGCGCACGCGAAAGTGCCCGCCCTCGCGCGCACCGGCGTGTCCGGCGTGTGCGGCGCTGTCGTCACTGATGTCGAGCGCCAACGGCGCAAGCTCCTGCTCGAGAGCCGCGCGCAGCCGTGCGACGCGGTCGGCGCTCATGCGCGCTGCACCGCGGCGGCGCTGCGCCGTGAAAGCCAGAGGATCTGCGCACCGACGAAGACGAAGTTTGCCAGCGTCAAGCCAATGACTTTGAAGTTGACCCAGGCGCGCTCGCTCGCGTTGAACGCCACGGCGAGGTTCAAGAAGCCGAGGAAGATATAGAAGACGATCCACAGCCAGTTGAGTCGCCGCCAGACCGACGGTTCGACGCGCGTCTCGCCGCCGAGCGCAGCTGCCAAGAAGCGCTGCGCGAGAGGCTGCTTGCCGATCCAGAAGCTGCCGAGAAACGCGAGGCTCGCGAGCCAGAAAAATACCGTGGGCTTCCACTGAATGAAACGCTGGTTGTGCAGCACCAGCGTCGCCGTGCCGAAGGCAAACACGAGCACGGCGCTCAAGAGGTGCATCGGCGGCACGCGACGGCTGCGCACGTAGTCGGCGATCAAGAGCAAGGCCATCGACACCATGAGAGCCGCCGTTGCGACGTACAACCCGGCCGCCTTGTAGGCGACGAAGAAGGCGGCGAGCGGTGCGAACTCGAGCAATGCCTGCATTGATGTCCATATGTGAGCCGGCGGGCCCCGGCAAAGGCCGCGTATCATAGCTGATAGGGCATCCACCGTGAGTCAGTACTTTGAATTGCACCCCACAACCCCGCAGGCGCGGCTTATCCGCCGTGCGGCGGATATCGTGCGCGCGGGCGGCGTTATCGCCTATCCCACCGATTCCTGCTATGCGCTCGGCTGTCATATCGGCGACAAAGACGCACTCGAGCGCGTGCGGCGAATCCGCCAAGCAGACCGTCATCATCATTTCACACTGGTATGCCGCAATCTTGCCGACGTCGGGCGTTTTGCAAAACTTGATACCTGGCAATTCCGGCTCATCAAGGCCTGTACTCCAGGCCCGTATACGTTCCTGCTTCCGGCGACGACCGAGACGCCGCGGCGGCTGCAGCACGAGCGCCGCCGCACGATCGGCATCCGCATCCCTGACCATTCGGTGCCGCTGCTCCTCCTGGCGGAGCTCGGTGAGCCGCTCATGAGTTCGACGTTGATGCTGCCCGGGGATGCTCTGCCGCTCACGGATGGTCAGGAAATTCGTGCGCGGCTCGAGCATGAGATCGATGCCGTGCTCGACGGCGGAAATTGCGGTGTCGAGCCGACAACCGTCGTCGACCTCGCGGTCAGCCCGCCGCTGGTGGTGCGCGTCGGCAAGGGCGCGATTGCGGCAATTACAGGCGCGCCACGCGCCTGATGCGCCTGGGCTATAATCGCCGCTGCCTTTGTACCCGACGTGACCTCGACTTGCGAATACCCGTTCTGACGCTGGGGATGCCATGAGCGCCATCGCGGGTACACGGCGGGTGCTGTCAGGCATGCGCCCGACCGGGCCCCTACATCTGGGCAACTTCCACGGCGCGCTGCGCAATTGGGTGGAGCTGCAATACCAGTACGAGTGCTATTTCTTCGTCGCTGACTGGCACGCGCTGACCACCGGCTACGATGACACGGCGAGACTGCAGGAGTACATCCGTGACGTGCTCATCGACTGGCTTGCGGCCGGGCTCAATCCCGGCGTTGCGACGCTTTTCATCCAGTCGCACGTGCCCGAGCACGCTGAGCTCCACCTTCTCTTGTCGATGATCACGCCGCTCGGCTGGCTCGAGCGCGTGCCGACGTACAAAGATCAGCAGGCCGAGCTCAAGGAGAAGGATCTCGCGACCTACGGCTTTCTCGGCTATCCGGTGCTGCAGAGCGCCGATATCCTCCTGTACCGCCCGGCCTTCGTACCGGTGGGCGAGGATCAGGCCGCGCACGTGGAAGTGACGCGCGAGATCGCACGGCGCTTCAATCATATTTACGGCCGCGAGACGGATTTTGAGGCGAAGGCGGAGCGTGCGGTCAAAAGTCTCGGTGGGCGCAACTCCACCGCCTACCGACAATTGCGCCGCAAATTTCAGGAGACGGGCGATGCGCCATCGCTCGAGCGTGCGCGGGCACTCGTGCAGAGCAACAACCGTATCACGGTCGCCGACCGCGAACGGCTTTTGGGGTACCTCGAAGGATCCGGAGTGAGTATTCTGCCTGAGCCACAAGTGCTCCTGACCGCAGCGCCAAAGGTTCCGGGCCTCGATGGCCGCAAGATGTCCAAGTCCTATGGCAATACCATAGGGCTGCGCGAAGATCCTGAGCTGGTGACGCAGAAGCTGCGCGCCATGCAGACCGATCCGGCGCGCGTGCGGCGCACCGATCCGGGTGATCCGGAGAAGTGTCCTGTTTGGGATCTGCACCAGATCTACTCGGACGAGGCGACGCGCCAATGGGCGAGTGCGGGCTGCCGCAGCGCCGCTATTGGCTGCCTTGACTGCAAACAGCCGCTCATAGACAAAATCGTCGAGGAAGTGGCCGCCATGCGCCGGCGCGGACAGGAATTCGAGGAGCATCCCGAGCTCATCCGCGATATCGTTGCGGAGGGCGAGGAGAAGGCGCGCGAGGTCGCGCGCCAGACCTTGGAGGATGTGCGTCGGGCGATGCACTTGCGCGCCGGATGAGGAGAACTGTCGTGAAACCCGAGTTGACGCTCGTGACCTCGAACGAGCTCGCGCCAGCGCCTGCCGCCGCAGCGTCTCCGGAGCAGGTGGAGATGACGTTTGCGGTCGTAAACGGTGAGCCGGTGATGGAGTTGCCGCGCGACCTCTACATCCCGCCGCAGGCGCTCGAGGTGTTTCTTGAGGCCTTCGAGGGACCGCTCGACCTGCTGTTGTATCTCATCCGTCGCCGTAACCTTGCAATCCTCGACATCCCTATTGCTGAGATCACTCGGCAGTACGTGCAGTACATCGAGCTCATGCAGGAACTGCAGCTCGAGCTTGCGGGCGAGTATCTCGTGATGGCCGCAACGCTTGCCGAGATCAAATCCCGGATGCTGCTGCCGCGGCCACAGTTAAATGGCGAAGAGGGCGATATTGACCCGCGCGCGGAACTCGTGCGCCGGCTGCAGGAATATGAGCGCTTCAAGAGCGCCGCGGAAAGTATCGATCGTTTGCCGCGTCTGGAACGCGACGTCTGGGACGCAAGCGCCGACGTCAAGGACAGAAAGGTCGTGCAGCTTCTGCCGCAGACAACCCTGCAGGAGATGCTGGTCGCGTTCAAGGAAGTCGTCGTGCGGGCGGAGTTTTTCGCGCGCCACCATGTGCAGCGCGAACGCCTGTCGGTGCGCGAGCGCATGACGCAGATTCTCTCCACACTCGCGGGCAGCCGTTTCGTTGCTTTCACGGAGCTGTTTCATGCCGAGGAGGGACGGATGGGCGTGACGGTCACCTTTGTCGCGATCCTTGAGCTTGTGCGTGAGGGCTTGATCGAGATCGTGCAGTCGCAGCTCTTCGCACCGCTGCACGTGCGCGCAGCGCTCGCGCCCGCTACCTTACGCTTGGTTGAGAGTTCTCCTGCTGATGAGGTCAGCCCATGAATGAGGCCTACCTGAAGAATGTCATTGAAGCGGCATTGCTCGCGGGCGGCCGCCCGCTCACGATCGAGCAGATCGCGCAATTGTTCGATGAACACGTGCGGCCGAGCGCCGGCGAGGTGCGCATACAGCTCGCTGCCTTGAGCGCGGACTACGCCGAACGTGGCATTGAGATGAAGGAGACTGCGAGCGGCTTTCGCGTACAGGTGCGCGGCGCGCTCGCGAGCGAAATCTCGCGGCTCTGGCCCGAGCGACCGCCGCGCTTCTCGCGCGCCTTGCTCGAGACTCTTGCACTCATTGCTTATCGGCAGCCGATCACACGCGCCGAAATCGAGGCGGTGCGCGGAGTTGCGGTAAACCCCAATATTCTAAAGACGCTGATTGAGCGCAACTGGGTGCGAGTCGTGGGTCAGCGCGACGTGCCGGGCCATCCTGAGCTATTAGGCACGACACGCGAGTTCCTCGACTACTTTGGATTGAAGACACTCGATGAGTTGCCGCCGCTTGCGGCGCTGACGGCGATGGCGGATGTCAATCTGCAGCTCGATTTGGGCTCGACGTCCGGCACTGCCGACGCCGACGGCGGCGCTCCCGCCGCGACGGCGCTCTTGGACGATGACAGTGGCGAGGATGACGAGCACTTGGCTTCCCCGTCCGAGGCGAGCGAACTTGTGGCGTCCGGCCCCAATTTCGATTCCTGATCGCGTTGCGCAAGTCTGCACCGCCGCGCGAGGAACCCGCCGAACGTCTGCAGAAGGTCTTGGCGCAGCTGGGGCTTGCATCGCGCCGCGAAGCCGAGACGTGGATTCGCGCCGGGCGGCTGACCGTCAACGGCGATAAGGCCACTCTGGGCGTGCGTGTGCGGTCCGCCGACCAAGTGCGGCTCGACGGCCGCGTCGTGCGCCGGCATATTGCCCCAGAGTTGCGCGTCTTTCTGTGCCATCGCTCGCCCGGGCAGGCGCTCGGGCGGCCGGATGATGAGACGGGCGAGGACGGCATCATGAGCCGCTTGCCGGGTCGAGGCGGGCGCCGCTTTGTGGCCGTGAGTCCGATGCCGCGCATCGACGGCGGCCTTGAGCTTGTGACCTCGGATGGTGAGCTTGCGATGCGCCTGCAGCGCGCGGCGCATCTCTTAACGAGTGAGTTCAGCGTACGGGTGCGTGGCGAGCTCACCGACCTGCAGCGCCAGGGCATTCTCACGGGTCTTCTCGATCGCGGCACGTCGCTCGCGGTGCAGAGCTGCGAAGCGGCGGGCGGGGAAGGCGCCAATCGTTGGTATTCGCTGGTCGCGCATGGCGGCAGCGGCAAAGACGTACGGCAACTATTTGAGCGTCAGGCGGCGCTCGTCAGCCGCGTGCTGCGTACACGCTTTGGCCCGTTATCCCTTGATCGCGCTCTTGCGCGCGGTCAGTTCCGCGAGCTGACACGCGAGCAGCGTGACGCGCTCGTGGCCGCTATAGCTGGCAGTCGAAGCTCATCCCCGTAACGCCGCGACTCGCAGGACCCAGGAGCGCAAGGTACGGACCGGTTATGGCAGCGGGCTCCGGCAACGACTCGAGGTCCTCGGAAGGAAAGGCCTGACGCCGCATACGCGTGCGCGCGCGACCGGGATTGAGCGCATTCACTCGGATGGCCGAGATGTTCTCCAGCTCCGCTGCCAGGGTCTGCGTAAGAGCCTCGATGCCAAACTTTGACACGGCATAGGCGCCCCAGTAGGCACGCGCGCGTCGCCCGAGCCCGCTCGTCGTGAAGATGATCGAAGCATCTGCAGAAGCCTTGAGAAGCGGCAGCAGCACTTGGGTCAATGCAAAGACGGCGGTGAGGTTCACGTGCAGCACGCGACACCAGGTCGGCACGTCGTAATGCTCGATGGGGGAGAGCGTACCAAGGATGCCCGCATTGTGAATGAGGCCGTCGACGCGCCCGTAGCGCTCACGAATCGCGTCCGCGAGCGCGTCATAGTCGCGCGCGAGCGCCGATTCCAGATCGAGAACGCCGACGGTCGCTTCGGCTGCGCCGGCTGTCTCGATCAGGCTGTGCACGGCCTCAAGTTTGGCCGCGGTGCGGCCGATGAGCACGAGGCGCGCGCCGTGGCGCGCGCAGTCCAGCGCGACCGCTTTGCCAATACCGTCGCCGGCGCCGGTGACCGCGATCACCCGACCGTAGAGCTCATCGGGCCGGGCGACGATCGTACGCGGATCAAAGCTCATGCGAGCCGGATGTCCGGGGCGCTACGGTGTGCGGTGCAGCTTCGCGCGATGCTTCGGCGCTTGGCGCAGTCGTTGCCGGCCGCGCAAGCTGCGTAATCGGGTCGAGTGTCGCAAGAGCGGTGTCGGCAGTGACCCCGAGATCAGTAAAGCGCCGGGCTTGTGGCAGCACCTGGCGTTCGAGCGAGCCAACGGCCGAGTTGTAGGCTTCGACCGCTCCATCGAGGCGTTGGCCGACTTTACCCAGATGTCCCGTGAAGTTGCCAAGCCGACGGTACAGCTCTTGCCCGAGATCACGGATGGTTGCCGCATTATGCGCGACCGCTGATTGACGCCAGCCGTAAGCGACTGACTTCAGAAGTGCAATCAACGTCGACGGTGTCGCGATGATCACGGCTTGCTTCAGCGCGTTGTCCATGATCTCAGGGCGTTCGGCGAGTGCTGCGCTTAGAAACTGATCGCCCGGCAGAAACAGCACGGCAAATTCGGGGCTTGTTTGAAACTGCGCCCAATAGGCCTTGGAGGCAAGCTGCCGTACGTGCGTCTCGAGCTGTTGCGCATGCCGCTTCAACGCCAGCTGCCGCCCCTCGTCGCTCGGCGCTTCGAGTGCTTCAAGGTAGGCATCGAGCGGAGTTTTGACATCAATCACAAGATCGCGGCCGTCCGGCATGTGCACGACAAGGTCGGGGCGCAGTACGCCGTCTTGGCCGGCGATGTGCTGCTGCTCGGTGAAGTCGCAGTGCTCGGCAAGGCCTGCCAGCTCGACGACGCGCCGCAGCGTAATCTCACCCCAGCGGCCGCGTACTTCGGGCCGGCGCAGCGCGGTCACGAGCGCGCGGGTTTCCCGCTGCAGCTGCGCGTGTCCGCCGGCGAGCGTCTCAATCTGCACGCGCAGGCTTGCGAACGCATCGCGCCGCTCGCGCTCGAGGCCCTGCACCTGCGCTTCGGTTCTTTCGAGTGCAACGCGTAAGGGTTCGATAAGCTGGCTGATGGCGACCTCGCGCTCCTTCAATGCGCTCTCACCAATCACATGTTCGCGGCTCAAAGCCTCGCGCGCCATCCGCAGAAACAGCTCGCTGTTGGCGCGCAGGCTTTCCCCTGCAACCGAGTCGAAGGTTGCGCGCAGGCGCGCATCGGATTGCGCGAGGTGGCGCGCGGCGCGCCACTGCGCGAGAAGAAAGCCGGCGAGCATGCCGATGGCGGCGCCGCTCACAAGAGCCACGAATGCGGCGGCGACAGCCGCGGCCGTGCTCACACCGTGCGCTCGAGATGCGCGATGTAGTTCACCGCCGGATTGCGTGTCAGGCGCGCCGCTTGCGTAAAAGGACTGAAGTCGATTCCCGCAATTTCCGCCAAGCGCAAACCCGCCGCGCGCGCCCAGCGCCCAAGTTCGGCTGGGCGTATCAGCCGCTCGTACTCGTGGGTGCCGCGTGGAATGAGCTTCAATACATATTCGGCAGCGACGATCGCGAGCAGAAAGGACTTTAGATTGCGATTGATCGTGGAGACGAACACGGCGCCATGCGGGCGCACCAGCTGCGCAAGATGGGCCGTTGTCGCTGCCGGGTCCGGCACGTGCTCAAGCATTTCCATGCAGGTGACAATGTCAAATCCGCCGGGCGCTGCGGCTGCAAGGTGCTGCGCATCGGTGAGTCGGTAGTCGATCTGCAGGTTCTGCGCTGCGGCATGCAGACGCGCGACTTCGATCATGCCGGGGGCAAGATCAATGCCAGTGACTTCCGCGCCTGCGCGTGCCAGCGCCTCGCACAGCAGGCCGCCGCCGCAGCCGACGTCGAGCACGCGGGCGCCTGTAAGCTTGGCGCGCGCGGCCACGAAACCTGCGCGTACGGGATTGAGCAGATGCAGCGGCCGAAACTCTCCGTGCGCATCCCAGAAGCGCGGCGCGAGCGCATCGAACTTATCAAGCTCGATGCGATCGGCGTTTGGCGGGGCGGTCCCCGTCGCTGCAGAACCGCCGGCTGGAGTCGACTGCATAGGTGTTAAAAATACCTCGAATTACGGCTTCGCTGAGTATATCGAGGGCCACCCTTATGCGCCTCAAGATCCCATTCGGCAGCGAGCTGTGTGCTGCGCTCACGCTCCGGAGCCGTGTGCTAAAATTCCTTTTTCTGTAAGCCCGCCGTTCGCATGCCTGAAATTGCCCGCGAAGTCCTGGCCGTCAATCTCGAGGACGAGATGCGGCAGTCCTATCTCGACTATGCCATGAGCGTGATTGTCGGGCGTGCGCTGCCCGATATCCGCGACGGCTTGAAGCCCGTGCACCGGCGTGTGCTGTTCGCGATGCGCGAACTTGGCACCGACTGGAATAAGCCCTACAAGAAATCCGCGCGCGTGGTCGGCGACGTCATCGGCAAATACCATCCGCACGGCGACACCGCCGTGTACGACACCATGGTGCGCATGGCGCAGTCTTTTTCGATGCGCTATCTGCTCATCGACGGGCAGGGCAATTTTGGCTCGGTCGATGGCGATGCGCCGGCGGCGATGCGCTACACGGAAGTTCGCATGTCGAAGATCGCAAGCGAACTGCTTGCCGATATCGACAAGGAAACCGTCGATTTCGTAGCGAACTACGATGAGTCGGAATCTGAGCCGTCGGTACTGCCGGCGCGCGTTCCGAACCTCTTGATCAATGGCGCGTCAGGCATTGCGGTCGGCATGGCCACCAACATTCCGCCGCACAACCTCACCGAGGTTGTCGGCGCGTGTCTGGCGCTGCTTAGCGACCCAACGCTGCCGCTCGCGGCGCTGATGCAGCACATACCGGGTCCGGATTTTCCCACCGCCGGCATTATCAACGGTGCGCAGGAGATTGCGACCGCCTATCGCACCGGTCGCGGGCGCCTGTCGATCCGCTGCCGTGCGCATTTTGAGGACATCGGCAAAGCTGACCGCCAGGCCATCATCGTCACCGAGCTGCCGTATCAGGTGAATAAGGCGCGTCTGCTCGAGCGCATCGCGGATCTGGTGCGCGCCAAAGACATCGAGGGCATCTCGGAACTGCGCGACGAGTCCGACAAGGACGGCATGCGCGTCGTCATCGAACTCAAGCGCGGCGAAGTCGCCGAGATTGTACTCAACAATCTCTATGCGCAGACGCCTATGGAAACGGTGTTCGGCATCAACATGGTGGCGTTGCAGGACGGCCAGCCAAAACTTCTGTCGTTGAAGGAGATTCTGGAAGCGTTCATTCGCCATCGGCGCGAAGTCGTCACGCGGCGCACGATTCACGACCTTGCGAAAGCGCGCGAGCGCGCCCATGTTCTCGAGGGCCTCGCCGTGGCGCTCGCCAATATCGACGCGATCATTGCAGTAATCAAAGCCGCGCCCGCGCCCGCCGCGGCGCGCGATGCCCTGCAGGCGCGCCCGTGGCCCGCCGGCATCGTGCCAGAACTGCTGGCGCGTGCCGGCAGCGTCTCGACGCGCCCCAGCGGCCTTGCGACAGATCTGGGGCTGACGGCGGCAGGATATCGTCTCTCCGAAGCGCAGGCGCAGGCCATTCTCGACATGCGCTTGAATCGGCTGACGGGACTCGAGCAGGAGAAGATCGTCAGCGAATACCGCGAGCTTCTGGGAAACATCGCTGATCTGACCGATATTCTCGCCCGTCCGGAGCGTTTGACGCAGGTCGTGCGCGAGGAACTCACGGAGATTCGCGAGAACTACGGCGATGCCCGCCGCACGGAGATCAGTCGCGACCATCTCGACCTCACGACCGAGGATCTGATCGAGCCGCAGGATGTGGTCGTGACGCTTTCACACGCGGGCTATGCGAAGTCGCAGCCCGTCGCCGAGTATCAAACACAGCGCCGCGGCGGTCGCGGCAAAGCGGCGACAGCCGTAAAGGATGAGGACTTCGTGGAAAAACTATTTGTTGCGCATACTCACGACACCGTCTTGTGCTTTTCGAACCGCGGTCAGGTGTACTGGCTCAAGGTGCATCAGCTGCCGCAGGCGGGCAGAAATGCCCGCGGCAAGCCGATGGTCAATCTGCTGCCGCTCGAGGAGGGTGAGAAAATCAATGCCGTTTTGCCGGTGAAGCAGTACGACGAGCAGCATTTCGTGTTCATGGCGACGAGTCAGGGCACCGTGAAAAAAACGCCGCTCGATGCGTTCTCGCGGCCGCGCGCCGCGGGCATCATTGCAATCGACCTGCACGACAATGACCGCCTCGTCGGCGTTGCGCTCACCGATGGGCAGCGCGAGGTGATCCTAGTGACAAGCGGCGGCAAGGCGATCCGCTTTCCTGAAGAGGAGGTACGCCCGATGGGCCGCGAAGCCGCTGGCGTGCGCGGCATCAAGCTCAGCGATGGCCAGGAATTGATTGCGCTCATCGTCGTCGGCGAGGGTCACATTTTGACGGCGTCGGAACATGGCTACGGCAAGCGCACGCCGCTTGAGGATTTCCCGGTGCACGGGCGCGGCGGGCAGGGGGTCATTGCGCTGCAGACGACCGATCGCAACGGCGCGACGGTTGGCGCCGTGCAGGTGACGCCGGGGCAGGAGCTGATGCTCATCAGTTCGACGGGGACGCTCGTCCGGACGCCGGTCGATGAGGTGTCGATCGTGGGCCGCAATACACAAGGCGTACGGCTGATCAGGCTTGCCGAAGGGGAGCGCCTGACGGGGATCGAACAGATCGATGAGACTTTCGAGGGTGAAGAAGGCAGTGCAGAGGTGAGCGCGGAAGTTCCGCCGCAGGTGTGAGGTCGCAGCCAACGCAGCCTCGAGTGCTGCGCGGCAAAAGGTCCAACCACGCGGGCGCGCAGTTGCTAAGATTCGCGGCGTTCCCGCAAAGCCATCGCAGTGCATGCCTATGCGCGTATTCAACTTCGCCGCGGGGCCGGCCATGCTGCCCCTGGAAGTTCTCGAGCAGGTTCGTTCAGAGCTTACCGATTGGCATGGCGCCGGCAGCTCGGTCATGGAGGTCAGCCATCGCAGCAAAGCCTTCATTGAGGCCGCGCAGGCAGCCGAGAGCGACCTGCGCGAACTCCTCGGCATCGCGACCAACTATCGGGTGCTGTTCCTGCAGGGCGGGGCGAGTGCGCAGTTTTCTGCGATCCCGCTGAATCTTGCGAGCGCCGATGCGGTGGTCGACTACCTCGACACCGGCGCCTGGTCTAAGAAGGCGCTGGCAGAGGCGCGGCGCTACTGCCGGGTCAATATCGCAGCCGATGAAGCCGCATCGGGCTATTGCACGGTTCCGGACGCTCGCACGCTGAAGCTCACTGCCGCTGCGGCCTACGTGCACTACACGCCGAACGAGACGATTGATGGCGTCGAATTTCCTTACATACCCGACACCGCGGAGGTGCCCTTGGTCGCGGACATGTCCTCGACGCTCATGTCGCGGCCCTTCGAAGTGTCGCGCTGCGCCCTCATCTATGCGGGCGCGCAAAAGAACATCGGCCCGGCGGGCCTCACCGTGGTGATCGTGCGCGATGAGCTTCTCGACCGCGCGCGTCCGGGAACACCTGCAGTATGGAACTATGCGGCAATAGCCGCGCAGGGCTCGATGCTGAATACCCCGCCGACCTTTGCCTGGTATGTCGCGGGGCTCGTCTTCAAATGGCTCAAAACTCAGGGTGGACTTGCCGCGATGGGGGAGCGCAATCGCGCCAAGGCGGAGCTCCTCTATGGCGCTATCGAGGCTTCCGGCTTTTACCGCAATCCCGTCGCCGAGAACTGCCGCTCATGGATGAACGTGCCCTTTACGCTTGCGACGAGCACGCTCGATCGGAAGTTTTTGAGCGCTGCCGCCGCGGCCGGGCTTACGAACCTCGAGGGCCATCGCTCCGTGGGCGGCATGCGCGCCAGCCTCTATAACGCGATGCCGCTTGCAGGGGTTGCAGCGTTAACCGCATTCATGCAGGAGTTCGAGCGCCGCTACGGCTGATCGCAAGCCTCATGCGGCGTGCTTACCGCCATGCGTTATCGAATATTGACCATCAATAACATCAGCCACCGCGGTCTTGCGCGCTTGCCGGCGCAACGCTTTGAGGTTGGCGCGGCGCTCACCGATCCACACGCTCTCATGGTGCGTTCGGCGGATCTGCACGCAATAAAGATTCCAGATTCGGTACTGGCGGTGGGCCGCGCGGGTGCCGGCGTCAACAACATTCCAGTCGCGGCGTTGAGTCAGCGCGGCGTGCCGGTGTTCAACGCACCGGGAGCCAATGCCAATGCGGTAAAGGAGCTGGTGCTGGCAGGGCTTCTGATCGCCGCCCGCAATGTCTGTCAGGCTTGGGCTTTTGCCCGAGCACTGACGGGAGATGATCAGGCGATTGAGAGCGCGGTTGAAGAGCACAAGCGGGCTTTTGTCGGTTTCGAGCTTCCCGGCCGCACGCTCGGCGTCATCGGGCTGGGCGCCGTCGGAGTCGAAGTTGCCAATGCCGCGCTTGCCCTTGGGATGAAGGTGCTGGGCTACGACCCGCAGATCACCGTGCAGCGAGCCTGGCAGCTTGCGGCAAGCGTCGAGCAGGCGGCCTCGCTCGCGGATCTGTTCGCGCGTTCGGATGCGGTGACGGTGCACGTACCGCTGAACGAGCTGACGCGCGGCATCGTGAACGATGCGCACCTTGGGCTCATGAAGCAGGGCGGGGTCATTTTGAATTTCGCGCGTGCCGCCATCGTCGATGAGACCGCCGTCATGCGCGCGCTTGACGCGGGCCAGCTGCTTGCTTACGTGTGCGACTTTCCCGCGGTCGGCGTCAAGGACCATCCGAAGATTGTGGCCTTGCCGCACCTGGGTGCCTCCACCGGCGAGGCGGAAGAGAACTGCGCGGTCATGGTCGCCGAGACGCTGAAGGACTTTCTCGAGAACGGCAACGTGCGCCACTGCGTGAACTTCCCCGAGGCCGTGCTGCCGCGCGCGCCGCACACCACACGGCTGGCGATCGCCAACAGCAACGTGCCGAACATGGTCGGGCAGATCTCCACCTGTCTTGCCGCCGCCGGGCTCAATATTGCCGACCTCCTCAACAAGTCACGTGGTGAGTATGCCTACACGCTGATCGACGCGGACGGCGCGGTGAGCGAAGATCTCGTACGTCGAATGGCCCGAATCGAAGGAGTGCTCGCGGTGCGGATCGTCTGATCCGCGTCGCGTTTGGAGTTCCATGCCGCGAAACAGAAATTCAACGTCCGCCGCCGCGACCCCGAAGCCGAAGCGCGCGGCGCGCCAGGTTGCGGTC
>Ga0066793_10000080_pt1 | contig 28851 bp, 31 predicted proteins | sample PersoiDNA2013189_FD_83876 | JGI IMG/M metagenome (GOLD analysis project Ga0066793, IMG submission 83876) | Permafrost soil microbial communities from the Arctic, to analyse light accelerated degradation of dissolved organic matter (DOM) -... | ecosystem: Environmental > Terrestrial > Soil >... | reverse complement strand
CCTGGGCGATCCCGCTGCCCATCAGCCCTGCGCCCACAACGAAGACCTTCTTGATAGCCATCTCGTTACCCCCTTGGTAGGTACTCCGTTTTCAAGGACGAAAGTCTATCACACCGGCGCGGGCCGATTCCCATTTATTCCGGTCACCGGGCACGACGCAGTTTTTGTCTTCGAATGGTACGGTCGCACCGGGAATCGCTCTCTTGTGTGATATCGCGGGCGTTACCAGCGTCCCTGCAAAATAGGGGTCTGACCCCTATTTTGCAGGGGGCTTGAACAGCACCCCGAACGTCCGCCAGGCGAAGGTGATCTCGAGGATGGTGTAGGCGAGGAACAGGGCAAGGAAGCAGGAGTAGACCGCTACCAGGTTGATGGCGGTCGCATACGTGAGGCCGAACAGCACCAGGACCACCGCCACCAGCCTGCCCATGACCGTGGCCAGGAGCACCGTGGGCATCGTCTGTATCGGTTTCTTGAGCGCCCACTTCACGGTAGCGATGGCCGCGATAGTGTACAGCGACGCGACGCCGAACCCGACGAACGCACCCGCAAGGCCTCTCCAGCCTCCGAACACGACGCTGATGATGATCCCTGCCGGTATGATGGCGGCGCCGGCTATCGCGACTGCCTGGGCCAGCCCCCTGTTGAACCTGTCGAAAAGCTTGTCGGGCTGGAGTCCTTCGCCTTTGTCGCCCGCGGTGTCCGCCATCTCACTCGACTTGTCCACTCGCCCCTCCATCTACCTCGAAAACGGTGCAAGGCTCTTCTTCGTCAGTGTCGTTCTTGCGCTTTTCCTTTTGCTTGCGCGGCGCCCTGTGCCTGCCGGGAGGGCTGTCGCCCCGGACGATGCGCGGTATCGCAGTGACGAAGAAGCCGATGATGGCGAGCCCGAGGACCATCCAGAGGAACTTGTTGTTGGCCATGAACTTGAGCGCAAGGCTGGTGCCGCACAGCAACGCGGTCCAGAAATAGAGAAGGATCACCGCCTGGCGCTGGCTGTGGCCCATGTTCAGAAGTCTGTGATGTATGTGCTCTTTGTCCGCGTGCGTGATGGAGATGCCCTTGCGTAGACGCCTCGTTATCGCCATGCCGGTGTCGATGATGGGGATCGCCAGCGCCATCAACGGGACGATCAAGGCGGCCGCGGCGATGCTCTTGAGCACTCCCTGGATGGTAACGGCACCCAGCATGAACCCCAGGAGCATACTTCCCGAGTCCCCCATGAACACGCTCGCCGGGTTGAAGTTGTAACGCAGGAACCCGAGAGTGGCCCCGGCCATCACGATCGAGATCAGCGCGGCGTCGACGAACGTCGAGCCCACTCCGGTCTGCGTCGCGTAATAGAACATCGAGAACGACGCGATGCAGGTGATGCCGGCCGCCAGCCCGTCCAGCCCGTCGATCAGGTTGATGATGTTGATGAACGCGACGACCCACAGAAGGGAGATGATGACTGACAGCTCGGGGGAGAGAGATATCACCGACATCCCCGGGAAGTGGATGTTCTGTATCTGCACTCCCATGATCACAAGGACCCCGGCCCCGAGCACCTGACCGAAGAGCTTGGAGAGGGGAGACAGCCCCCTCACGTCGTCGATTGCGCCGAAGATGACGATGATGGTGGCTCCCAGCAGGACGCCGGCGAGGTCGCCGCCGGAGACGCGGCTGCGACCGAAGATCAGATATACGGCGGTGCCGATCATCATGCTCAGGTATATCGCGACGCCGCCGAGCGTGGGCGTCGGCTTCTCATGGACCTTGCGGTCCTCGGGAACATCGACGGCACCGAGCCGCGTGGCGATCCACCGCACGATTGGTGTGAGGATGAGCACGCTGACGAGCGCTGCTCCAAAAGAAACGAAATATAATCTCATACGAGTCGCGGCATCTTAACGCCGCTCAACCTTCCAGGCTCATCTTCTCGGAAAGGACTCCGGCCTCCTCCAGCAGCTTGCCCGCCAGCGGATCCGGATAGGGCTCGAGGTAGTATATCGCCCAGAGCCCGGCGTTGATGAGCATCTTGGTGCACAGGACACACGGCTGGTGCGTGGTGTACAACACCGACCCATCGATCGAGACACCGTGCAGCGCGGCCTGTATTATCGCGTTCTGCTCGGCGTGAAGGCCACGGCACAGCTCGTGGGTGGTCCCCGACTCCGCCCCCGCCTCGTTCCGCAGGCAACCGACATCAAGGCAGTGCGCCAGGCCTTTGGGCGCCCCGTTGTAGCCGGTCGTCAGGATGCGCTTGTCCTTTACCACCAGGGCGCCGACCTCCCTGCGAAGACAGGTCGAGCGTCCCGCAATCACCCTGGCTATGCTCAGGAAGTACTCGTCCCAGGTCGGTCTCATCTGCCCTCAGCATCCTTTCGCTGACCAGTATACGGTTGTGGCCGTTGCTCGAGGCCGGTTCACGCCATTCTACGAGATAGGCAGGGTCACCGTGAAGGTCGTACCCTGCCCGAGCAGGCTCTGGACCTTGATGGCCCCGCCGAGGGTCCATACGAGCTCTTTGGATATCGACAGGCCGAGGCCGGAGCCCCCGGTCTTCTGCGAGCGCGATTTCTCGACGCGGTAGAACCGGTCGAAGATGTCGGGCAGCACATCGGGGGGGATGCCCGGGCCGGTGTCGGCGACCGATATCCGGACGTTCGACTCTTCGACGCTCGCCGAAAGGCTTACGGTACCCTCGGCCCCGGTATACTTGACCGCGTTGTCGAGCAGGTTGGTCAGGATCCGCTCGAGGCGGTCGGGGTCGGTGAAGATACTCACCGGCTGTCCGGGGGCCTCCACGAGCAGGGTGACACTCTCGCGCTTCGCGCGCTGGACGTACAGGCTCTCGAGCCGGCGGATAAGATCGGTCAGGTCGACCTGCCTCTTCTCCGGACGCAGGTCTCCGGCGTCGATCTCGGACAGGAGCAGCAGGTCGCGCAGGACGCGCACCATCCGCTTGCTCTCCTGGTTGATTATCTCGAGTGACCGCAAGCGCTCCTCCTCGCTGCGGGAGACCCCGTCGAGCAGGGCCTGGCTGAAGCCCTCAATGCTGGTGAGCGGCGTGCGCAGTTCGTGGGAGACGTTCCCGACGAAGTTGCGCTGCAACTCGTAGGCGGTCCTCACCCTCTCCGCCATCGCGTTGAAGTCGCGGGCAAGATCGCTCATCTCGTCGGAGCCGCGGACCGGCACCGCCGCGGTGTAATCCCCTTCCGCGATCTTCTGCGCGGCAACAGTCACCTCTCGTATGTGGCGGCTGAGCGCTCCTGAGAAATAGAGCGCGAGGAGCATCGACAGAGCCAGGGCGATGCCTCCCGCGATCGCCACGTAACCGATCAGGGGCGCGGCCACCGACTTGATCGCCTCCACCGGCTTGATGGCGATGAGGAACGCCTGGCTGCCCTGGACCCGGGTCGGCGCCGTGGCGAAAAGGTAGTCCTTGCCCAGCAGCCGGAAGAAACGCCTGCTGATGCGAGGTCCGGTCTCGCTCGTGATGTTTTTCGGGAGCTCGAGGGTCCGCGAGCCGACGGTCGGCTGGCCGCGCGACTCGGAAAGCACCGTCCCCGTCGGACCGACCAGCACGAGCTTGGCTTTGAGGACCTGACCCTCCGTGTTGAGGATGCTGGTTATCACGCTGCCCTGCGGCAGGGCCTGTGCGATTCCCGGTTGCGCGGCCGCCGCGAGCCCGAGCTGCCTTACGTCTTGAGCGATCGCGGCCACCTGGCCGAGAAGCTCCTTGCGGTCGCGGTCCTGGATATAGCGCGAGAGGAAGAACAGGAAGAATACGCTCGCCAGCAGGAGCGAGATGATCACGACTACGAAGTATGTTGCTATGACTCGCCCGCGAAGGGTCTTGAACATCTCACTCGCCCTTGAAGCGGTAACCCACGCCCCTGACGGTCTCGATGAAGCGCGGGCTCTCGGCGTTGTCGGCGAGCTTCTCCCGCAGGTGCCGTATGTAGACGTCGACCGTGCGGGTGTCACCGACGTACTCGTATCCCCACACCTTCTCCATCAGCCGGTCGCGGGTGAGCACGATTCCCGGGTTGGACGCGAGGACGTGAAGGAGGTCGAACTCCTTCGCGGTCAGCTCCACCTCCCCGACGCCGTCGACCTCCACCCGCCTGCGCCTGCTGTCCATGGTGAGGCCCCGGCGCTCGAGGAGTTCCTCCGCTTCCTCGGCGGGAGGCTTAGACCTCCGGAGCACCGCCTTGACGCGCGCGACCAGCTCGCGCGGGCTGAACGGCTTTGTGAGGTAATCGTCGGCGCCCAGCTCCAGGCCCACTACCTTGTCCACCTCGGACTCACGGGCGGTGAGCATGATGACCGGGACCTGCGAAGTCTTGCGGATCTCCCTGAGCACTTCCAGGCCGTCCTTGCCGGGGAGCATGATGTCCAGCACCAGAAGGTCGGGTTTCTCGGAGAGGAACTTCTCGACCGCGGCGTCGCCGTCGAGGGCCGAGGTGACGCGATAGCCTTCCTTTTCGAGGTACAGCTCGACGAGCTCGATGATGTGCTCCTCGTCGTCAACAACCAGAATCTTCTCTTGCCTGGTTTCCATCCTGTGTTACCTCTTGCGACTCGCTTGTCCCGGAGGGCGCATAGCACGGCTCGCGCGCAGGGGCCTGTTCAAATGATATTCCTAACCGGGGGAAGATGTCGCCGGGCAAGTGCTGGCTCAAAGCCGGAGCCCGAGATCGAAACCCTCGTGTATGGCCTCGATCGCCTTGCGGGGTCGGACGCAGTCGCCGATCTTGTGGAACTGGATCTTGTTCATGATGCCCTCATCCACCAGGAACTGCTCGAGCTCGTCGTCGGCCCTCGAGCCCACCGCGAGGACGACGGTGTCAGCCTCGAGAACGGTCTCCTCTCCGCGCACTTCCGCCGTGACACCCTGCTCGGTGATCCTTCGCACGCAGCATGACTCCATGAACCGGACGCCCAGGCGGTCCGCGTCCTGGAGGAGGGTCCACCTGGTCGAGATGCCGATGTCCGCGCCGCACTTGTCGAGCATCTCTACAACCAGGACGTCCTTGCCTCTCTCCGCGAGGAAGGAGCCGGTCTCTATGCCTACGGCGCCGCCACCGACGATAACGACCCGCTTGCCGGTCTCGACTTTTTCAGTGAGGACGTCCCAGGCCATCACCACGTTCTTGCTGTCCGCACCCTCGATCGGGGGCACGACCTGCAGGGCGCCGGTCGCCATCACCACGATGTCCGGGTTCAATTCCTCGACCATCTCAGGGGTCGCCAGCGTTGAAAGCATCACCTCGACGCCGGTGTTCTTGAGCTGCTGCTTGAGGTAAGCGACCATCTCGTTGAACTCCTCACGTCCGGGGGGGATGGCCGCCAGGCTCGCCTGGCCCCCGAGGCTCTCGTTCTCCTCGAGGAGGGTGACCTCGTGCCCGCGCTGCGCGGCAACCCAGGCGCACTCCATCCCCGCGGGGCCTCCGCCGGCTACCAGGACCGTCTTCTTCACCTCCGCCCGCGTGAGCTCCGTCTCCCGCTCGCGGTTCACGCGCGGGTTCACCATGCAGGTTATAGGTATCAACATGAACACGTGGTCGAAGCAGCCCTGGTTGCAGGCTATGCAGTGCCTGATGTCCTCGGGCCTGCCCTCCTTCGCTTTCTTAAGGATCTCGGGGTCCGCAATGAATGCCCGGGCCATGGCGACGACGTCGGCGCGACCGTCCGCGAGGATCTCCTCGGCCAGCCCCGGGTCGTTGATACGGTTGCAACACGCGACCGGGACCCTTTCGACCGCGCCGCGTATCCCCTCCGCGAGGTAGACATAGGCGCCGCGAGGGACGTTCATCGGGATCTGCGGGACCCGCGTCTCATGCCAGCCGCCTGTCACGCTTATCAGGTCGACGCCGCACCTCTCCATCTCCGCGGCGACTACCTTGGTCTCATCGAGGGTGTGGCTGCCTTCCATGAAATCCGAGCCGGACAGCCTGCAGATAAGCGGGAAATCGGGCCCGGTCGCTTTCCTGATGGCGGCGATCGTCTCCCGCATGAACGTCATGCGGGCGTCGATGTCCCCGTTATAGCGGTCGTCTCTCTTGTTTGTGAGCGGCGAGAGGAACTGGTTGACCAGGTAGCCCGCCGCCACTATCAGCTCGCTCGCGTCGAACCCGGCCTCGCGGGCGCGGCGCGCCGCCTGGGCGTAGTGCTCCTGCACCTCGGCTATCTCTTCTTCGGTCAGAGCGTGCGGCACCTCCCGTGTGAAATCGGAGCGCACCTCCGAGGCTGATACAGCGGTCTCGCAGGTCAGGAAGCTCGCGGAGTACCGGCCGCCGTGGTAGAGCTGCGCCGCTATCGGCTGGTCGTGTTTGTGGATGCGGTCGGTGAGCTCCGTCAGCCTCGGGATGAATTTGTCGTCGTCGAGCCCCACGAAATTGGGAGCCCCCATCCCGCGCTTCTCGACGTAGCAACCGCCGACGATCATCAGGCCGGGGCCTGGGCCGGCCTTCGCCCTCTCCTCGTAGAAGTCGATGAAGCCGTCGTTGATGAACCCGTCGGCGGCCATGCCGATGTGCATAGCCGGCATCAGCACGTGGTTCTTCATTTTGAGGCCGGCGAACTCGAACGGTTCGAACAGGAGCTTGTACTCGGGCATTCGAGACTTTCCTTTCTCATCGACTCAGGCACAATATTGTAGCGGATTTGCCGGCCCCGCACGCCCCCGCACTTACGGGGCTGCCGAAGACTCCTCCGTTCACCGCCTCCACCCTGCCAGATACGGACCCGATATTCCGTTCGCGGAACTGGTCGGTGAACGCCGGTCACCCGCGGGCTTCTGAACCGTTTTACGATTGAAATATTTCGACGATTTGACATAGGCGAGGAAACCGGAAACAGGCTGTTCATCGCGGCCGGGGTGCAGACCCGGCCCACTGGGAGCGATTCGCCTGCCCTTCCTGCCTCAGACAGGGACCGGGTTGTGACAATATGACAAAACGCGTGCTTGGTAAAACGCTGCGCACTGACACCGTAACCCTCATCCTCGTCCTCATCGCTTTCGCGGTTGTGACCTCACTGTCCATCACCTGGCTGGTCTCACGGTCGGCCTCCAAGCCGCTCGGAAAGCCCGAGAAGCAGTTCAGCGCTGACGTCCAGGGCCGGCTGGACGCCGTGCTCGACACCTACGTCTCCCAGGGGCACGTCGCCGGGGCGATAGTCGGGATCTGGGTCCCTGGTGTGGGGACCTGGGTGAGGGTCAGGGGCTTCGCGGATCAGAAGACCCACCAGCCGATGACGGCAACGGACAAGTTCCGTATCGCGAGCATAACCAAGACGTTCGTCGCGACCGTGGCGCTCCAACTGGTCGACGAGAAGAGGCTCGGGCTCGACGATCCCGTGAGCAAGTATCTGCCCTCGCTTCCCAACGGCTCTTCGATAACGGTCCGCCAATTGCTCAACCACACCAGCGGCCTTTTCGACTTCGTCGAAGACAGCGCCTTCCAGAAAGCCTCAACCTCGAACCCGTTAAAGAAATGGACTCAGGCCCAGCTCCTGGCCTGCGGCACCAGCCATGCCCCCTACTTCGCGCCTGGCACGGGCTGGCACTACTCCAACACCAACTACATCGTTCTGGGACTGATAATCGAGGCGGTGACCGGCCAGAAGGTCGGCGCAGTCATCGACAGCAAGATCCTCAAGCCGCTTCAACCACAGGGCACCACCTACATGACGGGCCTGCCGACCAAGGAGCCGTACAGCAAAGGTTACGTCAACGACAACGGAATCCTTACCGAGGCCTCTGACATCGACCCGTCGGCGGGCGGCGCCTCATCGGCGATGATGTCCGACATGGCCGACCTGAAGGTGTGGGCGGAAGCGCTCGGGCGGGGGGACCTGCTCTCCGAGGAAGCCCAGGCCGAGCGTATGAAGACTGGGGCGACGGACGGCAGTCCGATGGCTTACGGGCTGGGCATCATGAAGTGGGGAGATTTCGTGGGGCACGAGGGGAACGCCTTCGGATACAGCACCGCGATGTTCTACCTGCCGTCGAAGCGCGCGACGATAGTCGTGTTCCTGAACAGTGTCTCCAACAGCAGGCTCTCGGCCACCAACGCGTTCATAAGGTTCGCACAGGTCCTCTTTGGAAGTCAGACGCCCTAGGTCCCGTTCCACCGCTGCCGTGGATGACCAACATGCTCCCGTGTGATAGTGTCCCTCCTGTCAAGCGTTCGGGTCGGGACATAAGGAGCCCGCGTGATTATCGACGTACACACTCACATCTTTCCGCCTGACGTCATTGGGCGACGCGAGCTCTACGCCAAGCGGGACTCCTCCTTCGACTTCATCTACGGAAACCCGAAGTCCAGGATGGTCACCTTCGACGCCCTCGTCGAAGAGATGGACCTGTCGGGGGTGGACATCTCGGTCGTGTGCGGGTTTCCCTGGCGCAGCATCGACATGTGCCGCCAGCACAACACGTACATGATGGAGGCCGTCAGCGCTTTTCCCGACAGGCTGGTGGGGCTGGCCACGGTCAACCCGGTCGCGGGCAGGGCGTGCGACACCGAGCTCGAGAGGTGTTTCGAGGGCGGGCTGAAGGGGGTCGGAGAGATCTCGGCGGACGCGCAGGGCTTCCGGCTGGACGACCCCGCGACCTCGGGGCGCATAGTCGGTGCCGTCGAGGAAGCCGGCCTGTTCCTGCTCCTCCATGCCAACGAGGACGTCGGTCATTTCTACCCGGGCAAGACCCCGACCACCCCGACGGCCGTGTACCGGTTCCTGGAGAAGTTCGGTGACGTCAGGACCATCCTCGCGCACTGGGGAGGCGGGCTCTGCTTCTACGAACTGATGCCTGAGGTCGCCAAGGTGACCTCGTCCGTCTACTATGACACCGCCGCCTCGCCGTTCCTCTACCGGCCGGACGTCTACAGGGTCGCGGTTGAGATAGTCGGGGCGGGCCGCATCCTCTTCGGAACGGACTTCCCGTTGCTCCGCATGCGCCGCCACCTGGACGAGATCGACCAGGCCGGGCTTCCCACGGATGTGAAAGAGAGCATCCTGGGCAAGAACGCGCAGGGGCTGCTGGGCCACAAGTTCTGAGCTCTCAGGCCTCCATATCGAGGAGTGGCAACAGCCCGTAGAGGTCGCTGATCAGGGGCACGTCGGTCGCGTTCCCAAAGCCGAACCTGTCGATCATCACCGGATGTATCCCGACGCTGCGCGCGCCCAGCACATCGGCGAAATAATGGTCACCGACGTGGACGGCGTGGCCGGGCTCGACCGAGAGGCGCTCGCACGCGACCTGGTAGATGTGGGGGTCTGGCTTGATGAGCCCGATGCTCGCAGAGGACAGGATGGCGTCCAGGTAGCGGTCGAGCCCCATGTCGAAACACAGCTTGGCGAGCCGCGAGTCCCAGTTGGAGACCAGCGCGAGGCGCAGACCCACGGCCTTCAGCCGCTCGAACACCGGCACCACGTCGTCGTAGGTGCGCCAGCGGTCGCCGTCCCCGAAGTGGTCGTAGATAGCCCTTCCTATAAGGTGGCGGTCACCGTCGATGCCGATCTCTTTCAGCATCAGGGCGTAGAGCTCGGACCACATCTCGGAGGCGTCCTTTTCGTTTGCCCAGAAAGAGTCGTCGCTCCAGTAGCGCTCCTCGTAGTAGCGGTCGGCGGCGATTATTCCGCGGCGCAGCTCTTCATCGGAGGGGTCGTACCCGAATCGCGCCATGACCTCACGGCAGACCGCCTCGAGCGACGGGTAAGGCTTGAAGAGCGTGTTCCCTACGTCGAAGAAGACCGCTTCTATTGCGCTGGCGTCAAATCCCTGCATGCCTCTCCGCCTGTTGGTTTGCCGGTACTATATCTAACACCGGCCACCGACAGAATATCAATGTCGAGACCAGCGTCCGCACTTATAATGAGAGCATGAACTGGTTCAAGATGACCTGGTGGAAGATGCGAAAGAAGGCGGGGGGCCCGAAGCTCCTGTGCGACACCTGCAGGAACGACTATCACACCGTCTGTCTCAACCCCAGGAGGCCGAACGCCACCGAGTGCCCCGACTACGAGAAGAGGTAACCCTACAGGGAAGTGATGGTGCGCGGCGCCAGCATCGGGTTGTCGGGGTGCGCCAGCGCCTCGTCTATTGCGGCCAGCATCGACTCCTTGTCTTCGGGCCGGCGCCCGTAGATGGGCAGGTAGTTCGACACGTGGTCACTCAGGAACTGGGCCCCTTCCACGTCCAGGTTCTCGAGAAGCAGGCGGGTCTCTTCGGCGACCTCCCGGCCGGAGCACTCCACGAACCTGCCGCTCTCAAGGTCTTCATACATCGGGAACCCCGGCAGGAACGCGAGCGTACGTATCCTGATGTAGTCGGGCTTCATCCTGTTGAGGGTTGCGGCCGAGCCCAGCGCATGCTCGCGCGTCCTCTCGCGCCCGCCCAGGCCCGCCAGCACGTAGGTCGACAGCTCTATCCCTGCAGCGCGCATCTTCTCGGCGGCCCGGGCGTAGTCGTCCGCGGTCGCGCCCTTGTTCACGCGCCGGAGTATCTCGTCGTCCCCGCTCTCCAACCCCATGTAGACGATCTGGAGCCCGTGTTCTCTGAGGCGCGTAAGGTCTGCGACATCCCTCCCTCTTATGAAGCGCGCCCCGCCGTAGCAAGATATGCGCTTGACGTCGCCGAAAGCCTCCCGTACGTAGTCGAGAACCTGCACCAGGTCGTCGGTGCGCATCGCGATCGTGTTTCCGTCTGCCAGGAACACCGAGTACGGCTCGGACCAGACGCGCTGCGCCATGCGCAGGTCGTCGCGTATCTCCTCGAGCGGCCGAACCCTGTACTTCTTCATCTTGTACATGCCGCAGAAAGTGCACTTGTTATGTGGACAGCCGATGGTGGCCTGGATGATGAGGCTCCCCGACTCGCAGGGAGGCCTGAAGACCGGCTCTTCGTACCTCATGCCTTCGTCCCCTCCAGCGCCTGAACGGAGAGGTCGGTCAGCGCGACCCGGTACCTGAAGAGGCCCCAGCCGGTGTCCAGCAGGGCCTGGCGGATGGGGCCCTGGAGCTCGTCCAGCGACGCCCACTTCGCCTCCGCTATCTCGTGGGTGTCGATCGGATCGAGCTTGCCCGACAGCTCTTGCGCCTCGAAGATGTGGGAGGTCCAGTCGATGACCCTGTCCTCGGAGGTGAACCGCGCGTTGATCCGGGCAAGGTATCGGGTGAGCTCGACGTCGAGACCTGTCTCCTCCTTCGATTCGCGCACAGCGCCGTGCTCGAGGGTCTCGCCGCGGTTGGCAGCCCCGCTTGGGGCGCGGAAAGCTTCCGGGGGGAAGAATGGCTTGCGGATAACGACGATGCTGGAGGGGTCGTCTTTCTTCCGGATGAACATCGTGACGTCGTGGGCTCGCCCGTTGTACATGCTGCCCTCGACCATGTCGAACTCGGACGGGTCTATCTCGTAGGTCATCTCGCGGTGGACGGGAGGGCCGAGCCTGGCTTCCAGCTCACTCACGTCATCTTCTCGCGTGTACATAGCACCTTCCAGAACGCCGGCCGGCGCCTCACCCGCGTCTGATATAGCCCGCGAGCTGCACCCGCATCCTCTTGACGGGTATCAGCTTCATGGTCTGACCGGCGTCCGGCGCCTTGAACCACGGGAACATCCCTAGAATCTGCTGCGCGACCGCGTCCGCCTCGGGACTCCCTTCAGGATGCACTTTCTGGAGGGCATCATACCTCTCGACGAGGGGCAGAGTCTGCTGTGCCTTTATGGCCAGTTCCTGGTCCGCCTGCAGGACCTCTTCCCATACCTGTTGTTCTTTACTGTCCTCGTATTTCCACCTTGCGATCATCGCTCCTGCGATAAGAGTCGCGAGAGAGCAGATGACAACAAGGGCTACCCAGCCTTTCAAGCGTAATCGCAATATTTACCGCCGTTCGGCCGTCAGGGTCTGACAGGAATAATGAACCACAGTCCAACCACGCTCACAATGATTTATTCACGGTGCGCGCCCGGGCGTCTTCTATGGCCGAAGCCCGGGAGGCAGGTAGCGGGCAGCGTCCAACTCTCTTTCCCTTGTTTGATGACAGGCCTCCCAAACGCCTCGAGCGCCGACATGAGTGTATCATCGCCGGTGGTATACTTGGTCGGAACAGGGGGTCGGATGAAGGTTCGAACGGTGGACAAGTTCAAAGGCGCTTTGCTCGGATGCGCGGTGGGCGACGCTCTCGGCGCGCCGCTCGAGGGCATGGACGCGCAGTCCATCCGGAAGGCCCACGGGCACGTGACCGACTTCATCGACGACCGGTTCGGCGCGGGGCGGATCACCGACGACACCCAGATGACCGTAGTGCTGGCGCATTCGATCCTCGAGCTCGGGAAGTTCGACAAAGACCACACCGGGCTCAAGTTCGGGCGGTGGATCGCGGCGTCCGACGAAGGCGTCAAGGAGGCGCGGGGCGTCGGCATGGCCAGCGCCACCGCTTCGCGCAGGCTGCACGCGAATGTCCCTGCCGAAGAGAGCGCGGTGGACTCCGCGGGCTGCGGGGCCGCGATGCGCGTGAGCCCGATCGGGCTCAGGTACTTCGACAACATGGAAGCCCTCTACGATGCCGCCCTGGCCCAGGCGCTACTGACCCACAAGGACCCGAGGGCGGTCGCCGGCAGCGCCGCCATCGCGCGCGCGGTCGCCGCAGGCATCCAGGACGAGGGCGAGCTGGACCGGGCGAGGCTTGCCGCCGACATCGGAGCCTTCATCGCCGGGATCGAGGGCGGCCTCTCGGCGAAGGTATCAGACCTCGCCGATTACCTGGACGCGACGCCCGAGGAGGGTTTCGCCTACACGGGCACCGGAGGCATCGCCAGTGAGACGGTCCCCGGCGCGCTCTTCGCTTTCCTCAGGAGCCCTTACGACTTCGAAGAGACGGTCGTGACCGCGGCGAACGCCGGGGGCGACACCGACTCGCTCGCTGCTATGGCCGGCGCGGTCAGCGGCGCGTTCAACGGGATGGGATCGATCCCGCAGAGGTGGAAGAAAGGCGTCGAGGGCAGTGAGTATCTCGAGAGCGTCGCTTATCGCCTCTACACCCTCACCCCGGCCTACCAGCGACCCAAGCGAGCGCTCTGGTAAACGCACCACTGGGGTCAGGCACCGGTGGTGCGTTTCGGGAAGCCACCTGTCTATGCGATAAAAATGCACCACCGGTGCCTGACCCCATTGGTGCGTTTCGGGTGAAGAGTGTAAATGAAAGTGTAAAACGAACGACGTAACTACTCGATGAGCCCCAGCAGGGTCTCGACCACCTCAGCCCACCCGTTCCCCATGCGGCCTTCGGTGACAAACACGTTCTCCGTCGCGTCGATCAACTCCGCGAGGTGCGGGTTCGCGTCCAGGCCGTTCCTCACCATGAAGAAGGCGCCGACAGCGGACGACAGCGGCAGGTCGGCCTCCGCGTCTCCGACGGCGACAGTCTCCTCTGTCCTGATGTGCCGGTGCTCCTGGTCCCTGAGCACTGCCTGGTCCTTTGAGACGCCCTTCGGAACGAGGTGATAGGCGTGTGTCTCGGGGACATCGAGGGTGGGGCTCTTCCTGGGGATCACTCCGTTGTCGATCAACTGGAACTGGTCGTAGCCTTTCTCGCGAAGCCGCTCCTGCGCCTCGGTCAGGTCCAGGTAGCCTCTCATCAGCGGGGTGCAAGCGCGCTCGTCCGACCAGGGGGTGTGCATCTCGAGGCGACCGGGGTAAGAGTCGAGGAGGAAGTCGAGCACTCCGGTATCGAGGATGCTCTTGTATACCGAGTCGCAAGTCAGCTCGAGATCGCCGGTGTTCATCACGACCTCGAGCCCCAGGTTGTAGACCAGTTCTGTCCCCAGCTCGGCGACGTAGTTCATGCAGCCCAGCAGCCTCGCGGTCTCGCGGAGCTGGGACTTGTGTCGCCCGGAGACGAGCATGACGTCGACGTTGCGCGCGTGGGCCGCGAGGAGCGCGCGGGCGGGGCGAAGGGTCAGCTCATAGTCGCTGTCACGGAAGAAGCAGCCGAACGGCCCGACCATGGTGCCGTCGAGGTCTGTATAGATCACGCGCACCGGCAGCAGGTTCGCCCGCAGCCAGTCGAGGTTGTTGTGGATGCTCCTCCGCTCCGCGACTTCCTTCAAGCGAGCGTCCTGCTCGTCGGAGCGCTCGGGGCCGGCGCCCGTCATTCCGCCTCTCCTTCTGAAGCGAGTGCGCGAGGGCGGCTCGCGAGCCGCAGCGCACCTCCGGTGACGAGCAGCAGGCCCGCCGGGATGAACAGCCAGTATCCGACCGCGACGTGCACCGAGAGCAACTCTTTTGCCAGCGTGTTGACCACCTGGCCGAGCATCTGCCCGATAGCCGGCACGCTGCTCACGATCTTTACTATGTTCCCGATTATCGCGTTGATCTTGTGCCAGACGCCGATGAAGAAGATCAGGTTGAAGAGCAGGCAGTAGGCCCCGACGCCCAGCGTGACGATGCCCCTGGCCTGCACGAACCACATCCCGCCCACCGCGATCACCAGGACCGCCACCATCCCCCAGGCCCACGGGCTGACGAAGAGCCCATAGCTCGCGTGGGGACCTTTGACGCCAAGCGCCTGGCCGATGCCCAGCACGTCTTTGACGGAGACCGTTATCCACTTGAGCCCGAACACGGAGACGCAGAAGATCACCAGGCCGGCCGCGGCGAAGTAGTCTCCAACGTGCGTCATGGGCGCAGGGTACTTGCTCCTCAGCGGCGATGACAGGAACCGCAGCACCCTGTTCGTCTTCTCTTTCTCTACCTGTTCCATTTCTCTCCTGCCTCCGACTGGCGCGGCGCTAGCGGCCAAGCCGCTTCTCGGCGACCTCACGATACTCGGGGAGGCTCACCATCGGCGGGCGCTCCACGACGGTGACATCGGACTGCTCGAGCCTGTAGCTGCCTCCCGTCCGCTTGAAACTATTGTAAACCGTCGACGGCTCGACTTTCAGGTCGAGCTTGCCTTCATCCTGCAGCCTCTTGAACATCGCCTGCAGTATCCCGAAAGACATCTTCGAGAGCGATGGGAGCTCCTGGTTGTCATGGACCCGGACCTCCACGTCCACCTGGGCGAGGGAGCCCAGCCCGAACTCCCGCAGGATGTCCAGCAACAACCCGCTCTCGACGCCGTAGCCGGTGAAGAACGGGATGCTCTCGAGGACCTTCCGCCTGCCGGCGTACTCGCCCGAGAGAGGCTGCACGAACCCGGCGAGCTCCGGCCAGAACAGGTTCAGCATCGGGCGCGCGGTGAGCTCGGTCACGCGCCCTCCGCCAGACGGCCGCAGGACGCCGCCGTCCTGGAGAGGCCGCTCGTAGAACGCCTTGATGTAGCCGATCTCCGGCTCGGCGAGCAGCGGCCCAACGAGCCCGTAAACGAATCGCGGGTGGATGTTCTCGATGTCGGAGTCGACCCAGACGATGATGTCGCCTTCCAGGACGAAGATGCTCTTCCACAACGCCTCGCCTTTGCCGGCCGCGGGCGGCATCCCGGTGAGGATCTCGTCATCGAAGAATATCTCCGCGCCCTCGGCCCCCGCGATGTCGAGGGTTCCGTCCGTGCTGCGCGAGTCGATGATGCAGAGCTGGTCGATGAGTGGGTGCCGCTCGACCAGCTCGGTTCGAAGGACGCGAAGGCACTGCCCGACGGTCTCCGCCACGTTGAGGGTCGGCAGGCAGACGCTTATCTTCGCCCCCTGCCCCTGCTTGAGCCGGACGAGCTCGCCGATGTCAGAGAACTGGCCGTGATGGAAGGTGCGCTGCTCGAACCACTCCTCCGTTGCCAGCATATTGTTCCCCTCTCCTGCGCCTGCCGCTCGCGCGGTCCGCCGGCGCCACTGGCGCGTTTTAAAGCTCGCGCTTGTCTACTATGCGCTTCGCCTTCCCGGTGCTGCGCTCGAGCGTGTTGTGCTCCTTCAGGCTCACGCTGGCCTTGACGTTGAGCGCGCCCTTGAGGTGCGCCTCCACCTGCTGGGCGAACCTGCGCATCTCGCGCGTGTCGTCGCTGAACACTCCCTGGGAGACCTCCACCCATATCTCCAGCAGGTCGAGTTCTCCCTTGCGGTCGAGCACGATGAGGAAATGCGGCTCGATGCCCTCGACCTCCAACAGAGCCCGTTCCACCTGGTACGGGTAGACGTTCACGCCCCTGATGATGAGCATGTCGTCGGTCCTCCCCAGAACCTTGGTCATGCGCGCGTTGCGACGCCCGCACTCGCACGGCTCGCGCGTGAGCACGGTCAGGTCGCCGGTCCTGAAACGGATCACGGGCATGGCCTCGCGCGTCAGGGTGGTCAGAACCAGCTCGCCCTGCTCTCCATCCGGGAGCCGCTCACCACTAGCGGGGTCGACCACCTCCGCGATGAAGTGGTCCTCCGCGATGTGCATGCCGTCCTTCAGCTCGCACTCACCCGACACGCCGGGGCCGACGACCTCGGAGAGGCCGTAGTTGTCCGTGGCGGTCATGCCGGTGTCCGCTTCGATGCGCTCTCGTATCCCTTCGCTCCAGGGCTCCCCACCGAAGAGCCCGACTCGAAGCGAGCAGGCTTCGAAATCTAAACCCTGCGCGATGCCGACCTCGGCGATGTGGAGCGCATATGTGGGAGTCGCCACCAGGACCGTCGTCTTGAGGTCCTTGATGAGCGACAGCTGCAGCTCGGTGTTGCCGCCCGAAGCGGGAATGACCGTAGCGCCGACTTTCTCGAGGCCGTAGTGGAGGCCGAAGCCGCCGGTGAACAGCCCGTAGGTGAAAGAGATCTGAGCCACGTCCCTGGCGACGACCCCCGCAGCTGTCGCGAACCTCGCCACCAGCTCGGACCAGGTATCGAGGTCGCGCGCGGTGTACCCCACGAGCGTCCTGCTCCCGGTCGTGCCCGAGGAGGCGTGAAGCCTGACCACGTCCTCCAGGGGAGTCGCGAGCATGCCGAGGGGATAGCTGTCGCGGAAATCCTGCTTGCGGGTGAACGGCAGCTTCGATGCGTCTTCCAGGCTCTTGATGCTCGACGGGTTGATCCCCGCTTCCTGGATGCGCGCCCTGTAAGCCGAGGAGGAGTTCCAGACCCGGTCGAGCGTCTCCTCGAGCCTGCTCAACTGAAGCGCCTCCAGCTCGGCGCCGGCGAGCGTCTCCATCTCTCTGTTCCAGATATTCATAGGCATCCGCTCACAATGCGTAACGCCGGCGTCCCGCCGGCAGGCGCCCTCAAGCCGACTCCTCCGCAAGTCTGCGGCCCGCCAGGAAGGCTTTCCTGTTCGCCTCCACCGCCTTTGCTTTCACGAGGCTCTCGATCGCGGCCAGCCACTCGTCCTCGCCGACCGGCAGCATCAGGCTCAATATCCCGAGCAGGACGGTGTTTGCCGCCCTGGCGTCACCCGCGTCCGCGGCGATCGCGGCCGCGTCGACGATGATGCTCTCCGGCGCGATGGACGAGATGCGCTCTTCGGCGTCCGCCGGGTATTCGACCGCGCCCTGGAGCACCGGCAGCGGGTCGACCCTGGTGCGGGACGCGATGACGCGTCCGCCCGGTGCCAGGAACTCGAGGTTCCTCAGGGTCTCGAGCAGCTCGGTCGCGACCAGCGCCTCCGCCTCCCCGTACGGGACCAGGGGGCTCGCCACCGCGCTGCCGAACCTCACCATGCTGATGACGCTGCCACCGCGCTGCGCCATTCCGTGGACCTCGCTGGTCTTGACGTCGTAGCCGTGTTCGACGAGCGCGCTCGCCAGCAGGTTGGCGGCGAGTATTGTGCCCTGCCCGCCGACGCCCGCCAGAACGACCGAGCGCGTGGCCTCGCCTTCGATGGCTTTCTTATTCATGTCCTTGCTCACCATCAGACCTTGATCGCTTCCCGCTTGCAGACCTGCGCGCACACGCCGCAGCCGGTGCAGGCGTCTTCGAGTATCATCACTTCTCCATCGCGCTTGACGAGGGCCGGGCAGGCGAGCCTCATGCACAGCCCGCAGTCGTTGCACTCCTCGCGCGAGACAGCGTACGCCGTCCTGTCCTTGTCCTTGACACGCAGGACGCACGCCCGCCTCGAGATGACGACCGACGGCGCGTCGCGCTTCATCTCCTCGTCCAGGACCTTCCTGCACTCATCGAGGTCGTACGGGTCGACCACGCGCACGTTCTCTATTCCGATGGCGCGGGCGAGCATCTCGATGTTCACCGAAGACGTCTCCTCGCGCTGCAGGGTCACACCCGTTCCGGGGTGGTCCTGGAACCCGGTCATCGCGGTGGTCCGGTTGTCGAGGATGACCACGGTGTAGCGGCCGCGGTTGTACGCCATCTCCATCAGGCCGGTCACCCCGCTGTGGAAGAACGTCGAGTCGCCGAGCACGGAGACCACCCTGTGGCTTCCCTTGCTGTCAGCCTCGCTCTCCCCTTCCTCCATCTCGAGGGCTTTTTCGAGCCCGTGCCCCATGGTGATGCTGGCCCCCATGCACACCTGGCAGTCGTGGGCCGACAGCGGCGGCAGGACGCTCAGCGTATAGCAGCCGATGTCGCCGGCGATGATCGCCTTCTGCCTCGCCAGCGCGTACATGATGCCCCGATGCGGGCACCCGGCGCACAGGATCGGCGGCCTCGGCGGCAGCCCCTCGACGTGCGCGAGGTGGACCGGGGCCTCGACGCCGGTGCTGGCGGCGAGCTCCGGGAAAGACTGCCGGACGTTGTCGACGTTGAGCTCGCCGACACGCGGGACCCATTCCTTGCCTTTCGGGTAGAGGCCGAGGGAGGCGACGGTCTCCTCGAGGTACGGCTCGAGCTCTTCGACCACGTAAACGTCCTTGTACTGCTCGCAGAACTCGGTTATCAACCGACGCGGCAGCGGGTTTGTCATCGCGAGCTTCAGGATGCTGACGCCGGGAAAAGCCTCCTTGACGTACTGGTAGGCGACCCCGCTGGTCACGACCACCGCATCGCCGGCGCCTCTCTCCTCGCGCTGCCAGGGAAAGTCGTTCGAGAGCTCCTCCAGCTCGGCGAGGCGCTCCACCATGACGGGGTGGCGCAGGCGCGCGTGCCCCGGGATCATCACCCGCTTCACCTCGTCCTTCTCATAAGGGACCCTCGCGTGGGTCTCCGGCTCGGAGGTCTCGACCAGGCCCCGCGAGTGGCAGACCCTGGTTGTCAGGCGGAGCATCACCGGGGTGTCGTGCCGCTCACTCATGCGGTAGGCCTCGCGGGTGAGTTCGTACGCTTCCTGGCTGTCGGCGGGCTCGAGCATCGGGACCTTGGCCGCCTTGGCGTAGTACCTGTTGTCCTGCTCGTTCTGGCTCGAGTGCATGCCCGGGTCGTCCGCGTTCACCACCACCAGCCCGCCCGACACGCCGATGTACGGCAGCGTGAACCAGGGGTCGGCGGCCACGTTGAGCCCCACGTGTTTCATGGCCGCGAGCGACCGCACTCCGCCGATGCTGGCGCCGACCGCCGCCTCCAGGGCGACTTTCTCGTTCGGCGCCCACTCCGCGTAGACGCCGTCGAAGCGCGAGAAACTCTCGAGTATCTCGGTCGAAGGCGTGCCTGGGTAGGCCGAGGCGAAGAGCGCGCCCGAGTGGAAAGCCGCGAGCGCAACGGCCTCATTGCCTGTCATCAGCTTCTTCTCTGGCATCTGACCTCCGGTGCAGACATGCAAAGGACCCGGAAGGAGGGCCCAACAAATATTAGCCCAACGCTCCGAATGCAGGCAAACCAGCGCCGGGCCTTCACCCCCGGGCGGCAGGCCGGGCTCGAAATATCGCCGCCGTTCTTGGATAAGATATAATGCCTGCCATGAACGCACCGGAGGACAAGGGGCAGGACCGCGGTGACGACGCCCTCGTCGCCCTGGCGAGAGCCGGCGATCTCGAAGCCCTCGAAGAACTATTCAATCGCTACCGCAACCAGGTGTTCTCGCTCGCTTACCGGATGACCGGCAATCCCTGCGACGCCGAGGACCTCTGCCAGGAGATATTCCTCCAGGTGATGCGCAAAGTAGGGTCTTTTGAGGGCAGGTCCTCCTTCTCCACCTGGCTCTACCGGGTCTCGATGAACCGTTCGAGGGACTATCTGCGTCGAAAGAAGAGAAGCCCGGAGCTATTGAGCCAGGATGGCGACCCGACAGAGTCGTACGAACCGCAGTCGAACGGGCCGGGAGGACTGGAGAACATGGCGATATCGTCCGAGGCACAGAGGCTTGTGCAGGGCGCGCTCATGGAGCTCCCGTTGTCCCTCAGGGCCCCCCTCGTACTCCACGAGCTGGAGGGACTGCAGTACCACGAGGTCGCGAGCCTCCTCAGGCTCCCGGTAGGAACCGTTAAATCCAGGATCTTCCGCGCGAGGATAAAGCTCGCGGAGATTCTCGAGCCACACAAGGAACAATGGCGATGAGCGCTCCGTCTAACCGGGTGGTGGAGGTAGGGAAATGAATTGCCGCCGGTTTAGAAAATCACTGATAGATTACGCTGATGGGAGCCTCCCTTCAGCGCGCGCGGACACCGTGCGCGACCACCTGGAGTCCTGCAAAGAGTGCAGGGGCGCCCTCGAGAAGCTGACCCTTTCGAGCTCCGCGCTGGCGACCCTCTCGACCGTTAAGATGCCGGAGGCCTCGGCGGAGAAAGTGCTGCGGACCCTTCGCACTTCAGTCGAGAGCGCGGGCCAGGCCGGCCGGTTGAGCACGTTCAGGCCGAGCGTACTGTGGTCTCCCCGCGTGCTCGCGGGTGTCGGCACCGCGGCCGCGGTGATAATCGCGCTCCTCGTGGTGGTCATGGTGTATTCAGGCGGTGGAGTGCCGAGCCCTACGCTGACGCGGACCTCGAACGATCAGGCGGGCAAGACCTCTACGACTCCGGGCACAACGGTCTCCACGTCGCCCGGCGAGCAGAAGACGCAGCAGGCTCTGCCCAGCGGCGCCGCCGCGATAATGCCCGTGGTCAAGGTCAGCAACAACAACTACGACGACACGAAGCTACGCACGACTTTCGAGTCCATGGAAGTCAAGAAAGAGATCGCGAAGCGTTATTCCATAACGCACGCCATCACGATGGGCACGATGTTCAGGCGGAAGATGGCCGACATGATGGTCGAGCAGGGGCAGGACGGCGCGTGCCTCGAGGCGATGATCGTGTACCTGACCCAGTCCGAGCCCGTGCTGCTGCCGTACTACGCGGAGAGAGCGCAGTACCTCGGCCAGGGGGTCTTCATAATCGGCTTCGCGGGACCGAGGCGCACCGCGACCACTGGAATGCTCACCAGGACGGAGATCTGGGTGATGAACCCGGACAAGTTCACGAGCAGCCCGGACTCCAGCATCGTCTACTTCATCGAGGAAAAGACCGAGTAGATCAGCCTCTGATCCTCTTCTTCAGCCAGGTCGTCCAGTAATCCAGGCCTTCGGAGGTCCTGCAAGACACTCGGAAGATCACCACTCCCGGATTCATCTTGAGGACAGTTGTCTCGAGTTCCTCCACGTCGAAGTCGGTGTGAGGTATCAGGTCGATCTTGTTGACTATCAGCACGTGGCACTCTGAGAACATGAGGGGATACTTGAGGGGCTTGTCGTGCCCCTCGGCCACCGACAGGATCATGACCTTGAGGTCTTCCCCCAGCTTGAACTCGGCCGGGCACACCAGGTTGCCGACGTTCTCGACTATCACCAGGTCCACGCCTTCGAGGTTCAGGTGGTTCAGCGCGTGGTTGATCTGCTTTGCCTCGAGGTGGCAGGAGCCACCCGTGTTGATCTGGATCGCCGGGACTCCCGCGGCGGCTATGCGCTCGGAGTCCACCTTGCCGGCTATGTCACCTTCGATGACCGCGCAGTTGAGGTCGCCGGACACGCCCTCAAGCGTTTTCATGATGACCGACGTCTTGCCCGCGCCAGGGCTGGCCATCAGGTTGATCATGAACGCGCCCTCCCGGTCGAGCAGCGCCCTGTTCTCTTTTGCGATTATCTCGTTAGCGTCAAAGACGCCCTCGAGGACCTCGATCTCCATCCCTCTGCCTCCTAGCTGATCTCTATCGATTCTACCTGGAACTCGCGCCCGGAGATGATCTCCGTGGAGGTGCCCTTGCACTCGGGGCAGGTGAAGTCGTACTCGACGACCTCGAACTCCTTGCCGCACTCCTTGCACTTCGTGATGAGCTTGGTGTGCCGGAAGTTCAACTCCGCATCCTGGGCGATGGTGTCCTTGCCGATGATCTCGAAGTAGAACCGCACCGAGTCCTCCATCACCGTGCTCATTTCGCCCATCACCATGTTTATCCTGGTAACCTTGGTGGCGTTGTTCGCCTGGGCGTGCCTCAGCACCACCCCGAGCATGCTCTCCGTCACAGACAGTTCGTGCATCTGGATCCGATCTTCGTTCAGTGGGCCACTCGTCAAGTGAACCAGAATTCGCGACTTTGTCAAAGCCATGCCGCGGCGCGTCAGGCGGCGGCGAGGATGATAAACACAAGCGCGGCGAGGCCCACGCGGTAGATGATGAAAGGCAGAAGCGTGTGGCTCTTGAGGTACTTCATCATCCAGGCGATGGCCACGAACCCGCTCAGCGCCGAGGTGATGAACCCGGCGATGAAGATGCCGGGGCCGTGGGCCGGGAAGCCGTTCTTCGCCAGTTTCAAAGCTTCGTAGATCCCGGAGCCCGCTATTATCGGGGCCGCCATCAGAAAAGCGAAATGCGCGGCTGCCTCGCGGTCGAGGCCGTCCAGCATGCCGGCCGAGATTGTGATGCCTGAACGCGATACCCCGGGAAACAGCGCGAGCACCTGGGCGCCGCCGACGATCCCCGCGTCCTTCATCTTCAAGCGGCTGAAGTCCCTGTCCCGCTTCCCGAGCAGCTCGGCGGCGGCCATGACGGAAGCCCCGAGGAGCAGCAGGATCGCGACCCAGCCGGAGGTCCGGAAATGGTCCTCTATCACGTTGTTGAGCAGCGCCCCGGCGATCGCTGCCGGGATGCTCGCGAGGATCAGCATCCAGGCAAGCTTCATGTACCTGTCCCAGTCGGCGGGCCGGTGCCGCAGCGACAGGAAGAAGGCCTTGATGAGCACGATCCACTGCCGGCGGAAGAAGACCAGCAGCGCCAGCAGCGTGCCCAGGTGCAGAGCGACATCGAACGCCGTGCTGACGCCCTTGGTGGCGACGAAGACGTTCCAGCCGAAGAGCTTCGGTATCAGCACCAGGTGCCCGCTGGAGCTTATAGGGATGAACTCCGTCAGGCCCTGGATTATTCCCAGGAACGCCGCCTGCAGTATCAGTACCAAGGTTCTCCTACGGGTCTAACGACTCTGCCGGATCCGCTCAGACGCTCGCCAGCTTCCTCTCGAGGAACTGCTGGTACTCGTAGAGCGCCGCGAGGGTCTTGGCGCCCCGTTCCGGGGACGGGTATATCACTACCTCGCTCTGTCTCGCGAGCATAGGCGTGATAGACCCGGACGTCGGGAACGAGACCGCTATTATCGGCTTCTGTGTCTCCTCCATCAGGCGTATGACCTCGGCGCGGTAAGCCTCGTCGGTCTTCTGCAGCTCTTTAAGGAACTCGCTCGTGATGACCTTGGGCTTGATGCGCTCCCGCTCGATCTCGTCCATCATCGGGCCCTCCAGAACGAACGATTGGAAGGAGGAGGTCGCGCCCATCGTTCCGAGGCTTATTATCGAGTCCACGCAGTTGCAGCGGGCGATGATCTCGAGGCACTGGAAGTGCATCGACAGGTCGAGCGTGCCCACCAGGTCGACAGGGTTGCCGCGGCTCCAGTACGGTGGCAGGACCGCATCAAGCTCTCTGAGCGTCTCCTCCGGGAATTCCACCAGCTCGAGCCCGTGCTGCGCGAGGGCATCCGCGGTTACGACCCCCCAGCCGCCGCCCCAGGTCAGGACCCCGACCCTCTTTCCCTTTGGCGGTGGAATAGCCGCGAACGCCTTGGCGATATCGAGCATCTCCTCGGTGGTGTCCGCCTCTATCATGCCCGTCTGCTTCATGACGCCTTCGAAGATGGCCTCATCGGCCGCGAGCGCCGCGCTGTGGGACGCCGCCGCTCTCGCTCCCGCCTGCGTCTTCCCGGCCTTGAGGACGACGATCGGCTTCTTCGGGGAGGTGTTGGCCGCTACCTCGATGAACCGCCTCGCGTCGCGCAGCCCCTCTATATAGAGGAGGATGACCTCGGTCGCCGGGTCGTCCGCGAAGTACTCCAGGTAATCAGCGGCCTTGAGCTCCGCCTCGTTGCCGATGCAGACGAACCGGGAGAACCCGACCCCCAGCGCCTTGCCGAGGGACAGCATCTGGGTGCCCAGGTTACCGCTCTGCGCAGCGAAACCGATCTTGCCCGCCACCGGGCGGACGGGCGGCATCAAGGCGTGAAGCGAGTTCGGGCCCGAGTAGACCCCCATGGTGTTGGGCCCGACCAGGCGCATCCCCGAGCCTTTGATGACCTCGATCATCTGCCGCTCGAGTACGGTCCCCTCCCCTCCCGTCTCGCTGAAGCCTCCCGATATCACGATGCAGGTCTTGACGCCCTTCTCGACGCACTCTTTGACCACGGCGACCACGTGGTCGGCCGGGACCGTGACAACCGCCAGGTCGACGTCGTCTTCGATGTCCTTCACTGACTTCACGACCGGCCTGTCGAGTATCTCCGTCTCTTTGGGGTTCACGGGGTAGAGCTTGCCTTTCCACCCTCCGGCCAGGATGTTGGCCGGCACGATATAGCCCCACTTCATCTTCACGTTGCTCGCGCCGATGATCGCCACCGACCTCGGCTCGAACAGGTAGTGCAGTTGTTCCGTCAGTTGCTTGCTCACTGAGACCTCCGTCCGGATTTCTGCCCGTCTTGAATGGATCGCGCCGGTGATGGTGTCCCGCCGCCGCGGACCGGGCGCCCTGTAGCGCCGGCGTCCCGCCGGCAATGGTTCACACTGATGCGCCGGTTACTGACTGTGAGCGGCCGCGGACCGCGGCCGGTCACCTCTTTCAAGACTTCGGGCTCTGTTTGGTAATATCGCTGTATTTACGTTTCAACCCCCCGACGAGCCGCATCGCCTCGAGGACGATCCCCTTGCTCATCTTGGACTCTCCGACCCGACGGTCGGCGAACACTATGGGGAGCTCGTAGATGTCGAACCCCATGATGGTGCAGACGTAGGACATCTCCACCTGGAACCCGTAACCGGACGCATCGATGCGCGAGAAATCGATCTGGCGCAGGACTTCCGTCCTGAAGCACCGGAACCCGGCGGTGGTGTCCTTGATCTTCATCCCGGTGAGCGTCCTGGCATACAGGCTGCCGCCCCGGCTTATGAGCTTCCGCGTCCATCCCCAGTCCTCGGTGCCGCCCCCGTCGACGTAGCGGGACCCAATGACGATGTCGTGTTTCCGTATCGCCTCGAGAAAATCGGGGATGTATTTCGGATTGTGAGAGAAATCGGCGTCCATCTCGAAGACGCAATCCGCGCCCATTTCGTCCACCGCGATCTTGAAACCGTGCGTGTACGCAGTACCGAGCCCCAGCTTGCCTTCCCGGTGCGAGACGCGGAGCTGAGGGAACTCGGTGGCGAGGCGGTCGGCGATGTCGCCCGTGCCGTCAGGCGAGTTGTCGTCCACTATCAACATGGAGAGGCCGAGGTCCATGCCGAACAACTGCCGGACCATGTTCTCGATGTTCTCAATCTCGTTATATGTCGGCATTACGATAACTGGTTGCATCTGCACCTCTTTCGGTGTCCGGGCCGCCACTCACGATATTTCATGGCGTTCGCAGCGGTCAAGCGGTCAGGACTGCTCCCAGCCGTACATGCCCACCAGCGGCACGAAGACGCAGGAACCAACCTGGTTTGTCTCAACGTCATCTCCGCGCCTGGTGATGACGTTGAGCATCTGCATGGAAGCGGGGCCCACGGGGATGACGAGACGCCCTCCGTCGGCCAGTTGCTCGACCAGCACTTGTGGGACGCCCGGGGAGCCGGCCGTCACCAGTATGCCGTCGTATGGCGCGTGCTCCTTGAGCCCCTTGCTCCCGTCCCCGACCACGATCTTAACGTTGTCGAGCGAGAGCTCGGTGAGGAGTCTGGCAGCGGCTTCTGCAAGCGAAGGTATTCGCTCGATCGTGTAGACCTTCTTAGCGAGGACGCCCAGCACGGCTGCCTGGTAGCCGCTGCCGGTCCCGACCTCCAGCACCACCTCGTTGCCTCGCAGGCAAAGCAGCTCGGTCATCCAGGCGACCATGTAAGGCTGCGAGATCGTCTGCCCTTCGCCGAGAGGCAGCGGGGTGTCGTCGTATGCCCTGTCCCTGCGGCCGGGGGGGACGAAGAGGTGGCGCGGCACCCTCCTCATCGCTTCGAGCACCCTCTCGTCGGTGATGCCGCGCGCCCGCATCTGTTGCTCGACCATCTCGTCCCTGAGGCTCTGGTAGTAGTCGCCGATCTGCTTCTCTGTCATAAGCGCATCCAATGTTCAACGGGTGATTACAGGCCGAACCCGCCCTTCAACAACGCAAGGCGGACCAAGGTCCGCCTCTGGTTCAAGTATCCTGCAACTCGGTCGGGGCCGCCCGTCAGCTCAGGCCTGGCCGCCTTCGAGCTCGTCAACACCCTTGTACATCTTGAAGATCTTGGTCAGTCCCGTGATCTTGAAGATGCGCAGGATCTTCTCCTGGTTGCAGATTATTCCGAGCTCGCCCTCGTGCTGCTTGACCCTCTTCAAACCCCCCACGAGGACACCCAGACCGGTGCTGTCGAGGAAGTCGACCTCATCGAGGTCGACCGCTATCTTGTAGCGGCCTTTCTCGACCGCGTCCACGATGGTCTCGCGAAGAGACGGCGCGGTGTAGATATCGACCTCGCCTTTCAGCTTGATCACAGTGTGATCTCCGACTTCCCTTGTCGATACTTCCAGTTCCAAGTTTCCCCTCCTGGTTCGATCCCCCCGTGGGAGGTCTTACAGGGCCCCTGCCACCGTCTATTCTTCTGGTTTTGGCTTCTGTTTCTTCGGCTTCTTTACGAGGTTGCCGCAGTGCGGGCACTTGACCTCTTCGTCACCCTGTTCGAACACGACGCGGTTACCGCAGTTACCACACCTTATCCGGTCGATTTCTTCGCCGACTATCTCGTGTCCGTGAGGTCCATACCTTGCCACGTAGCCACCTCCGTATCGATGCCCAGGCTTTAATTTCTAGACTTGCGGGACATATCCTACCCGCAGGACGATTCTCGATAATTATACTACACAGCAGGGCAACCCCACGTCAGAACCACGTCGTTCGTTTTCCACTTCTTATTACACTCGAGGTCGCCCAGGTACCCCCCCGAAGCATCGGCCCGCCCGAGCGGTTGGTGTGGATGTGGAGGTCGGCGATCATTACTTACCTTCCAGGATCCGGCGGGCGAGTGCGTTCCTGGGCACGATGTCACCTGTGCTGGTATTGACCCGCCATGACAACCAGTGGGACTGGCGGCCGACCTCGAAGACGTATGACACTACCCACTCTTTGTCGCCGACCTGCTCTGCGCCCCAATTGGGCTTGAAGCCCTCGTTTACCACTTTGACGCCCTGGGCTTTGACGAAGTCGAGGATGCCGGCACCCACCGAGGTATCGGTTCCGTGGATGGGCTGCGTCTTCACTATGTCGATAGGCACGCGCGCGCGGTGCGAGAACTGGTAGAGCCCTATGCCGATCACCAGCGTGAGGGAAACCAAGGCGGTGATCACGAGCAGCGGCGTGCGCCAGCGCACCGCCCACGCGGCGAACCGCCTCCAGCGGCTGACCTCGGCCTCTTCGGCTGGTTCATTCACTTCGAGGTCGTCTTCGGGGTCCTGGCGCGCCAACGGCACCTCCATCATCGGTGAACCGGATGTGAAGATTATAGCGCCGCGCAATGCTTCGCGCTTTTTGAAGTGCCGTATGCCTTGCGCTAGAATAGCGGCACAGTGGGGCCGTAGCTCAGTTGGGAGAGCGCATCCCTCGCACGGATGAGGTCAGGGGTTCGAGTCCCCTCGGCTCCACCACTCCACCACAGCAACCACTATTTAGCCGAGGGGACTCGAACAGAGGGGTCGCTGTCTTCCGGCTCGCGGGGAGAGTATCTTCCAATGCAGTCAATCAATTCGACAAGCGGAACAATGGCTGCTCTGAGAGAAGGTAAGAACGAACGGCGGTAATGCAGTGGCTGGCTAAACAGCCGCAAACGCGCTTGGCGGTTGAGATCGACTGGGGCTGGGGGGTGACAGCAACCCGAAGGGTTGCGCCGCCCCTCACGCGAGGACGCGTGGGGTGACCCCGGGGGGCTGGAAGCCCCCCTAGGGGGCCGCGGAACCCAGTTCAGCAAACCAACGCTTACCGGATTCGACTTCTGGGTGCAGCGGCCTTCGAGTCTCCCCTCGGCTCCACCAGCCCCAATCCATTACCCCAAACAATTAGATCTGGCCGCACTCACTGCCCCGCCGCTTTTTCGATCGCCGCGCGAAGCTCCTGCTTTTCCGGCACCCCTGTCATCACTGAGGACTGTGCGCCACTCGGATCGAGGATCACCTCGGTAGGCGTCGCCTGGATCTCGTACTTCTGAGCGGCAGCCGTATCTATTGAGATATCGACGATCTGAACGTCGAACGATCCACCCATCTCTTTCTGCAGCTCCTGCACGAGGCGCTCGGCGACGGGGCAGGTAGCTCACCCGGGCTGGGCGAAGATAAGCACAGTCGGCTTACCGGTTGCCTGCGTGGAGGGCTGGGAGGGGACCGTACTCGAGGTCGTCTTCGAGACGCAGCCGGCGGTGACGACCGCGAGCGCCACCATGCTGATCGTTGCGACTATGAAACCTGTTCGCCAGCGCGTCATACAACCACCTTGCGGTCGGCGCCTCTCGATCAAGACTAGCACAAGGACCCTTGCCGGCGGGACGCCGGCGCTACACT
>Ga0066793_10000079_pt1 | contig 29391 bp, 26 predicted proteins | sample PersoiDNA2013189_FD_83876 | JGI IMG/M metagenome (GOLD analysis project Ga0066793, IMG submission 83876) | Permafrost soil microbial communities from the Arctic, to analyse light accelerated degradation of dissolved organic matter (DOM) -... | ecosystem: Environmental > Terrestrial > Soil >... | reverse complement strand
CTGACGGGTACGTTGGAAACCGGCAAACGGGCTGACTTGATCCTGGTCGATATCGCTAAGATGCACAATTCACCGCGTTTTCTCCGCGATCAGAAGGGTATTTATGCGCAAATTGTCTATGCCGCGAAGGCCACAGACGTGACCGATGTGATGGTTAACGGTCAATGGGTAATGCGCGAGCGGCAGTTATTAACCCTCAACGAGAGCGAAATCATGGCACAAAGCCAGACGTATGCCAGGAAAATCGACACCTTCTTGCTCAATCGGGAACAATCGGTGTTATCCAAGCTGATCGCGATTGGTGGCGCATCTCAGGAGGAAAGCTTTGAAGTGCAGCTCAAGGTTCCCATCGCTGACTGCCAGGCCGTGGTAGACGCATTAAACAAGTCCAATATCCAAATCATCCGGATACGCCATTACCATCAATATGATACTTATTTCTCATTCATGGACAAAGGTCAAGGTTGGCTGCGTTATCGCGAAGATGAATTTATTGAGAACGATCAGGTAACCAATGTGCGTTCCCGCCTGACCATGATTGGTGAGTCCAGTGAGCGGCATTATCCCCAAAAGGTGATCCTGTCTCGCAGCCGTTATATTGCCCCAGCCACTCAAAGCCTGCGCTTTTATCGAGAATACTTCCAACCCAGCCAGGAAATCGAAATCCAAAAAGATCGCCTGCGCTATCTGGTTGAATATCAGGGCATGGAATTTTTTATTAATATCGATATAGTCAATAAACCCTCCTTGGGCCAATTTATTGAAATAAAAAGCAAGACATGGGGCGCACAAGACGCTGAGCGAAAATCCCAGCTCGCAGCCGAACTGCTCAAATTATTAGGCGGTTCCCCTGCCGAAGCCATTACCACCGACTATTTTGAATGAAAGTTACTGCTCAGGCTCCTGTAAAAAAAGTCCGAATTTGAGGTAGCTTTATTCTCACGGCTTAGACGGCACGATTGAAATTGATAAAAGGCGGGAACGCATGCGTATCCTTTTTCTTGCAGCAGAAGCCGATCCCCTGATTAAAGTAGGCGGTTTAGGTGATGTAGCAGGTTCGCTGCCACGCGCAATCAAAGCATTATCCAATGGGAGCCTTTTTTCCACCGAACTGGATATTCGCCTGGTCATTCCATTTCATCCTGCCATTGATATTTCATCTTACCCGACCATGCGCGTTGGTAAACTATCCATTCCTAACATAGAAGGCACGTCGCATGCCCAGGTCTATTTAATTGATGTAAATGATGTTCCTGTTTATCTGATTAAGAGTGATTTATTTCCTCAAGGCGCCCCTATCTATTCGATTAATACCCAATTAGATGGGAAGAAATACGCCTTCTTTTCACTGGCGGCGCTTGAGCTGACCCGACTCTTAAATTGGCAGCCCGATATCTTGCACGCTAACGACTGGCACACGTCACCCGCAGTGTATTCTCTCGCACAAAAGAAATCCGGTGATCCCTTCTTTAGCGGGACACACTCGCTTCTGGCTGTGCATAACCTGCCGTACATGGGGCGAGGCTCAGAACAAGGCCTGTCATTCTTTGGCATTCCCCCATCCCACGACAGCCAATTGCCCGATTGGGCACGCTATTTTCCCCTGCCCATGGGGCTTTCTACCGCGGATCGCATCGTAACGGTTTCCCCCACTTATGGACAAGAAATATTAACTCCCGAATTTGGCTGTGGGCTCCAGGACTTTCTGAACGAACGGTCGGGTACGATCTCTGGCATCCTGAACGGTCTTGACACCGAATTATGGGATCCAAACACCGACCGCTGGTTGACAAAACAATATTCAGCGCATAACCTGGCTCTGCGCAGAGAGAATAAAAAGAATCTGCAAAATAAATTTGGCCTGCCTGAAGACCCCAAAATTCCCCTGTTGGCCGTCGTCAGCCGGATGGATCAACAAAAAGGCATCGATCTGGCCATCGATGGACTGCGCATGGCAGTTGACCTGCCCTGGCAATTGGTCATCCTTGGCACCGGAGACCCTGCCCTTGAAGCCGCCGCACGAGCCCTGGAGGAAGATTTTGCAAACCGAGTGCGGGCTGCCATCCGCTTTGATACGGCCTTATCCCACATGTTTTACGGCGGCGCTGATATGATCTTAATGCCGTCCCGCTACGAGCCCTGCGGATTAGCCCAAATGATCGCCATGCGGTACGGCTGTGTGCCCATTGCCCGGGCGACAGGCGGTCTGCGCGATACGGTTCATGAAGCCAGCGATGAAGAAGGGAGCACGGGTTTTCTATTCGAAGGGGCAGATGCTGGGCAATTTAACGCAGCGCTTAGACGCGCCCTGTCCATCTATCCTCAGGCTGCGAAATGGAAACGGATCCAGTTGGCAGGAATGTCGATGAATTTTTCATGGCAGCAATCTGCGCTGACCTATGCCAACCTATATCAGACTATGATGGAGTAACCTTATGAAAACGCGCGCCATCATTCTGGCAGGTGGTGAGGGATCCCGGCTGGGGATCTTGACCTCCAGACGGACCAAACCAGCCGTGCCATTCGCGGGCAATTACCGCATCATTGATTTTGCCCTCTCAAACTGTGTTAACTCTGGGATTTTCGATGTGATGATCATCGCGCAATACCGCCCGCAATCCCTGATCGAACACATCGGCGCGGGCGGACCGTGGGATCTGGATCGTGATTTTACCGGCGGTGTACGCATCTTTACCCCGTATAAGACCCGTCAGCGAAACAATTGGTTCCTCGGCACGGCCGATGCCGTGCAGCAAAATATACCCTTTATTAAAAGTGGTTCTCCTGACCTTTACCTGCTCCTTTCAGGCGATCACATCTACACAATGGATTACGAACCGATGATCACCTTCCATCTGGATCACCATGCGGATGTCACCATGGCAACCCAGCGGGTAGCGATCCAGGATGCCTCCCGCTTTGGAGTGGTTAGGGTCAATGATGATTATCGCATCAACTCTTTTATTGAAAAGCCGGCCCATCCTGCCACTAACCTGGTGAATATGGGTGTGTATTTATTTAACCCCGAGGTCCTCAACTCGGTGATGGAAGCAGACCGAAAAAACAAAACTTCTACACACGATATTGGAAAGGATATCATTCCTGAAATGATTAACCAAGGCGCACGGATTTTCGCCTATCCTTATTCAGGTTATTGGGTCGATGTGGGCACCATAAAATCCTTCTGGCAGGCGCATATGGACCTGCTTAAAAACCCCCCTTCTATCGACCTTAATAACCGGTCATGGATCATTCATACCCGCACTGAAGAACGCGGACCGGTCCGCATATTCCAGGGAGCCCAGGTAGAGAACAGCCTGGTGTCGGACGGATGTGTGATTGGCTCTGGCGCCAGGATCTTAAACAGCATCCTTTCACCGGGTGTGATCATCCAACCCGGTGCAGTCGTCGAAGAATCCATTCTTTTAACCGATGTGGTCGTCGGCGCTGGCGCACAAATAAAAAAGGCGATTTTAGACAAACGAGTCAAGATCGGCGAAAACGCTCTGATTGGCATGCCACAAGGCGGCGGTCCACAGGGTGGCAATGAAGATTTGTTTGTCACTGTTGGGAAAAATACAGAAATTCCTCCAGGAACAACTCTTCAACCTGGGGCGACCATTGATAGCGAAGTTTCCGCCACTGATTTTACAGGCCATCTGGTAAAATCGGGAGAATTTATTAAAAACTGGAGTATAAATAATGACCTCTAATCGTTCCGCGGGTATCATCCTGCATCCGACCAGCCTGCCTGGGCCAGATGGGATTGGAGATCTGGGACCAGAAGCTTACCGGTGGGTTGATTTTCTTGCCAAATCTGGTTTTTCCCTATGGCAAGTGCTCCCATTGAACCCAACCGGGTATGGTGACTCACCTTACCAATCCTTTTCGGCCTTTGCCGGCAATCCCTATTTGATCAGCCCGGCTATACTAATGGATGAAGGCTTGCTCACTCGCCAGGATCTCGCGGACCGGCCGGCTTTTCCAAATGGTAGTGTGGATTATGGCCCTGTCATCGAATGGAAACTGACCCTGCTCAACCGCGCCTATGATCATTTCCAGGCGAGTGAATTCCCAGAATTAACCAAAGAATTTAATAAATTCAAAAAACAACAGCTCAGTTGGCTGGACGATTTATCCTTATTTATGGCCATTAAAGAATCACGGGGTGGCGTTTCCTGGGATAATTGGCCAGAAGACTTAAGAAAACGCAAACCCAGCGCCGTAAAAGCCTTCAAGAAGGAGCATGAAAGCATCATCGACAGTCACTGCTTCAGGCAGTTCATCTTTTTTCGGCAATGGGCCGCCCTGCGGACATATGCTCACCAGAAAAGTATCAAAATTATCGGGGATGCACCTATCTTCGTCGCGTATGACAGCGCGGATGCCTGGGCTCATACCGAACTCTTTTACATAGACAGCCAGGGGAAGCCGACTGTCGTGGCAGGTGTCCCACCGGATTATTTTTCCGCGACCGGTCAACTGTGGGGAAACCCGCTATACCGTTGGGACGTTCACGCTGAAAGCGGATATTCCTGGTGGATTGATCGGCTGCGTGCCATTTTCCAGGTGGTGGATATTGTCCGGCTCGACCATTTCCGCGGTTTTGCGGGATATTGGGAAGTGCCTGCTGGCAACCCTACGGCTGAAATTGGCCGGTGGGTCCCAGGCCCTGGCGCCAGCCTGTTTGAAGCCTTGAAACAGGCCTTTGGTGACCTGCCCATTATTGCTGAAGATCTGGGCGTGATCACCGCGGACGTGAATGAGCTGCGCGAAAAATTTAACTTGCCTGGGATGAAGCTGCTCCAATTCGCTTTTTCAACCGATCCGGATGATCCTTTCCTGCCCCACAATTACCCACCGAACTGCGTCGCATACACCGGAACACACGATAACGATACCAGTCGGGGTTGGTATTTGAGCGCCCCAGAAGGCGAGAGCGATTTTGCCCGGCGCTACCTGGCCCGCTCAGGAGATGATATTTCCTGGGATTTCCTCCGCTGCATTTGGTCTTCAGCAGCGGTCATGACCCTTGCGCCATTGCAAGATTTCCTCAGCCTGGATACCTCTGCCCGCTTGAATTATCCTGGCAAGCCCAGCGGTAACTGGTCCTGGCGCATGCCAGCAGATACCTTATCCGATTTCCTATCCTCCCGCTGCCGGGAGGCCAATTATCTCTACGGTCGTTTGCCCGTCACCGGTCAGAAAGTGGTTAAGCGCCACATCTAGAAACTATGTCGAGACACGACTTCGAGATGAAGCGTCTGGAGAAGATAGCGAAGTTGGATGAATGGCGCGCATCGGGTACCATTCATCTAACTTCGCCCAAAATACCAACTTTATTTGCGCTTATTGACCGGTATTGACGCAACCATGATACCAGACAGGATCAACGCCAGGCCGCCGAGTTTGAAGGGTGAGGGGATTTCACTGAGGACAAAATAAGCCAGGATCGTTGATCCCAGCGGTTCACCCAATAACGCAATGGATACGTAAGCCGCTGACAGGTAGCGCAAGGCCCAATTGAAGGTAGAATGGCCAACCAGTTGGGGTATTAAGGCCAGAGCCAGGAAAAACAGGTAAGTCAACCAGGGATAACCCACCAGGCTTTCCCCAGATAGTGCCACGATGGCCAACAATACCAGGGCAGCCACCCCATAAACCAGGAAAGTATAAGCCGGTAACGCCATCGTTGGCCTGAGCCGCCGCCCGATTAATATATAGCCGCTGGCAAATAGCGCTCCCAACACAGCCAGGATGTCGCCAGTAAAAGCTTTTCCTTGAAGGAAAGTGGATAAAGTTGGACAGCTTATCCCGTTGGCGGACCACTGGCAAGAATCACTGGCGCCCACCACCATTCCCCCGATTAAGGTGATGACTAGGCCGATCCAGACGTACCAGGGTAACGGCTCCTTGAGGAATAAAGGTGAAAACAGGGCCACCCAGAGGGGAGAGGTTGTGACCAGGACAACCGAGCTGGCCACAGAGGTAAATTGCAGTGAAGTGATCCAGGTGGCAAAATGGAAGGCCAATAACACCCCGGATAAAATCGCCAGCCCTGCCAGCTTCTTTTGAGATAATGCCGCCTTGATTTCAGGGCGATGCCGGGCTAAGGTATACGGGGTTAACACCAGGGTTGCCAGACTTAAGCGGTAAGCGGCAATCACCAGTGAAGGCGCTTTTTCTTGAGCGAAGCGTATAAAGATAGATGAGGTCGACACGGCGATAATAGCAATCAGGATTGCCAACATCGGTGGAATTGCAGGCCGTTGTGAAGTTAAGTGGAGATCGTTATTCATCTCATGGTCTGTTGCTTGACAAAGTTTTAGACGTTGACTACAATGTTCACAGGTACTTAGGAGTTTTTATTCACAATTTCTTTTAGCTGTAAAAACAATTCATCCAGACTGAAACCCACAAAAAGGAGTTAACCCCTATGGCTTTTGAACTGCCTGCCCTCCCCTATGCGTATGATGCCCTTGAACCTCATATTGATGCCCGCACGGTAGAGATTCATTATACCAAGCACCACGCTACTTATCTAAAAAACTTCAATGCAGCATTAGAAAAACACCCCGAACTCAATGGCATGTCTACGGTTGAACTTTTAGGCAACCTGGACAAGGTGCCTGAAGACATCCGGACAATGGTACGTTCAAATGGGGGTGGCTACTATAACCATAATCTCTATTGGGAAAACATGGCCCCCAACGCAGGCGGATATCCCCATGGAAATGTGGTCAAAGTCATTGATCGCATGTTCGGGAATCTGGCGGCATTCAAAGCTGAAATGGAAAAAACGGGTCTGGGGCGTTTAGGCAGCGGGTATGCCTGGTTTAGCCGCAAACCCGATGGAACAACCCTTATCCACGCGACCTTGAACCAGGACTCTCCAGTCTCTGAAGGGCTCACTCCGCTTCTGGTTGTCGATGTGTGGGAACATGCCTATTATTTGAAGTACCAAAATCGAAGGGCCGATTACCTCGCCAGTTGGTGGAACCTGGTCAATTGGGATGTCGTCGAAAAACGCTTGACCGCTTGATCCATCACAATACTCAATTTATTGGAGGATATTATGACTCATGTAATTACCAGTTTGTGCGTTCGCGATGGGGGGTGTGTCACGGTTTGCCCTGTTGAATGTATCGTTCCGGGAAAGCCAGGCGATGAATGGCCTCTGTTTTACATCGATCCAGATACCTGCATTGATTGCGGGGCTTGCGTCCCAGAATGTCCATTTGAAGCAATTTTCCCAGAAGACGAAGTCCCGACTGCGTTAAAAGCCAAAGCCGGTCAAAAGCTTTCCAAACCCGTGGGCACGCCTGGATTTGTTGAACCTTATGATGGCAGCGATCATGAAGGGGCTCCCGTCCATCTCAAGGCTACCCGCACCCTAAAAGCCGGTGAAGTGCTGGACCTGACCCCCGATACCGAAGTGAATGCAGACTTCTTTACAAAGGGACCCGGTTACGACGCAATCAAGTAACCTTACAAAATCAGAAACTACTCAGGCTTGTGTGAAAAAGACCCAAAGCTGAGTCGTTACCAAAATGGGTCTTTGGGAATTGCCGTGGTGAATCCCCGCATTTTGGGGCATCTTCCACGGTAACTCCTGGAGAGCCACCAAAATTATAAACAAATAAGACACACAAAGGTGTATAATATATAGAGGAAGTCGAATTGGCTTCCTCTTTTTTTCATAGAGAGGGAATTAGGTGGAGTGTACCATTATGCCAAGACAAGAACGTGATTCTTTAGGACCTGTTTATGTACCTGATAATGCGCTTTATGGAGCTCAAACGCAGCGGGCGATTGAGAACTTCCCGGTTTCTGGCCTCCGGCCATGGCGGGCTTTTATTTGGTCAATGGCGGCAATTAAAAAGGCCGCTGCTGAAGTTAACGCGACATTGGGGATATTAGATCCTAAAATCGCCAGCGCCATTATACAGGCCGCCCAGGAAGTGATCGACGGCCAATGGGATGCGCAGTTTGTGGTGGACCCCTTTCAAGCCGGGGCTGGAACCAGTCATAATATGAATGTCAATGAAGTGATCGCCAACCGGGCAACCGTCCTCCAGGGGGGGCAACTGGGTGAATACAAAGTAAACCCAAACGACCACGTGAATATGTCCCAATCCACCAACGATACGATCCCCACAGCCATCCGTTTGGGGTGCTTATGGCGGATGGACGAACTTTTAATAGCAGTCCAGGCTCTGGCGGAAGCCCTCAAGGCAAAAGGGGTCGAATTTGACGATATCGTAAAATCGGGCCGAACGCATTTACAAGACGCGGTACCCGTGCGATTAGGTCAAGAATTTTCCGCTTATGCGAAAGCAGTTGAGCGAGATGGTGAGCGCATCCGGCGAAGTGGCGATAACCTGAGACGCCTGGGGATCGGTGGAACAGCCGTGGGAAGCGGTTTAAACGCTCATCCGGAATATCATCGACGCATGGTCGCCCGCCTGTCTGAAAACACAGGACTCAAACTGATGGAATCAGACAATCTGTTTGAGTCGATGCAGTCGATGGCAGATATGGTCGACTTTTCTGCATCGATGCGAACGCTGGCCGTCAGTCTGATCCGCATCGCCAACGATTTCCGCTTGCTGGCTTCAGGTCCGGCTACCGGCCTGGATGAAATTCGCCTGCCTACCGTTCAACCTGGCTCAAGCATCATGCCAGGAAAGGTAAATCCTGTCCTGGCCGAGATGTTGGATATGGCGATGTTCCATATTATTGGCAATGACACCTCTGTGGTCATGGCTTCTCAGGCTGGCCAGCTAGAACTCAACGTCATGATGCCGCTCATCGCGCATGAACTGTTTGAAAGCATGGCCGTTACGATTGGCGCGGTAAACGCCTTTACTCAAAAATGTGTGGTGGGTTTAAAAGCCAACCGGACCAAGGCGGAAGGTTGGCTGGCCAAGAACACAATCATCGTCACTGCTTTAAACCCGGTGATTGGATATGCCGCTGGCGCCGCCCTGGTTAAAGAAGCCCTGGCCAGGGATCTGAGCATTCAGGAAGTCGCAATGGAAAAAGTTAACCGCGGTGAGCTGCTCAAACGTGATACGGGGCAACCTCTCACCGCGGCGGACATCCATGAAGTATTAGGTGATTTGCGCCGGTTAACGGAAGGCGGTATAACCGGAACGAGCGCTGGCGGATAGCCCTTCCCCGCTTACTCCCTCTCTGCTGCCAGGGCAGCACCCACAATCCCGGCGTTATTCAATAATTGCGCCGGGACAATCTGGGCGTGGATTTTGATCGCCCCTGCAAAACGATTGTATTCCTTGCTGGCTCCCCCGCCAATGATAATCAAATCAGGATAAAGGAGCCGTTCTATTTCCTGCAGGTATTCATTAAACTTATCCGCCCACGCTTCCCAGGATAAATCTTTGTGCTGACGGGCTGCATCTGAGGCGCGCCTTTCTGCATCCTTACCCCGAATCTGTATGTGACCAAGTTCGGTATTGGGAAAAAGACGCCCATCCACAAATAAGGAGGTGCCAAGCCCAGTCCCCACGGTGACCAACATAACGACTCCCTTATCCCAACCCTTGCCGGCCCCAAAAGCCATTTCTGCCAGGCCGGCCGCATCGGCATCATTGATAACCTTGGTGGGGCATTGGGTTGCTTCAGTGAATAGCTGGTCGATATTGGTGTTGATCCAGGTATGATCGACATTGGCCGCCGTAAGCGCAATGCCTTGGCGGATCACGGCCGGAAAACCACAACCCACTTTCCCTTTCCAATTAAAATACTGAACAACCTGGGCGACCACTTCCGTGACATCTTTAGGCTTTGCTTCATTGGGGGTCGGTAAGCGAAACCGAGGTGATATCATCGTGCCCGTCGACAGATCGACCGGGGCCCCTTTAATCCCCGAACCGCCAATATCGATACCAAAACTGGCCATGTTGTCTATCCTTTCTATTTAGGGACATGCATTCTTGACTTGTTCTTCCAGGGTCGCTGCAAAGAGATGCCTTCCCGACCCATCACATCTCGCTCGAAAGTAATAATAGGGTGTTTGTGCTGGAAAAGCAACCGCCTGCAGGGCAGAAATTGAGGGATTAGCAATGGGGCCAGGCGGCAGACCTGCATTCAGGTAGGTATTATAAGGTGATTGGGTTTGTAAATCGTTCGCGGTGAGAGGATTGGTCCACCAGGTGTTTTGAGTAGAATTATAACCTAAAGCATATTGGACGGTTGGATCGCTATCAAGTTTCATTTTCGCAGCCAGCCGGTTTAAGAATACAGAAGCGATGATCGGTTGTTCTTCCTCAACCACAGCCTCTTTCTGGACGATTGAAGCCAGGATGACGGCTTCATACAAGGATAAGTTCTGACGCTTAAAACCATTGCGGCTGTCTTGATTGACTTGTTGATTATAAGCCTGCAACAATATATTCAGGAATGACACGTTGGTCGCATCCCGTTTAATGGTATAGCTGCCTGGCAGCAGTAATCCCTCCAGCGATTCGACTTGATCGGGCATACCCTCAAGTCTCGAAATGCCCGGATAATGTTTGGCCAATTGGAGAAAATCATCCGGCGTAATCGATAAACCCGAAGTAGGTAGTGCCGCCGCGATTTCTTCAATCCGCCAACCGGCCAGGATCCGGAAGGTTACATCCTCAGGGGTAGCATCCTGCAGCTTCCGTGCTATTTCGATAGATGTTGAGGATGGGCTGAGATGATAGTTACCCGCTTGCAGCCCGGTGTCCAGACCACTATAAACCAGGTAAATCCGAAAGATTTCCGATGATTGGATCAAACCTCGATCCTGAAGTTGGGCAGCCACCATGGCCGCCGATTCCCCTAAATCTACCTTGAAGAGCTGCTCATTACCATTGGCATCCAGCGGTTTGGTCAGCTTATCCTGATTAAGCAAAAGCTGAAGGGAATAATTTACCCGTTGAAAAGCACCTAGCTTCGACGAGGCCGGACCGTAAAGATCATAAGCCTGGCGAGGTAGGCTCGTTACAATATAAATTATTCCGATCAACAGCAGGCACCCAACCATTAAAACTGGAACCAGGATTAAAGCGGTTGAAAATGGTTGCGATCTTTTTCTTCGATTCATCGTCAAGGGTCTATTTAAATTCACAAAGGTTAGGGTTGAGAATCCAGGTAAGATTGTAAAATCACCGTAGCGGCCAGATGATCCAGGTGACCGCGCCGTTTATAACGGCTCACCCCCAGGTCGATTCCGGCCTGGCGCGCGGTTTGGGTACTTCCACTTTCATCCCACAAGATGACCGGGATAGAACACTGTAATCGAATAGCTTCCGCCATCCGGCCGGCCTTACGGGCTGAAGGGCCTATTTCGTTATTATCATCCAACGCCTGGCCAACCACAATTAATCCGGCGCCTTGTTCTAAGGCCAAAGCAGCGATTGCGGCTGCATCCACCGGACGTGAAATATGGTGGAGCACTGTCATCGGGTTAGCGATTGTACCACTTGGATCACTGATGGCAAGCCCAATTCGTTTATCCCCGGGATCCACCGCCAGGATACGCATGCTACGAAACCCCCGACACAACAACCAAGATTCTAAACGGAAATATAGGCAGAGTGGGCCACCAGGCCGGATTTAATAGAATGATGGGCGGATTTTTCAACAAGACCTGTTTAGAAATCCTGGAGCTGGCATCTGCCGGTGAGAATCCTTTTGTATAAGCAATGATCTGATCTCGCGATAATTGGGTCATCACTTGGCGTTGAGCTTTAATCTGCCAACGAACATTGGTTTCACCAACAACCGGTTTATCAGTCGAAGTGATTTCCAACGTATTGTTAAGGGGCAGGCTCGCGCCGGACAGGTTGGCGTCTAACGCAGCTTGCGCCAGGGTACGAATATCGCTTCCAGAGATAATCATTCCGACAAACTCTAACCGCAAAGACAGGCTCACCGTGTCTGCCGGTTGGTTAATTTCAGAAGAAATTTTTTCATCCAGAGTATTCTTTAATGTCAGGGTTTCAGGGATCAATTGATCGTCATGGGTTAAACTTTTCGACAATTGGGAAAGGGCTGCCTGTTGTAGCATTTTGACCAGCAGGTCATGCAGTTGGTCATGATCGGCCTGGCTTAGGGCGCGGCTGAGATTGGACGACCCTCCCGTCATGGCATACGGGTTCGTGACAGTTAATTGCAAACCCAGAGAACCTTCAATAGCTCTAATTGAATTATCTGATTGGTTAGCCGCTTCACCTGGGGTCATGGCCTCAATCGGGGAATCAGTGGTTTTTCCCGAACCTGGTTCAACTTTGCTATCCAGGGTCGTGGAATAACGCCGGATCGGTTCAACCGTCGTACTTACGATGGTATGGCTGGGAATGGCTACAACCCGGTCGGTTAAATTTGTAAAACGCGCAATCCCAACAGCTTTTCGATCGGCAACAACTACCCGGCCGGTGGTGTCAATCTTATTTTGCCCTTCCACGATCATCGATAAATAATGCGCGGGTAAATTGCCGGTAAGGTTGATGGCTTTAATCTGACTGCTGGCCAGGATGGGGATGTTAACTGTCTGAATCTGGCTTTGCGGGGTGACGATGATAGTTGCGCTTGGGATAAAAGCCGCCATCATGATTAAAAGGCTTGCCACCGCCAGGAAGAAAAAGGTATATTTCACCCAATGGGAGTCCATCCAAACCGGTTGGGGTAGGATTCGATTCAATGATTGTTGCGAGCGCAGATCCTGTGGCGGGCGCCGGTCTGTCAGAAGAGGTCCCAGCTTGCGGTTATGCTTCCAATATGATTTTTGCGCTCCTGAAACCGATTTAAATACCGGTACGCCCACCTCAGTTGCATTCGCGATGACCTCATCATCCCGGGTTACCAGGCCTAATTGGGCTCCAGACTGAAGACTGGCGCGCTGCAGGATGACCAGATCAAGACGGCGGGTCAAAACGCGGCCGGTTTCAGGCCAAACCAATACCATCCGCGGTGATTTTGCCCAAGATATTTTATCTCGGACAGAAAGCACATCATCATGTCGGTCAATAGGTATGATTTGAATTTTCATCCGGCATCCAATAAATTAGGTTCTACTGGATTTCCCGTGGAATGATCCTCAATTTGGGGTGTGAGCGGGTGCTTCGCACCCGCTCACACCCCAAATTGAGGGGATTTACCCCGAAAATTCCACCTGAACCATAAATAATACAATGAAGTATACTATGATCCATTGTAACTACTCAGGATCGTTTAGAAAAGACCCGAATTTGAAGCGCCTTTCACCCCCAGGCTGAGTAGATACAACCAATGTAAGGATTTTTATGAATGAACTAAGAACCCCAACTAAAGCTAAATCTGGGGATGTGAGCACCCTTGCGGCGGCTGATGATGTGTTAACAGGAAAAAGTAAAAAGGGCGGCTTTGCCCGCCTGCTGCCTTTTTTAGGACCGGCCTTTATTGCCAGTGTCGCCTACATGGACCCAGGCAATTTTGCTACCAACATCCAGGGAGGGGCTGAATTCGGCTATCTCCTTTTATGGGTGATCCTGGGCAGTAATATGATGGCGATGTTGATTCAAGCCCTATCTGCCAAGCTGGGTATCGCCACAGGTAAAAATCTGGCCGAACATTGTCGCAGCCAGTTCCCCAAACCCGTCGTGATCACCATGTGGGTATTTATGGAAATTGTGGCCATGGCCACTGACCTGGCAGAATTTCTCGGCGCAGCGATTGGGTTTAACCTCCTCTTAGGCATCCCATTATGGATTGCCGGGATCCTGACGGCCATCGCTACCTTTTTAATCCTTGGCCTGGAAAGGTACGGTTTTAGGCCCATTGAAGCGGTCATCACCTCGATGATCGGGATTATTTCGGTGAGTTACCTGGTCGAAATAATCCTGGTCAAACCGGATTATGGCAGTGTCGTATATCACTTGTTCTCGCCACAATTTACAAACCAGGAAAGTATCTTGCTGGGGGTAGCCATCCTGGGTGCTACGGTCATGCCTCATGCGATCTTTTTACATTCTGCCCTCACTCAGGGACGCATCAAGGTTACAGAAGAGGCTAAACTTCGCCGTCTTTACCGCTTTGAGATTTACGATGTCTTAATCGCTATGGGTATGGCCAGTCTGATCAATGTAGCTATGTTGGTCATGGCCGCAGCCACCTTTTATAAAGGAGGCCTGACGGGCATTGTTACCCTCCAACAAGCTCACCTGACCCTGGAACCCCTGTTAGGAAAAGCGTCAAGCATCTTTTTCGCCCTGGCATTACTTGCCTCTGGCTTATCCTCCTCTTCGGTTGGGACCATGGCGGGGCAGGTGATCATGCAAGGTTTTCTCGAGCTTGAAATTCCTGCCTGGGTCCGGCGGCTCGTCACAATGGTTCCTTCATTGGTGGTTATATTTATCGGCCTCGATCCAACGCGCACGCTGGTCATCAGCCAGGTTTTCCTCAGTTTTGGCTTACCCTTTGCGATAATCCCATTAATCCTGTTTACACGGCGGCGAGATTTAATGGGAATTCTGACCAACAACCGGTTGACCAATGTCCTGGCAATCATATGCGCCGGGATTGTCGTTGTATTAAATATATATCTCCTCTACCAGACATTCTTTGGAGGATAGACCCTTGTTCAAGCATATTCTTGTCCCCCTGGATGGCTCTCTTTTAGCAGAATCGGCTTTACCCGCGGCTGTTTATCTGGCAAATTTAACAGGTGCGTCGGTGACATTGATGCATATCATCGAGAAAAATGCCCCGCAAGAAATCCATGGATACAAACACCTGACCGATCCCGATCAAGCCAATCATTATCTGCAAGCTGTTGCGGAAAAAACGTTCCCACCCGGCACGAAGGTTAATCATCACGTTCATACAGAAGAGCAGAGTAATGTCGCGCGCAGTATCGCCGCGCATGTAGAAGAATTTTCACCGGACTTAATTATCATGTGCGCACATGGCCACGGTGGTCTGCGTGATTTTTTATTTGGGTCAATTGCCCAACAGTTGATTGCCAAGGGCCAGATCCCCGTCTTACTCATCACGCCAACTTCAGACAATGAGGCTGGACCCTTTGTATGCCAACACATTCTTGTCCCATTAGATAATGGAACCGAACATCTCCAGGGTCTACACATGGCGATTCAACTTGCGGAAGTCAGTCATGCCGGACTCCATTTGGTCATTGTGGTCCCTACTCTGGATACCTTGAAAAGGGATGGGGCGGCAGCCGGTAAACTACTGCCTGCCACCATGACGGCTATGTTGGAAATCGCCGAGGAAGAGGCCCAAGCGACTTTGGTAAAACAAACTGCCTTCTTGCAAACCGTCAACGTACCCGTCACTTCAGATGTACATCGAGGCGATCCAGCAAAAATTATTGCCAATGAGGCTGAGAATCATGGAAGCGATATGATTGTGCTGGGAACGCATGGAAAAAGCGGGCAAAATGCATTCTGGGCCGAGAGCGTTGCGCCAAAAGTTTCACGCCTGGTTCATATCCCCCTGTTATTTGTGCCTATCCAGGAAGACCCGGACACGGATAAATAGTGGTTCTCCAGGATTTCCCAAAGATCCAAAATAGTCACCTGGATAGGCTTTTTTTACCTCAAGCCGCCGGCTGCGCCAGCGCCCCAACACGCCTTTCTTCAATGGTCTTGAGTAAAGCAGTTATCGCATCGGAAAAGGCTTTCACCCCTTCCACCTCTAGCTCTGTCGTTACCGTACTCATATGAATCCCCAATTCCTCGAGCGCGGCCAGATCTTGGTCGGCCTGGCTTACATTTTCAGTGATAGAGAGCCTGGCCTTACCATGATCGCGAAAGGCATCCAGTGTCTGGGGAGGCGTTGTATTGACCGTATCCGGTCCGATCAACTCTTCGATATAAATCACATCCCGGTAAGCCGGGTTTTTCGTGCTGGTCGAAGCCCATAAAGGACGCTGTTTTCTTGCCCCTAGGGTGGCTAAGCGCATAAACTGATCGGATGAAAAAACATGGAGGAACTGGTCGTAGGCTAACCTGGCATTGGCAATGGCAGCCTTGCCCATCAAGGCATTAGCATTCGCACTGGATGGTCCATTCTGAGCCACCAACACCTGGAGTTGAGCGTCTACTTTTGTGTCAACTCTCGAGACAAAGAATGACGCGACCGAAGCGATCTCAGCGATCGACAAACCCGTTTGCGAACGCTCTTCTAAACCCTTAAGGTAGGCATCCATAACCTGAGCATAACGGTCCAATGAAAAAATTAAGGTGATGTTGATATTGATTCCGGCAGCAATTGTCTTAGAAATCGCTGGGATTCCCTCGAGCGTAGCGGGGATCTTGACCATCAGATTCGGCCGGTTAACCTCACTCCACAAACGTTTAGCTTCATTAACCGTATCGGCCGTGTCATGCGCCAGATAAGGACTGACTTCCAGGCTGACATAACCATCCCCGCCATGGGTAGAACGATATAAAGGCAGGAACAAATCGGCCGCCGTCTGGATATCTTCGATGGTCAATTTAGAAAAAATCTGCTCGGATGAAAGACCCGTTCGGGCCATCGGGATCAAACTCGGATCGTAGTCGTGCGTTTTGGCAATCGCATTATTAAAAATACTGGGGTTTGAGGTCACACCCCGTATATCTCCGGAAGCAATCAGCCTTGCCATTTCGCCATTTTTTAACAATGAACGTTGGATATTGTCATACCAAAGGGATTGTCCTAAAGCATTGAGTTCAACAATAGGATTCATTTATTCAAACCTCCTTTTCGTCCCCATCGATCATCCTTTTTCATAACTACTCAGGCTTGTGTGAAAAGACCCTAATTTGAGTTGTTTGCGGGTGCGAAGCACCCGCAAACAACTCAAATTAGGCAACTTTCACCTCATGGCTAAGCAGTTACCCTTCTTCTATGGTTAGAACCTTACCAAACCTCCGCCTATGCCTTTCCTCGGGGGAAAATGTAGCAGCCAGATAAGACTTAACAATTTCCACTGCCAATTCCGATCCAATAATACGCGCTCCCAGGCATAGCACATTCATATGATCGTGTTCGACCCCTTGATGCGCCGAATAGGTGTCATGGCACACGGAAGCATAGATACCTTTGATTTTATTGGAGGCAATGCACGCGCCTACCCCTGAACCACACACGAAGATCCCTCGCGCTACCTGGCCACTCAGGATCACCTGGCTTAATTTTACGGCATAATCCGGGTAATCGACGCTTTCAGTGCTGTTCGTTCCCAGGTCGATGGACCCATGACCGGCAGCTTTAATCGTTTCAAGGATGATCGCCTTCAATGGGTACCCGCCATGGTCACAAGCAAATCCAACAATCATCAGTCGTCCACTTGCGCCTGGGGTTGGATCAGCTTACCCGCTTCTTGGATGATGTCTTCCGGGGTAAAACCGAGTTCTTCATAAATGGTCTTATACGGCGCTGAGGCGCCGAACCGATTCATCCCGATAATGTGCCCAGACTCGCCCACCCAACGTTCCCAACCCTGGGTAACGCCCGCTTCAACCGCGACCCGCGCCTTAATCCCTGGCGGGAGGACCAGATCCTGGTATTCTTTGGGTTGGGCTTCAAAGAGTTCCCAACTGGGGAACGATACCATGCGAACGCAAATGCCTTCTGCCGCCATGCGGAAACCTGCTTCCAAGATCAACGACACTTCGGAACCGCTTGCCATCAAAATGAGCTCGGGATCTTTCTCGCCGACATCCGCCAGGATATAAGCGCCCAGTTGTAAATCCTCAGCATCGCCCAATGTCGTTCGATCGAGGGTAGGCACATCCTGGCGGCTAAACGCGATCAGGGTAGGTCCATTACGGCGAGAAATCGCAACCCGCCAGGCTTCAGTCACTTCGTTGGCATCCGCCGGACGGATAACCACCAGATTCGGGATAGCTCTCAACGAGGCCAGATGTTCCACCGGTTGGTGAGTCGGACCATCCTCGCCTAGACCAATGCTATCGTGGGTAAATACCCAGATGCTTGGGATATGCGAAATCGCAGAGATCCGAATAGCAGGGCGCATATAGTCTGAAAAGACCAGGAAAGTCGCTCCATAAGGAATGACTCCACCATGCAGGGCCATCCCGTTGACTATCGAGCCCATAGCATGCTCGCGGACACCAAAATGGAAATTACGCCCTTCAGGGCTGGTAGATTGGAAAGCTTTTTCGCCATCAATCCAGGTTTTTGTCGACCCTTGCAGATCGGCTGACCCACCGATTAACTCTGGGATCTTTTTTGCCAGGGCATTAATCACTTTACCCGATGAAACCCGCGTTGCAGCGCCTTTTGGATCGGCAGGGAACACAGGTAGATCGGCTGACCAATTATCCGGCAATTTACCCGAGATACGCCGTTCTAATTCTGCTGCAAGCTCAGGATATTCTTTCTGATAAGCATTAAATTGTTTGAGCCAGGTCTGTTCAAGTGCCTGTCCACGCGGCACCGCCTGGCGAAACAATGCCAGGGCATCTTCAGGGACATAAAAACGCGGAGCAAGCGGCCAGCCCAAAGCTCGTTTTGCTCCATCCAGCTCTTCATCACCTGGGGCCTCGCCATGGGCCTTTTCGGTATCCTGGCGGGTAGGAAGTCCGAACCCTATGTGGGTTCGGCAAACGATCAAAGATGGGCGGGGATCCAGTTCGGCTTCTTTCAAGGCCAGGTCAATCGTATTAACCTCGTTACCATCCGCCACATACAAAACCTGCCAGCCATACGCCGCAAAACGCGCTCCCCGGTCTTCGGTAAAGGCAATATCTGTTGAGCCCTCAATGGAAATGCGGTTATCATCATACAGGTAAATCAATTTACCTAATTTCAAATGTCCTGCCAACGATGCCGCCTCAGAGGTGACTCCTTCCATCAAATCGCCGTCAGTGACAATCGCATAGACCTTATGGTCAATCATGATATACCCAGGACGGTTAAATTTAGCCGCCAGGTGGGCTTCCACGATCGCCATGCCAACACCATTGGCAAAACCTTGACCTAAAGGTCCGGTTGTGGTTTCAACCCCCGGTGTAACCCCGAACTCAGGGTGACCTGGTGTGCGGCTTTCCCACTGGCGGAATTTCTTTATTTCGTCCAGGGATAAATCAAAACCTGTCAGGTATAGGAGGGAATAAAGCAGCATTGAACCATGCCCCCCGGATAGGATAAACCGATCACGGTTAAACCAGGCAGGGTTTTCGGGATTGAATTTTAAATGTTTCGTCCACAAGGTGTAACCAATACTGGCATCACCCATCGGAAGACCCGGATGGCCTGAATTAGCCTGTTGGACGGCATCCGCAGATAAAAAACGGATTGTGTTGATCGCTTTTGTCTCTAATTCAACCGAAATAGTCATCTGAATCCTCCAAATCAGGTTGGAATTACCAATGGGTTACTGCTCATTCATGCGAAGAAAGTTGCCGAAATTGGGGTGTTTTCGTTTATCTGGTAAGCGCAACACATCAAATTCGGACCTTTCTCACAGGTGCCTGAACAGTCACATCTATTGTACCATGCGAGTTTTACAATTCCGAGGAAATGTACATTTAATGGAAAATTTTTCGGCTGAATCATACCCATTAATAATCCCCCAGGAAAAAATGATTGACTTGCCTCCATCCCCATGTTAAACTTTGTTCATCATTTATTTTATCTACTCAGCTATGTAAAGAAAGTTGCCGAATTTGAGGTGCTGCGCTTATCAAGTAAACGAAAACACCTCAAATTCGGGCCTTTTTCACGGGGCTCTGAGCAGTTACCCTTTTTCAAATATAAAAAGAAACCAGGAGAAGACCATGGCCTATTTACTTGGAGTTGATGTCAGCACAACGGGCGCCAAGGCAATTTTAATCAATGAAGATGGTCAGGTAATCGCCAGTGCTACCACAAGCTATTCCCTCAGCACGCCACAACCATTATGGTCTGAACAATCCCCCGCGGATTGGTGGAATGGTGCAGCCGCCAGCATCCGCGAAGCGATGGCAGCGAGTTCTATTAACAGCCAGGATATTAAAGGAATAGGTCTGACGGGCCAAATGCATGGATTGGTATTATTAGATCGCCAGAACCAGGTTCTTCGCCCGGCAATATTATGGAATGACCAGCGCACAGCCAGGCAGTGCGAAGAGATGACACGAAAAATAGGTCAGAAACGTTTGCTGTGGATCACCGGCAATCCGGCATTAACCGGTTTTACGGCCCCAAAAATCTTATGGGTGCGTGAAAACGAACCAGAAATTTATGCACAGATCGCGCACATCCTCCTGCCCAAAGATTACATCCGCTTCAAGCTGACCGGTGATTATGCCATCGATTGTGCGGAGGCATCAGGAACCTCTCTGTTGGACTTCAAACAAAGGATGTGGTCGGCCGAGGTTTTGGAAATCCTCGAGATCGATCCAACCTGGCTGCCAAAAGTTGTTGAAGGACCTCAGGTCACGGGTGTGATCAGTCTCGAAGCGGCTGCAATCACCGGTTTAAAAGCGGGCACACCGGTGGTGGGCGGGGGTGGCGACCAGGCCGCCCAATCGGTTGGGGTCGGCGCGATCACACCCGGAATCATTGCCTTGACCCTGGGTACATCGGGGGTCGTCTTTGCACCTACAGGCCAGCCATTTATCGAGGCGGAAGGGCGCCTGCACGCGATGTGCCATTCCGTGCCCGGAAACTGGCACCTGATGGGTGTGATGCTCTCAGCCGCCGGCTCACTGCGCTGGCTGAGAGACACCTTCGCGCCCGGCACAGCGTATGATGATTTATTACTTCCGGCCAGTCTGGTCGAACCCGGTTCAGATGGGTTGATCTTTTTACCCTACCTGACCGGTGAACGCACACCCTATCCGGATCCCCTGGCGCGTGGAGCATTTGTCGGGTTGACTCTTCGGCATAACCTGGCGTCGATGACACGCTCAGTTTTGGAAGGGGTCGCTTTTGGGCTGCGGGATAGCATGGAATTGGTGAAAGGTTCTGGTTTAGGGAAGATTAACCAGGTGCGCGTTTCAGGCGGCGGTTCGCGCAGTGCGCTGTGGCGTCAGATCCTGGCGGATACAATGGCCTGCGAGCTGGTCACAGTCAATGTCACGGAAGGCGCCAGCTATGGTGCAGCTCTACTCGCGGGGGTCGGAGCAGGTTTATGGCCAACGGTGAATGATGCCTGCGCTGCCACTGTGCGCGTGTTGACCACAACCCAACCCCAGGCAAAATCCGTTGAACGGTATCAGGAAATATATCCCGTTTACCGCTCCCTGTATCCAGCCTTAAAATCAACCTTTCCATTGCTGGCTTAAGGGGATTTCTCACCCACATATCAAAAGGGGCCAGGTTATCGTTTAGAATAACCTGGCCCTTTTTATCCATCCAGCTTCATCAAATTGCTCGATGGTCGCCCCATAGATCGCGCACGTCATCCCAGAAATCGGTAAGATAATTTGCTTGTTTTCAGTCTTGATTTCGTTTATATTTATTAAATAATCATATCTGTTCCGCCAAATAGAGAAAGTTGCCAGATCTAAGGTGTAGGCGCTTGCATCACAAGCGCAAATACATCAAATATGAGTCTTTCACACAGGTCAGGGTAGTAACAGATAATCAAATACCGGGGCCATGAAATAGACCCCGGTTATATAGGATGGGCAAGTCAGGCTATTTCGTTAGCCACCGGGTAATTAATTTCGGTAAGGAGTGCCTCTATTTTATCCGTAGAAGCGGGCGCCTCAAAGGTAATTGTCACCTTTTTAGTATTGGGATCGCCTTGGACTTCCAAAACGCCGTTCAGTTCACTGACTTCGTTTTTAATGGTATGCACGCAGTGGTTGCAAGATATATTTGGGATTTCATAGGTTACCGTCGTCATAATTAACTCCTGATTGGATGGTTTACAATCATTTAGATGCCAGTCTGGTGAAAAAGTTACATCTAAAAAAATAGATGGGGAAGCAAGGTGAGGTAAACATGGATAAAGTATTGATTAACGATTTGCTGGTCCGTGGCATCATTGGCATAAATCCCGAGGAAAGGACACACCCACAGGATATATTAATTAATATCGCCCTGTATACAAATACGCAAAATGCGGGTGTAAGCGACGATATTGCTGACTGCGTTAATTATAGTACATTCGCTAAAAAAGTTTTCGCTTACACAGAAAATGCCAAACGCCTGACGGTCGAAGCCTTAGCTGCGGATATCGCACAGATGTGCCTTGGGGAAAAAGGGGTTTCAGGCGCTCGCGTCCGGGTTGAAAAACCAGGAGCCGTGCGCTTCACCCGTTCCGTCGGGGTTGAGATTGAAAGAGGGCGAGTGGAATGACCCAATTATTCTGTAAGATTGCTATAAATGCGAAAACACATAAGGTTGTATCTGCACAGTCACGTAAAGAAAGTATCCCTTCTCGGCCGGGTTCGCGCTGATCTGGCTCATCCAATACCAGGCTTTCATACAATCTTCGATGGAGGTATCAAGACGAAGCAATCGTTCAAGATACCGCCGGGCATTCTCCCCCGCATGGGCCTTTGCGGCTACCACGCCTTCAATGAAAAATTCACGCAAAAGTGGATCTTCCATTTTGGCCATTAAAAAAACATGGCAAACCAGGGCTACACATCGGGGTTTGCCATGTTTTTCCGTTCTGAGTTACACAAAAGCTACCCTAGAGCGGGTTCGATCAGACCATACTTGCCATCACGCCGCCGGTAAAGCACATTAATCGTACTGGTATTGGCATTATAAAAAACGAAGAAGCTTTCCTGGCCAAGCATATTCATTTGTTCAATGGCTTCCATTTCGTCCATTGGAACCAGGGTAAATTGTTTGCGCCGGGCAATGATAGGTGTATCATCAACATCCTCAGGCTCAATGATCTCCTTAACGACTTCGGAAGCGGGGGTGCCATCGCCACGTCCATGCAAGCGTTTCCCTTTGAAACGTTCAATCTGGCGCTGCATTTTCTCAATCGCCGCGTCAATGGCAGTAAAAATATCGTCTGCTCGCTCTTCAGTCCGTAAAGTATATCCTTTGCCATGCAATGTAATTTGAGCCACCTGCCGGTCAGCCGCATTTCGCGCCGATTTTACAAAATCCAAATCAATCTTTACCTCATCAATATCCGCCAAAAATCGATCGAGTTTTGACACCTTTTTAGTTACATAGTCGTTGATTCGAGTGGTTACTTCCATATTTCTTGCGAAGATATCTACATTGAGAGCCATATGTCCTCCTTCGGTAAAGTGATGGATTAATTATACATAACATTGGTGCTGGCTGGGTGTTTTGAAAATAAATATCAGGTAAATACCGGCCAATCACCTGGCTAATGATACAACAACCGGCTGGCAGAATGTCTTATCCGATTGTAATCCCATCTGTCATCTGGAACGTTGCTCTGGCAAGGGTTAAACCCCACACACTATTTGCCTTTGCCTCCAATAAGGCATGGGTACAAGCTTCTATGGTTGCTCCAGTTGTGGTCACGTCATCAATTATTAAAATATTCGCTCCTTTAACCTTGTTCACATCGCCAATAAAAGCCCCAGTTACATTTATTTTACGCTCGATCTGAGATAGACCTACCTGCGATGGTGTATCTTTGATTTTAATGAGCCCATTTGGCTCATATCGTAAGCCAAATGCCTGGGCAACCGGCCGGGCCAATAAGGCAGCCTGGTTGTAACCTCTTTCTTTAAGGCGATTTCGACTTAATGGGACAGGTAAAACAAGGTCAGCCGGCCAACCCCGCTCTGCTACGTATTGGACTAAAAATCGTGAAAACACATCCCCAAGTCCCAAATCTTGATTATATTTTAGCCTGTGAATTGCCTGTCGTAATGGTCCCCCATAAATCGCCCAGGAACCCAAGGACTCATATAATGGCAATTTCTTCTTGCAATCCTGGCACAAATTTGAATTTTGAAGCAGCCTGCCGGTTGGAAACGGCTTGCCACATCGATGGCAAGCCGCGTGACCGATTATATTAACTGCCTGATGGCACACCTCGCACCATCGCTGACCCGGCTTTTCACAACCAGCACAGGTTGCTGGGAACAGCCAGTCCATGCTCACCCAAAACCATCGATACAGAAAATAGGCTGGGCGCTTCAAGAGGCCCGCCTCAGGCATAGGGTTGCCTCCGTATTTTATCTAAACATAGCTCCTAAAGCAGAATGCATTAACCGCAATCCTGCGGGAGTCAGCAGCACAATCATCAAGGATGGGAAGATCAATAAAGCCATGGGGATCAACATTTTAATAGGCGCCTGGTGGGCTTGCTCTTCAGCCAATTGACGCCGCTTGACCCGCATTTGTTCGGATTGAATTCTTAAGACTTTGGCCATACTGACACCGAGTAACTCGCTTTGGATCACCGCGGCGACAAAGCTTGTCATCTCTGCAAGACCTAGCCGATCAGACATATCACGCATAGCTTCGCGTCTTAATTTCCCTAATTGGACTTCCTGAATGACACGGGCAAAAGACAGAGAAAGTTCGTTCTCCCATTTTGCGCTGACTTTTGCCATGGCTGCATCAAAGCCAAGCCCTGCCTCCACGCAGATGGTTAACAGGTCCAAAGCATCTGGCATGGCTTTACGGACTTCTATTTGCCGTTTTGAAATCCGGCTGCTCAACCACAGTTGGGGAAAATAGAACCCTAAGATAAAAAATATGATAATAATGATCAACCGGGCGCCAATTGGCCAACCAATTTTAGCAAAGGCAAACACCAGGATTAGAAAACCGCCGAAAGCAAGAGCAGCCACAAACTGAAGCGCCAGGAACATCGTCGGATCCAGGTTCGCCGGGCTCCCGGCGAGTTCCAACTGTTTGAAGATGTTATTGAGCGCATTCTGCGGTGTAAATTTAGTCGCGATTTCTCCAACTTTACGTGCCAGGGGGAAAACAATGCGATCGGTAAATGGCTGTGCTAATTCAATTTTTTCAAGGTTGATCGTCTCACCCCTTTGGGAAAAATCTTCGAGCCGCCGTTGAAGCGCTACATCATCGATCGCATCAGGGGTACGCAGTCCAATCACTACCAGTGCGATCGCGACAGCTAAGATAACCAATCCAATTATGATTAATATCCACATAATTTATTCCTCCAGTAATTTGGCAAATAAATAGCCGGCCATTTCGGAGTTACACCTCAATATCTGCCAACCGGGTCATCGCAAAGTAACCACCGGCGATTAATCCACCTGCCAGGGCTAATGCGATATAACCGCAGGGGAAGTTTTCGGGTAAAAAGAATTCCATCATGTAAGAGCGGTTCATTACATAAAGGATGCCAATCAAAATGACTGGCAGTAATGAAAGGAATCTACCAGAATACATCACCTGAGCGGTCAAGACGCGGATTTCGCCTTTGATCCGGACCCGTTCACGAATGGTGAATGAAATGGTATCCAATATTTCCGCCAGGTTACCACCTACCTCGCGCTGCACATTGATGGCTGTGATCACCAGATCCAGATCATCACTTGGAATACGCCTCAACAGGTTATCCAGGGCGCGTTCCATAGGAACACCGAGCTGCATCTCCTGTACCACACGCCGGAATTCATCACAGATCGGAGGAGGCAATTCTTTTGAAACAGCTTCCATGGCTTGCATGATTGAAAAGCCCGCCCTCAGACCATTGACCATCAAGTTCAACATATCAGCAAGCTGTCCACCGAACTTAACCAGGCGTTTATTTTGCTCACCCTTGACATAGAACCTGGGCAGGAACAACCCGATCCCAGCGCCGACGATTCCAAGGATAATCGATTGCCCGCCTATAAACCAGCTGAGCATGCCAACGCCAAAGGCAGCGATGATCATCACCGCAATATATTCACCTGGTTTCAGCTTGAGATCAGCTCTGGCCAGATCTCGTGAAATACTATCCCCAAAAGAAGAGCCAGCTACCCTTCTGTTGATCCATTCTGTCACAGGGGTTGGGGTTGGCTGCCGGACTCCACGTCTACTCTGGGCGTCTTCTAGGACGTAACGCCCTAAACGTTCTTCGACCATGGCTTTTTCGCTGGTGATGGAAGTCACAATTCCAACGATCAGGAGGACCAAGGCGACAGCGCCACCAACAGTTAGAAAAATGAGATAGGTCATAATTTCACCCTATTTAATTAATATCGTCGGCGATCACCGATACCGAAAATAGTCGCGGGTAAATGAATACCAGAGGCTTCAATTTTATCCATGAATTTCGGACGCAGTCCAGTAGGCCTCAACCGGCCCACGACGCGGTTATTCTCATAACCGGTTTGTTCAAATATAAAGACGTCCGTCATAGTAATCACATCCCCTTCCATGCCGGAAACCTCAGTGATATTAACAATTTTGCGTGTGCCATCTCGCATACGTTCCTGGTGAACGACCAGATCGATGGCCGAAGATATTTGTTCACGAATCGCACGGATGGGCAGTTCAATACCAGCCATCAAGGACATGGTCTCAATACGAGAAATTGTATCCCGAGGGCTGTTAGAGTGGGCCGTGGTCATAGAACCATCATGGCCTGTATTCATGGCCTGGAGCATATCCAACGCTGCCGAATCACGAATTTCTCCCACAATAATCCGGTCAGGACGCATGCGCAAAGCATTAATCACCAGTTCACGGATGGTTATCTCACCTTTGTTTTCAATATTCGGTGGGCGAGATTCAAGTATAACCACGTGATCCTGGCGCAGTTGGAGTTCTGCCGCATTTTCAATGGTGATGATCCGTTCGTCGGAAGGAATAAATCCAGACAAGACGTTTAATAAAGTGGTTTTACCAGAGCCTGTGCCACCTGAAATGACAATATTAATCCGCGATTCAACACATGCCTTCAAGAATTGGACCGATTCGGGTGTCGCTGTGCCATACTTAATTAACTGGTCCACCGTAATTGGGTTCTTGGCAAATTTACGAATGGTTAGTACTGGGCCAACCAGAGAGATCGGCGGAATGACTGCATTAACACGCGATCCATCGGGTAAACGCGCATCCACATATGGACTGGATTCATCAATACGCCTGCCCAACGGAGCCACGATGCGGTCTACAATGCGCATCACGTGAGCATTACTTTCAAATGTGACCGGCACCCTGTAAAGCTTGCCCGCCCGCTCAATGTAGAGGTTTTTGGCGCCGTTCACCATAATTTCTGTGATGGTTTCATCTTCCAGTAAGGTTTGTAATGGACCAAAGCCCAAGATTTCTGCCGCTATTTGTTCAAACAGCCGGGCACGTTCTGGGCGAGACAAAACGATATTTTCTTCACCCAAAATTTGTTCGAAAAGCTCCTGGATGGTGCGTCTGACATCGTTTGTTTTAGTGACGTCCATTGATGGATCTAATCCAGCCAGCAGCTTATTTTGAACACGGGTTTTTAGATCCTGATAGGTATCTTGTTGTGGAACATTTGTGGGTGGAGCTACTCGCCGTGACTGCAATGAGGGTGATCGCCCACCCTCGCCACCATCACTTGAAGGAGAAGGTACTTGCTCTCCGCCTTCTCCTTGTTGGAGCCTCTTAAGTAAAGACATACATCCTCCTTACCAATATCTTTTCATTTCTTTGAAGCACGCTCTACGGGTTCCGCCATCAGTTTTGAGATGGTCTCTTTAATTTGCTCAGAAAGAGTTAAGATGCTTTTACCAATCGGTTGTGTCTTATTATCAATCATAAAGGGTACACCGCGATTAACTGAGAGGGCAACCACCCTTTCATCTAATGGAATCTGAGCAACAATCTCCTGGCGTAAACTCTCACCAATCTTTTCTGGCGAAATAGCGATGCGTTTATCATAGCGGTTCATGATATGAAGTATACGTTTGCGATTAATCCGCATGCCATCCATTACAGAAAGAAAAGTTTTTGTATTTTTTATTGATGGAATTTCTTGTGTTGTAATTAAAACAATCAGATCGGCTATATCGATGACAGATAAATCAATATCCGTCAAATAAGAAGAGGTATCGACAATAATAAAGGTGTAGAGTTGTCTTAGATATTGTAATACTTTGGCGAATTGATCGCCAGTAACTTTATCAGCCATTTCGGGTCGGGATGGAGCAGCCAGGATATTGATACCAGTGGCTGAATGGGTTATCATCACTTCTCCGATGATATCTGGGTCGAGCTCATTGACGCGAGGAGCAAGATCGAGGATTGTATTTTTCCCTTGCTCATTCAAAAACACGGCTATGTCACCAAATTGGAGGTTCCCATCAATCAGGGCAACCTTTGTTTCATCCGTTTTAAGTCCGACTGCCAGGTTAGTGGCAATGGTGGTACAGCCCGTACCACCTTTTGGACTGTAGACCATGATTATTTTGCCATTTAATAACGATGACTGCGTGCTTCCTGCAGAGCCGGCGGATTGCATTGGAGAAGCGAGGGATGTCATTTTTACCCGCTCCTCGTGTGCCAGAGCGCCAGCCCTGCGGATTGCAGCACTTAATTCATCAAAATTCGGGGGCTTGGTCAGAAAATCTCCTGCTCCAGCCAACATGGCCCGGCGCATATAACTCGGGTCACCTTGCACCGAGAGTATGATGATTTTAACATACGGTAAGTTCCGGCGGATTGCTTCTGTCGCCTGGATCCCATCCATATCCGGCATGTTGATGTCCATCAACACGACATCCGGCTTGGTTTCCAGTACGATTTCTATGGCTTCTTTGCCAGTCCTGGCAGCACCAATCACTTCTACATCAGCTTCAAACTGGAGCAATCGCCGTATGTTCTCTCGGGTTTCAGCAATATCGTCTACTATGACGACCCGGACCTTATCTGTACCAGGCATAAATTAACTCCGTCCTAATATTTTACTTACCACCGGTAATTGTGTAATTGTCAGGCAATTTTAACACATCCACACGTGGCTCAAAACCATAAGGTAGTTTGGTCGGCAGCGGGATATTGTACTGATCCATCAAATATTGCATGGTAACAGCCTCAGTTTGAACCCGCTGATCGTCCCCGGCGCCACGCAGGACCAGGGATAATTGGGCGCCTGAATAAATCAAATAATTCAAAGTCACCGCATCTTGAGGGGTCACAATCAGGGTAATGACATCGGGCTGCGTGCTGGGAGTGACGACAGGGGCCGCACCAGGCGCAGGTGTAGGAGTAGGTCCAGTTTGTACTGGAGCAGGTTTGGTAAAATCACCCACCTGTAAAATACGAGCGTCCGGTAAGAGGATCTGGCTGACCATTCGCGGCCTGGACGTCTTTTCAGAAGGGACGACATAAAGCGGTTGATTCAAGGTTGGATCAAGTTCTGCGCGCCCTTGGGCGGAGGCTTCACCAATAGAGACGTTACTCGCGGTTAAACCCGCCGGGCCAGGAGCTGTTACGGATGCGGTGAAATTTGGCAGCCGGGTCTGGTAATTCGTATCCAGATCCACATAGAGCAAAGATACAATGACG
>Ga0066793_10000078_pt1 | contig 29457 bp, 21 predicted proteins | sample PersoiDNA2013189_FD_83876 | JGI IMG/M metagenome (GOLD analysis project Ga0066793, IMG submission 83876) | Permafrost soil microbial communities from the Arctic, to analyse light accelerated degradation of dissolved organic matter (DOM) -... | ecosystem: Environmental > Terrestrial > Soil >... | reverse complement strand
GTACCGTGCCCGCCGGCAGCACCCGGACCCCGACGCGTACGCCGAGCTCCTCGCGGAGGCGGGACTCCAGATCCGCCGCCGAGGGCCGCGCGGCGCCGGGTGAGCCGCCAGGCGGTCCCGTTCGGTATTCACAACAGGCGATCAACCGGGGCATGCCTTCCCTTTCATCCAGCACCAGCAGGTAGTCGGGGCACAGCGCCTGCTCGGCGAGAAGCACCCGCTCCACCTCGCTGGGGTAGACGTTCACGCCGCGGATGACCAGCATGTCGTCGCGCCGGCCGGTGATCTTGCTCATCTTCACGAGGGTCCGGCCGCACACGCACACCCCCCGGCGCAGCGCCGCGATATCCCCGGTGCGGTACCGCAGCAGCGGCAAAGCCTCCCGCGTCGGCGTGGAGAAGACCAGCTCACCTGGGGTGCCGTCGGGCACCGGCGCGCCGCTCACCGGGTCGATCGCCTCGACCAGGAAGTGGTCCTCGTTGACGTGCAGACCGTCCGCGGCCTCGATGCACTCGGCGGCCACCCCGGGCCCGATCACCTCAGAAAGGCCGTAGATGTCCAGGGCGCGCAAGCCGAGCAGGCCCTCGATGCGGGCGCGCAGCTCAGCCGACCAGGGTTCGGCACCAAATACCCCGGCTGACAGCGACAACTCCCCCGCCAGGCCCGCCTCGGCCAGCGCCTCACCCAGCCGGATCGCGTACGAGGGGGTACAGGTCAGGATGTCGGGGCGCAGATCCCGGATCAGCGTCACCTGGCGCGCCGTCATCCCGCCGGACGCCGGCACCACCGCCGCGCCCAGCTCGATCGCGCCTTGATGAATGCCCAGGCCCCCGGTGAACAGGCCATACCCATAGGCGTTGTGCACGATGCTCCGGCTGGTCGCGCCCGCCGCGGCCAGCGCCCGCGCGCACATCCGCGCCCATAGTGCCAGGTCAGCGCGGGTATAGGCGACAAGAGCCGGTCGGCCGCCGGTGCCGCTGGAGCCATGGAACGCGACCACCTCGCTCTGATCAACCGCCAACATCCCCAACGGATACCCATCCCACATGTCGTCCTTCGCCGACATGGGAAGGCGCGGCAGATCACCGAGGGTGACGTCGCCGCCCCCGGTGATACCGATGGCTTTGAGCCGCTGGCCCTGCACCCCGCCCACTTCGATCAGCCGGTCGATCAGCCCGCGCAGCCGATCCTGCTGGACTCCGGCCCGCTGCTCGGCAGGCATCGATTCCGCCTCAGGCTCGAACATGTGCCTCACCCCTCACGCCGGCGGGCGGCCGCATCGACAGATTAAGGTGCAGAACCCGTAAAAACAGCGTGATCATGAAGCGGTGCTCGCGGGGGCGCCTAGCATGGCTGCCATGACCACTGTGCCGGATCGTGCCCGCGTCCGCCTGCCGGGAATCAGCTCGCGCGCTTACGAGCATCCCGCTGACCGGTCGGCGCTGGTAGCTATGCGCAAACTCACCGGCTTCGACGTGCTGCTGCGCCGACTGGCCGGGCTATTCAACGACCGGAGCCTGCGGTTGCTGTTCCTGGCCAGCGCGGTCCGGGCGTCCACGGACCAGTTCCCGGAGCTGTACGCGCTCCTGCTGGACGGCGCCGCCATCCTCGACCTGCCTGTGGTGCCAGAGCTGTACATCACTCAGGACCCGCAGCCGAACGCCATGACCCTCGGATCCGACAAGCCGTTCATCGTGGTCACTACCGGCCTGGTGGACCTGCTCGACGCCGAGGAAGCCCGTTACGTGATCGGGCACGAGCTCGGGCACGCGCTGTCCGGCCATTCGGTCTACCGGACGATGCTGTTCCACCTCACCCGGCTGGCCGCACGGCTGGCGTGGTTCGCCGTCGGGTACATCGGGCTGCGGGTGATCATCGCCGGCCTGGAAGAGTGGTACCGCAAGTCCGAGCTGTCCTGCGACCGGGCCGGGGTGCTGGCCGGGCAGGACCCCGCCGCGGCCCGCCGCGCCCTCATGAAGATCGCCGGCGGCTCGCGGTTGTCCGAGCTGAGTGCGGATGCGTTCCACCAGCAGGCCCGCGAGTACGACGCCGTTCCCGACGTCCGCGAGGGGCTGCTCAAGCTGATGCAGATGCAGGGCACCACGCACCCGTTCGCGGTGGTGCGCTTCGCCGAACTCGACCGCTGGATGGCCGAGGGCGACTACGAGACGATCCTGGCGGGCAACTACCCGCTCCGCGAAGACGACGATCAGACCTCCGTGAGCGAGGAGATCAGGGCCGCCGCCCGGTCCTACCAGGAGTCCTGGAACCGGACGTCGGATCCGTTCATCGGGCTGGTCAAGGGGGTCGCGGAGACGGCCGCAGGCGGCGCGGACCGGTTGTTCGGCATGTTTACTCGCCGCGACGACGGCGGCGAGTAAACCGGCCAGCAGAGCTACTCGCCGCGACGGCGGCGGCGAGTAAACCGGCCAGCAGAGCTACTCGCCGCGACGGCGGCGGGGATTCCTGAGTCAGCACCGCGGGCGAACCTGAGTCAGCACAGTCACCCGCGACGGCGGCGGGGGCTCCTGAGCACCACGAGATCGTCCCGGTGCACGATCTCGCGCTCGTACTCGGGGCCGAGTTCGGTGGCGAGCCACTTCGTGGAGCGCCCCATCAGCGCGGGGATCTCCGCCGCGTCGTAGTTGACCAGGCCGCGGGCGACGACGTGGCCGGTGGCGTCACACAAGTCCACCGGGTCGCCCGCGTCGAAGCCGCCCTCCACGCCGGTAATCCCGGCGGGGAGCAGCGAGGCGTGGCCAGCCCTTACCGCCTCGACGGCCCCGTCGTCGAGCAGCAGCCTGCCCCGCCCCACCGTGGCATGGGCCAGCCATAGCTGCCGCGCCGCGGGCCGCTTATGATCGGCGGCGAAATAGGTACCCACCGGCTCCCCCGCCAGCGCGGCGGCCGCGTGGTCGGCGCGGGCCAGCACGGTGGGGATGCCCGCCTCGGTCGCGATCATGGCCGCGTCGACCTTGGTTACCATGCCGCCGGTGCCAACGCCGGTCCCGGTGCCTGCGCCGGTCCCGGTGCCTGCGCGGGCGCCTGGACCGGCCCGGCCCAGGGTCACCCCATCCAGGTCGGCCCGGCTGAGCACGTCGGTGATCCGCCGTGCGCCGCGGTGCCGCGGGTCGACGTCATAGAGACCGTCCACGTCGGAGAGCAGGATCAGCGCCCCCGCCCTGACCACATGGGCAACCAGGGCCGCTAGGCGGTCGTTGTCGCCGAACCTGATCTCATCGGTGGCCACGGTGTCGTTCTCGTTCACGATCGGCAGCACCCCGAGTTCGTGCAGGCGGCCCAGCGTCCGCTGGGCATTGCGGTAGTGCGCGCGGCGCACCAGGTCGTCGGCCGTCAGCAGGATCTGCCCGGTCCGGACGCCGTGCCGGGCGAAGGCCGCCGAGTAGCGAGCCACCAGCAGGCCCTGCCCGACGCTCGCGGCCGCCTGCTGGGTGGCCAGGTCACGTGGCCGGCGCGGCAGCCCGAGCGGGGCCAGCCCGGACGCGATGGCACCCGACGAGACGAGCACGACCTGGGTACCCCGTCCCGCCCGGGCGGCGAGAGCGTCGGCCAGCGCGCCGATGCGGTCGTCGTCGATCCCGCCGTCGGCGGTGGTGAGCGAGGACGAGCCCACCTTGACCACCACCCTGGTGGCCGCGGCGATATCCAGCCGGACGCCGGCCTGCGACTCGCTGGTCATCAGCCGGCGGTCACGGGGCCAGCCGGCGGTCAGTTCCGCGCGGCCCGAGCCCCCGCCCATGCGACGACCCGGACGGTATCTCCGGGTCCCAGTCGAAGATGACCGCGTCCGGACCCTCGCCGATGATCACCTCGGAACCGGCCTGCGCCCCGGCCTTGGCCAGCGCCTCCTCGATCCCGATCCGGGCCAGCCGGTCCGCGAGATAGCCGACCGCCTCCTCATTGGCGAAGTCCGTCTGCTGAATCCAGCGCCAGGGCTTCTCGCCATGCACGTGGAAACTGTCGTCGCCCATCGCCACTACCTCGAACTCCGGGCCGCCGACCGGCGCGGGCCTGATCACGTGCCTGGTCGGCTCGGCGACCGGGACCGCCGCGCGCGCCTCGGCGATCACGCTGCCCACCGTGAACGCGAGTTCGCGCAGGCCTTCCCGGGTGGCGGCGGAGACCTGGCAGACCGTCAGCCCGCGAGCGGCGAGCACCGGCGCGGCCTCGGCGGCCAGCTCGCGGGCCGCCGGGACGTCGATCTTGTTGAGGGCGACGATCCGCGGCCGGTCGCGCAGGCTGGCCCCGGTGGCCTCTTCGTAGGCGTCGAGTTCGGCCTCGATCACGTCAAGGTCGGTGATCGGGTCACGGCCCGGCTCGCCGTCGGTCACACCGGCTGCGCAGTCGAGCACATGGACCAGCACCGTGCAGCGTTCCACGTGCCTGAGGAAGTCCAGGCCGAGTCCCTTGCCCTGGCTCGCCCCGGGAATCAGCCCGGGCACATCAGCCACGACGAACTGGGTATTCCCCGCCTCCACCACCCCGAGGTGCGGGATCAGCGTGGTGAACGGGTAGTTCGCGATCTTCGGCTTGGCCGCGGACATGGCCGAGATGAGTGACGACTTGCCAGCGTTGGGAAACCCGATGAGGCCCGCGTCGGCCACGGTCTTGAGTTCGAGCACCAAGGCGAGTCCAGTACCCGGCTCTCCCCTGAGCGCGAAGCCGGGCGCCTTGCGCCGCGGTGAGGCGAGGGCCGCGTTGCCCAGCCCCCCCCGGCCGCCCTGCGCCGCGACGAACTTCGTGCCGACTCCCACGAGGTCGGCGAGCACCTCTCCGGCCTCGGTCTTCACCACGGTGCCGTCCGGCACACGCAGGACTACGTCCGCCCCGTCGGCGCCGCTCCGGTTGGACCCGCCGCCCTGCGTGCCGTTGCCTGCCTTGCGGACCGGACGGCGGTGAAAGTCCAGCAGGGTGACCGCGCCGGGGTTCACCTCGAGGATCACGTCCCCGCCGCGGCCGCCGTTGCCGCCGTCAGGGCCGCCGAGCGGCTTGAACTTCTCCCGGTGGACTGAGGCGCAGCCGTGCCCACCGTCGCCCGCCTTCACGCGCAGGGCTACCTGGTCTGCGAACTCCGCCACTGCCTGTCCTTCTGATCTGCTGGGGTACTGCACACATCAGGGGCGGACCGGCTACGGTCCGCCCCTGACATCTGGTCTGGATGCAATCGCTTCCTGGCGGACCTAACCGGCCGCCGCGACGGGGCTATCCGCCGGGGCCGGGTCGTCCGCCAGGGTGCCCGCGATGATGCTCACCGCGCGCCGGCCCCGCACGCTTCCAAATTCGACCTTGCCTGCGATGAGCGCGAAGAGGGTGTCATCCCCGCCGCGGCCGACACCAGGCCCGGGGTGGAAGTGGGTGCCACGCTGCCGGATGATGATCTCGCCCGCGTTGACCTGTTGCCCGCCGAACCGCTTGACGCCGAGGCGCTGGGCGCTGGAGTCGCGGCCGTTACGGCTGGACGACGCGCCTTTCTTGTGTGCCACGTCAGCCCCTCTTCTTCCCGGTCGCTGCCTTCTCGGTCGAGGTGTTTGCTGCACTGATACCGGTGATCTTGAGCTGGGTGTACCGCTGGCGGTGACCCAGACGACGCCGGTAGCCGGTCTTGTTGCGGTAGTGGATCATGCTGATCTTCGGGCCGGCGACCGCGCCCAGGATCTCCGCAGTGATCTTGTACCGGCCGAGCTCGGCCGGGTTGCTGATGACCTTGTCGTCATCGACGACGAGCAAGGCGGTCAGGTTCACGCTCGAGCCGACCTCACCGGCGAGCGTATCGACGGTGAGGACGTCGTCCACCGCCGCCTTCTCCTGCCTGCCACCGCAGCGCACGATCGCGTACACCGAGAACTCTCTCTCTAGCCTGTAGGGGCTGCATATACGGGCTCTGCCTGGTGCGGGCACCGTCTGATGCGAACACCATGCACCGCCCGCCAAAGCGGGCGGCATTGCGACGAGAGCCTGCCTGCCTTGCACACGGCACCCCGGGGACAAATCGGCCCCGGATCCATCTGTGCGCCGACCACTCAGGTTATCAGACGGCGGGCGGACTCAGCCCGCCGCCGAGTCCCCCGCCGATCCCGTGGCCGCCTCCCTCGCGGCTGCCGCGGTCACCGGGTCCGGGGCGTCGGCAGCAGCGCCGGTCCCGGCTTGGTTCGCGGCGGGGCCGTCGAGAGCCGACTGATCGACTGGCGGCTGGCTCACAAACGGCTGGCCCACGGACGGCTGGCCCACAGACTCCTGGCCCACGGATGGCTGGCTCACAGAAGGCTGATCCACCGACGGCTGATCCAGCGACGCCTGGTCGAGGGTCGGCTGATCCGGAGGTCCCTGTTCCCTGCTCGCAGACCGGCGCCGGCGGCGGCCGCCACCCGGCGACGCGCCCGCCCCGGCCGCATCGGGCGCCAACGGCGCATCCACCGCCGGCCCCTCAGGCCCTGACACATCGTGACCGGCCTCAACCGGCCCCGGCCTACCCGCTCCCGGCCGATCCGCTTCCCGGATATCCGCTTCCGGCGCCTCGGTACCGGCGACAGCAGCCGGCCCGCTGGGGGCCGGCTCTGCATCTCCCGGCTCGGGGACCTTGCCGTTCCTGTCCTGCCGCCCGCCCCTGGCCTGCCTGCCGTCCCTCGGCTGGCGCCCGTCCGTCCTGGCGGCACGGCCGCGCTGGCCTTCCGGGGCATGCTCAGTAAGCTCCAGCGACACGATGCGCCCGCGGCCGTTGCAGCACTCGCAGGGCTCGGAGAACGCCTCAAGCAGGCCGCTGCCAACCCGCTTGCGGGTCATCTGCACCAGGCCCAGCGAGGTGACCTCGGCCACCTGATGCTTAGTCCGGTCCCGCGCCAGGCATTCCAGCAGGCGCCGCAGCACCAGGTCCCGGTTGCTCTCCAGGACCATGTCGATGAAGTCGATCACGATGATCCCGCCGATGTCGCGCAGCCTGAGCTGGCGGACCATCTCCTCGGCCGCCTCCAGGTTGTTCTTGGTGACGGTCTCCTCGAGGTTTCCGCCCTTGCCGGTGAACTTCCCGGTGTTGACGTCCACCACGGTCATCGCTTCGGTGTTGTCGATCACGAGCGAGCCGCCGCTCGGCAGCCATACCTTGCGCTCCAGCGCCTTGGCCAGCTGCTCGTCGATGCGGTAGCGGCCGAAGGCGTCCTCTTCGTCATCGTCCCAGCGGACCAGCCGGTCGGCCAGGTGCGGGGCGACGTAGCGGACGTACTCGTCGACCAGGTCCCAGCCTTCGTCGCCGGCCACGACCAGTGTGCTGAAGTCTTCGTTGAAGATGTCCCTGACCACCCGGATGGTCAGGTCAGGCTCGCTGTAGAGGAGCTCGGGAGCGGTGGCCGTCTTCGACTTGCGCTCGATGCTCTCCCACTGGGCGGACAGCCGGGCCACGTCGTGAGCCAGTTCCTCCTCGGCCGCGCCCTCCGCCGCGGTGCGCACGATCACGCCGGCGCCGTCGGGCATCACCTGCTTGAGGATGTGCTTCAGCCGGGTCCGCTCCTTGTCGGGCAGCTTGCGGCTGATGCCCATCATGGATGCGCCTGGCACATAGACGAGGTAGCGGCCGGGCAGGCTGACCTGGCTGGTCAGCCGGGAACCCTTGTGACCCACCGGGTCCTTGGTCACCTGGACGAGCACCGACTGGCCGGACTTGAGTGCTGATTCGATCCGCTTGGACTCGCCTTCAAGGCCGCTCGCGTCGAAATTAACCTCGCCGGCATACAGAACGGCGTTGCGGCCCTTGCCGATATCGACGAAAGCAGCCTCCATGGAGGGCAGGACGTTTTGCACCTTGCCCAGGTACACGTTGCCGACAAACGACTGGTGACTCGACTTGTCCACGTAGTGCTCTACGAGCACGCCGTCCTCGAGGACCGCGATCTGGGTGCGCTCACCTCGCTGGCGGACAACCATGACCCGGTCGACGGCTTCGCGCCGGGCCAGGAACTCGGATTCGGTGATGACCGGCGGGCGCCGCCGTCCGGACTCACGGCCTTCCCGTCGGCGCTGCCGCTTCGCCTCGAGCCGCGTCGAGCCCCGGACCGACTGGACGTCATTGGATGGCGCGGAATCCTCCGACCCGTGGGCGCGGGGCGGACGCACGTGCACCACAGTGTTGGGCGGGTCGTCGGGGGTCGGCTGGTCGGCGTCAGCGGTGGAGCCGCGGCGCCGCTTGCGCCTGCGGCGCCTGGTGCCGCCCGGTCCGTCCTCGCCGTCCTGGTCATCGCCACCCGTCTCGGTGGGCTCACCGGCCGGGCCGTCGGCGGCATTGGCGTCCGCGTCGGCTGGCCTCCGCCTGCCCCCGCGGGCCTGGCCGCTCTCCGCGGACGCATCGCCGGCGTCCGCGGCCGCGACGTCGTCGGCGCCGGACATATCGCCGTCACCGCGGCCGCGTGACCGGCTCCCCCGGCGCCTGCGGCGGCGCCCGGACGCGTCGGTCTCTGTCTCCTGATCATCGGCCGCCGCGGAAGCGGAGCCGGTCGCCGCATGCTGGTCTGCTGAAGCGTCCGCGGCATGCGCCCCCTGGCCTTCGCCGACATCGGCGTCCGCGCCCTTGCCCCGGGTGGTCCTGCGCCGCGACGACCCGCTCCGGTCGCGAGCTGGCCCGTCCGCGTCGCCGTCGCTGGCTTCGTCACGCTGGCGGCCGCCGTCGGCGGGCTCACCGGCCGCGGGCGGCTGGAAGATCACCGGCGGAGGCTGGAAGGTCGCGGCGGGCACCGCGGCGGGCGGCACCACGGTCGTCGGCACCGCGGTCATCGGAACCGCGATGGCCGGAGCCATGGCGGGCGGGACCGCGCCGCGGGCGGCCGAGGCCGGCGCTCCCGTGGCGGCGCTGGGCACCTGAGCCACTGGGGGCACGCTGGTAGCCGTCACGTCCCGCGACTGGGCCGGCCCGGCCGCAGCGGCCGCCTCAGCGGCCGGCGGTCCTGCCGCCCGGGTCACGGCGCGGCGGGCACGACCCGCAGCCTTGCGCGCCGCCGGAGCGGCCGCGCTGCCGTCGGGGCTGGCCGACTGTGAGCCACCTTCGGGGCTGGCCGGTTGCGCGCCACCTTCGGGGCTGGCCGACTGCGCGGCCCCGCCGTCGGGTCCGCTGCCTGCCGGGGTCCCGGCACCTGCTGGCGCAGCTGTTACGCCAGCAGGATCAGTGTTCCCGTGACCCTCACTACTGTTCTCTCTGTCGTTCAGCTCGGTCTCGAGCATCCGGGTAGTCTCCCGTCAGGCTCCCGGGCGCGTGGGTCCGCAAAGAACCCGCCGCTCCGCGCAGGAGCTGGTCGTACGCACTCGCTGGGAGGGTGCCCGTCTCGTGGACGGCCAGCGCTCCCGGGCGCGTTGTCTCTGTCTGTCCCTGTGCCGCGCCGCGCACATGCGCTGCGGCTGCCGCCAGGTGGGACTCTGTCGTCCCGGAGGACTGCGTTGTCCCGAAGGACCCTGTGGTCCCCGGGGACTCTGTCGTCCCGGTGGGTCCGTCGGGCGTGTCAGGCCCGCCAGCCCCGGCAGCGGCAGTCACCGCGGCAAGTGGCCCCTGCGCCAGCCTGGTCACCAGCGGTGGTGACGACGGCGCAAGAGCAGCCACGCGGCGAAGTGCTGCCAAAATGTCATCGGGTCGCACGGCAGGTGTCACGTGCCGAACAACCATTCGAAGTATCGCATACCCGGCGTTCCGCTCGTCGGCGGCTCGCCGGTCCATCTCCATGCTGACCACCGCGGCGCGGGCGTCCATGCGCCTGAGTCCCTTGTTGGTCAGGCGCTCGACTTCCAGAGTGCCGGCGGCCAGGAACGCCTCGACTGCCGCTGCCGCCTGCTGCGGCCCGACTCCGGGGAGGACAACCTGCCACTGTGACGCCTCCAGCGTGCTAGCGTCCAGCGACCCGGCTTCCTCGGTCACGTCGATCACATCAATCCCGTCCGGCAGGGCCGCGTCGAGCCCGTCCCGCACGTCGGCCACGGCGCGCGCGCCGGTGAGCGAAAGCTCCAGGTACTCAGCCTCACTCGCAGTCCCCGTCGGGGCTGCACCAGCGTAGGAGATCTTCGGGTGCGGCGTGAATCCGGCCGAGTAGGCGATGGGCAAACCCGCCCTCCGTACTCCCCGTTCAACGGCCCGCGCGATATCCCTGTGACTGGCGAAACGCATCCTGCCTCTTTTAGCGTACCGGACAAGAAGACGCTGGACGACGGGCGGTGGCGCGGCCCGCCCCTCCGGCCGCGGCGGAGTGCGCCCCGTCATCTAACCGCCCGGTCCCTTGGCCGATGCCACGGCGCCCGGCGACTGTGCGCCTGCCACGCTCAGCGGGATCAGCCGCGCGCCGGTCGGCCCGGTCTGGATTTCTGTGCCCATGGTGGGACACACGCCGCAGTCGAAACAGGGAGTCCAGCGGCAGTCGTCCACTTCCGCCGCACCGGCCGGATCGATGGCGTCCTGCCAGTCCTGCCACAGCCAGTCGCGGTCCAGCCCGGCGTCCAGGTGATCCCACGGCAGCACTTCGCTGTACTCGCGCTCACGGGTGGTGTACCAGTCGAGGTCGACACCGTCGGCGGCCAGGGCCTCCGCCGCGCAGCGCGCCCAGCGGTCAAAGGAGAAGTACTCGGTCCACCCGTCGAACCGCGCCCCGTCCGCCCACGCCGCCTTGATCACCTTCGCGACCCGGCGGTCGCCCCGGGACAGCATTCCCTCGATGATCGACGGCTTGCCGTCGTGATAGCGGTAGCCCACCGCCTTGCCGTACGACGGATCGGCGCGCAGGGCGCCACCGAGCTTCCGCAGCCGGTTGTCCACGGTCTCGTGGTCGCACTGGGCCGCCCACTGGAACGGCGTGTGCGGCTTGGGCACGAAACCGCCGATCGACACCGTACAGCGGATGTCACGACGCCCGCTCGCCTCGCGCCCGGCCTTGATCACCCGCCCGGCCAGGCTGGCCACCGCGAGCACATCCTCGTCGGTCTCGGTGGGTAGGCCGCACATGAAATAGAGCTTGACCTGCCGCCAGCCGTTGGCATAGGCGGTGGTGACGGTCCGGATCAGGTCCTCCTCGGTGACCATTTTGTTGATCACCTTGCGGATTCGCTCCGACCCGCCCTCCGGGGCGAACGTCAGCCCGGACCGGCGGCCGTTCCTGCTCAGCTCGTTGGCGAGCGTCACGTTGAACGCGTCCACCCTCGTCGAGGGCAGGGATAGCCCGACGTTGGTGCCGTCGTACCTGTCGGCCAGGCCGGTGGCGATGTCGTTGATCTCGCTGTGGTCGGCGCTGGACAGCGAGAGCAGCCCGACCTCGTCGAGCCCGGTCGCGGCCAGCCCCCGCTCGACCATGTCGCCGATCGTGGTGATGCTGCGCTCGCGCACCGGCCGGGTGATCATCCCGGCCTGGCAGAACCGGCAGCCCCTGGTGCAGCCGCGGAAGATCTCCACGCTGAACCGCTCGTGCACCGTCTCGTGCACCGGCACGATGGGCTTGCTCGGGTACTGCCAGGCGTCCAGATCCATAACCGTGTGCTTGGCGATGCTGTAGGGCGCCTCCGGGCGGTTCGGCGCGACCCGCTTGATCCGGCCGTCCGGCAGGTAGTCCACGTCGTAGAAGCGCGGCACGTAGACCCCGCCGCCTGCCGCGAGCGCGATCAGCAGGCCGTCCCTGCCCCCGGGGCGCCCGTCCCGCTTCCAGTCCCTGATCAGCGCTGAGATGGTCAGCGCGGCCTGCTCGCCGTCGCCGAGCACCGCCCCGTCGATGAACTCCGCGATGGGCTCGGGGTTGAACGCCGCGTGCCCGCCCGCCAGCACGACCGGGTCTTCGGCCCCCCGGTCGGCGGCCACCAGCGGGATGCCGGCCAGGTCGAGCGCGGTCAGCAGGTTCGTGTAGCCAAGTTCCGTCGCGAAGCTCACGCCGAGCACGTCGAACGCCCGTACCGGCCGGTGCGCGTCCACCGTGAACTGGGGGATCTCATGCTCACGCATCAGGGCTTCGAGATCCGGCCAGACGCTGTAGGTTCGCTCCGCGAGCACGCCCTCGGATTCGTTGAGGACCTCGTAGAGGATTTGGATTCCCTGGTTGGGCAGGCCGATCTCATACGCGTCCGGGTACATGAGTGCCCAGCGAACCTCAGCGGCGTCCCAGTCGCTGACGACCGAGTTCAGTTCGCCGCCCACATACTGGATCGGCTTGCGCACCAGGGAGAGCAGCGGCTCCAACCGGGGGTAGACCGATTCCACAGGCATTCCCACAGCCTACTTGCGGCCCGTGCTGTCCGCGTTCGGGCACCCTCCGGGATGCGGGTGGCGCCGGCGGGAAGCGGGTGCCGGCCAGCCCGGCGGGGCCCGGGTGGCGGACACGAAGACATTCCATGATCACGGAGGATTTGCGGCTCCATATGGCGCGGATCCTCCGTGATCATGGAATTCAGCACGCGGGGGCGGCGCGGGAGGGGTTAGTCGAAGACGCGGTGCTAGTCGAAAACCGAATGGCGGCGGTGGACGGCCTGAAGGACGCCAATGGCGATCATGTCGGCGAACATGGCGGAGCCGCCGTAGGACACGAACGGCAGCGGCAACCCGGTGACCGGGGTGATCCCGATCGTCATCCCGATGTTGATGAAGGCCTGGAGCGCGAACCAGATCGCGATGCCCGAGGCCACCAGCAGGCCGAACTGGTCGTCGGCGCGGACCGCGATGCGCAGCGAGCGGATCAGCAGCACCGCGATCAGGCCGATGATCACGATCGCGCCGACGAAGCCGAGTTCCTCCCCGGCCACCGCGAAGATGAAGTCGGTGTGCTGCTCGGGCACGAAATTCCCGGCGACCAGCGAGCCGTGGAACAGCCCCTGGCCGAACATGCCGCCCGAGCCGATCGCGATCTTCGCCTGCGCCGCGCTGTAGCCGGTTCCCCTGGGGTCGGCCGACGGGTTGATGAACGCGGTGAGGCGCTGCACCTGGTAGGGCTTGAGCAGGTGCAGGCTCCACGTCACCAGGGCGGCCAGCGCGGTGACAGCACCGAGCCCGGCGAGCCAGCGCAGCCTGATCCCGGACAGCGCGATCATGCCGACCAGCACCGCCACCATCAGGATCAGCACACCCAGATCGGGCTGGGCTACGACCAGGCCGAGCGGGAGCGCCCCGCAGGCCAGTGCCGCCGCCAGGTCCCGGGGCCGCGGGCGCCGGTCCCCGTCGCGCAGCTCGCTGAGGATCAGGGCCACCATCAGGATCAGCGTGACCTTGGCGAACTCCGACGGCTCCGCCTGGAAGCCGCCGGGCAGCGCGATCCAGGAATGCGCGCCGTTGACGATGCTGCCGAACGGGCTGAGCACCACCAGCAACCCGATGGACGTGATGGCGTAGCCGACCGGCGCGTAAATGCGCAGCATCCGGTAGTCGAGCGAGCTCACGGCGGCCATCAGGATCAGGCCGATGACGATGTTGAGCAGTTGCTTCTTCAGGTACGTCTGGGGATCCCCGCCGGCCCGGGCCAGCCCGTGCTCGGTGGCTGACCAGACCAGCAGCGTGCCGAGCAGGCTGAGCCCGAGCACCCCGAGCATCAGCGCCCAGTCCAGGTGGCGCAGGAACGACTGCCGGGCCAGGGCGCGATGCCAGAGGCTCCTGGGGCGCATGCCACCGGAGCGCAGGGCCCCCGGACGCAAACCACCGGGACGCAGGCCGCCGTAGCCTGGCCTGGACTGCTGCACCGGACTGAGCCTGCCGTACGCGGAGCCGGGCCCCCCGGGCCGGCCCGTCCAGCTACGCCAGCCCGCGCTCACGACGACCCCTGGTACCCGGCCGGCGCGGTGATCTGGCCGGATGAGGAGATCGCGGGAAGTGCGTTCGGCGCCGTGCCGTGCGGGAACGCCGCCGGATGGCCCTCCAGCCCGTAGATGTCGTCCCAGATCTGGCGCACCGCGGGCGCGGCCACGTCAGCGCCGTAGTTCGAGTCCGGAATCATGACCACCACGACGTACTTCGGGTCATGGCACGGCGCGAAAGAGGCGAATACCGAGGTGACCGAGCTGTTGAAGACTTCGGCCGTGCCCGTCTTGCCGGCCACGCACACGGTGCTCAGCGGGAACCCGCGGAACGCGCCCGCGGCCGTGCCCTGGGTCACCACGCCGGCCAGCGCGTTCCTGATGTAGGCCAGGGTGCTCGCGGCGACCGGCAGGTGCCTGATCACCGGCGGGTTGATCCGCTGCACGACCGCGCCGCTGGGGCTGACGAGCGCCTCGCCGATCCGTGGGCTGTACAGCGTGCCCCCGTTGGCCAGGGCCGCGTACGCGTTGGCCAGCTGCAGCGGGGTGACCGCGATGTAGCCCTGGCCGATCGCGGCAATGGCCGCCTGGCCGGGCTCCCACACGTTGCCGTAGCGGCAGTCCTGGTATTCGATCCGCTGCACGTAGGAGCCGTTCGCCTGGCCGTACTTGCACCAGTTCTGGCCAGCGTGGGCATTCTCCTTCCAGAGGTAGTACAGCCATTCGCGGGTCGGCACGCTGCCGTTGCTCTGCTCCGGCAGGTCGATCCCCGGGGGCTGGCCGAACCCCCAGGCCAGCTCCATTTTCTGCATTTCCTGGATGGGGGCCTTCGGGCTGGTGACGACGTTGTCATTCGGGTGGTCGGCCAGGTATATGTCGTTGGCGAGCTCGTAGAATACCGTGTCGCAGGAGACGACGAGGGCCTGGTGCAGGCTGATCGGGCCGAGGCCCGGCTCGCCGTCATTGGCGAACGACTGCCCCCCGATGTTGACCGTGGCCGGGCAGTCGTAGCTGTTGCCGAGGCTGTAGCCGGCCGCGACCGCCGCGGCCGCGGAGGTCACCTTGAAGGTGGAGCCCGGCGCGTACTCCCCCTGGGTGACCCGGTTCAGGATCGGCTCGCTGTCGGCGGTGCCGAACAGCTGCTGGTACTGCGCCTCGGAGATGCCGCCGTTCCAGATGCCCGGGTTGTAGCTCGGGGCGCTGGCCATCGCGACCACCCGGCCGGTGGTGGTCAGCACGACCGCCGCCCCGGTGGTCGCGTGGGGGTTGCCCTGGAGCTGCGCCTTGCGGATCGTGGCGGCCAGGATATTTTGCACATCCGCCTGAAGCCGCGCGTTGATGCTGGTCACCAGGTCGTCGCCGGACTTGGCCGGGGTTGTCTTGACTGTGCCAAGTTCCTGGCCAGCGCTGTTCACCGACAGCACCTCGGTGCCTGGCGTGCCCTCTAGCTGGGTGTTGTACTGCTCCTCCAGCCCGGCCTGGCCCACCAGGTCCTCACCGGCGAAGCCGGTCGTCGGCAGGCGCTCCTGCTTCATCTCCTGCGCGGTGATCGGGCCCAGGTACCCGAGGGCCTGCGCCGGGTCGGCGCCGTGCGGCTGCGGGTAGCTGGCGACCGGCTCCACTCCCGCGGTGACCGCGGGGAAGTCCCTGTGATCCTGCATGATCTGCACCGCGACCGCGTCAGAGACGTCCTGGGCGACGGGGATCGGCTGGTACGGCGACCCCCGCCAGCATGGCTGGGGCACCCCGGCGGTGCAGAGCCGCACCTTCTCTGTGATCAGCTTGTCGGACATGCCGAGCAGCTTGGCCAGCTTGCGCAGGACCGCAGCGCCGCCGTCGCTCTGCTGCGACAGCTGCGGGTTGCTGACCGACACCACCAGCGCCGTGCGGTTGCTGACCAGGGCATTGCCGACATCGTCGAGGACCTGGCCGCGGACCGAGGGGACGATGACGCTGCGGGTCTGGTCCTGCGCGGCGAGGTTGACGTAGGACGGGCCGGTCATCACCTGCAGATACCACAGCCGGCCGCCGAGCGAGACGAGCAGCGCCGCCACTACCACGTACAGCACCACGAGGCGCCGCCGCGACGCCGTGATCATGACAATCCTCCCGTCCGCTTGCTGCCGATCCGCCAGACGGTCGACCGGCGGCCGAACACGGCGCGTCGCCGGCTCCGGCGCAGCAGGCCACCGCGGGCGAGCCCGCCACGCCGTGTCCTGCCGTGCAGCGCCATGCCCCGGCCGGGCTGGCGGCGGAAGCGTGGCCGCGCGCCTTTTCCTGATCCGGCGGACCCCAACCCATTCCGCAACGCTGTCCCGCCGCCACTCAGCGAGCTGCCCCCAGGGCCGCTACGGCGCAGCGCACTACCCCTCGGCACCCGGCCGCGCAGCACGCGACGACCCGGAGCCCAGCCGCCGAGCCGCCGTCGGCCGAGCACGGAGCTGCCCACCGCGCCGTCGCGGCGGCGGGCGGAGCCGCCCAGCCGCAAGTGCACCGGGCGGACCGGGCGGGTCCGGGCGGCGGGTCCACCACGGGCCGAGCCACCACGGGCCGAGCCGCCGCGGCCATGGCCGAAGCGCATATGCACCGGGCGGGCCGCGAGCGTTCTGGGGATCGCGCCACCCCGGGCGGACCCGGCCTGCCCGCCGCGCAGCCGCAGATGCAGCGGGCGCGCCGCGACTCAGGTGTTCGCGGCGCGGCCCGCCCGCTGGCCTGCGCCGCCGATCCAGCCATCGCCGGGCCGTCCGGCCGCTGCCCGCAGCCGCGGGCTGCGCCCCGTCCCGGTGTCCCGGATGGCCCCGGCGGCGGCCGGGACCGCCCGGGCCGGGCCGCGCCGCGCACCGCCGCGGGCCAGGGCTCCCCCGGCCGCCCAGCCGCTGACGGCCACCACCACATACAGCGCGAACGGGCACACCAGGAGGTCATAGCCGAGCGAGACGGGGAGCACATGGCCGACCGCGGACCAGGTGACGCCCGGATCACCGAACAGCATCCCGACCATCGCGGACAGTGCCTCGCCACCCGCGGTGCACAGGGCCATCGCGCCCAGCGGCTGCCAGGTGGCCCGGCCGAGGCTGCCGCCGAGCCGCCCCGCGGCGTACCCGGCCAGGCAGAACACCAGCGCGGACTGGCCCACCAGGTGGCTGGCGGGCGGCGCGATGTCGAGCGCCAGGCCCGCGAAGAAGCCGGTCAGCATGCCCTCCGCCGGGCCGCCGGTCAGCGCGATCGCGACCACCAGGATCAGGACGAGATCCGGTGCCGCGCCACCCGGCAGCGGCAGGCCGTTCAGCACGGTCAGCTGGATCAGGATGGCCGCCAGCGATGCGACGGCCACCAGCGCGGCGCGGCCCACCTCAGCCCCCTGGCCCGGGCGTGGCGGTGGACGCGGGTTTCGGCGTGGCGGTGGACGACGGTTTCGCCGTGGCGGTGGACGCCGGCGCCGGCGGAGGCGGCAGCACCGAGTCCCGCGGATTGGTGCGGGGCGGCGCCACGACGACGCCCACCACGCCGATGCTGGCGACGCTCACGAAGGGCCGGACAAGTGCCTGGCGCATCAGCGAGCTCCCGGCGTCCTCCACCTGGGTGATCACGCCGACCGGGACCCCGGCCACGTACGGCGTGCCGTCCGCGGAGCCAAAGGTAACCAGCTGCTGCCCCGGCCGGAGCTGGGCGCTGCCGCTGAACACCTGCAGGCGAAGCAGCCCGGCGCTGGAAATGGACTTGCCGGTCCCGGTCACCGCGCCGATCAGCCCGGTGCCCGCCAGCCGGACCCCGACGGTCGCGCTCGCGTCCGTGGTCAGCAGGACGGTCGCGGTCGCCGCGCTCACGGCGGTGACCGTGCCGACCAGCCCCGCGCCGTTCAGCACGGTCTCGTTGGCCTTGATGCCGTCCAGGCGGCCGGCGTCAATCGTGATCGTGTCCGCATAAGCCGGGCCGGCCGCGATCACGTTCGCCGCCACGATCCGGTACCCACCACGCCCGGCCAGCCGCAGCAGGCGGTCCAGCTGGTCCGACTGGGCCCGGCTCAGCCGCTCCTGGCTGAGTTCCGCCCGGGCCTGAGCGAGCTGGCGCTGCAGCGAGGCGATCTTCGCCTGCGATCCTGACCCGCCGGCGAGCTGCCTGACCGGAGTGGTCAGCAGGCTGACCGCGCCCTCGGCCGACCCGAAGACCGAGCCACCGAAGGAACTCAGGCTGTGCAACGGCGACGCCGTGCCGTCACGGTAGTCGATAGTGATCAGCGCGAGTGCGGCCGCCAGGAGCAGGCCCAGAACCAGGCGAGTCCGCCGGGTGTCATGCACCGGATTCCCTCATCCCTGCCGCGGCTGCGGCTGACGCTTACCGGCGGTCAGCGCCTGGACTCCGGTACCAGCACCTGGCGCAGCGTGTCGAAATCCTCCACGCACTTGCCGGTGCCGAGTGCGACCGAATCGAGGGGGTTGTCGGCGATGTGCACCGGCATGCCGGTCTCCTCGCGGATCCGCTCGTCCAGGCCGCGCAGCAGCGCCCCGCCACCGGTCAGCACGATGCCCCGGTCCATGACATCACCGGCCAGCTCGGGCGGGCATTTGTCCAGTGTGGCCTTGACCGCGTCCACGATGAGGTTGATCGGCTCCTCGATGGCCCGGCGGATCTCCTCGGCGGAGATCACGATGGTCTTCGGCAGGCCGCTGACCAGATCCCGGCCGCGGATCTCGGCATGCGGCTCGTCCACCGAGGGGAACGCGGAACCGAGGGCCATCTTGATCTCCTCGGCGGTCCGCTCGCCCAGCATGAGGGAGTACTCCTTCTTGCCGAAGGTGATGATCGCCTGGTCCATCTCGTCCCCGCCGATGCGGATCGACTGGGAGGTCACGATGCCGCCCAGCGAGATCACGGCCACCTCGGTGGTGCCGCCGCCGATGTCGACCACCATGTTCCCGGTCGGCTCGTTGACCGGCAGGCCCGCCCCGATCGCCGCGGCCATGGGTTCCTCGATGATGTACACCCGCCGGGCGCCGGCCTGGTGCCCGGCCTCCTTGACCGCGCTCTGCTCCACCCCGGTGATCCCGCTCGGCACCGCGACGACGACCCGCGGCTTGGCCAGGTGCCTGCGGCGGTGCACCTTCTGGATGAAGTAGCGGAGCATCCGCTCGGTCACGTCGAAGTCGGCGATGACCCCGTCCTTGAGCGGGCGGACCGCCACGATGTTGCCCGGGGTCCGGCCGATCATCCGTTTAGCCTCGACCCCCACCGCGACTATCTGGCCGTTGTTGGTATTCAGCGCCACCACGGACGGCTCGTTCAGTACGATCCCGCGGCCCCTGACGTAGACCAGGGTGTTCGCGGTACCGAGATCGACGGCCATGTCACGGCCCAGAAACGCCAACGCGTTGCTCATGAGGAACGAGACCTTCCGAGATGGGTCCTGCTGGGTGTTCTGTGTCCAAACCGCAGATCAGACCCTCCCCCTGGAGAAACCGAACGCGGCCTATGTGATTCATCGGCCAGCGCCCGCCTGCCTAAACGAGGTCAGGAAAGAAGATCTTGATTTCCCGCTCCGCAGCATCCGGGCCGTCAGATCCGTGCACAATGTTCGACTGCGTTATCAACGAGTAGTCGCCCCGGATCGTGCCCGGCAATGCACGGACCGGATCCGTGGCGCCGGCCAGCGCGCGGAAGGCCTCGATGGCCCGCGGGCCCTCCACGGCGAGGGCGACCAATGGCCCCGAGGTGATGAAGTCAACGAGCGGGCCGAAGAACGGCTTCCCGATGTGCTCCTGGTAGTGCGTTGTCGCCGTTGCCACGTCGAGGGTCCGCAGGTCCATCGCGACGATCCGGAGGCCTTTGCGCTCAATCCGGGACAGGACCTCCCCGATCAGCCCGCGGCGCACGCCGTCGGGCTTCACCAGGACCAGGGTTCGCTCAGACAAGAAAATGCTCCTCTTCGGGCGGCAGCGGCGTGCCATCACACAATGATCATGGATGAACCCGCTGCGTGAAGAATTCTATCGGTGACGGACCGGGCACACTGAAGCCCCCGCGCGGCCGCGCAGGGCTAGACCATACACAGCCCTGCGGCACGTTGTGCGCACATAGAGGGCACTATGCACCGCGTTGATGCCCCCGGCGGCAGTGCGTCAGGGAGCTTCCCAGCGGCGTCCCATCCAGATCGCCAGCACCCAGAACCCGGCGAAGATGACGCCCAGCGCGTACATGACCGGGACCAGCGCGCCCGCCGCGATCACGCACAACTGGAGGGCGCTGCCGGCTACCAGCGCCCAGCGCAGGCCAGGGCGGCCCGCCACCGCGGCGAGGAGCACGGCCACCACCGCGAGCACCCCGCCGGCGACGCCGGCCACCCGGGGCGCGGTGTGCCCGATGGTGATGGCCACCGGGATGGCCAGCCCGATCACGATCGCTTCCATGATCAGCACGGTGCCGCAGAGCTGCCTCACGCCCGTTCCCTCATGCCTGCTCCGGGGCACCCCGGGCTGGCGCGGTGAGCAGCAGCCGCGCGTCGCCCGCGGTGATCACCGATCCGGTGACGAGCACCCCGGGCCGGCCCATGCCGTCCGCGCCGGCCGCGCCGTCGGCGAGGCCCACGGCGATCTCCAGTGCGTCATCCAGCCGTTCGGCCGACCTGACCCGGTCCGGCCCGAACACCTCCGAGGCCAGCTCGGCGAGGGTCTCGGGGTCCATGGACCGGGTGGAGGAGTTCCGGGTGACCACCAGTTCAGAGATCACCGGCTCCAGTTCGTCGAGGATCCCGGCCACGTCCTTGTCCACGCTGACTGCCAGCACGCCGATCAGGCCGCTGAATGTGAACGTCTCGGTCAGGGCGGCCAACGCCGCGGCCATGCCGGCCGGATTGTGCGCGGAGTCCACCAGGACCACGGGGCTGCGCCTGACCACCTCCAGCCGCCCTGGTGAGGTCATCGAGGCAAACGCCTGCTGGACCAGCGCGAGGTCAAGCTGGTCCGTGCTGAAGGCGTTGCCCACGTCTTTCATCTCGGCCGACGCCACGGCCTCGCCGTTGACCGGGACGGGGCCCATGGCCGCGGCCCCGGCGAACGCCTCCACCGCGGCCAGGGCGCAGGCCGCGTTCCCGGCCTGATACTCGCCGAACAGCGGCAGCAGCAGGTCGTCATAGTCACCGCGCAAGCCGTGGATGCTCAGCCGCTGGCCGCCGACGGCCAGTTCGCGGCTGGTCACCCCGAACTCCAGGCCCTCCCTGGCCACGCTGGCGCCGACCTCCGCCGCCCGGCGCAGCAGCACCTCGGCCGCCTCGACCGGCTGCTGCGCGAGGACGGCCACCGCGCCCTTCTTGATGATGCCGGCCTTCTCCGCCGCGATCGCGTCGACCGTGTCGCCGAGGTACCGGGTGTGGTCGATGGCGACCGGGGTCACCACCGCCACGGCGCCGTCGGCGACGTTGGTCGCATCCCAGGTGCCGCCGAGGCCGACCTCGATCACCGCCACGTCCACCGGCGCGTCCGCGAACGCCGCGAACGCCATGGCCGTGAGTACCTCGAAGAATGACAGGCGCACCGGCTGGCGCTCATCCACCATGGCGAGGTACGGCGCCACCTCGTCGTAGACGGCGACGAACGCCTCGGGCGGCAGCGGCTCACCGTCCACCGCGATCCGCTCCCGGATCGACGACAGGTGCGGGCTGGTGAACAGCCCGGTGCGCAGCCCGCGGCTGCGCAGCAGGGTCTCGGTCATCCGGGCGGTCGAGGTCTTTCCGTTGGTGCCGGTGACATGGATCACCGGGTAGGCCCGCTGCGGGTCGCCGAGCAGCAGGGCCAGCTCGGCCATCCGGTTCAGGGTCGGCTCGATCGCGTGCTCGGGGCGGCGCGCGAGGATCTCCTGTTCCACCTCGCGGAGTCGCTGCCCGGGGGTCAACCGTCCTCCCGCCCAGGCCCGTGCTGCGCTGACTCGTGCTGCGCTGGCCCGTGCGGCTCAGGCCCGTGCTGTGCAGGCAGGGCGGCGAGGCGCCCGGTGAGCCGGGTGATGTCGTCGCGGGCGGCTTCGAGCCGGCCGCGGGTCTTGTCCACCACGTCGGCGGGCGCCTTGGCCAGGAACGAGTCGTTGGCAAGTTTCCGCCCGGCCTGATCTGCCTCTTTGCGGGCCGCGGCGAGATCCTTCTCCATCCGGCGGCGCTCGGCGGCCACGTCGATGCCGGCGGCCGTGTCCAGGTTCACGGTGACCCCCTCGGCGACCACGGTCGCGGTGGGCACGAATCCGTCACCGGCCGGGGTGAGGCGCAGCAGCGAGCGGATGCTGGCCTCGTGGGCGCCCAGCGGCGTGGACCCGATGCCGGCCAGCACCGCGGGCACCGGCTGGCCGGGGCGGAGACCTTGATCAGAACGGAACCTGCGCACCTCGGTGACCAGCCGCATCAGCGCGGAGATCTCCCGTTCCGCCGCATGGTCGCGGCCGGACAGGCCGGCCGCCGCGACGCCTGCTGCTGGGGCGCCTGGGCGCTCCCCGGGCCAGGGCGCGGTCATCACCGTGTCCCCGCTGGCCAGCGCGGTCCAGAGTTCGTCGGTGACAAACGGGATCACCGGGTGGAGCAGCTTCAGCAACCGGTCGAGCACAGAGCCGAGCACGCCGCGGGTCGCGCCCGCGGCGGCGGCGTCGCCGGAGGACAGCGGCAGCTTGGCCAGTTCCAGGTACCAGTCGCACACCTCGTCCCAGGCGAAGTGGTACAGCGTCTCGCACACCTTGCCGAACTCGAACTGCTCGAACAGCGCGTCGGTCTGCTGCGTGACGGCGGCCAGCCGGGACAGGATCCACCGGTCCGCCACGGACAGGGACTCGCGTGGCGGCGCGGCACCGGGGGCCGGCGCGACAACGCCGTTCAGCAGCGCGAAGCGGGTCGCGTTCCAGAGCTTGTTGCAGAAGTTCCTGGAACCGGTGACCCATTCCTCGCTGACCGCCACGTCGCTGCCGGGGCTGGCCCCGCGGGCCAGGGTGAACCGGGTGGCGTCGGCACCGAACCGGTCGATCCAGTCCAGCGGGTCCACGGTGTTGCCGAGCGACTTGGACATCTTCTTGCCGTTGGCGTCACGGACCAGGCCGTGCAGGGCGACGTCACGGAACGGCACGGCCTGCCCCGGCTCGCGATGCGCCATCGCGTACAGGCCGAACATCATCATCCTGGCCACCCAGAAGAACAGGATGTCGTACCCGGTGACCAGGACGCTGGTCGGGTAGAAGGCGCGCAGGTCGTCAGTGTCGTCGGGCCAGCCGAGCGTGGAGCACGGCCACAATGCGGAGGAGAACCATGTGTCGAGGACATCGGGATCCTGGCGCCAGCCATCCCCCTGCGGCGGGTCCTCACCGGGACCGACGCACCTGACCTCGTCATCGGGGCCGTACCAGACCGGGATCCGGTGCCCCCACCAGAGCTGGCGGCTGATGCACCAGTCGTGCATGTCGTCGACCCAGTCGAAGTACCTGGCCGCCATTTCCGCCGGGTGGATGCCCACCCGGCCGTCGCGGACCGCGTCGCCTGCCGCCTTGGCCAGCGGGCCCACCTTCACGAACCACTGCAGCGACAGCCTTGGCTCCACGACCGTGCCGCACCGGCCGCAATGGCCCACCGCGTGCACGTAGGGACGGACCTCGGCGACGATGCGGCCTTCCTCACGGAGGGCGGCCACCACCGCGGGCCGCGCCTCGAACCGGCCCAAGCCCTCGAACGGGCCCTTGGCGGTCACGTTCCCCCGCTCGTCCAGGATGGTGAGGCTGGGCAGGTCGTGCCGGCGGCCGATCTCGAAGTCGTCTGGGTCGTGCGCCGGGGTCACCTTGACCGCCCCGGTACCGAACTCCGGATCCACGTGCGGGTCGGCCACCACCGGGATGCGCCTGCCGGACAGCGGCAGCTCGACCTCCCGGCCGACCAGGTGGGCGTACCTGGGATCCTCGGGATGGACCGCGACCGCGGTGTCACCGAGCATGGTCTCCGCGCGGGTGGTGGCGACGACGATCGAATCCTCACCGTCCCCGTACCGGATCGAGACGAGTTCCCCATCCTCGTCCCCGTGATCGACTTCGATGTCGGATAGCGCCGTCAGGCAGCGCGGGCACCAGTTGATGATCCGCTGCGCGCGGTAGATGAGCCCGTCGTCGAAGAGCCGCTTGAACACCGTCTGCACCGCGCGGGACAGGCCCTCGTCCATGGTGAAGCGCTCGCGGGACCAGTCCACGCTGTCGCCCAGCCGGCGCATCTGGCCCAGAATCTTGCCGCCAGACTCAGCCTTCCACTGCCAGACCCGTCCCACGAACTTCTCCCGGCCCAGGTCGTGCCGGCTGAGGCCCTCTTTCGCTAGCTCCCGCTCCACCACGTTCTGCGTCGCGATGCCCGCGTGATCCATCCCCGGCACCCACAACGCCGTGTAGCCCTGCATCCTGCGCCGCCGCACCAGGGCATCAATCAGCGTGTGATCCAGCGCGTGCCCGATATGCAGCGACCCCGTCACATTGGGCGGCGGAATGACAATGCAGAACGCCGGCGCCTCAGCACTCACGTTCTTGGCATCAGCCCCGAACAGCCCGCTGGACTCCCAGCTCTCATAGCGCCGCTCCTCCACCTCAGCAGGCGCGTACTGCGATGGCAGCAGGTTCCGGTCTCCACTCACGTCGGCCAAGTCTAGTGGGCACCTGCACAGTGAGCCGCCGGCGTCCGTGCGCCGAGCCGCGGGCGTCACCGTTGCGACGGTAACCCACTGACAGGGGCGTCTCGGGCGCGACATCGAAAGCCGTAAAAACCTGTGCCAGCCCGCGGGGCGGCGTAGCGGTCGCTACGCGGACTTCTCGCGGGGGGTGCGGCGGGCGCTGTCCCTTGGGACGAGGGTGGGGTTCACGTGTTCTAGGACGACGGGGCCGGTGATGACCACGCGCTCGACGTCCTTGCGGCTGGGCACCTCGTACATGACCGAGAGGAGGACTTCTTCCAGGATGGCGCGCAGCCCGCGGGCGCCGGTGCCACGCAGGATCGCCTGGTCGGCCACGGCCTCGAGCGCGTCCTCGGTGAACTCCAGGTCCACCCCGTCCAGTTCGAACAGCCGCCGGTACTGCTTGACCAGGGCGTTGCGTGGCTCGGTCAGGATGAGGATGAGGGCCTCACGGTCGAGGTTGTGCACGCTGGTGATGACCGGCAGGCGGCCGACGAACTCAGGGATCATGCCGAACTTGAGCAGATCCTCGGGCATTACCTCTTTGAACGCGTCCGCGATGAGGTGGTCGTTCTTCACCCGCAGGACCGCGCCGAAGCCCATCCCATTCTTGCCGACCCGCTGCTCGATGATCTTTTCCAGGCCGGAGAATGACCCGCCGCAGATGAACAGCACGTTGGTGGTATCGATCTGGATGAACTCCTGGTGCGGGTGCTTGCGGCCGCCCTGCGGCGGGACTGAGGCGGTGGTCCCTTCCAGGATCTTCAGCAGCGCCTGCTGCACGCCCTCGCCGGACACGTCACGGGTGATCGAGGGGTTCTCGCTCTTACGGGCGATCTTGTCGATCTCATCGATGTAGATGATGCCCGTCTCGGCCTTCTTGACGTCGTACTCGGCCGCCTGGATCAGCTTGAGCAGGATGTTCTCGACATCCTCCCCGACGTAGCCGGCCTCGGTCAAGGCGGTGGCGTCAGCGATCGCGAACGGGACGTTGAGCAACCGGGCGAGGGTCTGGGCGAGCAGCGTCTTGCCGGAGCCCGTGGGGCCGAGCAGCAGGATGTTGGACTTGGCGAGTTCGACGCCGTCTTCGCCGGACCGGCTCTCGTCGCCCGACTGGACCCGTTTGTAGTGGTTGTACACCGCGACAGACAGGGCCTTCTTGGCCTTTTCCTGGCCGATCACATACGCGTCGAGGAACTCGTAGATCTCGCGGGGCTTGGGCAGGCTGTCCCACTTGAGTTCGGACGGCTCGGCCAGTTCCTCCTCGATGATCTCGTTGCACAGATCGATGCACTCGTCGCAGATGTACACGCCAGGACCAGCGATGAGCTTCTTGACCTGCTTTTGGCTCTTACCACAGAAAGAGCACTTCAGCAGGTCACCACCGTCGCCGATGCGTGCCACCCGGCCACTCCTTTACCTGTGCCCGTATTTCCTGGTCCCCGCCGTTCCGGCCGTGAGGCCGGAATCCGGCGGGCGTATCCTGCCGCGCTGTCAGGTGCTCCACCCGACGGTACCGCCTCGGACACCTTTGCCGCGAGGCCCAGCCTCACGACTGGCAAGCGGGGCGAGTGAATCCTCGTGGTTAGGACGACCCTACCTCGGCTCGGCGCTTCAGGCTCGTCAGAACCTCATCGATCAGTCCGTACTCCTTGGCCTCCTGCGCGGTGAAGAACTTATCCCGCTCCACATCGCGGCGGACCTGCTCCTCGTCCTTGCCGCTGTGCGTGGCGATGATGGCCTCCATCGCCGCGCGCATCCGCAGGATCTCGCGGGCCTGGATCTCCAGGTCGCTCGACTGGCCGTAGCCGCCCTCGGTGGCCGGCTGGTGCAGCAGGATGCGGGCGTTGGGCAGCGCAAGCCGCTTGCCGTGGGTTCCGGCCGCGAGCAGCACCGCGGCGCCCGAGGCGGCCTGGCCGACGCAAGCCGTCTGGATCTCCGGCTGGACGAACTGCATCGTGTCGTAGATCGCCATCATCGATGTGACGGAGCCGCCCGGCGAGTTGATGTACATGGTGATGTCGCGGTCCGGGTCGATCGACTCCAGCGCGATCAGCTGGGCGATCACGTCGTTGGCCGACGCGTCGTCGATCTGCACGCCGAGGAAGATGATCCGCTCCTCGAAGAGCTTGTTGTACGGGTTCATCTCCTTGATGCCGTACGAGGTCCGCTCCACGAAGGACGGCAGGACGTACCGGGCCTGCGGGCCGCTGGCTTCCGCCAGCCGCCGATTCGATGTGCTCACGCCGCTCTCCTCCGCTGTCAATTCGCGTTTCATGAGACCGGTCCGGCCGACGGGACCTCGACGGCGCTGTGGATCACGCGGTCCACGAAGCCGTACTCCCTGGCCTGCTCCGCCGTGAACCAGCGGTCCCGGTCCGCGTCGGTCTCGATCTGCTCGACGGTCTGCCCGGTGTGGAAGGCGGTCCGCTGCGCCAGCGTGCGCTTGATGTACAGCATCTGCTCAGCCTGGATCCGGATGTCGGAGGCCGAGCCGCCGATCCCGCCGGAGGGCTGGTGCATGAGGATCTGCGCGTGCGGCAGGGCGAACCGCTTGCCCTCGGTGCCGGCGCAGAGCAGGAACTGGCCCATGGAGGCGGCCATGCCCATCGCGTACGTGGAGATGTCGTTCGGCACGTACTGCATGACGTCGTAGATGGCCAGCCCCGCGTATACCGAACCGCCCGGGGAATTGATGTAGATGCTGATGTCTGCCTTGGCGTCCTCGGCGGCCAGCAGCACCAGCTCTGCGCAGATCCGGTTGGCGATGTCCTCGTCGACCTGCTGGCCGAGGAGGATGATCCGGTGCCGGAGCAGCCGCTGGAACAGCTGGTCGCCCATAAGCATGGCCGGTGCTTCGGTACGCGCCAATATCTGCGTCGGCTCATAGAAGGCCGGAGGCGTGCTCACAGTATTCTCCTTGCTCGCTTCTGGGCGCGAGGCCCACTCGCTCCCCGCAGCATCAGCGTCCACTGGCTTTCCCCACCCGTTCCGATCACGTCCTGCGTGGTTATCAGCGACCATAACGCTCGGCCCGAGCCGGAACGTCCACCCCCGCGGCCTGTTCGCTGACGGCGCAGGCCGCTCCCGCCGTCCTGGCCCGCTCAGCTGGCCTGTGAGCTGGCCAGATCAGCTGGGCTGCTCACCGGCGGCGGCCTCGGTCCCCGGGCCTTCGGCGGCCTCGGCATTAGCCTCAGCGGCGGCCTCAGCCTCCTCCTCGGCCTCCTCCGCCTGCTCCTCGGCCTCCTCCGCCAGTTCCTCGGCCACCTCGGCCTCCTCGGCGGCGACGAGGGCCGCTTCGGCCGCGGCCTCCAGGGCGTCTTCCGCCTCGTCCTCGTCCTGCTTCGCCTGCTCCCGGGCGAGCGCCTCAAGGTCGACCGGCCGGCCCGCCTCGTCGGTGACCGCGGCCCGCTCGGCGATCAAGCTGAGCGCCTTGGCCCGCAGCACCTCGCTGACCACCGAGCCGATCTGCCCGTGGTCGGCCAGCTCCTTGGCCAGCCGATCCGGCTGCACACCTATCCGGTAGGCCTGCTCAATCACGAAGTTGTTCAGATCCGACTGCTCCACGCCCAGTTCCTCCGAGGCGGCGAGCTTGTCGAGGACGAAGCTCGCCTTCACGGAACGCTTCGCGGTGTTCTCCATGTCGGCGGCCAGCTGCTCGGCCGTCATCCCCGACGCTTCCAGGTAGGCATCGCGGGTGGCGCCTGCCCGCTCCAGCTGCTCGTCGAGCGACTGCCCGCGCATCTCCACCTCGCTGGCGACCATGCTGCCGGGGAGCGGCACATCGATCCTGGCCAGCAGCGCGTCCAGCGCGCGCTCCCGGGCCTGCGCGGCCTGCTGCAGGCGCTTGACCCGCTCCAGCTGGGAACGAGTCCCGGCGCGCAGTTCGCCCAGCGTGTCGAACTCACTCGCGGACTGGGCGAACTCGTCATCGATCTCAGGCAGTTCCTTGACCTTGACACTGTGCACGGTCACCGTCACCTCGGCCTGCTGGCCGGCCCGCTCGCCGCCGGCGAGCTCAGCGGTGAACGCCTTGGTGTCACCGGCCGACATCCCGGCTAGCGCCTCATCGAGGCCGTCGAGCAGCGACCCGGTGCCGACCTCATAGGACAGGCCGCTCGCCTGCGCATCCTCGACCGGCTTGCCATCTACCGACGCGGACAGGTCGATGGACACGTAGTCACCGTCGCCGACCGGGCGCTCCACGCCCTTCAGGGACGCGAACCGCTCCCGCAGCCCGCCGATGTACTCCTCGACGTCGTCGGGGCTGACCTCGGCGTTCTCGACGGTCACCGGCATCCCCGCGATGTCGGGAATGTCGAACTTCGGCCGGACATCGACCTCGGCGGTGAAAGCAAGTTCCTTGCCGTCATCCAGCTTGGTGATCTCCAGGTCGGGCTGGCCGAGGGCGAGCACGTCGTTCTCCTGCAGCGCCTGGCCGTACAGCAGTGGCACCGCGTCGTTGACCGCCTGCTCCAGCACCGCGCCACGGCCGAACCGCTGGTCGATGATGCGGGGCGGCACATGCCCCGGCCGGAACCCCGGCACCCGCACCTGCCTGGCGACCTCGCGGTAGGCCTTGTCGAGGCTGGACTTCAGCTCCTCGAACGGAACTTCGATGGTCAGCTTGACCCGAGTCGGGCTCAGCTCCTCGACGTCGGTCTTCACGTCGCCGTCACTCCCTGATCGCCTGCGCTCTGCCCGCGACGGCCACGCTGCACCCGCGGCGTCGCGCGACCCAGCGCAGCCTGGCGGCTACGGCGGCAAGTCTAGGGCAGGCCGACGCCGTTACCGGCCATGACGCGGGCACCCGGAACCGCCCGGGCCGGTTCACCCGGAAACCGCGGGAGCGGTTCACCCGGCGCGGGTGGTGATCGCCCCCGGCGGGCAGCGCAGCATGGCGCCCAGTTGGCCTTCTGGCGGGCCGGCCGGGCACAAGGAGATTCGGATGGCAGCCTCGGACGCACGACGGGCCGGACCGGTGCCGCACGACCGCGAGGTCCCCGCCGCCGGCCCGCGCGGGCCGGCCTGGACCCAGGCCGGCCATCTGTTCTCC
>Ga0066793_10000075_pt1 | contig 30409 bp, 30 predicted proteins | sample PersoiDNA2013189_FD_83876 | JGI IMG/M metagenome (GOLD analysis project Ga0066793, IMG submission 83876) | Permafrost soil microbial communities from the Arctic, to analyse light accelerated degradation of dissolved organic matter (DOM) -... | ecosystem: Environmental > Terrestrial > Soil >... | reverse complement strand
CGGTATGAGCGTGTATGAGGTTAAGGAAATTCTTGGGCATACCGATATTAAAACCACTTTAAGGTATGCACACCTCGAACAGCGGCAGGTGACATCCAAGGCTAGGGATGTAATTAATAGGTTGAATCAGGTGTCGTTGGAGAACGCATAATTTCTCTGTCGTAACCTAAGTTATGAGTTATATTACATTTAGAATTGTTCATGCTTGAATGAATTTCTACGGGGGGCGCGATAAATATGGATGATATGCAAAAACAAGTTATGGAATTGCTCGAACAGGCTATGAAGCAACCGGGAGTGGCTGATGTTGTGCGTTTGTACGAAAGCCAAAAGGGGGCAATTGCAGCTTACGATCAAGCTTGTCAGGCTTCTGCGCCACGCTGGATTGTTACTTCTTCAACTTCATCCTCGCAAGGAATGCATTAATGCCATCTTGGGGCGGAATAAGCCAAGAGATTGTTGAGCTTCAAAAGACTGATCCAGGCCGTGCTTTGGATTTCGTGCGTCGCAAGTACATCATGTCCCAGCACGCCTACTCCAAACGCGCGGTGATTCTTTATGCCACTAAATGGACGCAGCCGTCAGTAGACGGCATTCCGCCAAATATGACTTCGATTTCAGAGGAGGATGTCCAAGGTCTGATGGAGGTTATATATAAAGTCACAGAAACCAACCTCGATCTAATTATCCATAGCCCGGGTGGTAGCATTGCTGCCGCAGATGCCTGTGTACAGTACCTCCGCTCGAAGTTCGAACATATAAGAGTTTTTGTGCCTTACGCTGCCATGTCAGCGGCAACGATGATTGCATGTGCCGCAGATGAAATTGTAATGGGAAAACATTCGTTCCTTGGCCCCATTGACCCGCAATTTATTATGCAAACAGCCCTTGGCGTTCGCTCTATACCAGCGCAAACGATTATTGATCAGTTCGAAAAAGCAAGAGATGAATGCAAAGATCCTTCGAAATTAGCCGTCTGGCTGCCAATGCTGCAACAATATGGACCAGATTTGTTAATTCAATGCCAAAACGTTCTTAGTCTATCAAAGTCGTTAGTTAAAAACTGGCTCAAAGACTATATGTTTAAAGGTGCTGCCAACGGCGCTGAAAGGGCTAATGACGTTGCGGAATGGCTTGGGAATCATACGGAATTTATGATGCATGCAAGACACATAAATCGAGAACAGCTTCGGGAGCGCGGATTGAATATTGTCAACCTTGAGGATGATAAAACACAGCAAGATTTTATTCTCTCGATTCTCCATGCCACAACACATACGTTCAGCCTTTCCGGTGCTGTAAAGATTATCGAAAATCACTTGGGGAGTGCTTACATTACTCAAGTTCAGCAAATCATGTTGCAACCGCAACAGTCAGTGCCAGCGTTGCCAACAACACCCGCTCCGCAGCAGCATCCGCCATTTAGGAAAAAATCTGGTCGCTGGTAAAGAGTTTCCGGTCTAGCGGCCACGCTATCCAATCAACGAAAGGTTTGAAGATGAAGCCTCTCGCGATTTCAGCAAATCCTCTTGGGCCTTTTTCATCTTCGCTCGGGCCTGAGCATCTTTGACCTGCTGCTTCGCCCTTTGAGCATTGTTCTTCAGTATTGCAATTCTGCGTTGTTCTAAATCATTGGCAATTTCGGCTAGTTTCATATTAATTTCCCCGGTGGTTGTGGCTGTAGTTAAGGTTGGCCGCGAGATGACGAATAGGCGACGGCGGCTTGAATAAATCTCTGACGAGCTTTCAGCTCTTCAGCTTGAGCCTTTTGTAATTGGTACCATGTCTGAGCTGACTTGGCATACGCAGCTTTCTGCTTGGCTGTCTCGGCATGGTTCCTCTTAATTCGGTGTTGCTCAAGGTCTTCTGCAATTTCATTTAATCTCATAATGCTATCTCCGATTGCTGTGAAGGTATTTATGGTGAAAGCTGTTTTGACCAGCCCTGATAAATACCTCTCAAGGAGGTCATCATGGCGATGTGGAACAAAATATTGGCATTACTGGATGCGCAATTTGGATTTCAATCCACCAAGGCTTCATCCAAAGTGAAAAAGTTGTGGCAAGGCTACGACAATCAAACCAACGAACATGTTATTTGGTTTGAGTACCGGGTCAGAGTTAAAAGCGACAAATCAACACAATCTGATTCTCGAACCGACCCCAAACTGTTGAGGCAGGCAGCCGTCGAAAAGGAACGGTCGGTCATGAATGATCTCATCGCACGGTCTAACAGGTTAAAGCGATGATGATTGTGGTTGGCGATATTGTCCAAGGTTGACGAGAGAAACAGTTTTTCCACTGTGGCCACGATCCAATAAATTCCACAACAAGACAACAGTAAAACGCCGTTGTCCTGTTTACAGTTTTGCCGGACGGTGCAGATGGTGGAGAAGAGTTTGTTACGTTGCTCGAAAGCCGACGTTCGTGAATACGGCTATTAACCCAAAGCAGTCATTTGAAGTTCGCAAGGAGGGCTATTATTTTAATTTCAGCTACTTGGCATCAGCCACTGCTTTGTTGGCATCTGCCAAGGCGGCTTCCAGCTTAGGCTTGTGTTTGAGTTTGTTAAAATATCTTTCTGTCATTATTTTGGACTGCTTTCGTATAAGAGCATTCGCCTCGTTGTTAGTTATTGACCCTGCTCGTTGCAAAGCTGAGTGGAGTAGGCGTGCATGCTCAAAAAACTTTGTTATTGAAAGCCACTGGTCATGAATTGACTCCGCCGTTACCAGTGATGTATCTGGTTCTTCAAGAAAATTACTCCAAAATAAAATAATGTCCTGTAAGTGCGATAGATAGCTCAAAAAACTGGAGTAGATAAGTACAGTTTCTTTAGGCAATTTTGACAATTGTTCTGTTGATAATTTCGATTCGGAAATTGATTCCAGTAGCGACTTTAGATAAACCGTAACGAATGATATTCCAGGAGCAGCTTTGATAGTCTCAGGTGTTTGCTTCTGAATTTGCTGCGCAATGATGACGCTAATCGCATGCGATGGCTCGAATAAACCGTCTTTGCTTTTTATTGCTGCTTTTAACTCTTCAGTCGCGTATGCATTCAAAAATATCTTTGCCACTGCATCTATTGCGACAATTTGTGATATTTTGACAAAATGCACGTAAGTAATACGTAACTCAGCTTCTTTTAGATTGTGTCTATCAAGAGTGGCGCGAATAAAATAACTAAGACCGGACGAAATTAGAGCTCCAATTAGCCCAGAGAATAGCGCGACGTTCTGCATGCTCATGTGGTCAAGGTCTGTCATATGGATTTAGCCGCTAAAAAATAGTTTGTTGTATTGCACTAACCAAACAGTGTCGTCACCAATTCTACGACATACAGTGGTCTGCTGGGGCTGGGTTTATGCAAGCTGATAATCGTTGCCATTTCAGCTTGGCTTGAAAGACAGTCATGAAATAATTTCAAGACTGTTTGCCAACATTGTGCGGGTCAATAAACTGACAAAGTTGGAATCAACTCGAGGATGCCAGTAAGCGTCCTCTTCTTTTTACCTTGCTCAGACCTACACCATAAACTTATAGTGTTTATGACGTACCTAACATTAGCCACGAGAAACAAGCTTTTAGTCAGACTGTTTCAAAACTGGGCTAGTTTTTATGTCAGGTCGTTGGAGATTCCAGCGTTGGTGTGTCGATAATTTCGAAAAGGTGACGGCTGAATTAGCCATTGAAATTTTCGAAGGAACGGTGAACGTCTGGTAACGCGGATGCCCACCGAAGCCGCATTCGGGAAGTCCCTTTGTTAAACTACCGACGCACGTCAAGTGCGCTCCCGAGCTAGTCTTGGAGGACTTCCCAAGGTGCCATGGCATGTTAGACTGGATGACAGAGACAAGCCAGCGCACTGCGCGTAACTTACTCTATTGCAGTGTCAACAGACTGTTTGGCAGGGCGCAGGGAATAGATGCAGTCGTGCGACAAAATTCAGCTACGGAGATGAAGACGATGAGCACAGCACTAATTACGCCGCAGCCTACACCCAAAACACAACTGCTGGGCTTGACACTCGCCAGTGGTTGGACTTTGGTCGAACGGATCGACCCTACTCAAGACTCGACGGGGGGTTCATTTGGGGTTGGCTATAAGGCAACCAAAGAAAACCAAATTGCTTTCGTAAAGGCCATCGACTTCGTCGATGCTCTTAAGGCACAGGACCCAGTGGCAGCTCTATTTAAGCTAACCGCCATCGCGAGTTTTGAAAAGGATGTTCTTGCTTACTGCGCAGCCAGAGGCATGTCTAAAATCCTTAGGTACATCGGTCATGAGTACGTCTCCGCTGGCGGTTCTTCAGATCCGTTAAGTCGGGTTTCTTGTTTGATAATGGAGGCGGGGGAAGATGATCTGCGCCGCCTTGTAAATACCAATGGTCGAGAGTCCTGTGCTTGGAATCTACAAGTTATGCGTGATGTGTCGCAGGCAATAACCCAGCTGCACCTTGGTGGTATCGCGCATCAGGACATCAAACCGTCCAATGTTATCTCCGTAAAAGAAAAAAACCTCAAAGGTACTCAATCCATGAAGGTAGGCGATCTTGGTAGAGTCGTTCGCAAGGATCAGATTGGGCCTTTCGATTTGCATATATGGCCGGGCGACTCTCGATATTGCCCGCCAGAGCGATGGTACGGATTTGTTCCGGCTGGCTGGGGTGACGCACGTGAGGCTTCTGATGCCTATATGTTGGGGAGTTTGCTCGTTTATTTGTTCACCGGAACGACATTGCAATCGCTTGTCATGACTTACATCCCAGTTAACTTCCAGCCAGGGCAGTGGACGGGAGGTTTTGACGAAGACCTATTGCCAGTGCTTCTCGATGCGCATGCTCGAGTACTGAATGAGCATTTGTTACCACAATTGATCCCTGAAATTGCAGACGAAGTCATAGCTATTGCCAGAAATCTTACGCATCCTGATCCCAGAATTCGCGGGGATATGAAAGCAAGAAGGCAATTGGGCCACCCTGTAGGAATAGATCGTATTCATCAGAAGTTTGTTGCGTTGTCACTTAGATGTGCTGCCATAGAGCGTGGAAGAAGAGATAAATGAAGTCGCCCTTACCTCGACGTAGGCTTATTCCAAAATGGCGCCCCATAGCGACGACGCTGAAAACGACCGAGGCCACCTCTACTGACAGGCGAGAAACCAAGATTCTGTCGGGCGATCCTGATGAACTTGATCAAGCAATTGCCCAATGGAGGGTAACCAATGCGCCAGGCCTGCTTGGCGAGGTACTCTCATTTTCTGTCCATCACAATCTTGTCAATAAGGTGATTGACTTTGGCCAAGAGGCCTTGCAAAGTGGCGCAGCGGTGACAGGTGTTCAGGCTAGACTAATACATGATTTAGGGATGGAAGGAGGCACTCCAGAATTGCCCTTCAACGAAGCACTACTGGTATCAGGAAAAGAAGTTCATCCTTTCCAATCACAAATCAGGCGTCTTCGCGCTCTTCTTAGGTCGGCACCCGACAATCCATTTGCATTGCTCGATTATGCGCAATTACAGGCTGCAGTCGGGAAACTTGAGTCGGCTAAGAGAGCCTTACGCACGGCTTTAAGTTTGGCACCTAACAATCGGATAGTTATTCGCACAGCCGCCAGGTTTTTCGTTCATGTCAAGCAACCGGATTTCGCTCATTACATAATTCGTCGACATTCAAGAACGCCATTTGATCCTTGGCTTATGGCGAGTGAGATTGCTCTAGCTGACGCAGCCGGGATTGAATCGAGCTTCCTCTTAAAAGGCAAGCGTCTCCTGCTTGAGCAGACGAAGTTCTCACCGGCTCATTTGTCCGAGTTGGCTGGTGTAGTTGCGGTATCGGAATTGGCTGTAGGCAATCTAAAGCGTGCAAGAGAGGCTCAAAGGAAGGCGCTGCTTGTTCCCAATGATAATGTTATTGCCCAAGCTATAGATCAGGAACGCTTTTTCGGAATTCAACTCGACACCCCTCAAGTAGTAAAAGCACTTGCAGAATCGAGCGAAGCTCTCGTGCTGCAAGCTTGGGCCAGAGTTATGCCGAAAATCGTAGAGCAGCACGCACAAGCGTGGCATACAGAGGAGCCTTTTTCAAGCAGGCCAATTCAGATGCTGACCACGCTCTACGCTTACAAGGGCGAACTTGAACTGGCCATACTATGGATAAAGGCGGGATTACTGGCTGACCCTAATGATCTTGGACTGCTGATCAATCTTGCATTCGTTCAAGCCCGATTAGGTCAGATTGCCGAAGCCGAAGTAACAATTCGAAAACTCAGAAGCCTGGATTTAAAGTTTTCTGAGCCTTTTACTAAAGCAACTGAAGGGCTTATCGCATACCAGCAACACAGATTCGAAGCAGGAGACAAGCTCTATGATTGGGCGGTTTTGCTTTTTGAGAAGTCCTCGAAGCCAGGGCTTGCTGCCTACTGTCGACTGAATCAGGTGTTCTCTGCGCTGGATTATCAGCATCCGGGTGTGAATGAAATTATGCGGAAGGCCAACGATGCACATACAGCGCATCCAACATTGGATTCGGCCATGCTGATTAAGCTTAGAACTGCTCCGGACATCGCAGATATTAAAAATGTACCTCAGGAAATGCGCCGACTGAGCCAGTGGATGTACGATCCGACTACAAACACACTTACTGAAAGAACGGGTATCACTGCTGTCGGCGCGAAACCGCTAGTGATCCTTGAGCGAAAGTTATGATCGAAAGCGTAAGTGCTATTCAACGACCGTTGTAGGCCTGTGCAAACAAAAGACTGCTCTTGGCATATTGCGGTCAATGTCTCTCAAAAGGAGTTGGCACATAATTGCATAACGGTGTAACAGCACCGTACATATACCCCTATCAACACCAAGGCTGGTAAGGCTAACAGATTTTCCAGTATGGCCACAATCCAACAATTCCGAGAAGAGGTCAACAGTTGAATATCCTGTTGTCCAGTGCTCAATTTGGATGGATAGTGCCAACAATGGAGAAGGTTTTGCTGTCGAAAAACCGGGACGTTGAAAAGCAGCGCCTTGGATTTAGGCGGAAAAAGTACAAGCCAGCCAAATGTATGGTTGGCGAGGGTATCAAGCAAACGAATGGCGCTACGGCTTGCGCCACTTATCTGGTTTTCCACCTGTCGTATGGCGAACGCGCTCGACCAAGGGCGCCACACCATGATTCAATTCCCGCGCTCGTTCTATTGCTTTAGCCTGAGTGGGCAAAACATCACTGGCTCTTTCTGAGTTAGGTTTCCTAATCGCGTAGTCACCTTCGGGTCGCCGTTCTACAAATATCTTCTTGTCGCTCATATCAACACCTAATTTGTTTGTGGGTTCACGAAACCACTACATTTAGTGATTTTTTAAATCGTGGACACTAATTGTAGTACTGCGACTAATTTATGCAAGCGATAGTTAGGCCTCGGCTACACTGAAAATACATGGGCCGTTCGTCATATCCAAACATTCGCTGTGCTGTGATACCCTCACGCACCATGCAATTCGCCAACGAAGCCTTTTCTCGCGTCATCATCGATAGCCAGCTCACCGCGCAAGGTTGGAGCCTTGCCGACGGCATGAGTGTTCGCTATGAGGTGGTACTGGAAGACGGCACTCGCGCCGACTATGTGCTGTGCGACCGGCATGGCCGTTCGCTGGCAGTGATTGAGGCTAAGCGTTTTTCCGTAAGTCCAGGCGATGCCGCTGAGCAAGCGAGGAATTATGCCAAGCAACTCAAGGTTCCCTATATTTTCCTCGCCAACGGCAACGAGATTCGGTTCTGGGAATGGCAGCGCGAAGCCTATCCGCGTCCCGTCAAAACTTTCTTCAAACAGGACGATTTAGAACGCCGCTTCGCCACGCTGCAAGTTGCTCGTAAGCCGTTAAGCGTCCCCATCGATGTCAAAATTGCCGGACGTGATTACCAGCAAGAATGCATTCAAACTCTGTGCCGTGAGATCGAACAAGGCCGCCGCAAGCTGCTGGTAGAAATGGCGACCGGCACCGGTAAGACGCGCACTGCCGTCGCACTCATCAAGCGACTGTTCGAGGCGAACGCCGTGACCCGAGTTCTGTTTCTGGTAGATCGCATCCCGCTGGCCATACAAACCGAAGATACCTTTGCCGAACACCTGCCGGATTATCCGTCTTATGTGTTGCGCTCAGGCCGACGATTTCAGGATGAGAAACGTATCACCATCACCACGCTACAAAGCATGATCAACATTTACGGCGAATACTCCGCGGGATATTTTGATCTAATCTTTTCGGACGAGTGCCACCGCAGCATCTACGGCAAGTGGAGTGGCGTTCTCAAGCACTTCGACGGCATCCAGATCGGCCTGACTGCCACTCCTTGTGTCGGCGGCGAGGAGACCGCCACCGAGGATGAAGACGACAAATTGTTTGTGCGTGACACTTTGAAATTCTTCGAAGTGGACAAGCCTACCTTCATCTACAAGCTCAGAGATGCCATCCGCGATGGTTATCTCGTGCCGTATCAAATTTACAAGGCCAAGACCGTCAAGACCGCTGCAGAAGGGGGTTTTGAAGTGAAGCGCGACGAGCTCGACTGGTCGGCAATGGATGCCAAGACCAAGCAAGAGTTCGAGATGCTGTTCAAGGAATCCGATTCCGTGATGATCGACCCGAATGCGCTGGAACGCCGCTTCACCATCCCTGAACGCAATCGCGCACTGGTGCGCGAATTCCGCCAAGTAATGGATACCGGTTATCTCGATCACAGGGGCATCCAACGCAAACCGCTGCTCGGCAAGACCATTGTGTTTGCCGTCACCAAACGCCATGCCGAAACGCTGGCGCAGATGTTTGACCAAGCCTTCGCCGACAAGAAGTCCTCGCCGGATGTGCGCTATGCCGACTATGTGGTTTCAGGCATGGGCCGGGACGATACCGTGGACGGCATGACCAAGATCAAACGCTTCAAGAAGGAACAGTTCCCGCAAATACTGGTATCGGTGAACATGCTGGATACCGGCTTCGACTGCCCGGAAGTCGCTAATCTGGTGTTTGCTCGTTTCACCAAATCCGTCATCCTGTATCAGCAGATGCGCGGACGCGGCACACGCAAGGCGCAAAACAAACCGCTGTTCACCATGTTCGATTTCGTCGGCGTCGCGGATTACCACGGCGATGATGAGGACTATGCGCTGGGTGGCTTCATTATTGAAAGACCAAGAAGACCTCCTGCTCAGCCTCGTAAGCTCCTGTCGCTCGACATCGACGACCATATTGACCCGACCACTCGCGAATGGGTCACGGTGGATGAGGATGGCAATATTGTTTTTCCCGAAGTATCAGAGCAGAAAGCAAACGAACTGGGCGCACGATTCGAGGCTTGGCTCGTTTCGCGTACTGACCTCAACCCCTTACAAGAAAACCTCCTGCGAGTGGTCGGCAGTCAGTTACGCGCCAATGCCGAAACATGGAGCGAGTTCACCAGCGACTACTTTGCGCTGCCGATCTTCAGCTCGCAAGGGGGCTATCAGAATGCGTTGCGCGTTTTCGGTGGTAAGTCTCAACTGGATGAAGTGGTAGGAAGCCTCAACGCTAATGTATTCCATTTAGACGAAGAAACACATCAAGCCACTTCGCAAGATCGTCCTGCCAACACGCAGTAACCTGCATCACCACAGAAAGAAAGTCCGCAATGTCATTAACTCCAGAAATGCGCCAGTCCATCGATCAGATACGCAACTATCTATACGGTGGTGGCTATCCCGACCCGATGAGCAATGCCGAGCAGCTTTCGTTCCTGTTCTTCTTCTATCTCATCGAAGGCATTGATGCCGAGAACACCATGAAGGCCAAGGTGCACAAACAGAAATACGAATCTCTGTTCACGGGTGAATGGACATTGCGCAATCCGCTCAATGCGCCTGATGCCAAGACCAAGGCTATTGCCAAGGAACGTTTCAAATGGTCTGTGTGGGCGAAGGGCTTGAATGGTGAGCCTCTGGTGCGCTTCGTGCGCGACGAAGTATTTCCGTTCTTCGCGGAGGTAGCGGAGCGCTCTGCGGTCAATTTTATGAATGGCGCGCGTCTTTCTATAGACGAACCTACCGTGTTGACCCAAGTGGTGAATCTGGTGGATGGGCTGCATCTGGATCAAACAGATACCGACACCAAAGGCGACCTGTTCGAGCATGTGCTACGCCAGATCAAACAGGCGGGTGAACTTGGACAGTTCCGCACTCCGCGTCACATCATTCGTGCCATCGTGGAAATGCTTGATCCGAAGATCGGCGAAACTATCTACGATCCGGCAGCAGGCACAGCAGGATTCCTTGTGGCAGCGTTCAACTATATTCGCCTTGCCAATTCATCGCCGAACGGCATCCATGAGGAAGAAGTGGATGGGAAAAAGCAAAAGCGCGGCATCGGCGACAAACTATCGGCGTCACAAGTTTCTGTTCTGCAAAACAGCACCTTTTACGGCAACGACGTTGACCCCAAGATGGTGCGCCTCGCCACCATGAACCTCACTTTGCGCGGCTTGGCCAATGTGCGCATCCTGCTGCGCAATGTACTCACCACCACGTTAGATAACGAACGCAAAACCGAGTTGAGCTTGCCACTGGAAGGCTATCACGTTGTGCTCGCCAATCCACCATTCTCCGGGCGGTTGGATAAAGACCGCATCGTGGATGAAGTGCGGGTCGGTACCAGCACCGCGACCGAACTGCTGTTTCTCAAATACATGATGGACAGCCTGCGACCAGGCGGACGTTGCGGCGTCATCATTCCTGAAGGTGTGCTGTTTGGTTCTACCAGCGCACACAAGGAACTGCGCCGCCAATTGATCGAGAACAATACTGTCGTGGCTGTCCTGTCGCTGCCCGGTGGCGTTTTTCAGCCGTATTCCGGCGTGAAGACTTCTGTGCTGTTCTTCCGCAAGGGTGGCACTACCGAAAAAGTGATGTTCCTGCATGCCGACAACGACGGCTACAAGCTGGATGCCAATCACGACACGCCCATTGAGGCAGACGACTTGCCGATGCTGGCCGATGCCTACCGCACTCGCGATCAACACTGGACTGAATGGTCTGCACGTGACACAGCAGTGGAATGGTCTCAGCAATGGTGGTTCGCCGATGCTGGGACTTTGCGCACCAACGATTTCAATCTCTCTGCCGGACGCCATCGTCCAATGAGCCAGACCGCCGTCGAGCATCGTGATCCACGTGAGTTGCTGGATGAATTGGCGGCAATAGAGGTGGAGATTGCCGAGGAAGTGGAAGCGTTGAGGTTAGCTTTGGCGGAGCAGGCTGCATGAAGCGTGTTCCGCTGCACGACCTTCTGGTTTTATCCGACTCCGGAGTATGGGGCGACGAAGACGCGGAAAACGGCGTTAGTGTTCTTCGCTCAACCAACTTCAATTCTGACGGGTCGCTGAATTTAAAAAAACTTAGTTTCCGTGCTATTGACCCGAAGAAACGTGATGCCAAGCTACTGAGTGAAGGCGACATCCTTCTCGAAAAATCTGGAGGTGGCCCTCAGCAACCCGTTGGTCGTGTGTGCCTGTTCCAAGGCAGCGAGCTACCTCAATCCTTTGGTAACTTCATTGCTCGCCTCAGACCGACTGTCGAAGTGCTCAGTGAATATCTGTTTTATTATCTCTGGCATTTCCATGCCTTGGGAAAAACCAGCCACTATCAGAAGCAAACAACGGGGATTCGTAATCTAGAATTTAAGCGGTACCTCACAATCGAGGTTTCCGTTCCACCACTCACCGAACAACGCCGCATCGTGGATATTCTCTCCCGTGCCGATGGCATAGTGCAGCTGCGGCGCGAGGCCGAGAAAAAAGCTGCAGAGCTGATTCCTGCTGTGTTCCTCGACATGTTTGGTGACCCGGCGACGAATCCAAAGGGGTGGCCAACTTTTTCTATCGCTGAACTGTGTGCTGTTCAGACTGGCGGTACTCCTTCACGTGAAAATCCGGCTTACTACGAAGGTGAAATACCTTGGGTCAAAACTGGCGAGGTCGCTGGAGGTTTAATTCTTAACACTGAAGAGCACATTTCAGCGCAGGCACTGGCTGAAACAAACTGCAAAATGTTTCCGGTTGGCACTATTCTGGTAGCAATGTATGGTCAAGGACAGACAAGGGGGCGATGTGCAGTTTTGGGGATAGAGGCATCAACCAATCAAGCATGCGCGGCGATTTTGCCATCTGACAGAATTGCCGGTGTGTTTTTATTCCGTCACCTGCAAATCCAATATGAGCATCTGCGGAGTCTTGCACAAGGTGGAAATCAGGCGAATCTTAATTTGTCCATGATCAAAAACTATATGGTGATTCTTCCACCGAAAGCAATTCAAAATAAATTTGTTGAACGGGTTAGCGCAGTTAGTTCCATCCAATCTCTACAATCTGCCGCTAGCGCGACGGCGCAAGCCACCTGCGACGCGCTGCTCTCGAAGGTGTTTGCTAACTAAGGAGCGAGATAATGTTGTCCTTGAAAAATCTGATCTCCGCTGTTGTTGGTGCGTTCGTTGTCTGGATGTTCAACGAGATTTCAAAAAAGCGCCAAGCAGATCGGGCGCGCCGCGCACTGATCGGGCGCGCTTTATCTTGCCTGCTGGCTCTCTATCGTCGTGTGCGCGTCATTGAGGACTGCACCGAATACCTTGTCAAACAGTTGTCACTGCCAGAATCCGGTAGACGAGCATATAAATCTTCTTTCGAATATGTGCTGCCGCAGGGGGATGAATTCGTGACTCGGTATGAGGAAGCGATAGATCAACTTTCCGAGACAGACCCAGTCACTGCATTCGAGCTGAGGGAAAGAGCAAAAATCTCCCGGCTACTAAGCGGTATCCCGACAATGACAAAACTTCAGGGCGGGTCTGCCGAAGAAATATTGGTGGTGGAGAGACAGCTTAAAGGGATGCTCATTCCAGCCCTTGAAAAAGCGATCAAGGAACTGGCGCACTTACATGGTGGAGCCACAAAGCGTCGGGTCAATGACATGCTGAAATCACCACTCGCGATTTCACCGGAGATGAAAGAATATGTCCAGAATGCACAGGCTGCAAACTCTAAAACGCCGTAAAACACGCCTATAACAATATAATTATCTCCAACCATAGCAACAGTCATTCGCAAGATCACTAAGAGCCTATGGGCGTTTTTACACCGTGTAACTTTAATATAACGATGTTGCCGTCATCGCCTGCAACGGCCAGCTATGACAAATCAAAATCAACATAGCCGACCCTGCCTCGAATTCCAATCTACCGGCCCCCTTTCTTTGCTATGGAGGATAACTGTTTTAAATATTGTCTTATATACAGAAAGTAAACCGATATCCTCGTCGTTGCCCAGTTTGACGGCGTTCCAGCGCGATAACCGTGATTTTGCTGTTTTGAAACGATTCGGTATGGTCAAGGCAATGTCACCGGACATTCGGGGAACGATGGCTTGAAGATGAACTGTCCCCCAAATTGAGCCGTCACCATCCTCATAAATCAAGTTTTTACACCAATTCGCCAGTTTTTTCTGAATTAGTGTAAAACAGACCACTCCGGAAGCCGCGCCAATGCTCAATCCAGCGTTGCCTTTCCGAATTGAACACGCATGCTCGCAACTCCCATAAATAGATATGACGCCACATCAAGTGGCATCGTTAAATTAGGAGAAAAACATGAGCATAGTCAGACACGCATCAAGTCCAAATTGGTATTACTCTTTCCAATTAAAAGGAAAGAAACATTTCGGTTCAACCGGCACCGGCAACAAGACGGTTGCCAAGAAGGTGGAGGATGGTGAACGCAGGAAGGCGATAGAGGCATCGCTTAGCGACAAGGCCGAGCCGATCACGTTAAAAGCGGCCATACAACAATTCCTCGACAGTAAGCGCGGTAACAGCGAATACGGCAACATCAAGGCGCGAGCAAACAAGCTGTTGGGGTCAAAGAATCAACCCGGCACTCAGACTCGTGTGGCTTGCTTCGGCTTTGACGGCAACACTTATTTGCACGATCTCAAGACAAAGGACTTGCAGCGCCTTGTCCTTGAACGCCGGAAGGAGCAAAACGCCAACGGCACGATCCTGTATGAACTGCTGACGCTGAACGGGATCATCAAGCTGTGCAGGAAATTAGAATACGAAGTGCCAGAGCTCAACCTGGCCGAAATCAAGCGAGACAATGCAATCAAGCCAGACCGCAAGCGTATCCGGTTCCTGAGCATTGAGGAAGAAGCACGGTTGCTGGAAGAGCTGCATCCGGATAGGACAGCTCGTGGCCTTGCAACAGTTGAAAACCAGACCGAAGAAATGCGCAGGATGAAAAACGACGCCTACGACTTTGCGGTGCTGCTGCTTGACTTGGGATGCCGCCATAGTGAGCTATCCAAGTTGCAATGGAAAGATGTGCGGCTGGCTCGCAACGAGGTGCATCTGTACCGCCCCAAGGTGGGCAACCAGTCGATGTTGCAGCTGACCCACCGGGCACGTGAGATATTGCAGCGCAGGTTCGAGGCTAAAACGGCGAATCAGGACTACATTTTCGAGAGCAAGTCAGGTGGATCACGAAAATATTCACCGAGAGCGTTCCGCAGTGCCTGCGAGCGGGCTGGCATTGAAGGGATTTCATTCCACAATTTACGTAAAACGTGTGCATCTCGGCTGGTACAAAACAACGTGCCGATCCACTACGTGTCTAAGATATTGGGACATGCAACTGTGGACATTACGGCAAGCTATTACGCCGACTTGGCGCCCAGCGATGCGTCAAGATTGGCAGTGGACGTGCTGAATCGCCTGCATGCGACGAATAATGCAGCGTAGAATCGCATCGAAATACCAATCTACGTCCTACCATCTACGTGTAGTTGTGTTGATGTGCATTCCATGATGGATTGGTAAAAGGCCCTTCGGATGTGCAAATAAACGACGCGGAGCGGAAGTGCATTTGCGCATTCGGTCAGGAGCCGAAGGCGACTGCATCGCTCTTTAATTGGAGCGAACTCGGTGGGCTTATTCCAATGGGTTAATTCCAACGGATAACATGAGCTGCATCCATCCAGTTCGCATCTGCATCCATCAATCCCGTGCGGATAAGTGGATACGTAATTTACAGACGAAATCCCATGAGGGACATTTGGTACATGTTGATCCTATTCGTGCTGCGCACGTGAATTATGTGGTTGCTGCACTCGCTGGCGCTCGTGGTCAACCACACAATTCAGTTCTGATTTTGCTATTGGAATTTATTTGGTTATCGTGATTGAAACCATAGAGAATTGACGGCCCGCATGTGGCATTAACCAGCCACGCACAACTCTTATCGGTTCATTGCGCTGTCATTGCTGACGGTGTATTACATTTCTGTGGATGGTAAAAGAAGCGTTATTCCCAAGCTGGCACATCAATGACATTATCCACAACAATGTCGCTGAAACTTTGACCGGCATCATCCGGCTGGCTCGTTATTGCGGCTTCACGCAATCTGTTCCGTTCCTTCTCCGCCAGCAATTAGGGTATGTCTGGTTTATTCGTCATGTTGGCTTGTGTTCGTGCTTGTCTCGACGCGAGACGGTGAATCAATTATTGGACAGATGTATTTATGTCATTACTCTTGACCCCAATACAATGAACCCGTCACCGCTTTAAATGGTGGAATTCCAGTTTTTAATTTTCAGTATGATAGATGGCATCGCCTGATACGATGCAAACTGGAAGACCAGCGTGCTAATCAGTGCAACCATATATCAAAGGGTGAGCGTCAATGGCGGATGAACTAAAAAGCTCCAACAAGGTTAAGTACTTTGCAGAGCCTACCGAACTGAGAGGCAATAAAACACCGCAAGAAACTGAAGTAGCCAGTACGGATTTCATCCCTGCAAAAGCCAAAGCCAAACGCACACGCAAGAAAGCGGCCGGAGCCGTTGCCGTTGCTTCTGAACCCTACCTGATTATCGGCTTTGACACTGAGTTTAAAACGCCTGAATACCATGTCAGTCGCGAGCAAATTGTAGCTGGCGAGGCGAAGTACCGGGTTTTATCCTACCAGTTCCACGCCAAGACCAGCGACGGTCACGAATGGCAGGGCATTTGCTGTCCTGACGGCGATGAGCGCATGACCCTTGGTAAATTCGTGGTGTTTGCTCTTGGCCTTGGTGCTCGCGACCACCAGATCAAGGATATACCGACCAAGATTTACCTCGTCGGTCATTTCACTCGCGCCGATGTACCGGCATTTGCCGACTTTCAGGACCTGACTTATCTGCTGTCCAGCGTGCGCAATACTTTCATCTCTATCGACACTGGCGTCCGAATGAGAATTGATTATCCGGATGGCAGTGCCAGCACATCGCTGAACCTATTATTCAGGGACACGATGCTGCTCACCCCGCAGGCTTCAAAAAGCCTCAAGGAAATCGGCAAGCTGGTCGGCCAGGAGAAGATGCAATTAGACCCCGACGAGGCCAAGCACAAGGACATGATCCGCAACATGGATAAGGTTCGGGTTGAGCATTGGGACTTGTTTAAACGCTACGCTATAAACGATGCAACGATCTGTGTTCGCTACATCGAAAAGGTCATCGACCAATTCGAGCAGATCACCGGCAAGAAGAAAGTACCTGTTACCTTGACTTCCATCGGTGTCGACCTGCTGCAGAAAAGCTGGAAGGAAAATTTGGCAGAAGATCCGCTGACCATCCTCGGCAAGGAGGAGGTCACCGATCGGTACTTTGACAAGAAAAAAGGATACTACGTCAAGAATGCAAAGGTTGTCGATATGGAAGAGGTGGCGTGGTATATCGACTTCATAACGGAGAGCTACCACGGCGGTCGCAACGAGCAATTCTGGTTTGGCCCTTGCTTCGAGGATGACTGGACTGATTACGACCTGTCCAGTGCCTATCCTACTGCCATGTCACTCATCGGCATGCCGAAATGGCACGAGGTTCACGATGATCCTGGCATCGAATTGTTCACGCCGACGACACTGGGGTTTGCCAACGTCGATTTTGAGTTTCCACCTGAGACGAGATATCCAACGCTGCCAGTCCGTACCAATCACGGTTTGATCTTTCCGCTCACCGGCAAGAGCTATTGTTCGGCACCGGAGTTATTCGTCGCGCACAAGCTAGGTGCCGAGATCAAGATAAACAAAGGGGTCATCGTCCCGTCTGACCCTAACATTAAAATATTTGGCTTGTTTATCAAAGATTGTTTAGAGCGCCGGAATAAGGCAGGCTCGAAAACGCTTGAAGGATTGTTTTGGAAGGAAATCAGCAATTCAACCTATGGCAAAACCGCACAAGGGCTGAGGCCCAAGCGCGTGTATGACATGCGTGACCGGGCTACGAAAATACTTCCACCGAGTGCCATCACCAACCCGTTTTTCGCATCGTACATCACGTCATTTACTCGGGCCATCATGGGCGAGATTATCAACAACCTTGACCGTGACACCTGCGTTTTCAGTTGCACGACGGACGGGTTCATATCGAATGCCGGCAAGGACGAAATCAAACGGGCACAGGAAGGGGAATTATCCAAGCTGTTCCTGCAATCGCGGGAGCTGCTGACGGGCCTGCCATCGGTTCTTGAAACCAAGCACTTCTTGCGCCAGCCATTAGGCTGGCGAACCCGAGGCCAAGCGACGCTGATGCCGGGAGTGGCAACCAGTCCAGACGATGAGGACAAAATAGTAGTTCTCGCCAAGGGAGGCATATTCACGCCGCCAGAATGCGAGTCAACGGAAGACCAGAACACCGAAATCATCCGTATGTTTTTCAGCCGCACGCCTGAATCGTTGATTCGGGTGGAGGCCATGACGGGCATTCGCGACATGGTGGAACATGACGCCGATCTGGTTGAAAAGGTGATTTCCAAGAAGCTGAATATGGAATATGACTGGAAGCGCCAGCCATCGGGAATAGGATTTTCACAGAAGCACCAGCACCTCATGTTCAGCACGCGCCCGTGGAATTCTCTCGAGCAATTTGTCGAAATTCGGGAAGCATGGGATGACTATACGCAGGACGAGCATGTGTGCCTGAAAACACGGGGCGACTTTGAAGCCTTTGCCTCATCGGTCGAATCGCACTCATTTCTAACCAAGGAGCATGGCAAATACCTCAAGAAAAACAACCCTGACATCCATCGATTGCGGCAGCTGTTGTGCTCGGCCTGGAGAGAATCGAAGACCGGACTGTCATGGCGTGTAAACGGTGTATCGGCGCAGAAATTTGCACACCTATTAATAGATCACGAAATACCATGCAAGAAGACCGACGTTGAAAATGCAAATAGGCGACCCTTTGTTCCTCATTCATGCCCGCCCACCAATGAGGTTCTGGCAAGGTTGAAGGCGTTAAAACAAACCGTTCCAGACCTTGATGTAGACCTATTCTTATATACAGACCGTTCCGCTGATGCGGTGACGATCAGATCCAATTACGATTGCCCGTTTATACGGAAGTGCGACTGATGCATTGAGCCAGTAAGGCAGAGGAAATGACGGGTTTATGCCAGTCGGTCTTGGTTTCTACTGTGAAACTGAGTAAAGTCACATGTTACCGTGTGATACGATGGTTTGACACCGTGAAGATACTGTTTTCGGATAAGTTATGGGAATGGTCAGATCACAGTAAATGTTTCTCCTCTCCACCCATATATAACTTTTACTGTGGTCTGTGGAAACTGTGTGTTGGCCGTATCCGGAAGTGGTAAAAAGAAAGAGGTTGGCATCCACGTTCAATATGGATACCAACCTCCCGGTGGCTCAGCACGTTATGCCGGTTTTACTGCTTTCTTAGCCTTGCGTTTGCAGTTATACCAGTACGTGACCGCTCCTTTCTCGGTCAACGTTGCACCATGGACGAACGCGGCGATGACAACATCTTTTTCTTCAGCCTTCAACGCCTCGAAAATGACCATCGCTACATCGGCCTTGGTTTTACCTTCCTTGAGCAATTCCTTACCTTTCGCGATGGCATCCTTAATCACCGGTTTGTTCATATCGATCTTTTTTGGTTCGACGGCTGCTGGTGCAGGCTTGGCTGCAGCAACAGGAGTTGCCGCTGGTGCAGTTGGCTTTGCTACTACTGGCGCTGCTTTGGTTACTGCTTTTTTTGCTGGTGCTGCTTTAGCTGCTGGTTTGGTTATTTTCTTAGTCATGATATTGGCTCCATAGTTGTTGAGATAGTTTGCTGATAGTGCTTTCCTTCGCGGTCTCGAATCCGGGCACGTCTTCCAGCAAGCCGAGCAGGGCATTGGTGAAGTCATCAAAATCCAGTGCGTTGCCGTACTGATCGTTGATGATTTCCACCAGGTTTTGCTTCTGTTCGGTTGTTAGCGATTGCATGTGTGCTCCTTGTCTTAACCACACGGACACCATCCAACCGAATCAAGGGTAGGGCAACGGCTTTAAGGGAAATATTTTTCAGTTGCTAATGCAGCAGCGATCCACCAGATGATGCAGCGCCATATCGGCATCATTTACGGAGAACAAAATGCTGTTTAAGTTGGGTCAGGTAGTGGCAACGCCCGGAGCACTTCGGGCAATGCAGGAAAACGGTATTGAAGCGTGGAGCTTATTGTCTCGGCATGCTAACGGTGACTGGGGATGCGTTCCAGTGGAAGACCTGCTGGAGAATCAGCGTAGCGTTGAGGAAGGGTATAGAGTGATGTCGAGTTATGCGATGAATGATCGTGGCGACAAGTTGTGGATTATTACGGAAGCAGATCGGTCATCAACTTGTTTGTTGTTGCCGGAGGAGTATTAGTTTTGGGTAGTACGCGTGATGTGTTGGTAACTAGGGCGTTTCAATTTGCCCATGTTACTTGAGCTGGTATACACTTGGACATCCATTTACATACTGACTAATAGGCATACCAATGGCTATTCTGAACGAAGCTCAAACAGAACTTGCAATTAAGATGATGCATGAATTTCTGTCTTCTCCAGCCGACCCTGCATCCGGCAAAACATTAGTTGAAGATGACGTCATCCTTGATAAGGATCGCCGCGAATTAATAGAGAAACGGCTTGCTCCAGCAGTTCAGTCATTTCTTTCCGGCGCAATGCCATTGACTAAATTCAAGCCTGAGATCGATGGTCTAAACAAGCAACACACTTTCTGGGGCTTCAGTGGCATCAAGGGGCAGATGTTTTTCAATCAGCTTTACAACGTGTGCATTGACGAACAGGAGTTAACAGCCGAATTATCAGCAGCCATTGCTAAACCAGATTCGGAAGATATGGCTAAGAGTCGCATGCGAAACTTTTCCAGCTATGTACGTCGCATTGGAGAAGTGCATGTTGAGAGTGGTGGAAGCAAGCAATCTCGACCAAAGTTATCGAGCATTCCTTTCTTTTTGAGCTACTTTTGGCAAATACAGTCTCCAGACAAATGGCCCGCATATTTCACTAACAGCGTTCAAGTGCTTACGGATTCAAATCTCTATTTGCAGAATGATGATTTGGCCGAAGCGTATATCGAATTCACGCGGTTGCAGGTCGAGCTGCAGAAGGTGTTTTCTACTGCCGCGAATCGCGCCTTCACGCTTTATGATGTCGAGCACGTCTGGTGGTTTGTTGGGCAAGTAAAGCGAACCGCAACAGTAGTAGCCACTGTAGGGGGAAGCCCTAAGCAACTAACGACTCAAATTATTGATGTTGAAGAACCTGAATCAAAACTTCCTGATAGTTATGTTCCTCCGATTATTAGCGTCATACCGCGCCTTGCGGCTAATGACAGCAAATTGGAAGCGGCTGCAAAAGAATCCGGCATTAGCATCGCGCGTGCTCTCGAGAAAAGTATCAATGCCGCGTTTACGATTCTTGGCTATGAGACACAATTGCTTGGTCAGGGGCAAGGCCGTATTCAGGATGGTTTAGCCCTTGCACCCGACCATTCCTATGCAATCCTCTGGGACGCAAAGGCGCGTTTGAAAGGCTACAGTATGGGGACTGATGATCGGACTATTCGTGAATACATCACAACGCAAAGTCGAGAGTTGAAGAAGAAGCGGCATCTCCGAAATCTGTACTACTTTATTATTTCAAGCAGCTTTCCTGATGACTTCGACGACTTGATTAGGGGCATGAAAATGGACACCGACATCAACGAAGTTTGTCTCGTCGAAAGCGATGCATTGGTTGCTATGGTGGATGCTAAGCTACGCGACCCCAATCAGTTATCACTCGGCTCAGATGGATTGCAACTACTGTTTTGCAAGAGCGGCAAATTGAGCGCAAACATGGTCAGGGAGGGGTTGAGCTAACGTAATTCAGCCTTCGCAGTATTTCCATATAAAATCTCCGGAGAAGTCGATAAACCAAAGAAGTATTTGGTGAACTCTGTCGGCAATTCGATCGGCCTCCACTTGGGTATCCAAAGTGCGCGGAATACCCCAAATTTGGTGAACCACAATGCTGTCAACTACATCATCAGCAATCTTGAAATGCCAAAGGCTGCTGCTATCACCTCTGGTTATTGACGATATTGTTGCATTCGCATCGGATGTTCGATCTGAGATCGCTTGTTCAATAAGCTTTCCGCTTTCATCGTAGTGGAACGTCAGGTTGTGTCGGACTCGGCCGATCAGTTGCTCAAACTCGGGGCGATACTGCGCCTTGGGGAGAAACTTCTCAAGTTCCTTGAATGATTGTTGAGTTTGTCCATCGCAGCGAGCAACAAGTGCCATTAGTACCGAGTCCTTCTGTATTTCTTCGATGATCTTGAAGCCTTCGTGAAGGTGAGCAAGCTGAGCCCTCACAAAATACATACCAGCACCGACTTGGCGAGATCTCTTGCTGATCGGCTGTTCCTTTTTCCACTCGGACAGGGATTGGTTGGCTAGTGACAAATCATTGCAGGCCATCATCAATTTGATGACAGTAATCGCGCTTTCACCACTCGCCTGAAATCTATTGAATTTCAGAAATCTTGTTGTTGTTCTGGTCACGTCGGCGATATCCGGCCTACATATTGATGTGAGTGATTATCCAATTATCAAAGTCAATTTGATTGTTTATGGGAATGCCAAGCTTGGTCGCATTTATAAGTGCTCGTTTGATCATCCAGTAGGCTTCGTCAAACATGTTAAGCACAATGAAATCATTTTCAGATTCATTGTGATGCTTCAGATTGTTTCTGACGGAGTTCCATCCGTTGATTATTTCCTTTTTGGACTTGCCGCCCATTACTGAAAGTCCCGTAATCTCCCTGATGCGCTGAATCTCGCTAAAAGTTTCCTCAATCACGGGATCATCTCCCTGCATGGCGATCAGGCGTCCAAGTATTTCCTCGGCTGCACCTGCAAGTGTGATGCTTGGCAGAAATTTCTCAGACAAGAAGAGTTCGATAGCTTGAACCAATTGCACTTGTGCAATTTCACTTTTAGTAATTTGTACGTCATTCACATATTCGAGGGTGGGGACCATTGTTGTCCACTTAAGTGCGTGAAGATATCCTATACGTCGATAGAGAGAATTATTTTAATACATATTTCAAAGTATTTAGCTAACTTGCGAGGAGTTTCGCTCAGCACAAAGCCCCCACCTATATAAGTCAATCAACCCTTTTAAACCGATATCTCTGGCGCCAGCGGGCTTTTTGCGAGAAGTATTAAAGCACAACATTCCGAGTATAGTAACGTTATGAAGACGTTCTTCTCGGATCATTTCGACGTCGCCCCAAAGGCCTTAGAACGCTACGGGGCATTCAATGTTTCGTTGGTGACCGATCTCCCGCTCTTTATTGATCCGTTTCTGCTCTTTAATAGTAAAAAGAAGCGGTATCGTGTTCTTCATGATGGAATCATTCAGTACCTAACGTTTCTGAGGGACAAAGCAGCCGATGGCAATCTCACCCCAGCGTTGATTGATGCTTGGTATCGCTTCCCCGAGGTCAAGCAGAACTGGTTTGGTTTCTCAGTGACTGGAAATGCAGGCAGCGGATTGGGAAGGGACTTCGCACGCGCTCTCCACGAAAATCTCCATCGGCTCTTTCCCGATTTTGGAGGTGAAGCAATTACCAAGGGCAGCCACTTGGAGAAATTATGCCTTATCAATTCTGGCGTGGGACGGGATAATATCAGTGACTTCACGACCAATCTCATTAAAGGATTCCTGTGCGAGTACACACAGGCCTTCGCTCTGAAGCATCTCAAAGCTGAATACCAACGGAGCATAGCGATTCGGAAGGTTCGCTTTAACTACGATACCGAGACATGGGAGAGCCTAAAATATGTGCTGCCTTGGGTGAACAATGATTATGTCCTGCTATGTCCGAAGGACATCCTTACAAAAGATGAGAACTGGATTAATAAGGATGATCTCTTTTCCGACTTTAGCGACATTCCCAACGCGATTCTTGACGATGAGCTGCGGGGACAAATTAATAACTATTTCGCAAAGGTTCTGGTTCGAGATAAACGAAAGGAGCCTACAGCCAAGCAGTTAGTCGAAGCGGCTCGTCGGACTATCCTGGAATATCCCGCACTCATTGATTACTACATAAAGTATAAGGAGGAGCATGGGGATGAGGCCGAGAATCTCAGCTCTGCGAAAGTCAAGTTTTCAGAGTATCTCTATATCGCCCAGATTAAAGAATTACAAGCCAAGCTACAAAAAGAAAGCACTTTCTATGAAACTCTGGGGAACACATACGATGAAGCCAAACATAGGCTGGAGTACTTGCGCGATGTTATTGAGAACAAGGGTGGGCATCGGATGTTCTACCCTAATGGTCAGCCCCTGCAGAAAGAAGCTGACCTCCAAATCATGTACCGACTTGTCTGGATTGGAACAACTTCGGATATTTCGCGAGAGGTCAATGATGGGCGTGGCCCAGCAGACTTCAAGGTATCAAGAGGTGCGACAGACAAGACTATTGTTGAATTCAAGCTCGCGAAGAACACGCAACTTAGGCGGAATCTGGAAAAGCAGGCAGCAATTTACCAAAGGGCCAGCGACGCTAAGAGATCGCTAAAAGCTATACTTTACTTTTCGGCATTAGAGCTTCGGAAGGTCGAGAAAATATTAAAGACAATCGGCCTTTACGGTAACCCGGATATAGTGTTGATAGACGCAAGGAGAGACAACAAGCCGTCAGGGTCAAGGGGTTGAGTGAGGTTCCCCAGTTTTTCGTCTTCCAAGAGGTGTGGTTCATGCTAACAGCCTTAAAGTTGCCGGTCACCACAGCCTGTATATTTGCGGCTTCAGAGTGGCATCAACTTTTCGATGCAGAGTGCCATCAAAATTGATATCCCTATTAATTGACGGGCTACAAGTTGCGGAATATGCGAACCATTGTCAATGAGTACTCAGCCATTCTTTGGCCAATAGTTCACCTTTGGAAATTTGTTCTTGGTTCATTCGTGACTTTACCATGGGCAGGGATATTTCTGCCCTTGCGACCTTGTTTGTTGATGCTATAACGAGCCATTTGTAGGCTTCCACCAAATCAATTGGGACGCCGTCACCCCCTATTGAGTAAAGGACTCCTAAGTCGTGCTGAGCCTCGGAATAATCTTGCTCCGCTGCCTTCCTTAACCACTTCTCGGCCTCTAAAACGTTTTGGGGAATGCCGTTGCCCCTTAAATACAATAGCCCGAGGTTGTATTGCCCATCATCATTGCCCTTTTCTGCAGCGAGCCGATACCATTTTTCGGCTTCCGCATAGTTCTGCTGGAGTCCCCCTTGTCCCGTCTCATATAAGTATCCCAAGTTCGATTGCCCACCGGCATCACCATGCTCCGCCGCGAGCCGATGCCATTTTGCAGCTTGCACTAAGTCGCGTTTCACTCCTTTACCTCGACCATAGAACACCCCGACTGAGTCCTCTGCAACTGGTATGCCATTTTCTGCGGCTCGCATATAGTGTTTAAACGCCTCAGTAGCGTTTTTTGGAACACCTTTTCCTACCTCGTACATGCCACCTAGGTAGTATTCTGCCAAGGGATTTCCATAACTGGCGGCTTTACGATACCACTTCAACGCCTCAGTTTGATTCTCCTTGGTTCCCTTTCCCTCGCTATATGCGCGACCAACGATAACCGGAGCAAGGGGGTCTCCACTGGACGATTTGGCTTTCCAGTCCTGAAAGGTCGTTGGCGTCATGTGTTCGATCATGTCGTCGATGTCTTGGGGTTCAACCGCTTGGGCACTTGATATGAAGAAAAGAAGCAACATGACCAAAGTCATCAGTGAAAATTGTGTCTTCATATGTCTTTTTTTTTCAAGTTTGGTTATCATCATTTAAGGATTTCGGCTTCGTCGCAGGACAGGCCAGAAATGCCAGCGCCGCGAGCACATCAATCCAAGCCCATTCCTCGCGCCGAAAATGGACGGGCTGAAACGGGTTAAATAGGAGTGCAAGGCTGGCGAGAACGACGGCCCAAAATGGACTTCCTTCTCGCCATTTACGCCAAGAGGAAATTACAGCAGCAGCTAATACGGAGAGGCGCAGGAACTGATAGTAACCGTATGGCCAGTTTGCCAACGCGATAAGGAGCAGGATTGCGGCGAGGATTTGAATCTGGCGCCCGATGAGAAACATCCGGAGCCAATTCAAGATAAAACTGTCCTTGCCGATCCACTTTTACTGCGAGCCATAATGACAGTATGCGGGAACCGATGGTGGCGGCGATCATGATTGCGTAGCATGAAAAATACCCTTAGTTCACTTTATTTTTTGCGTAAGAATCACCCTGATCCGCTGCTAGTCGATACCACTTCATCGCCTCTTGGTCATCGTGGGGAACACCCTTTCCAGTTTCAAACATCATCCCAAGGACGGATTGAGCTACAACATCACCCTGGTCTGCTGCTAGTCGATACCACTTCACTGCTTCTTTGTAATCTTGAGGAATACCTTGTCCACGTAGATACATACCCCCAAGATTAGCTTGAGCTCTAGCATTGTTCTGATCTGCTGCTAGTCGATACCACTTCATCGCCTCTTGGTCATCGTGGGAAACACCTTTTCCGGTTTCAAACATCGTCCAAAAGTGGCGATCATACATCTGCCCAAGGATAGCTTGGGATTCAGCATCATCCTTATGGGCTGCCAACCGATACCACTTTACTGCCTCTTGGTAATCTTGAGGAATACCCTTACCGTAGTAATACATATATCCAAGGAAGGGGTAGGCTCCAGCAAAATCATTTTCTGCTGCCAGTCGATACCACTTCAACGCCTCTTTGTAATCTTGAGGAACACCTCTTCCGCGGAAATACAGCGCCCCAAGGGAGGCTTGAGCTTTTGCATTATTCTGATTAGCTGCCAGTCGATACCACTTTATGGCCTCTTTGTAATCTTTAGGAACAACTTCTCCACGCGAATACGTATCTCCAAGATTATATTGTGCATCCGCATCGCCGTGATCTGCTGCCAGTCGATACAGGTGTATCACCATTTGGACTTCTTGAGAAACACCTTGACCGGGTGTTTGCCTTTTCAGGTATTGCAGAATTCTCTTCATAATTTCATCACAAGAAAAAGACGCTGAGAGTAAGGTAGAGCATAAACCATAAACCAGCAAGACCACCCTAATTCTATTGGATACCGAAAGCTGCCTGTCACCACAGCCTGTATAATAGCGGCTTCAGAGTGGTATCAACTTTTCGCTAGAGAGTGCCATCAAAATTGATATCACTATTAATTGACGGGCTACAAGTTGCGGAATATGCGAGGGAATACGCTGGAGTCTAACTCTCGTAACGCGTAGGTCGGAGGTTCGATTCCTCTCTCCAGCACCAGGAAATCAAGGGGTTACATGATATGTAGCCCCTTTTTCTTTTTACGGTAGACCGCGACCCTACTGTTTCTGTAGTGTTTAGACCGGCATCAAAAATCACATCACTTTTAGCAGTGAAAAGTGCGTTGGTCTACCACGGTCTTTGGCTTCCTAAACGTGATGCATTTTACGTGACCCTTGCCCACTGTTCTCATTAAGACTGACCAGCAATTCTCAAGGACGGTTATCATATGTAGCCGCGCGTTGCGAGCGACTGCTGACAGGAAGGCTGTTACAAGGAACGAAGTTCTGCTTGGTGCCAAGACCAGACGGTCGCCCCGATGGTCCACCGCAACCCAGCATGATGGTTGTCAATGCAAACTGAAAATGGATTATTTGAAATAGGCCTTGGTGATGTATTGAGAGAGCATCCGCTCGGTGTTGAAGAACGATGCGTTGAGAGCGATCGAATGGCGCATTACTTCGGCATAGCGATCCTGTTCGTTGCAGAACATCGGCAGGATGATCATCTCCAGTTTGTTATACAGCGCGTGAGCGTCTTCGGCCCGGGTGTCGTGACTTTCCATGCTGGCATCCTTGTCTCCGCCTATCGCCCAGCCGGTCACGCCTTCGATACATCCTTCGCCCCACCAGCCGTCCAGTATGCTGAATGAGGGTACGCCATTAACGGCGGCCTTCATGCCGCTGGTGCCTGAGGCTTCGAGCGGGGGCTGCGGCGTATTGAGCCAGAGGTCTACGCCGGAGGTAATCAGTTTTGCCAGGTTTATGCCGTAATCCTCAAGATAAACCATTTTGATTTTTCCCTTGAGCGTCTCTTTGGTTTCGTGGATGCGGCGTATAACTTCTTTCCCCGCCGTATCCTGCGGATGAGCCTTGCCCGCATAGACGAGTTGGAAAGGGCCAACATCCTTTGCTATTTCGACGAGCCTTGCGGTATCCCAGAAAAGTAGTTCGGCACGTTTGTAAACTGCCGCCCGTCTCGCGAAACCGATAGTGAAGACCTCAGGCTCGAAGCCAATGCCGGTGAGCTTGTTCACCTGTTCGATGAGTGCTTCTTTTGCCTGGCGGTGCGCTGCCCAGACATACCGTTTGGAGATGTTGAGTGCGTAACGCAGGCTGGAGTTGTCTTCGCGCCAGCCCGGAATATGCTCGTCAAACATTTTTGCGACGGGGGGAGCGGCCCAGGTAGCCGCATGCACGCCATTGGTGATGGAATGAATGTCGTACTTGGAGAACATCTGTTGCGCTACATGTCCATGGATCTTCGCCACCCCGTTGATGTAGTGGCTGTTGTCGAGCGCGAGGTAAGTCATGTTCAGCACGCCGTCGGGGCAGAATTCCTGTTCGCGTTCGTAAAAGGCATCCTGATAACCGGTGATGACCTGGTGTACCAAATCCAGGTAAAACTTGTCCTGTCCGGCAGGCACCGGGGTGTGGGTCGTGAAAATGCACTTGGGTTTGACCATCTGCAGTAGTTCCGGCGTGATGGTGTGTTTTGTCTGCTCGTAGGCCATATCCCAAGCTTGCCTGGAAAGTTCATACGCAAGCTCCAGGGTCAACAGCGCGGCATGTCCTTCGTTCATGTGGAAGCGCTTGATTTCGTTGTAGCCCAATGCGCGCAGCATCCTGACCCCGCCTATGCCCAGCACCGCCTCCTGGCAAAGCCGGTAATGCATATCACCGCCGTAGAGGTGATCCGTGATGGTTCGATCCGGTGCGGCATTCTGCTCGAGGTCTGTGTCCAGGAAATAAACCGGCACGCTGTAGCCGCCCACGCCTTTGACTTCGTACTTCCATGCCCGCACAAGAACCTGCCGCCCTTCGATCTCAATCGAACAGCGCGACTCCATTTCCTGTAGCAGGTCGGTTACCGGCCAGACGACATCCTCTTCGCTTTGCCAGCCTGAAGCATCGAGCCGCTGGCGGAAATAGCCCTTGCGATGGAGCAAGGTCACAACAATCATCGGGATGCTGAGATCCGCAGCGGAACGCACGGTGTCCCCGGCAAGAATGCCCAAGCCGCCCGCATAGGTCGGGATGGCCTCATCCAGCCCGATCTCCATGGTGAAGTAAGCGATGTAGTCTTTTCCGTCCATGATTTTTCAGGGAGGAAGCAGGCAGTTACCGCGCCGCCAGCCGCTTCGCGATCTGGGCGACGTGCTTGCCCTGAAAGCGGGCGATATCCAGTTCGTTTTCGCTCGGCATACGCTTGCCGTCTGCGCCGGCCAGGGTTGAGGAACCGTAAGGCGAGCCGCCAGTGATTTCCGTCATCACCGTGAGTCCCTTGCAGGAATACGGCACGCCGACTATCACCATGCCTTGGTGCAGCAAGGTCGAGTGAAAAGAGGTTATCGTCGTTTCCTGTCCGCCGTGTTGGGTGCCGGTGCTGGTGAAGACGCTGGCGACCTTGCCGATCAACGAACCGTCCATCCACAACTTGCCGGTCTGATCCAGAAAATTGCGCATCTGGGCGGTCATGTTGCCGAACCGGGTCGGCGTGCCAAAGATGATCGCGTCGTAATTAGCCAATTCTTCGGTGGTTGCGATGGGAGCCTTTTGGTCCAGCTTCACGCCCATGGCACGAGCCCGATCTTCGGGAATGATTTCCGGCACGCGCTTGATCACGGCCTCCACGCCGTCCACCATGCGCACTCCTTCGGCTATGGCTTCCGCCATTCTTTCGATATGCCCATACATGCTGTAATACAAGACGAGTATTTTTGTCATGATAAGCCTCCTGTAATTTCAGAATTAACGTGATTAAAAAGCTGGCTTGATCGAGTATCAGATGCAAATAATGAGGTAACAGTGCCTAATGCTACTCTCTTGCATGCGACGGCACTATGTGTTTTTTCTGAACGGCTTTTGAGAAAATCGAAGGGCAGTTATGTGTCGGGACTGGTACTTGTTGAATGGCTGGTTTCGGACAGTGCATATCATCTTTCATTGGACAATTAGCACCACGCGAAAGCGATAATTGTTGATGTGTGGGCAATGCGCGAGAACACTTGGTCAGTTTGAAGAAGAATTGGCGGTCACGCAGAAGGACATGCGCATAGGACGGTTGTTGCCTTCTCCTCCGAAATTGTTGATGGTCTCCGCATCAAATAACCGTATCGGAAACGTCATGAGCATCGTAAAACGCGGAAATAGCAAAAATTGGTACATACACTTCCAGTTCAATGGGCAGACCTACATCCGGTCATCCAGAACCACCAACAAGAAGATCGCCGAGTCTATGGAGATCGAGTGGAAAGCAAAGCTGCATTCAGAGCAGTATCAAGGCAGAAAACAGAGGATCACATTGGCCGATGCATTCGAACAGTACAAGTTATCCAAGCAAGGTATTGCCAGTTACCGCAACCTGATTGCACATGAAACGGTGCTGCGCCGACTGCTGCCAATGAAGAAGCATATCGACGAACTGAAATCGCAAGACTTGGAGAAATTTAAGCGTGATCGCATCGCCGAAGGTGTTGGTGCCGAGTCCATCAAGTACGGCTTGCTGCTGATCCGTGGCACATTGAAGTTTGCGCAGCAGCTTGGCTACCAAGTCAGCGACATTGCGTTTCCTCAAATCAAGCTACCGAAAAACTCACTTCGCTACCTATCCGATGATGAAGAGCGTCGCTTGCTATTGGCACTCGACCCCATGCGTCATGGTGCG
>Ga0066793_10000073_pt1 | contig 30438 bp, 23 predicted proteins | sample PersoiDNA2013189_FD_83876 | JGI IMG/M metagenome (GOLD analysis project Ga0066793, IMG submission 83876) | Permafrost soil microbial communities from the Arctic, to analyse light accelerated degradation of dissolved organic matter (DOM) -... | ecosystem: Environmental > Terrestrial > Soil >... | reverse complement strand
GGGCAGGCTCCGAGGACACAGGGGAAACCAGAAACGATCTCCGGTTCAGTTCCTTGCCGGCTTTGCGGAGTTGTGCTGGCGGATCCAGACTTCGGCCTGCTGGCGAGCGGCGGAGACCTGCGCCCGGGTCATTTGGGAAGACAATCCTTCGAGTCGAGATTTGCTGTTCTCGTCACCCTGGGCAAGCGCGAGCGCAGACCAGAAGTAGGCTTTGGACAAATCTTGAGGAACTCCGCGCCCCGCCCAATAGTAGGCGCCGAGCGTAGCCTGCGCGGTAACATGCCCATGTTCGGCGGCGCGCAGGAACCACTGGATGGCCTGCGCGTCATCCCGTGGAACGTTCTCTCCGTTATGGTAGCGCACGCCCATCTGCCATTGTGCGTCCGCGTCTCCCTGATCGGCGAGCTTTCGCAAGTCGGCCAGAGACTTCGCTTGTACGCTGCGATCGGTCGCGCTTCGCCCTGAAACCGTCGAGGCCCCCGGGCGCTGTGATGCTTGCGGTGAGGTGGCCCAACGCCTCTCGCTTATGGGAGCGACTAAATAGCCGAGGACTATCACCGCCACCACAATGGCCAGCCCGATCAATCCGAGATGAAGCAAGCGAGACGGAACTGTGGGCGCAGGTTCGGGGACCTGCTCCGGAACTTGCTCGGAGACGATTTGTTCGGGGACCTGCTGCGAGAGTTGCTCGAGGAGTTCGGCCTTCCGTTCCCACAAGGCCTCGCGAGGCGCAGGGATCGAACTTAATTCCATCGAATCGAACTCCGAAGCAGGAGGCTGCGACACACCTGACGCAGCTTCTGGCCCCATCAGCGTTTCCGGTTGAGTCTTTTCAGACTGGGTGTTTTCAGGCTGGGTTTTTTCACGATGGGTTTTGGGAATCATTTCGACGAGCTGGTCCAAAACCGTCCCGGGCCACTTCGTGAAACCGCGGGGATGCGGAGAGAAAACCTCCAGCAGGCCGACCACCCGGAAATCGGACACGATGGGAGCGGCCATGAGCGAACCTATGCCCAGTGTGCGACAGATTTCAGGGTCGACTCGCGGATCGTTTTCCGTATCCTCGCAGGAGACGAGGAGGCCTCTGCGAACGCATTCTCCAGACAGCCCTTGTTTTACGTCCACGGGAGCTCCCAGCGGCGGAGCCGGTTCACCGGCTCGCGCCCGGCAGACCATCCTGTCATCCGTGAGAAACGCCAGGGCCGCGCCACTGGCTCCCGTGAGACCCAAGGCGCGCTCGGTGATGAGTTGCAAAACTGCATCGATGTTGTCACCGATCTCGCGGACTTCGCGGCGAACTGCTTCCACCGAAGAGAGCGTTCCGCTTCGATCGGGGATAGGGACGACACTGCGGGCTTTAATGACCGGCGCCGGCTCGGGTAATTTCTCTTCCTCGCGCCGCGCGAGTTGCTCGGTTCGAGCAGCATGGTTGGAGCAGGCGATCAGCAGGTTGGCAAAAAGCCATTCTTTCAGTACTTGCCGGGAACTCTCAGGAAGCCCGGAAAACCGGATACCTCCGCGGCCCGCGTCATCGCTCCACATCACCTGGCCACTGCCATGAATGTAACTTTTGGTTTCAGGCAGATCGAGGCAAAGCGTTACGGCCCGGTTCATTTCCAGGGGTTCACTGGTTTGGACGGCGAAGCCGTCTTCGTGCAGGTCGAGCAATTCGCTCAGGTCCACAACCATGCCGGTCTGCGGGCCATTGAAACTGGCGTAAACCGGAGTGTGGAGTTTTTGACGGACACTACGGCGCCGCTCTCCGTTAGGAGCCCCTGCAACTGGATCCGTCAATCCGAGAGTGCTCCGATCCATAGTTGCTTCCATATTAACTCAGGGATGGAGAGGAAGGGAGCGAGATCCCACGTAGGGACAGCCGCGCCCCCGGCTGTCCAGGCGAGCGCCGCTCGCCTGGGTTTTCGTGCCTCCATCCTCGCACTCAAGAGCGGGGCGGCTGTCCCTACGTTCGCTTCGATCGGTTTTTCAAAAAGCCGTTACAGGTTTGCGGCCAGGAAGGGGGTGTCGCCTTGCGCAGCCGGCACGAGAACCTCGGGCATGGTCAGCACTCGATCGAGCGCGTCTGCGAGGGTAGCGGGAAATTCGGCAGTCAGGAGGTTGACGTCCAATTGAAGATCGCGGTGGCTGTAGATACGGTAGACGACGAGTGAGCCGCGGTGCCGGTTCGAAGTTGTCACCAGGTCCAGCGTCAGCTTCCACGAAGGCTGGCTGGAAATTGCCGCCATGTGAGGAAACTTGCTCCAGTGAAAGTGGCTGTTGGTTTCGCCGGGCGCCGCTTGATCGCCGGGAAGCGACTTGAGGCGCAGTTCGAAGGCATCGAAATCGTTGCTTTCGAAGGCAGCGACCAGGACGCTGTGCAGCTGATCGAAATCGCCGGCCACTCTGAGTTCCTCGACCGCGCGGCGCACCGAAAGATTGTTGATCACGATCTGCCGCTGTTCCATGGTGCGGTGCGCGACTCGCCGCAGTTCGCCAAACTCGAGGTAGTTCAGATGCTGGACTCCCAGCCAGACGCCGGTCCCCACAACCGCCAGCACCAGTCCCAGGGTGCTGCCCGTCGGCCAAAGCAGGAACAGGCTGAGCATGGCAAAGATCGCGGAGACGGCGTAGAGAACGATCACAACCTGGCGATGCGAAAGCCCCATCTGCAGCAACTTGTGGTGGATGTGTTCGCGATCGGCGGTGAAAATCGGGCGCCCGCTGATCAGCCGTCGCAGGATGGAGAGCAACGTTTCCAGAATCGGCAATCCGAACGAGACCACCGGGATGGCCACGGCCACGAACGTCGGCGCTTTCTGCGCTCCTGCCAGAGCCAGCGCGCTGAGCATGAAACCGATGAACAGGCTGCCCGAGTCACCCAGGAAAATCGTGGCCGGATTGAAGTTGAAACGAAGGAATCCCAGGATGGCGCCGGCGAGGGTCACGCTCATCAGGGAGCCCAGCCATGAATGATTGACCAGCGCGACGACAAAAAACACCATCGTCGAAAACAAGGCCGATCCGGCGGCCAAACCATCCAGGCCATCGATGAGATTGAAGGCGTTGGTAACCGCAACCACCCACAACACCGTGAGGGGCAACCCTAGGAACCAGGGCAGCGAGTGGGAGCCGAAGATCAGGGGCAGATCGAGAACGCGCATTCCGCCGGCGAACAGCATCGCAGCGGCGATCGCCTGCACGGCAAACTTCAAATACGGACCTGCGCCGCGGAGATCATCGTAGATGCCGAGACAAAAAATCAGGCAGGCCGGAACATAGATACGGAGAAGCGTGGCGGGAGCGAGTCCATCGAGCAGGCGGGGAAATACGAGGGCGAGCCCCCGCCACACAATCAAGCTGACCGAGAAAGCCAGGAAAATCGCTACGCCCCCCAAACGGGGAAGCGAGGTCTGGTGGACATGCCGTCCGTCTCGCGGCACGGAAACCCAGCCTCTGCGGGTTGCCAGGTCACGCACTTCGCGCGTAGCCACAAACGACAGAGCCAGCGAGAACGCAAATAACCCCAAGAACAGGAGCGTCAAAATCAGAGTTCCCTTCCGGCTGGAACACCCGGCACTTCAGACCGGGTGCGCTGCGCCGAAGTTTCAGTCAATACTTTCAGACAGGGTTTCCCCATTAGTGGCGCCATGTGATGAAGTGTTTATTTATTGGAACTATACAACTCGTGGCCGTCGCTGAGCAACTATTTTGGCGCATTTCTTCGTTAACGGTTGATGGGCCCAGGGCTGTGAAACAGAGTGCTCTGCGCCGAATTTACCGGGTTGCGTGTGTTAAACTCGACGCACGCGTAAATCCAGGAGTCTTGGTATGTCCGGGCGGAATCGCCGCTTCCTTTTGCGAAGCGTGTACGTGTTTCTTGTTGGTTTGTGCAGCCTCCACCTTCTGGCCCAGACACCGGCCACAGGGCAGGCGCCGCAGCCCGCACCTGCGAACGAAACCGCTTCGCCCCAATCGCCTCGCCTACTTGCGAATTCCAATGTGAAGCTGGGCATCGGCGATCTGATCGAGATCAGTGTGTTCGGAGTGCCCGATCTCTCGACCAAGGCGCGCATCAGCGGTTCCGGAGACGTCTATCTTCCCTTGATTGACTATGTTCACATTGCCGACCTGACAACCGATGAAGCGCAGGAGTTGATCCAAAAGCGGCTGGAGGATGGAGGCTTTGTCCGCGGTCCGCACGTTTCCATTTTCGTGGACGAATCCGCCTCGCAAGCCATCACGTTGGTGGGAGAGGTCAATCACCCCGGGGCCTACCCTGCGATTGGTGAGCGCCGGCTTTTCGACTTGATCTCGGCGGCGGGAGGATTGAGTGACAAGGCGGGCCGCAATGTGACCATCGAGCATCGCGGAGATCGCGGTCAGAAGGTTGAGCTTCAGCTATCGGCGAACCTGGCGGAAGATACCCAGAACAACGTCGATGTGCTGCCGGGAGACACGATCATTGTTTCTCGCGCCGGGATCGTTTATGTCGTGGGCGATGTGAATCGTCCGAGCGGCTTTCGGATTGAGGACAACGCGCTCACCGTTCTCAAAGCCCTGGCGCTGGCCGGCGGCGGCACCCGCACCTCTGCCTTGAACAGAACCAGGATCCTGCGGCAGACGCCGAACGGGATTCAGGAAATTCCCGTCAACCTCAAGAAGATACTTTATGCCAAGGCGCCGGATATGGTTCTGGTGAAAGGCGACGTTTTGTTCATCCCCGGAAGTGCGGCCAAGTCCGCGGCATATCGCAGTGCGGATGCGGCAATGTCGCTGTCCACATCCCTGGCGGTGCTTGCTGTTCGTCCTTAGGCCGTGTGGCGCGGACACTCCTGTCCGCAGCCGTTGCGTTTGCCTCTCGAGTTCCCGTTCTCGCAGACAGGAACGTCTGCGCTACACGCCAAGCGCTGCAAGCACAGTGATGTAGTCCTGCGCCGTTTTTTCGCGGGAAAGTTTGTTGACGATGTATTGCCGCCCGCTGGCTCCCATTTGTCGTCTGCGCTCGGGGTCCTCCGCCAGGTCGAGGATCGCTTGCACCAGGGCTTTACTGTTCTCGGGTTCCACAAAAACGCCGGCGCCGGCTTTTTCGACAATCTGGCGAGCCTGGCCATCGACAGCGACGATGACCGGACGCTCGCACGCCATGTATTCGAGGAGCTTGGTGGGAATCACCGTCTTGAACAGCTCAGTCTTTTTCAGCATGACCAGGCAGAGGTCGGCAGCCGAAACATAAGCGGGGATGCGTTCCCGCGGCTGCTGACCAAGGAACTGAATGTTGGTGAGTCCGCGGGCAGCGGCGAGTTCCATGATCCGTTCCTTCTCCGCCCCTTCGCCAATCAGCAAGAACGTCGCGCTCGGCAACGCAGTCTGCAGTTCTTCGGCGGCCGCAATCAACGTCTCCAGTCCATGCGCATTGCCCATGGTTCCGATGTAGCAAATCAGAAAACGATCTTCGAGCTTCAGTTGCTTTCGCACTTCCATCGCTGCCGGGTCGAGCCGGAAAAGATCGGCCTCCACTCCATTCTCGACAATAGAGATCTTTGCTGCGGGAACGTTCCAGTACCGCATCAGGTGGTCCTTGAAGGCCGGCGACACGACAACGATGCGGTCGGCACGACGGTAAAGGAATCCGGCGATTGCGCCCAGCGTACGATGCAGCAAGGTTCCTTCGCTGCCCGCGCCGACGGCCGCGAGCGATTCCGGCCAAAGATCGCGCACTTCGAAGACGAAGGGGACGCGCTTCCACCACGCCAGCCACCATCCCGAAAGCGCGCATAGCAATTGCGGAGACGTGGCGATGACCACCCCCGGCTTAGGCAGAGCCAAGCCGCTGACCGCTGCCGAGACACAGAACGACGCGTAATTGCGGATCCTTTCGTGCGCTTTTCGGTTGGGCAGCGGCCACAGCCACGTGCGAACGACGCGCACTCCATCGACGGTTTCCGTGTAGTGAAGCCGGCGGAACCGCGAGCGCCAATCCTCGGGCACGACGCCGGTCGGGTGGTTCGGAAACCCGGTGAGGACAGTCGCTTCATGACCCATCCGCGCCCAATGCCGGGACAACTCGGCGGCGCGCGCCGCCGGCGCTCCCATTTCAGGCGGAAAGTATTGCGAGACGTAGAGAATCTTCACGATGAGTGTTAGAACAATCAGGATTCTAGAACGTGTTTCATAAATGGTTCTTTGAAAGGGCCCGGCTTCAGCCGAGCCGCGACGATCCCGATAAACACTGGGCTTTAGCCCCTGAGGGAGCTACCCGTCCCTCTGAAACCGGTTTATGAAGCAAGTTCTAGCAATCAGTAGTGGAGCAATTTGAAAACACTCTTCTCGACCAGGGCACGGGTCCGATTGCCACGACGCTGCGCGTAGCCTTCCCATCGTTCGGCAACCGCCGCAAAGCGCGCGTCGCCCGTCAGCCTGGACATCACGCGCAACTGTACGATATGCAACCGGTGATAAAAAGGGCTCGTCAGCATTTTCAGCCGGGTTCCAGACTGTTCATATAGCGACCAGTATCCGGTGTCGAATCGCGGCAGATTGCGAACCAGAGTCTCGACCCCGCGATCGACAATTTCCTTCGCCGAAGTATCCGCGCGCGCCAGCCAGAAATCGAACACACCCCAGAGTGCCCACATGAATCCGTTCAAGATGTGCGTCGGCGGGTCCACGAGATACTCTTCGATCCACAGGTTCTTCTCTTCGTCCTCAGATTCGTCCTCAAAGAGTACGCCACCTTCGGCAATAGGCCGTGTGAGGGCGACAAACGCCTTTTCAGCCGCGCGTTGATACTTCTCGTCTTCGGAATGAGCATGCGCCCGCAAAAGAAGTGAAACACCTTGTCCCTGCGCGAGTCCCGAATACCATGGCGCCTTGAGCGTGTCACGATACTCCCAGTCAAAATGATGGTTCCAGACCCAAAGCCCCTGAGAATTCTGTTCCAGGTTGGCGGTAAGCCAATCGGCAGCCTTGAGAGTCTTCTGCCAACGAGCTTCGTCACCGGTCTCGCAGAAACGGTTGTAGTTCGCAAGTCCCCACTGTGCAATCGCGATTGGGTTGTACTGCAGTCCGATCACTCCGTAGTAGTCGAGCATGGGAATGCCGACAGCATCGTAGTGCCCGGCGTAGTCTGCCTTCTCGCGAAACAGCATGTAGTACTCGCCGAGCCGATTGGCGGTAGCGCGCGGATTGCTCTCCGGCACCTCATGCCAGAACGTCAACTGGCTTCGTCCGGAACCAAGATAGGCGCGGAAGATACGCCGGTAGTAATGCCAACGCGTGGCCAGGCTCATGCCGATCCGACTTCCCAGAGTGTAGTGACCAGATCGTCCGCCTCGACGGCGATGGTCGTCGCTGCCAGATAACGAGCGGAGTTGTCGCCGTCGGGCAGGAAGGCGTTACCGTACTGGAAATACCGCATCGGCAAATTGTCCTTCTTCCAGCGAGCCAGCACCTGCCAGTTAGTTCCGTCTCTGGAGCCGGCGAGATGGACTTCACGGCCGGTGTTCACGGCGCTCGGCTCGATCATCGTCGAAAAAAACATCGCCTTACCAACCCTGCAACCGTAGATTGAAGAGCTGGCGAGGTCGCCGACCTGCTCGACATTCCCTGCCCGATCAAGCCGATACACGTGGTTCTTCTCGAAGGGCGTGTCGGTCGAAAGATACAACCCGTTTTGCGTCGGAATCGCAGCCACGGCCCGGGCTTGCTGGTTCCCTGCCAGCACGACTTCCACCGAGCGCAAATCACAGCCAGCGCGCAGCACTTTGCACTCGGCGCCTTCATCCCCTGTCAGTATCCAAAGGCAATCGCCCCAACGGTCGTAAACAATGTTGTGGACGTGCCGTATGCTTCCCGCGGGAAACGTGTAGGCAATCTGCCACGTGCGTCCCCGATCTATCGAAACGTAGATGTGAACTTCCGCGCGCTCGCGATTGTCGAAATACTCGCCCCAGTAAATTCTTCCTGAAGGAACCGCGGTGACGTGCAGCGGCCGTGTGCCGCGCTGAACCTGATGAGTTACATGAAATTCATCGCTGCCCGGAGTCCGCGTTACAAGCGCGCCCGGAACCGCGCCCACCATCGTCTGGTCGTCGAGAGGGTCCCCGAGAATGGCCAGCACATGAAAGCCATCACGCACCAGGCGATAGCTCAGCGCGAAGCGCGACGTGAGATTCCTCCACCAAACTGGACGAAAGCGCGCGACCACTTCCCACTCTGCGCTCTTGCCGATTTGCAGGCCTGCGTGCAGGCGAACAATCTGATATCCGCGACACCCGTACAGAACGTCGCCGTCCCACGCGAGCACTCGAATGCCGCGCCAGGCAGCGACTCTCCGAAGCTGTAGGGCGGAAGATGCGGCCACCGCAACTGGGGTTTCAGGCATGCCGGGTGATTTCAGTTCTCGATCTTGGTCTCGGACTTGCTTGCGAAAAAAGGCCCGATGGCCAGCACATCCATTTTGGTTCGCTGGAAGCAATCGATGGCTTCCTGCGGCGTGCACACGATCGGCTCATTCTCGTTGAAGCTCGTGTTTAGGATCACCGGAATCCCGGTTTTCTTGCCAAACGTCCGGATCAGATCGTAGTAGAGCGGATTCTCTTCCCGCGCCACGGTCTGCAATCGCCCGGTGTCGTCCACGTGGTTCACGGCGCAGATGCTTTTCCTCTTCTCCGGACGAATCTTGTACACATGGAGCATGTAGGGCGATGGATGATCGTGCTCGAAATACTCATGCTGCGCTTCAGCCAGGATGGAGGGCGCAAAGGGACGGAACCACTCGCGGTGTTTGATGCGAGCGTTCAACACATCCTTCATGTCGGGCAGGCCCGGGTGGGTCACGATGGAACGATTGCCGAGCGCGCGCGGTCCCCACTCCATGCGCCCCTGAAACCATCCCACAACATTGCCCTGCACCATCTGATCGGAAACCGCGTCGAGCAGCGGCGCGCGCTCCAGCCGCCGATACTTTACGCTCGCGCTTTTCAACGCTGATTCGATCTGCGCTTCGGAAAACTCCGGCCCGAGGTAAGCGTGATTCATCTGCTCGCGGCGCGGCTGTTTCAACACCGAGTGATACGTGTGCAGCGCGGCGCCAATGGCCAGGCCTTCGTCGCCTGCCGCCGGCTGAATCCAGGTGCGCCGGAATGGCGTCCGGGAAAACAGTTTGCCGTTGGCCACGCTATTGAGCGCGCAGCCCCCCGCCATCGCAAGATTCTCCTCGGGAACGCGCTTGTGCAACTCGTTCGCAAGATGGAAGAAGACTTCCTCGAAACAATGTTGCATGGCATACGCCAGATCCATGTCTCGCTGCGTGATCTCGGCGTGCGGCTCGCGCGGTGTGCCGAACAACTTTTCCATCTTGCCGGAGAAATGCCGCGCCAGGCGCACCGTGCCGTCGGGCAAGATCTGCATTCCCTGACTGCTCCCGAGCGGTTTGAAGTAACTCATGTTGAGCTGAAAGTTGCCGTTCTTGAGCGTGACAATCTTCCGAATCTCGTTGACGTAGGTATCTTTTCCATACGGCGCCAGTCCCATGACTTTGCCTTCATCGCCATATTTTCTGTAGCCGATGAAATCGCAGATCATGGTGTAGAAGCTGCCCAGCGAGTGCGGCAGGAACACACGGTCGAGCACCCGGATTTCGTGGCCCTCGCAGCGCGCCATCATCGTGGAGACAAAATCTCCCGAACCGTCGTAGCTAAAGCCCGCAGCTTTTTCCCATGGCGAACAGTAGTACGAGCTGGCGATGTGCGCGATGTGGTGCTCCAGATGATGCTCCTGGAACTTCAGCGTGGACGAATCCACGTCGAGCGCCTGCGCCAGCAGCGAACGCACGTCGCGCATCGCCTCTTTGCGCTGCCGCATCTTGATAAAGTTCAGGACCTTGGCCGGATTCGCCAGCGCATATTGCACTTTCCTGGCGAGGTTGGCGTCGCTGTCCTGCCCCACGGCAACGTGCCGAACCTCGGCGATCTTCGCGCCCGCCGCATCCAGACATGCTTTCACCGCCAGTGCAGGAAAGCCGCCGTAATGTTTGTGCCGGTTCAGCCGCTCTTCGGCCACCGCAAAGAGAATTTTTCCGTCTTCGACGATCGCCGCCGAAGCGTCGGCATGAAACATATTCAGGCCCAGAATCAACATTTACGGCTCGTTCCCTTGTCTTGTCATTCCATTTTTCTTAGTGCGTGTTTTTCTTAGTGCGGATTTATCACTGCGACGATTTTTCCTGCAGGGCGGACGCAACGAACTCGCTCAGCTCGACCGTCAGGGGTTGCCCGGTCTGGCATGAATTCTGCAGTCGAAGGGTCGCAAGAGTCGAGCCCACGACCTGTTCAAACGGAATGGGCGGCGGCGTCTTGCCCAGAAGCGCGTCCACGAATGCCTGCATCTCCGCCTTGTGGCCCTTGTCCTGTCCCCAGCGCGCGCGCGTGATCTGTTTGCGTCCGTTGCGAACCAGTTCGAGCCTCCGAAAATCTTCGAGGATCGCGACCGAGCCGCCGCCGAAGACTTCCACGCGCTCCTTCGAAGCCGACTTGTCGCCGTTGGCGAGATAGCCGATCGTCCCCAGCGTTCCGTTCGCGAACTTGAGCGATGCGACGACGTTATCCATGCTGTACTGCCCCGGATTGCCCACGGTCTGCGCTTGCACTTCGATGGGACACGCGCCCGCGAGAAAGCAGAGGAAGTCCACGAAATGGCAGACCTCGCCGAGAATGCGTCCGCCTCCCTGCTCGGGATCGTTCACCCAATGATCGGCGGGGACATAACCCGCATTCACCCGATAGTGGATGGCCAGCGGTTCGTGAATCTCCGACAAAAACTGTTTCATCTGAACCGCCATGGGCGCGAATCGACGATTGAAACCGACCATCAGGAGCGGAGCATTTTCCTCGGCCGACGCACTCGTTGATATGGCACAAACCAGCGCCGCCAGTTCGCCTTCGTTCAGGCAAAGCGGCTTTTCGCAGAAAACCGCTTTCCCCGCGCGCAGGGCCGCGAGCGCCTGGCTGGCGTGAAGGTTATGGCGAGTGGCGATCAGCACGGCTTTGATTTTTGGATCCTGCAGCAGCTCAGTTTCTGAATTCGAGCAGTAGGAGAATCCAAATTTCTCCGCTGCGTTGAGGCTGCGCGGGCCGGTGGCATTGCAGACGCCGATGAAAGAGACACGCGGGATCGCCTTCAGCGCAGGTAAGAGCGTGCTCTGCGCGAAGCTTCCAGCTCCCAGCACGCCCAGACCTATGGAACCTGACGAAGGCACCACCGCGGCCACCAGAATCTTTTCCGATAAATTCGGCGTGGCTCCAGATTCGGCGCCCGCGTAAGTGATCAGCGCAGCTAGAAAAGGCTCACCCGTGCTGCCCGTAATCAGGTCATAGGCCCGCGTCGCCTGTTCCATCGGGAAGCGGTGAGTGATCAGTGACGGCAGATTCAGTTTGCGGTCCGCGATGAATTGCAGAAAGGCTTCCAAGTTGCGCGTTTCCGTCCACCGCACCTGGCCAATCGGATAATCGCGCCCTTTCTGCTCATAAGCAGCGTCATAGCGGCCGGGGCCATAGGAGCGCGAAATTCGAAAGTCCAATTCCTTCTCGTAATACAGTTTGCGCTGCAGCTCCATGCCCACGGTTCCCACGGCAACCACAATGGCGCGATCGCGCGCCAGTTCGGCCGCCAGGTTGACCGGTTCGCTGCTGGGAGTCTCCGCCGTAATCAGCACCGAGTCCACGCCCATGCCGCCCGTTTTCTGGAAGCACAGATCGCGGAACTCGCGCGCGCTGGTGCACGCAGCCTCGGCTCCGCAGCCAATCGCGAGATCGGCACGCTGCCTAAGCAAATCCATCCCAAAGACGCGGCAACCGGCGGCCTTCAGCAACTGAACCGTGATTTGTCCGAGCAACCCCAGACCGATCACCGCGACCGTGTCGCCCAGCGCGACTTCCGCGGTTCGGATGCCGTGCAGGCAAATCGCCCCTACCGTCCCGAAGGCGGCCTCATCAAAAGAAACTCTGCAGGAAACTTTGGATGATGCTTCCCGGCCCTCGGGAATCTTCGCAACCAGCATTCGTGGCACGGAGGCAAACTCGGCGTGCACGGCATATCCCGCGCCAGCGCAAGCTACGCGGTCGCCCACGTTGATGTCGGCGACGCCATCGCCCACCGCAACCACCACTCCGGCGCTGCTGTAGCCCACCGATTGCGGCTGGTCCAGGCGGGACCGTACGGTTTGCATCGTCGAAGCCAAGCCATCGCGCCGCATCTTGGCCATCACGTCGCGCACCAGATCGGGACGAGCCTTTGCCTTCGCCAGCAGACTCTTGCTGGCAAATTCAGAGGACGCACGCTCCGTGCCCGCCGACACCAGAGATGCTGCAACTCGCACCAGCACACAGCCCGGTAACAACTGCGGAGCCGGAACTTCGGCGACCGTTAACTCACCCGTACGCGCGTATTGGAGAACTTGTTTCATGCGCTTGGCTGCCGTGCTTGAACTAGCCGTTGCACCGCGGACACTCAGGTTCTTCTTGCCACAAACATCAGCAGCGATCCGCCATACCGGCTTCGCTGGGCCCACTTTGGCAGTGGGCTGCCAAAGGCCACGACCTTTTCTGAGCAGAAACCGTAAGCAGCCAGCCTGCGCTCAAACTGATTGGCAGAATACTGGTTGCGCGAATAATCCAAGAACGCAACCCAACTCTGTCCCAGCCACTTGCCAAGGCGGTGGCATCCGGCCTGTGTCAGCCGAACAATCGAATGCCGATTGGGCACGGACACCAGCAAGAGCCCGCCCGGCCGCAACACTCTGGCAAATTCCTTCAGGCACGCGTCCACGTCGGAGACATATTCTAGAACGCTGGAACACAGGACACCATCGTACGAATTGCTCACCAGAGGCAGCCGGGCAATGGTTTCCACCCGTTCAAACTTGAGTTGGACGGACCGGTCCCCGCCCAGCGCTAGTTGGCCCGCAGCTTCGACCATCTCAATGGCGGCATCCACGCCGAGGACTCTGCATCCGCGCTCCGCCAGGAACCGTGAAAGCGTGCCAGTGCCGCAGCCTGCATCGAGCCAACTGCCGCCCGCCAGATCACGCGCTTCCAGGCACTCGACCAGCACGGCCTGGCGCGCTTTGAAAGACCGCTTTCGGTAACGCTGCTCCCAGCCCCTCGCTAATTGCCTATGGTACACAACCGCTTCCAGAGGCTCCCCGTCAACGCCATATTCCTCAGTTCGATACTCATGAGCTTCGGCATTCATGTGGACGCTTCCAGAAATTCAGGGCGAGTAAGGGTCAGCGCTTCCCGACATTTAATTCGTAAATTTTGGCTTTCACGTTAAAGAGTTGCGCGCCCTGTAAACCACCATAAATTAGTCCCGGCGTGCCGTCCAGAAACCCCAGCCGGAAAACATAGCGGTAAAGAAAGAAAAGAACCGGGGAGCCTGGAACGGCCAAGAACTTCTTTTTCAGCCAGCGCCGGCGTTGGGCCTGGGTTCCGAACAGCGATGGCGGCAGATCGCCATAGCCCGCTTCCCCCTCCAACCATACCCGCGCCTCCCAATTTGAGTACTCATCGTGCTTCTGGATATAGCGGGAAAGCGACTCGACGTTGTGATGGATGAGCGAGTTTCTCAACTTCCCGGTTTTTCCCTCGACCACGACGTGCTCATGCACCTCCATGTCAGCCATCGAAGTATCCTGGTTCTTGAGGCGGCATTCGAAGCGGCCTTTGCGGTGGCGGAAGAGCGAGAGCTTGTAGAAACTGGCGCCGCCGTGACGCAAGACTCGGCCAAGAAAATACATCTGCAGCGCGATGTAGTAGCCATCAAAGTCTGGATTCTGGATGGCCTGCCTTATTTCCGCCATCAACCCGGGAGTGAGAGCTTCATCGGCATCCACGAGTAGTACCCAATCATAGGCCAGAGGAAGAGTGTCCATGGCCCATTGGCGCTTCTTCGGCCAGCCTCCTGCGTAGTGGAACTGGACAACCTTGGCGCCATGAGACTGAGCAATAGGAACCGTGTCGTCCGTGCTCTCGGAATCGATGACATACACTTCGCCGAACCCCGCAAGCGACTCCAGGCAGTGCGGCAGGTTGCGGGCCTCATTGCGAACCGGAACGATCACACTCACGGGGAGCGCCGGCACAGCAGCGCTCGAGTTCGACACCTCAGCCTCTGATTTTGCTTCGATCAAGTCCATTCCGTTGGCTGGTTGAAGGTCTTACCATGTTAGCTGAATTGAGGGCATTGTTGAACGCAAGATCGCTCGCGACGGCCGCTAACGCAAACCGGCCTTCATGCTCGCAGCATCGCTTGCAGCCGCCTCCGCCTGCCCGCCCAGGCTGGGTCGGCGAATCCCGAGTACATGAACCCGTATTGCGGACGCGAATAGTAGGCTTCGATCTCGGTCCGCCAGATCAGGTGCGGCGAGTCCTTGGAGGAATTCGCCGTCCCGGGGCAGGGCGAAAAGCAGAAGCAATGCGTTCTCCGAATCAAGTCCCAGGCTTCCCGGTCGATCGCGTTCCACGAATACGGCCAGGCGAAGGCTTCCACGCTTTTCCCGATCCAGGATGAAATCTGCGCGGCGCTGGCTACGATCTGGCGCTCCCGGTCCGACGGGGAGAGGCCCGTGAGGCTTACGTGGGACAAGGTGTGGTTTCCGATGGAATGTCCGCGGCGCGTGAGATCGGCGAGTTGACCGGGGCCCATGGGCGTCCACTGCTCCGGGGATTCCGAGGGCGTCAGGCCGCGGGGATCGATCCTCGAATAGTAGAAGTCGCGCGCGCCCTGCGCCTTCAACCCGACAAACTCCGGCACCACAAAAAACAGGCCGCGCGTCCCCATGGATTCGAGCAGGGGCGCGGCCACCGTATAGTTGCTTTCGCGGCCATCGTCAAAAGTAAACAGCACAGCGGGGTTGGACCAGTTTGGCGGAGTTCGTGTGCGATCCCAGAGCCCAAAGAAAGTCTCGGGAGAGATGAGCGTAAATCGCTTGGCCACCCACTCCAACTGGCGCCGAAGCTGGTCGGCGTCCCGCTGAAGAGTTTCGTGCGCCTCAACCACCAGCACGAGAGGACCGCCGCGCGACGCCCGCCAGCGTTGGCGCCGAAGCATCACTTCATCCAAGTGAAGACTCGCGACCGTCTGTATCACAGTCGTGCGCAGGAAGCTTCTCAAATGGAAATTCCTCTCGCGGTGATCGTTATCGTAATAGCTGTTAGCTGTCAAGGTCAGATCGCAGGTTTTGGTTTTCCTGAGACCTGACACCTAACACCTGAGACCTGCTAAATCAGCCAGTCACCGTCCGCGGGAACTATGTACCAGTTCCCAGTTGGCAAGAAACCAGACTTGTCCAGGAACCACCCGTTGGGCGCATCTAACTGGCGGCGCATGAGGCCGAGACGGCGAAAAGCGTCTTGCCGCGCTTCATCCAGGCCGCGCAGCACGATGGCATCGATGGAACTGCGATAGCGTTCCACCAGCGCAGCGACGACCGACACACACACCTCGGGCGTCACCGAGGGATAGATATCCAGCACGTTGAGGGTGCGGATCTGTCCACGATATCCACGAGGACGTTGATTGACTGTCACCAGGACGTCGGATTCGACCAGCTTGTTTCGAAAGGCGAAGACGGCGACCGTGGCATCCGGTCCAGAGAAGTAACGCCAGCGGATGTAGGGCAGATCGCGGTTTGCGGTCAGCTCGGGAGCGGGACCATGAATCGGCAGTTGCATGACCTGCTCGGCCGAAGCCAGAGGAAGCAGATCTTCCGGCCGGCCAGCCCCAAGTTTCAAGCGCTTGAAGGGACGCACAAAAAGTGCGGCGGGGCCGCTGGCCATTCGCGCCAGTGTCTTGGGCGCGCCGCGGCGACTGAGTCCTTCTTCGATCATGCCTCTCCAGCGAAGCACGCCGAACAACTCGTGATCGGAATACGGAATCGGAACCGCCCTTCGCACTTTCCAAAACTTGGCGGCATCGGCGTTGGCGGAGTTTGTGAGGAGCGGCCACTTGCTGCCTAGCTCCGAAAACCTGAAGAAGACCACCAAACCACCGTTGCCGCGATAGCGCTTGTCCACGTAGAAACAGCTTGACCAAACAACCAGAAATGTTTGCTGCTGGAAGCGGAAGGTTTGCGGGACATACAGAATGCAGCCGACGAGTTCGCCTTGGGGCGCGCGCAATCCGCAACCGAGGGGAATCTGCGGGTCGCGCGCCGGGTTATCGAGCAGGAACCAGCGCAGATGGCTTTCGACGCTAGCGGGCTCGCGTCCCGATTGAGATGCGATAAATTGCGCGAGGTCGACGATGTCGGACTCGGAAATTGCAACCAACTTGGCGGGAGGACTTCCTCCGGGCTTCATGATGGATGACCCGCTCCGGCGATCACGTCGCCATAAATCTGTGCCAGGCGCCGTGCCTGATCCGATAAAGTCAGCCCGTTGAGGACCGTCTCACGCGCAGACGCACCCAAACGCGAGCGAAGATCGGACGACCGTAGCAAGGTCGAGAGTCCCTGCGCGAGTTCGTCCAGTCCCTCGACTGGAATCAGCCAGCCATTTTTCCCGTGCTCGACGATTTCGTCAATTCCCTGCCCGCGACAGGCAATCACCGGCTTGCCGCAAGCCATGGCCTCCAGATACACGCACCCCAATCCTTCGTAGCGGCTGGGGAGCACAAACACGGAGCAGGCCCGCATGGCGTCGGCCACTTCCGCCCGGCTCTTTCTTCCTTCGAACTGCACGCGCTGCGCAATCCCCAATGCGCGAGCCAGTGCTTCAAAGCGAGCGCGGTCGCGACCGTCACCAATGATCCGGCAATGCAGTTGCGGAAAAGACGCTTCGATCTGGCGGACCGCCCTCAAGACAAGTTCATGTCCTTTGGCGGCTTTCAGGTTGCCAACGATCAGGATTTCGTTTTCCGGCTGCCGGGGCGGCCCGCCGGGCGTTGGCGAAAACAAATCGGTATCGGTGCCGTTGTAAACGACCGTGCTGCGGACCTCCTCCTGCATTCCGTCTCGCAGCAGGCGTTGTACTCTCTCGCTGATGCAGATGGCCGTGCGCGCGGCGCGATAGACGTTGATCGACGCCCTGCGCCTCCACTCGGCAGGCGCTCCGCCGAGGATGCATGTGTTGAACACATCGAGGCCGTGCAGCGTCACAACAAATGGAATGTTCAAATGCCGCGACAGCAAGGCTGCCGCGTGGCCGCAGGGCAGGGCCGCGTGAGCGTGGATGACGTCAATCGGCCTCACGCTGTGCAGCTTCCGTATTCGTCCGAGGAGACGAGCGTAGAGCAGCTTCCCCGCGCTTGAGAGTCCGAGATTTCCGGAAACTTGCGGATATCGCACCCACTCTGCCGCCGCCGATGAACTCGGTTGTTTTCGAGGATAGTAAATTGGGGCTACTGCAATCACGCTGGAAGCGACACCGAACTGTTTAAGCTGCTCGATCGGTTCCGCGATGAAGCAACCGCTTACCTCATTTTGCTCCGACGGAAAAAATGGGGTGAGGGTCAAAACGTGCAGTGCTGAACCAACATCCGCGACGAGGGACATCAGTCTCGCCCCCTCCCAGACCGCACCAATTCCTGGGCCAGAGCAACCAGGCGTTCAACATGCTCGCTCCAGCTAAAGTCACGAGCGCGCCGGAGGCCATTGCGCGACAGTTTTGCCGCCAACTCCGGCGATTCCTGAATTTGCAGTACCCGTTCCGCCAACCCCTCGGGAGAGAAACGGGGGAAATAAATTCCCGCATCCCGGCAGATTTCACGATGCACCGGCAAATCCGACGCCACCACCGGCAAGCCACTCGACATGGCCTCGACCAGGGGATGGGCAAACGTTTCTGTATAGGCCGGGCTTACGTAGATGTGACAGGCGCGGTAGAGGTGATGAAGCGAGCGATAGGGAATCGTTCCGAGCTCGACGATTTCCTGGCTCCCCCGAAGATCGTTGGCGAGCGACGCCGCAGACTCGGTTCGATATGCCCCCGGATTCTCGCCCGAATTCAGTCGGCAGGTAAGAAAGAGTTTCACCTTCTTTCCCTTCAGACGACTGCTCAAGATCGGCATTGCCCGGAATAATGTTTCGAAATTCCGGTAATAATTGTAGTGGCTAACAAAAAGCAGGCAGAGAGCGTCTGCCCCCCGCTCAAGCTGGGTTTTCGCTGCCGATGGCAACGGCGCGGCATCGCTCGTAAAAATATCTGGGTCAAATCCATGGTGCACCGAAAGTACCTTCCGGCCACTCCACTGGCTAAGGTCCTGGGCAAACGCTTCACTCGGGGCGACGGTAATATCGGCACAGCTTATTGATCGCCGTGCCAGCCAGCCCTTGACTAAAGTGTCCGCCCATATCGCGTAGTCTCCGCGAGCGCGAACATCGCGGAGGAAATCGCCGGAAGTATAGAGCGAGTTACCAGACAGGAGTATCTGCGGGACGGGAGAGTTCCAAAGCGCAAAGTTGCCCGCGGAAATCAACACCTGCGCGCCGCTGCGCCGGATCAGTTTCGGTAGCGTCGTCTGCTCACGAAAGAAACGGCGAGGCGCGCCGTAAGACTCCAGGGCCTCGACAAATGAAATGTTCGGAAGCTCTCCAAATTCGCGGCGAATTGCCGAATTCAACAGAACCGTAGTTTCCGCATCCACTCTCCGCGAGAGATGGGGAATCACATTGCGCAGATAAGTAAGACCTGCGCCCGCACTCGCGGCAAGGCCATTGATAAACAATCTGATCATCGGTTGGGCACGACCGCTCCAAAACCGGCTGGCGACGAACGGGAAGCTCGGGAAACAGCGCCGGCTACTGGGACCGCAACAGCGTCAGAGACAAGATCCGCGAGTAGAAATGCAGAAACCCAAAAATACACGCAGAAATATGAACCCGCGGCAAAAAGCCAATCCTCGAAGTTGGCGTGGACAAGACCCGCTAACACCACCATGGTCAGCGGAATCGAGTAGTGGCGTGGGTCGGCGGTTCGGTTCATCCACGCGCAGACTTTCCATACGTTGGAAACCGTCACCGCCAGGAGCGCAGCGAAGGGCGACACACCCAACAGACCTACCCACTCTACGATGGCCATGTAGCTGCTCCCGTGCTCACGAGCCGTCGCGGCGCTGGAAGCAACAGTTCTGGGAGACAATCCGGGATCCTCGCCCGTCGGACTCGTGCCATATCCCGTTCCGAACAACGGATGCTCTTTGATCGAAGCGATCGACTTTTCCCAAGGTGTCCGCCGCGAACCCATGATGCCTTCTTCCTTGTGCCCCTTGTAGAGCACTGTATCCTTCAGGTCCCCGAGCTTACTGTTCAAGGTTCCCGGAGCTAGCATCCCAGTGACCGCAATCAGGAACAGAACCAGTGCCACCACTTTCACCAGCAATTTGTACTGGTGCAGGCAAACACAAAAGACAAGGGTGACGAGCACTACCGAAGCCATTCCAGCACGTGCCCCGCTGAAAAGAACCAGGTACGTGCAAAGAAGCAGGGCGGCCAGCCTGCGTAACCTCACCACCGGCCCATCGCTGGTGAACCATCCCCATAACAGGATGGGGAACACTCCAATGCCCATCGCCGCGCCGAGGGAGTTGGGATTACCCCAAATACTTTGACCGAGGCCGAAATAGAAGATCGCCGTGATATAGACCGCTATCTCACTTCCCCAGAGCAAACCATGGAAAAAACGGTCTTCCCGGCCGAGAACAGCCAGGCGAGCTCCCCCAGCACAATATAGAAAAAGAAGGAACAGACTTAAGGCCTTGAGGGACGCCGTCTGCATAGACGGAGAAACGGTGGCGGAGGCAAACGCGGTGCAGATGCAAAAGAAAGCGATCAGATGTATCGATCCGAAAGGCCGACGGGGAGTCTTCGTCCAAACAATGGAGCCAACGACTGCACCCACACTCAGCACGACCCAGCGTCCAACTGTCCCGGCGCCTTGCAGGGGGACATGCATGCCAGCCCACAAGAAGGTGATCATCAGCAGAACGAAAAAACGCTGGTCATATTTCCAGAGGCTGGCGATGATTACCTCCAGCAGCAAGACCCCGCCCAGAAAAGAAACGTTGCCGAAGTATTGCAAATGGGAATAAACAAAATATAGTGCCAGGCTCGAGCCCAGCACGATGCCAGCCCACTGCAGCGGTTTCACGGAATTCATCGAGCCTCCGTACCGGCGGAGATCGCGGCCGCGGCCAGACCATCGGCGCATGCTTCCGGTGAGTAGTTTCGAATTCGTTCCGAGCTGCGCGCGCTCATCCGTTGCTTGAGCTCAGGTTGCCGCACCAGAGATTCGATCGCCACGCTGAGCTTCTCCGAATCTCGGGGAGGCACGACGTAACCATTCCACCCATCTTCGACCAGGTCGGACGAACATCCCGCGACACTGCTCACAATAATCGGAAGCCTGCACGCCATCGCTTCGTTCACCACCAAACCCCATGGGTCGCTGTGCGTCGGTAGAACCAAGGCTTCCGCGAGCGCATATAGACCAGCCAGATCTTCCCGCTGCGCGAATCCCGGAAAGCAAACCGTCCCCGGGCTGATCCGTTTCGCCTGTTGCGCCAGTTCCTCTCTGGAGACACCATCGCCTGCAAATACCAAGCCCACCTCGGATCGAAGGTTACTCCCTAGTTTGGCATAGGCCTGGAGGAGATCAAAGACACCTTTTTCCGCCACCAACCTCCCTACAAACAGGATGAACCGCTGCGGAAGCCCGAGCCTTTCTCGAAATGCGTTCGGCTCGCGCTTCACTTGCTCCGCCCGCGTCGCAAAGAGCGTATTATCGACCGCGTTGGGTGCAGTGAAGATGACCTGCTCTTTGACTCCGAGAGTCCGGAGGTAGGCAAACGAGGATTTTCCGGGCACGACGAAAGCATTACAAGAACTCACAAAATATCGCTTCAGCCATTCCACACCGGCACGTCCAGATCTCTTGTCTCGCTGGTTGCTCTCTGTCCACAGGACAAAACGCACATTGCGCCGGCGAGCCCACCAGAGCGATTCCCAAGACGCGGGATAGTTGTAACCGCCACAAAGGATGGTCTGGGGATTCGCTGCCTCTAGTGCAGACCACAAGCCACGATTTAGGAGGAGACTGCGCTTCCCCGCGCGCCATCGCCAAGAAGGCAGAACTTCATAGGAAAAGCGGATCTCATCGGTATAGACACGCCACTGCCGAAGTGCCTTGTCGGTCTCTGCCAGAAAAATGACTTGCAGATCCACCCCGGCCCGACGTGCCAGAACGTTGAAAACCGGGATGCGGTAAGGGGCGATGATTTCCGTAAGGATCACAGTCTTTCGGGTCATGACGTTGCGCTGGCCACGCCAATCGCCGGCATGCGCTCCAAAGGACATGCGAACAAATCTTGCAGAGGTTTGACTCGACCAGTGACGGCGACCGGACCATTCGTCCCCAATTCGAAAACCTGGTATCCGACTCCATCGAAGAAACTGAGCGTCTCCCCAAGATTCGTCCTTTGCAGATATTCAAACATCACCAGCGGTGGCCTTTTCTCGGCAAGAAACTGCCGCATCCCGCGAAGGACCGAGTTTTCGTGACCCTCCACATCGATTTTGACCAGAGACACCGGAAAACCGGGATCGCCATGCTGGCGCAGAAACTCATCGAACGTGATGCATTGGACCACACGCGCGGCAGTCAGGCTACTTGGAGCACTGGTAACAACGTGCCCTCCCACATCGACCGCTCCATGGCACTCAAAGCGGATCTCACTATTGGTATCGGAAAGAGCAACCTCGTAAACCTTGAAACCAAGCTGATTCCGAGCAAGGTTCTCTCGCGCACGCGCAGCTGCCACCGGGTTCGGTTCAAACAGAATCGCATCTTCTATCGCATCCGCCAGCAAAAGGCTCACTGAACCCACGTTGGCTCCAACATCGATCAGTGTCCCCCCCCGACAAGTGCTTTCTGAGGAAGAGTATGTTCCTGCTATTGGGGATGCGCGTATACAAAACTCCGGAAGACACATGGCAGTCCGGGTATGCAATAAACCGCTTGCCATTGAAGAGCGCAACGGTGATTGGTTTGCGAATGGTCCGCTTCCATAGCTGCCAGCCGACAAAGATAGACAGTCTTCGGATTCGCTCACCCCGGTTGGACTCCTCGTTCCAAAGGTTGGAAACTGGGTAGATCAAGCGTTGGGCAACATTCAGCACAAACGTCTAGCTCCCTTCCCCGGCCCACGCCACCGCCAGGACGGCAGAATCTCACTTCGATCTCGATTGCGACACTCACACGGCCCAACCTAATGATCACGAATCTGGAACTGAGCAGACTCCGGCAATGTTTCAAGAACCCGAGCTAGCACTTTCTTCATAGCGTGGATGGACAGATTCGAACAGAACCGCTTTCGCCTCTGACCTCCTCCAGAAATGATGCCCAGTGCCGGGCGATGATGTCCCAATCAAACATTTCCCGACAGCGCAGGTACGCTGCGCGTCCAAGGGAGGCTCGGTAATCCGCCCTTCCCAGGAGACTCGAGAGCGCGTCTGCGAAAGCCTCGACTTCGTCGGGATTCACCAGTATCCCTGCCTCACCCAGCACCTCCGGGATGCCACCGCGGTTCGAGCCCACGACGGGAGTGCCGCAAGCCATAGCTTCGGCATTCACCATGCCGAAAGGCTCCTGAAACAAAGAAGGGCTGGCAAGAACCGTCGCTCGCTGAAACCATGCCGGCAAGTCCTTATCATGATGAATATATCCCGGAAAATGGATCCGCGCGTTCCGATTGCGGACTAACGATTGCGCCAAATCCCGCACTTTACGCACATAATCGGTTTCCCGATGAACTCCGAAACCGCTCGTTCCACCAATCACCAAGGCCGCATCCGGGTGGCGATCGAGCAAGCGAGCATATGCGCGTACGAGCTGAAGAACTCCCTTTTCCTCGTCAAAACGTCCGACAAAGAAGATGGTCTTTGCTTCGCGGATGTCTTCTCGCGGGGTAAACAGCTTCGTATTGACCCCGTTAAAGATAACCTTGGTCTTTGCCGCCAAGCTCGGCGAGCGATCTGCGAATGTTCCGCGCAAAAACGCGCTGCACACCGCGACCCCATCCAGTTGCGGCGCCAGCGCTTCCAGCATGGCTGCTGTCCAGTGGCCCAGATGGTTGTTGTGAAGGTGCAGCCAGATTATCCCCTCATAACCCATCCGGCGTAACTCACGAACCCATTGTGGACGGTTATGGATGTGCACCACATCGAGGTGGCGCAAGGACTTTATCAAGCCACGCAACCAAAGTGGTTCGTCCCAACGGCGCAAGACGGGGATCCTGGAGATCAGATCGCAAGCTCTCCAGACGCCACTGGTATGGTGAGACAGGTTGTACAGATGTTCGGCGGAAGTGGGGAAGCCAAACACCGTCACTTCCATACGATCTCTTAAGCGACTGTAGACCTCATACGTCCAGCGTGCCACGGCTCCCCCGTATAACGGACTGAATTGCTCTCTGCCAGACAGTAGAACCCCGACTTTGAGCAATCGCGACGATGACACTGGTTCGAGTTCCCTTTCCCGATCCGATCCAATTGCATTTTCTCACCTGTTGCTGGTCTCCGGCTTGCGCGTCATGCAATGCCTTCCACCTCCCTTTTCAGCAGATTGCGGCCGATGCCGGCCCAACTGATTGCATACACCGCGCACCCCAGACCGATCAAAACCAATGGGGGCAAGTGCTTTGGAAGCATGACCCACAAGACAGCCCCCATGAACAGACTGGCGATCACGGCAACGCTCAGCAGCGGAGTCTTCGCGGCAGCGCGCACCTCCGGCGGACAGAGCAAGAAAGCATAAAGCGCAACCCCGAACTCGCCCAGCACGAAGGCGACACAGGCACCGGCGATTCCGAACAAAGGCGGCAGGATGAGACAAAGAACGACGGCACTGACGGCGCCCACCAACGTGGAAACGAAATAAGCCCGATGACGGCCCGTCGCGTAAAGAATGGTTCCCGCGAACAGCACCGCTGCCGGCGCCGTAATCACATACAGTGCGACCCATTGAAAAGCACGCGCCGCCTCCTGAAACTGAGCGCCGAGCAGCCAGGGGACAACAACCGGGGCTGTCACAATGCCGCCCACCGTCAACGGAACACCGAACCAAACCAGAACTGAAGCCGCGATCCTTGTGAGCCGGGAAAGCCCATTGGCGGAATTTGCGCGCAAGGCCATTCGCGGCATCAAAACGTTCTGGGTAACCGAGAGAAAGTTCTTCAGCACATCGGCCAACCGCGCAGCGGCGGCATACAACCCCAGGGCGTGCTCGCCGAGATACCATCGAACTGCGAAATTTCCGCTGCGATGATAGAGAGTGGACATGAGTGTAGATCCCGCATAATGCAGGCTAGGCACCAGGATCGCGGCCCAGCGCCGCGGTGCAATCGAAAACCGGAATCGATACCCCTCCCGCCATAGAAACGTCCAACCAATCAGGCTCGTCAAGAGCGAAGAAGCTAGGATACTGATTGGCACCCAAATCACATCCTTGGGAGAGCGAACCATCGTGAAAATGCCGGCCGCATAAAGACTTTGCTGCGTGATCGAGATGAATGATTGCACATGGAACAGTTCCAGCGAAGACAACAGATAATCCAACGACAGACCGCCGGTTAACACAGTGGCGACTCCGTACAACTTAAGAAGGAAGCGGACATCCGGCCGGACTTCAAAACTTGCAACGACTAGAACCGCAACCGCCGCAACTCCACCAGCCAGAACGCGAAGCACCAAAACATCGGAAACAGTTTCAAAAGCTGCGTTGCGCCGAGCCGCCACCTGCTGGGCAGCATACGAGGTAAGCCCTGGATTCGCCACTAGTCCCGTGAAGGCACAAACCGCAACCACGTAGCTCCACAGCCCATAAATATCGACACCGAGGCGCCGCACCAGGAAAGGAAAGGTGGCGGCCGTGAGTATGGTGCCCACAACGCGGGCAGCGGTGACAGAGAGTGCAAACCCTCCGTAACGCAATAGAGGCTTAGAAATGCTCAACAACCCATCCTATGTCTCAAGGTTCACGACCAGCTCCGGTGATTTCTCATCTATGTCCGACTACGTCCGACCTACTAGGAGTAACACGTCTCTTAGTTGAGAACGGCTTCGTGGCAACGACGTGAAAGAGCCAGCCAACGAAACAATGAGTTGCTGTGATCAAAATGCTGACGGAAAAGTTCTCTCGTCGGCAACGGATTCAGCAGGTATCCCAGTTCTGCTAGGTCTGTAGATTCCGCACATTAATGTTTTTTGCGACGTTTGCCAGCCGCCTCCACAAACACACTTTCCCAATCTAGCGCAACTTTGTCCCAGTCGAATTGCAAGGCATGCCGAGCGGCAGCGGCAGACATCCTGAGCCGCAGGTCCTCGTCGGACAGCAGCAAACCCAGCTTGTGTGAGAGTTCGCTTTCCGATTTTACCAAGTACCCCGTTTCGCCGTGGACAACATAGTCCGGCCGATACTTCTCCATGACCACCGCCGGCAGTCCGCAGGATGCCGCCTGTCCCAGAACTTGCGGATGACCTTCCAACACACTGGGGAAAAGGAATACGTCCGACTTTCGCATTTCCTCGGCTAACCCTGGCTGCGAAAGATGGCCAACGAAGGTTACGTTGCGGCACCCCAATTCGTTCGCCAGAGACCGGCACTTCTCCTCCTCTTCGCCCTTTCCCGCCAGTCGAAATTCAACGGAAGGCCAGTTTGCCGCCTCGCGGATGACGACATTCACTCTCTTCCGAGCCTGGAATGAGCCGGCATAAAGTACCGTGAGCTTCGATCCAGTCGGGCGAGCCTCCACCGGTGGATGGAACAACTCCCGGTTGATCCCGTCGTAAATTGTCCCCGCCGCGACTCCGAAGCGGTCTTTGACCGTCTGCGTTACAAATCGCGAGTTCCCGACGACGCAATCGGCCTCGCGAATCGATTTTGTCATCGTTGGCCCGACAGCGATTTCGTCGAGCGCCATCACGATATAGGTCACAAGAGCAACCGGAAGCCCCAGGGAGCGCCGGCAAAACAGGAACAGAGTATCCAGCGGTCCCTCGCGCGGAAAAAAGTAGATGTCGATTCTTGAGAGCAGCACCCGAGTGAGCCATCGTGCCGTATTTCCATGTCGGGACCACGGCAGGATTTCTGTGTTTTCGCGAGCCAGAATCCGCGGATCGGGAGCTCCGTCGCCCAGAAGCAACACCCTGAACCGATCCGGCGGAAGACGGCTTACGATCTCTTTCGCGGTTAGGTTCTGCGCGTTCGTGTTCGCCTCATCGGCGAACGATGGAGTGAATATCGTAATCATGAAGATTCTTGTGTTACGCCTTCGTTTCGCCACTCTTGAACATCGATCGCAAACCGCTCGCCTGTGGTTGGCGGAGAACTTCCCACAGGGCCTCCGGAGAAATCGCCTGCACCAGCCGGCTGGCGGTGTCCGAGTCGGGCATAACCGCGCGCAACATATCTGGAATGCGCAGCAGGTCATCCGGAAATTCGAGCATCCGCCCCACGCCGAAGCGGACATATTGGGGAGCATATCCGGCGTAAGCGTGCCGCAACCATCCGCACAGAAAAGCGGGGATTCCGACCGCTGCACATTCGAAAGCCACTGTCGATTCCACCGTCACCGCGCACCATGTCTTCTGAAGAATCTCGCGAGACAGTGGCGCATCCGTCACGCTCACCAACTTCCGGTCGTCCTCGCTCAAGGTCCGTGCCACTAACCTCCGCCGCTGCCGGGCGCTCTCAAACGGATGCAGCTTTAAAACCACGGTCCTGCCCGACCCGCGGGCAGCCGCACAAAGGCGTGGCAACACCTCTCGATAAATTGCCTCCACCCGCCAGAGATCCGTCTCATACGGCTCGGTAAAAAACGTGATCCAGGGAGCGCGTTCACTCCAGACGGAACGATTCTCTTGCCAGGGGGATGACGCCGCTCCGATCCGAATCCGGCTGGCATCGACTCCGCAGATGCGTTCCAGATAGTCGCGCTCCATCTCGCCTTTGGCCAGGTAATTCGAGAACCGCGGATTCTTGAATGCCATGCGGCAATCGAGCGCTCCGTGATGGCACGCGACTGCCGGAATTCCCCGCTGCTCGGCCAGCAGCAGAGGAATTCGCGTGTAGGGATTCGAATCGTCGGCGCTCAGGCAGCCGGCCACCGAGCGCGTCTCAAAGACCCGGAGCCAGGCATCGCGAACCGCTAGTCCCCAGCGCAACCAACGCGGCCCCTTTTTCAAGATCCCGAGCCGAACTGGCAACCTGAATGCCGGATGTTCTCCGAGCGACTGCTCCATCTGCTTCCAGCAGACTTCAAGTTTCTGCAATTCATTCCTGTCGCACCTCTTCATCGCGAAACCCGCCAGACGCGCCGTTTTCACATTTGCCGGAACCGGCGAGACGGCTGCGGATTCGCGGGCGAGAACCAGGAAGAATTTCTGCTCGGGCAAGATTCCGGCGTAACGGAGTGCGGTTTTCGTGACATTCGAATACGCCGTCGGAAGCAGCACAATCGGCTCCGATTTCGATTCCGACGACTGCTCCGGTACCCCCGCCAGCTTCCTTCGCCAGCGGTAGTGCGGGTCGTACTTGTCGTACACCACCTGGAGCAATTGCTCAAAGCTCAGGTTCCTCGCTGCGGTGACGCTGCGACGCAAAATCCTGGGCACCAGACGCTTCTGCAGTCCCCGGTGGCGTACTTGCAGCGGTATTCCCAACTGCAGTCGCAGAGCTTCTGCCGTCACCGACGGCCGGCTTACCACCAGCGTGCGACATCCGCTGAGCTTCTCGGCCAGCCGAAGCGCGAGCCGCACGTCCTGCAATTCCGGCTGCAGCACCAGACTGATCACGTCCCACCAGTCGATGCCAAAACGGTCCACAACGCGTCCCATGCCAGGTTCAAGCAAGTGACGCCAAATCTGCAGGTCCTCGACTTCGACGGCAAGATCGAAAATGCTGAAGACCGGACAGCCCAGCGCAGCGCTCCGTTCGTCATAAAAAGACTTTGGAGCGCGTCCCAGGTCGATCACAGAATCCCAATGCTGACGGGTCCACGAACCGTGAAAGTCATCGTCGGGATGTAAGAGGAGAACTCGCATAAAATCGAGGACAATGCTGGATTGGTTTTAGCGTGCCACCAGCGCCCAACTCAGCGGCGTTCCCCGCTCCACATCGCAAGCCGCACGTTTTCCCAGAATTTCGTTGAAGTGCCGTGGGTGCAATCCGTCCGCTGGACGAATCGAACGCACGTTCTGTTTCGTAAACAACTCGCCCTTCTTTACATCTTCGACCACAAACAGCGAGCGCCGAAACTTGCGGCTGTTGGCTTCGCGCGGTCCGGAGGCAAACTGGACCGAGCCGAGAGCTTTCTCGGCGGTGCGCACCGCTTCCACCATCGCCTTGAATTCCTGGGGTTCGAGTGAGAACGCGCCGTCTGGCCCCCCATCCGCCCGTCGCAGACAAAGATGTTTCTCAATGATGCATGCTCCCAGCGCCACGGCGACGACTGGAACCGCGATGCCCATCGTGTGGTCGGAAAGTCCTACGGGACAACCGAAGCGGCGCGCAAGTTCTGGAATCGTGAGCAGGTTCGCCTCCTCCGGCGGCGCCGGGTAGGCGCTCGTACACTTCAACAGGGCAATCTGAGTCGCACCCGCCCCGCGCGCCGCCTCGACCGCTTCGGAGATTTCGTCTTCGCTCGCCATGCCCGTGGAAATAATCAGTGGCTTGCCGGTGCGAGCCATCTTCTGGATCAGGCCGATGTCCACCAGTTCAAACGACGCCACCTTGTGCGCGGGAACATTCATCTGTTCGAGAAAGTCGACGGCACTATCGTCGAACGCGCTCGAAAACAAGTGCATCCCCAGTTCGCCTGCGATCTCTTTCAGTTTCGGCTGCCACTCCCAGGGCGTAAATGCCTCCTGGTAGAGGTCGTGAAGAATGCGCCCATCCCACAGCGTGCCGCCCGTAATCCGAAAACACTCTTTGTCGCTGCGAAGCGTGATCGTGTCGGCCGTGTAGGTCTGGAGCTTGACCGCATCCGCGCCAGCGTCCTTGGCGGCGCGAATGATGCGCACTGCCTGATCAAAATTCTGGTTGTGATTGGCGGAGAGCTCCGCGACGCAATAGGCAGGACTTCCCCGGCCAATGCGACGCTTCCCGATCTCGATGGAGTCGGTCATCAATGATTCGCCCATCGATGATTCACCGTCGGTCTTACCGAGCGGACGAGTTCGAATGCTTCCACCGCCTGCAAACCCACAACGCTGCCCCAGCGTGTGGCGATCGCGCGCAGCGCTTCGGGGGAGCGAGGGTGGGGAAATTTGCGGGTCTCGGTGTCGTAGCAGCCAAGCGCGGCGATCTTCGTCTCGAGCGAATCCGCGATGTCCACGAAGACATTGGGACGGAATGACGGTTCGAGGCGCTGGAAGGCCCACTCGGTGGACGACGGAACCTCGAAGGCGTAAACATCGCGCACGCATTGCCCGCTCATCGGCCGCGTCGCCGTCAGGACGGCGCGGTAAACCACCCCGTGGTCGACATTCAAGTCTCCCGGATGATGCGTGTAGATGATTTCAGGGCGAAAGCGGGCGACGAGATCTTCGTCCGTCTTCACGACGTCGAGCAGCGGCACCGTGTCGAGCCGGTTGTCGGGGAGTTTGCAGAGGACCAGTTCTTTCGCCCCGACCTTGTCGGCAGCTTGCTGAGCCCGGGCGTGCAGGTGCTGCAGTTGCTGCTGGTCGGCGTCTTCGCGGTGCGCGTAGCGCGAGGACATGCCTTCGGCGAGGATGGCGATACGCACTTCGTGACCTTCGCGGGCGAGGCGCGTCATCGTGCCGCCACAGCCGAGGATCTCGTCGTCTGGGTGCGCGGCGACGACCAGGATGGAGTTAGGAACGGGCATCGGTCATCTCCACCATCATCACCCACTTTTCGTTCACGAACTCACCGTGTTGCGCAAAATGCTGAGCCAACCGCCTCTCGAACTCGCGGCGGTGATCGGCGCTATAGAAAGTTGTGTTTTGCCAGTAATTCAGTACGCGCTCGACCGTCGCCCAGCGCACCGGGTTCACCATGGTACCGATTCGGGTGGACTGAAATTTCAAGGCCGCCCAGGGGACGACGACCTCGCCCATAAAGCGCTCACTCGACGAGACGACCGGGTCCGGGATCGTGGCCCCACTGGCGCGCACCAGATCGAAGAGTTGCCCATTGTTAGGGCCGAAGGGCCCGACGACAACAATGCGGCCGCCTTTTTTCAGCCACGAGAAAGCTTCGTCGAGAGTCTTCTTGGCATCGCTGCTGTAGTAAAGGCCGTACGCGCAGAAAATCAGATCGAATGACGGGCGCTCCAATCCAGAGCCCCGCAGCGCGCGGGAAAGATCATCGAGGCTCGCATGGACGGCGACCAGCTTGGACTTGTCGTCGGCGGCACGCGTCACCAGCG